>Ga0172371_10009009_pt1 | contig 13806 bp, 19 predicted proteins | sample Lak12m_FD_114543 | JGI IMG/M metagenome (GOLD analysis project Ga0172371, IMG submission 114543) | Freshwater microbial communities from Kabuno Bay, South-Kivu, Congo - kab_022012_12m | ecosystem: Environmental > Aquatic > Freshwater > Lake | place: Democratic Republic of the Congo: South-Kivu... | reverse complement strand
GAATCGCACATCTGCATAGGGCATATTATCTGCGAAATTATAGAAGAATCATTACGCTAATCTAATCATGCCTAAAAACAAAATTCTTTCTATAAATAAATTGGTGAAGGCGGCATCCTCATTAAAAAGGAAAAACAGGCGGGTGGTATTTACCAACGGCTGTTTTGATATTCTTCACGCAGGCCATATCTCCTATCTAGAAAAAGCCAAAAATGCAGGCGACGCCTTAATAGTAGCAGTGAACTCCGACTCTTCAGTAAAATCAATAAAGGGCAAGAAAAGGCCAATCAACAGCTTAAAAGACCGGATGGAAATATTATCCAGCCTTGAATCCGTAGACTACGTATGCGCCTTCTCTCAAACAACTCCGCTAAGCCTGATTAAACAAATCAAGCCGGATGTGCTCGTCAAAGGAAAAGATTGGAAAACAAAAGATATCGTAGGGGCTGATTTTGTAAAAAGTTACGGCGGGAAAATTCTAACTATCACGTTGAAAAAAGGACGCTCCACCACCAGCTTAATACGCAAAATAGTCTCTCTATATAAATAATGAGCTTCAGGGGAAAGATTTTAAGGATAATCGATGCAAATATAAATAGGGCGAAGGAAGGCCTTAGGGTTTGCGAAGACATAATGCGCTTTGCTCTCGACGGGAAAAAAGCAACGTCAAAGCTAAAAAGCATAAGGCATAGTGTATCAAACATAGTAAAAAAATCCAAGATCAAACAATTGGAGATTATAGACAACCGCGATAGCCGCTTTGATGTGGGAAAAAATCTAAGGGTCAAAAATAACAAAAAGGCATTATTCGACATATTTATAGCCAATTCCCAGCGCGTAAAGGAAGCCTTAAGGGTATTGGAAGAGCTATTTTGCATTTTAGACTCAAACACATCCAAAAAATTCCAAAATTTAAGATTCAGGTTTTATAATGCTGAAAAAGAATGCCTTAAAAAAATCGGATATATATGTAATAGCGGACGCGCAAACCTGTCGCAGAAGAAGTATTTCTAATCTTCTAAAAAATCTTATAAAAAACAAGGTAAAGATTATCCAGATAAGAGACAAAAGTTCTCGCTGGATAAATACGCTAAAAAAAGCGTACCTGGCAAAAAAAGCAATAAAAAACAAGGCTCTTTTAATAATAAATGACTATGCAGATATCTGTTTGTTAAGCGGCTCGGATGGCATACACCTTGGCCAGGAAGATATGTCTATAGAATCAGCGAGAAAGATATTGGGTAAAAATAAAATTATAGGAGTCTCCTGCCACTGCCTTGAAGAGGCTAAATTGGCTCAGAGGCGAGGGGCTGACTATATAAGTTTTGGCCCAGTATTTAAAACTCCTCTAAAGAAAAAACGCAGGGCAATCGGCCTAAGAGAATTAGGGGAGATTAAGAAAAAAATTAAGATTCCATTCTTTATCATAGGCGGTATCGGCATTGAAGAAATGAAAGGCATGCGGCCTCTCAAAATAAAAAGGATTGCCGTATGCAGAGCTGTGTGCCAAAGCAAGAATTTAAAAGAAGATATAAGAAAATTAAGAAGCTGCCTGAATTGAAATGAATACCATAGACGCTGCCCGGAAAAAAGTTGTCCTACCCTTGGCAAGGAAAATAGCCAGTCTTGAGTCCCAAGATATAAATACCCTGCTTAAAAACATATCGCAGGGTAAAACTGTAATCCTTAACAACAAAATTCATAAAATTAACAAACCTTGCGCTGTAGGTAAAGATCTGCGTACTAAGGTAAATGTAAATATCGGCGCTTCCACGGACGTCTCCAGTATAAAAAAAGAATTAAAAAAATTCGACATAGCCTTCGCATATGGAGCTGATACGATAATGGACTTAACCATAGGAAAAGACATAAAGAAAGTCCGCAAAGAAATCATTTCGCACTCTCCAATGCCCATAGGCACTGTGCCTATATATGAAGCCGCGCAGGAAGCAGAATACAAAAAGGGAAATTCCTTCAGGATGACGAAAGACGATGTTTTAGAAGTAATAGAAAGACAAGCCGCGGAAGGAGTGGATTTCTTTACCATACACGCAGGCATCACCAAGGAAATCATAAATAAAATGCATCGCCTGAAGAAAAGGCTTATGGGAATTGTAAGCAGGGGCGGCGCCATATTGGCCAACTGGATAATGCATAACAATAAAGAAAACCCGCTTTATGAATATTTCGACGATATATTGGCTATAGCCAAAAAATACGACATAACTTTAAGTCTAGGGGATGGCCTTAGGCCGGGAAGCGTATTGGATGCTACCGACCAAGCGCAGCTTTATGAATTAAAGAAATTAGGCGAATTGTCACGCTATGCCCTTAGCAAAGGCGTTCAGACAATAATAGAGGGACCTGGACATGTGCCTATAAATCAGGTGGAAAAAAATATCAAGCTGGAAAAACGCGTCTGTCACGGTGCTCCATTCTATGTATTAGGGCCTCTTGTAACAGATGTATCCAGCGGCTATGACCACATCTCTGCGGCCATTGGAGGGGCCTGGGCAAGTTACTATGGTGCTGATTTTCTATGTTATGTAACTCCTTCGGAACACCTGAAATTACCTTCGCTCGACGACGTTAGGGATGGCCTAATCGCTTCCAAGATAGCCGCGCATGCCGCTGATATTGCCAAAGGCATAAAACACGAGATAGGCTGGGATAAAAATATGTCACGGGCAAGAAAGGCCAGGGATTGGAAAAAACAGATCAAATTATCCATAGATCCTGTAAAGGCAAAAGAATATAAAGCCCAGTCTAAACCGCAAATATCAAAGACTTGCACTATGTGCGGCAGGTATTGTTCTTTAAAATTAACTGAAAAATATTTTTAACAAGTATCCACTTTCTTAGAATTTGCGGGCGTAGTTCAGTGGTAGAACATTAGCTTCCCAAGCTAAATATGGCGGTTCGATTCCGCTCGCCCGCTTTATATTAACTCAATAAACATCTTTTATCCGCCTTCGTCCGTGAACAAAATAACGGTTGACTTCGGCGGATGTCACTATATACCTGCCAGGAAGCAGGGACATACGACAAAGATGTAGGCGGATAATCCTCCAAAGTTCTCCTTCGCTAAAGCTTCGAAGAAATCTCACCGAAGCCTTGGTGAAGGTAGACCAAAGACGAAAGTTCTTTGGCAAAGGAGGATACATATAGGTACCACTAATAATATATATGAGGGGTTGTTTTCCATTGACAAAAAAACAAAAAAGAGATAGTATCTTATAGTTATTCTCCTGATGATTTATGTGTTATCTTTAATTATATGTTTATTAAGGAACAATTCATTGGCAGGGAAGATATCCAGAGGTTAATCAGTAAAAGAATCTACGACCTCAAAGACGGCTACCGTCAGAATATCGCCATAGTAGGAAATGAGCTAACAGGTAAAACCTGGACAATCAAGTTTATATTTGAAAACTTCGTCGATCCCAAGATTATCCCCGTATATTTAGATTTAAGCCAACCAGTTACAGCGGTATTTCTCCATAAACTCCTCAATACAATTCTTTTTACTTTCTTGAAAACCAAGGGCGTAACTTTACCTAAAGAAAATATAAACAAACTTATAGAAGAAACGAGGCAATACATCCCGGACACAGTCAATAAAATTCAGGAGATAAATACAGCCGCAAAAGATAAATTGGATATTTCTATCTTTAGAGATGCCTTCTCAATATTTGAAATACTCAGCAAAGAGACAGGGCAGAAAATTGTGGCGATACTCGATGAATTCCACAACCTGGAATCTCTCAAAATCAGAAACCTCTTCCAGGAACTCGGTAAGAAGATAATGATGCAAAAAGATACCATGTATATAATCTTGAGTTCTAATAAAGCAAGGGCCAAAAGAATTATCCAAGATGAATTATCCCTGCTTTTTGGAAATTTTGAAATACTGGAAATGAGCAATCTCGACACAAAAACAAGCAATATACTGATTAAAAACAGGCTGAAGAATATCCAGATGCCCAAAGATATGTCGAATTTCCTGATAAATTTCACAGGCGGCAATCCATTCTACCTGGATAAAATTTCCCAACACCTGCATAAGAATTCAGTAATATTAGAAGAAGAATCTATCACTCCGTTCGTATTTATCTACACGTTGGAAGAAATTCTGTTCAATAAATGGGGGGTATTAAACCTCAGGTTCCAGAACTATATCGACCTGCTCAATTCGAGGAATAAACCGGAGACTTTAGACATCCTGCTTTTAATCGCGCAAAACAAAATAAAATAAGGGATTTATCGACTCTGCTGCATAAAAACCAACGGGATATAAACCAAAAACTGTCGCGCCTGATAGAAACCAATATTATTTACCGCACAGGTTCATTCTATAATATCAGCGACAGGCTTTTTAATTTCTGGATTAATTTCGTATACCTGGAGAGATTGAATAATTTATCACAAAACTATGAAGACCAGGTAATCTCATTCAGGCATAAAATCGAACAATCCCTCTCTGAATTCATAGAGACTGCCAAGAAAGATATTTCGCAAAGGCTATATGAACTATTTGTAATGTTTTCCAATGATTCTGTAAAACTGGGCAGGAGCAGGCTGCTGCTCTCAAAATTTAAAGAAATTAAACCGCTGGAACTATACGGAAGCTTCATAAAGAAAGGATTTATCTGCTCCTCAGAAGAAGAATACTGGCTTATCGGCCTTAAAGAAGGCGATATCACAGAAAGTTGCGTCTGTGAATTCATTAAGGAATCCGAGAAAATACATAAAAAAAATAAATCATTGAGGCGGCTTATTATTGGTATGGATAAAACTGAAATAAATGCAAGCCTTATAGCAAAAGAAGAGAAAATAACCACCTGGGATATAAACCACCTCAACACTCTGCTTGATCTATATGGCAAACCCCGTTTAATTGTATAAATGAAAATTGGCGTAATTTCAGATACGCACATTCCAGAAAGAGCTTTAGGCCTGCCCAAAGAAATATATGCCGCTTTTAAAGACTGCGAATTAATCCTGCACGCCGGAGATTTAATTTCTATAGATGTCCTAAAATCATTGGAGAAGATATGCCCTGTAACTGCAGTTGTAGGCAATATGGACTCTCCGGAAGTAAGGATTAGACTAAAGGAAAAAGAAATAATCAGCGTAGGTAATTTCAAAATCGGGCTTATTCATGGTAAGGGGCACCCCAAGAACCTGCTGGATTTTATTAAAGGCGCCTTCAATGATAAACTGGACGTTGTTGTGTTCGGCCATTCCCACACGCCTCTCAACGAAAAGAAAGAAGGCGTTCTATACTTTAACCCTGGAAGCCCCACCGATACATTATTTTCTCCTTGCCGCTCATACGGCATATTGGAAATAGGCAGCGACATAAAAGGCACAATAGTAAAAATATCATGAATAAAATAATCTGGGCCCCATGGAGAATAAAATACGTTCAAAGCCATACACAGAATAAATGTATATTCTGTCTATGCGCAAAGAATAAAAAAATAGACAAGAAACAATTTGTGATAATAAGAAGCAAACACAGTTTATCTTTGCTTAATATCTATCCCTATAACAACGGTCACTTTATGGCCTGCCCCAAAAGGCATGTAAAAAATATCGAGGATTTAAATAAAGAGGAATTTCTGGATTTATGGCAAGTGCTCAAACAAACTAAAAAACTGATTGAAGCAACTTTAAAACCCGAAGGATATAACATAGGGGTCAATCTGAGAAAAGTAAGCGGCGCCGGAATAGATAAACATTTGCACATACATGTGGTCCCGCGCTGGACAGGAGATACTAATTTCATGCCTGTAATAGCGAATACCAAAGTCATATCCCAATCACTGCAAGCGCTGTATAATAAACTAATAAAAAGCAAGAAAAATGGATAAAACATATCTGGCTGACTATGCAATGAAAGAAGAGTTTTCTCAAGGTAGAAAATTCAAAGAGGAAAAACATTCTTACAGGAATATCTACCAAAGAGACAGGGATAGAATTATACACAGCGCCGCATTCAGAAGGCTGGAATATAAAACTCAAGTCTTCGTATATAACGAAGGCGACTACTACCGCACGCGCTTAACGCATACCTTAGAAGTAGCGCAAATCGCCAGAACCATAGCAAAGGCATTAAGGTTAAACGAGGACCTGGTAGAAGCTATCGCGTTGGCGCACGATTTGGGACACGCGCCTTTCGGACACGCAGGCGAAGAGGCGCTGAATGTTTTAATGAAAAACCACGGCGGCTTCAACCATAACAGACAAGCCTTAAGAATCGTGGATTTGCTTGAAGAAAGATATCCGGATTTTAAAGGACTGAATCTGGCGTGGGAGGTAAGGGAAGGGATTGCCAAACATACCACAAAATACGATAAGGAAACCAAAATAAAGGAATTTGCTACAAATAAAATGCCCACGCTAGAAGCCCAGGTAGTAGATATCGCCGATGAAATAGCATACGATAACCATGATTTAGACGACGGCATAACTTCAGGACTGATAAAAGAAACATCGCTAACAAGCCTCGAATTATGGAAAGAGACTAATCTGCGGATTCAAAAACAATTTGGCATATTAAATCCTAAAATAAAAAAATATCAGATGATAAAATTCCTTATTGATAGGTCGGTTAGCGACCTAATAGAAGAAACCCAAAAAAACATAAAATTACTAAAAATAACCACCTTGAGAGATGTGAGGAATTCTAAGATCAAAATAGTATCTTTCAGCAGGGAAATGAGCGAAAAAAGAAAACAGCTAAGGGCATTTCTCTTAGATAACCTCTATAAACACTACAGGGTTATACGTATGGCTGATAAGGCGCGGCGCTTCATCAAAGATTTATTCAAAATATACATCAAGATGCCTTCGATATTACCTACAGAATACCAATCAAAACTAAAAAATGGGAATAAATACGTTGTTATATGCGATTATATAGCGGCTATGACGGACAGATACGCCCTTGATGAACATAAAAAGCTGTTTGACCCAAACACTCAGGTATAGGATTAAAGAAAAATATAAAAAAACACTTGAAGATAATTTGCGTAACAGTGTATAATAACATTTATGACACAAAAACAGATACAATTAGAAATCTTTGATTCAGTTCGCAGGGCCAAAAGAAACCCTGTTGCCGAAACAGAAGGCACAGAGCAACCCATAGATTCTAAATTTCCTACGCATCTTTGCATTAAGATAGCATCTTTCTTAATTATAGCCATTACCAGCTTTGGGCTTGGCGTCGAACACGGAAAAACAATCTCTGTAGCGAATAAAACCATCCGCTCTATTTCAAAAGAAGAAATTACGCATCTTCCAAGTAAGAATATAGCACAAAAAGAAAAAATTAATCAACCCACAGTAGCTATTGATGCCTCTAATCAAAAAATCGTAAAACAAAAAACAGGCTCTTCCAACGAATATATCATTCAAGTAGCTACTTACAAAAAGGATTCCTCTTATATAAATAAAGAATCATCAAAGTTGAAACAAAAAGGATATACCCCGGTTTTGATTCCGAGTGATGACTATACGCAGTTATGCGCAGGAAAATTCCCTAATAAAAAAATCGCTACAGAACATCTGAAAAAACTAGAACAAACATATAAAGACTGTTTTATAAGGAAGATATAATGTCTCTACATCCTTCATTAAGTACTACCAGCAAAGGTAAACAGCAGCGTACAGTCCTGAAGCGCGCAGAAAGAATCAAACAGCTTATGAAAGAAGGCAAATGGACTGAATCTTCTAAAATATTTGGCTTACCTAAGATAAAAATAGTGAGGCTAAAGATCAAAAAAGAGAAAGCCGCTGAGAAACCTGAAGCTGCAGCCGCAGAAGCTACTGGAGAAGCTACTAAAGCAGCTGTTCCTGCTAAAGCCGCTGCCCCTGCTAAAGCCGCTGCTCCTGCCGCTGAAAAGCAAACAAAATCCAAATAGAAAAAATAACAAACCTTATTTTAGATATCTCTTTTTAAAAACAAAGGGTATGTAGAAAATGGGAATTTTATTTTCTATATTATTATTCTTTCTGGCTGTAGTAATACATGAGTTTGCCCACGGCTGGGTGGCTTATAAGTTAGGCGACCCTACAGCAAAGTATTCCGGGCGCTTAACACTAAACCCATTAGCCCACATAGACCCCGTAGGCACAATAATCCTGCCTCTATTCCTAATAATCACCAATTCGCCAATACTGTTCGGTTGGGCAAAGCCAGTGCCTGTAAATTTCTTTAGGCTTAATCATCCCAAAAAAGATATGATATGGGTGGGGCTGGCCGGACCGGCGGCGAATATCTTAGCAGCAGTAATTATCAGCATAATTATTAAATTAAGAATACCCTTTATGCCTATACCGCTATTACAATATTTCATGAGCATAAATGTTGTATTGGCAGTATTCAACTTAATACCTATACCGCCTTTAGACGGCTCAAGGGTAGTAATGGGGATATTGCCGCCACAATTAGCATTTAGATATATGGGACTTGAACAAATTGGTTTCATTATTATAGTCGCTATGCTATATTTAGGATTATTCAGAATCATTGTCTGGCCTATAGTATCAATAATACTAAGGTTTTTATTATGAAGATCGTAAAGTTAAAACTAAAAGAACGAAGCTACCCTATATGCATAGAGGAGGGAGCTATAAATAAAAGCGGGTGCCTATTAAAAAAACTCAATCTCGGCAGTGACGCAGTTATTATAACTAACCGATACTTAGAGAAAAAAATCAGCCCCACGTTAAAAAACAGCCTAAAGAAACATAATATTTCATCTAAAATCTATGTTGTTCCCGATACCGAAAAAGCCAAATCTTTCCGTTATTGTTTAAATCTTATAGATAAAATATCGAAACATGACAAGAATAAGCGTTTATTTCTTGTTGCTCTAGGCGGAGGAGTCATAGGAGACCTTACGGGTTTTGTGGCTTCAATATATAAACGCGGCATAGCATATGTACAAATACCCACAACCCTGTTGGCTCAAATTGATTCGGCCATAGGAGGCAAGACAGCCATAGATTTACCTATAGCGAAAAACCTAATAGGGGCGTTCCATCAGCCAAAAACAGTAATTGTCGACCCAGGATTACTCAAAAGCTTGCCTAAGAGGCAATTAAAAGCCGGGCTTGCGGAAGCAATCAAATACGCTGTAATAAAGGATGAATCTTTATTCTCGTTCTTAAATAATAACTACAAAAAGATTATGGCGCTGGACAAAGAAGCAATTGAATCAATAGAAACGAAGTGTATTAACATTAAAAGCCAAATAGTAGAGCAAGACGAAAAAGAAAAAAAGGGAATACGCACAATATTAAATTTTGGGCATACTATCGGCCACGCCATAGAAAGCGCTGGCGGTTATAATAGATATAATCACGGCGAGGCGATAAGCTTAGGTATGCTTTGCGCGGCAGAAATATCGTGTAACCTAAAAATGCTCCGCAAGGAACAACTGGATAAAATAATATTTTTGGTAAAGCTATACGGATTGCCGGTAAAAATTAAAGGCATTGCCCTATCCAAAATTATGTCGTCACTGGCAAAAGATAAAAAATTCATACATGGCAAAAACAGGTTTGTCCTTCCAGTGGGAATAGGCAGAGTCAAAGTAGTAACCCATATTCCTGAAAATACCATACGTAAAGCCATCCTAAAATACAGCTCTCCTAACTAAAATCCCACGTTGTCAATAAATCTTAGGGTTATCTCTACGACCCGAAATTACAAAGTGTTTGACACCTATCATAATATGTGATATTGTTAATAGTGATGTGGCAAGAAAAACGCGCTTATAAACGTGTAAACTTATCTCTGCCAATAGATTACGAATATTTAGGGGCAGACAAAAAAGAATACCACAGTACTGTTTCTAAAGACGTAAGCGAAGGCGGGTTACGCCTTGCGCTTCATAAATTTCATTCTCCGAAAACAAAATTCCTGCTAAAAATAAAACTGGAAGGGTTAAACAGGATAATAGAAACCATGGCCGAGATTGCATGGTCTTTTAATGCTCAATTTTCTAACAATTATTACAGCGGCTTGCGTTTCGTGGATATGAGTTCATCAAATCAAAAAATGCTGAAAGAATATATAGAAATGCGTGAAATTACCAAAACTCAACAATTGTCTTAGAAAGCGAGGTTTATAGTGGCAAAGGAATCTTCCAAAAAAGTAAACTGCGTAAGCTGCAACAAACCTTTAAAAATAATAAAAAGGTATTACCGGGACAGTAAATATTTCTGTAACAAAAACTGCTATAAAAACTTCTTGAAAAAACAGGCCCAAGAAGAAACAAAACAATAGTCGAATATGTCTCAAGAAAAACACGGCATAGAAAAAAGGCGCTACCCGCGAATAAACAAAAACCTGCCTATAAAGATAAAACACCGCGACTTTGATATAGTCACGGAGACAAAAAACATAAGCTGTATCGGAGCCTACTGCCGGACAGATAAATATATACCGCCTTTTACAAAGATAAAAGCAACACTGCTTCTTCCTGCTAAAACAAAAACAGCAAACCGTTATGTCAACTGCGAAGGGACAGTCGTAAGGACAGAGAAAGACGATAGTTCTCCAGAGCCACATTACAATATCGCCATATATTTCAACCAAATCAGCAAAACAAGCATATTGAAGATTGACCACTTTATAAAAAACCATCTAATCTTTATTCAAACATAGATACATTCGTAAATATTCTCTCCTTGTAAACTTTCCGTCGTTATACATGTAAAATGGGCCAAATACACAAACCTCTCCCTGTAAAACTAATAATGAGCATCTTCACGCAGAAAGATGCTCTTTTTAATGTCGCCGAGAAAGCCCTGGCGAAAAAAATAGGCCCTATTGACTTCAGCAGCCAAATACTTAGCTTTAACCAGACTCAATATTATAAGGACGAATTTGGCGACAACTTAAAGAGAAAAATCATTTCTTTCCGAAAATTAATTCCGCCTGATAACCTGTGGAGAATAAAAACAATAACTAATGGCCTGGAAAATAAATTCCTACAGGATAAAAAAAGGCAGTTAAATATAGACCCCGGCTACATAACTCAGGCTAATTTAATTCTCGCCACCACCAAAGACTACTCCCACAGGATTTATATAAAAAAGGGCATATTTGAAGAGGTGACGCTGATATTCAAGAATAAAACGTTCACAGCGTTACCCTGGACCTATCCTGATTATCAGAGCAAAGAATTAATAGATATTTTTGTACAAATACGCGATATTCTCATATTGCAGCTGAAAAAATAATGCAAGAATATCCTATCTATCTAAATAGCCTGCATAATTCTAATCTGGACAAAAAAATAGAAGAGGCCTATAATCTGCTCAAAGAATGTCAGATCTGCCCGCGTAAATGCCGCGTAAACCGCCTTAACAACGAAAAAGGGTTCTGCAGGGTGGGATTAGAGCCTGTTGTATGCAGCTACATGCCTCATCACGGAGAAGAACCTCCAATATCCGGCACAAAAGGTTCAGGTGCCATATTTTTCTCATATTGCAATTTAAAATGCGTCTACTGCCAAAATTACCAATTTAGCCAAGAAGAGGAAGGTCAAGAAACATCGCCAGAAGAACTCAGCGGATTCATGCTGAACCTGCAGAAATTGGGCTGCCATAATATAAACCTAGTTACGCCCACGCATTGCATGCCGCAAATCTTAAAGGCGCTAAAGACGGCTGCAGAAAAAGGATTAAATATACCTCTGGTCTACAATACATCTGGATACGAATTGCCGGAAGTAATAAAGTTATTGGACGGTATCGTAGATATTTACCTAACTGACATGAGATATGCTGACAATAAGAATTCCATAAAGTATTCACAGGCGTCTGACTATCCCAGCTACAACCAGAAAGCCGTAAAAGAAATGTATAGACAGGTGGATGAAGCTCAGTTTAATAGCAATGGCGTAATGAAAAAAGGGTTAGTTATCCGCCACCTGGTCTTACCGCAAGACATCTGCGGCTCTGATAAAATAATGCGGTTTATAAGTGAAGAGGTATCAAAAAGAGTGTTTATAAGCCTAATGAGCCAATATCAGCCATACTATCAGGCTTATAAATATAAAGAAATATCCAGGCGCATAAATGAAAACGAATACCAGCGCGCCATAGATTGCTTAAATAAATACGGCTTGGAAAACGGTTGGATACAGGATTCTCAGGGCCTGGAACGCTTTGCCGGCGTAAATATAAAAAGGAATATATAAATGTTTCTCTATATCCAGATAATAACTATATTATTGGCTTCCTTAAATGGAATTATTTGTTTTACAAGACCGCTATTAGCTATCAAAATACAGCAAAGGTTCTATGAGAAGATTAATTGGAAAATCGAGCCTATAAATTTCGCTAAAGAAATAAGAAATACCCGCATCATGGGATTAATCAGCCTAATTCTGGCTATTCTGCTAACAGCCAATATCCTGATAATAAAATGATGAAAATTATTAAACTATGCCCTGTGTGCGGCGGGAAGGGAAGGTTTTTTAACCAGAACTGCCCATCCTGCAAAGGCCAGAGCGGAAGTTTGCTCAAATTAAACAAAGAGATAAGACAAGCCATAGAATTAAATAGAGCAAAGTTTAATGAACAGGAAAATAGGCTGCTGGAATACTATCTAAATGGCTTTCCCCAGGATGAAATAGCCAGAGAATCTGACCTCACCTTAGCTAAAACACTGCTGTTATTCCACCAAATCGAGAAAAAGATAAACTCCACTTAACATCCACTCAAATGTGTGGTATAAATATATTTTATGAGAATATATAAAGAGCTCACACCCAAACAGAAGAAAATCTTCAAATTCATACAAGGCAAGATATCCCAGGAAGGCCGGCCCCCTACAATAAGAGAAATAGCAGTATGGTTCGGCTTCAAATCTACAGGCACTGTAAGAGACTACCTGAAAGCATTAACCCAAAAAGGATATATCAAACTGACACCCCGTAAATCCAGGGCCTTGGAACTGGTAAAAAATGTCGCTTTCAGAATACCCATAATAACAAAAACCGCCATTAATAAAGCCTCGTATTTTGACTATGAAGAACCTCAGGATTACCTTAACCTGGAAGAGTTGTTGAGCAGCCAAAATAAAGACATATTTGCCTCAAAAGTAACAGACAGCAGCATGGCAGGTAAAAACCTATATGAAGGGGATCTGGCTTTGATAAAAAGGCTGTCTTTAGCCAATGATGGCGATATCGTGGCGACCCTAATAGATAACCAGGTTGTCTTAAGGATACTCCGTAAGCGCCAAGATAAGGTATTTTTAGAAGCTGCAAATAACCAATATCCACCCATATCAAAAGGCTTTAAAATACTGGGCAAAGTTATAGCATCTTTAAGGAAACACGAATAAATACCGCAGAAATAAACCTGCCATTAAACAAGTCAACCTCAAAAATAAAATACGGGGTTTTAATAGCCAGCTTAAGGTGTGTGTTATAACCTATCTAATATCGTTTTAGAAGGTTTTTCAGAGAACACATAGAAAACCTCGTATGAACCAAGATATAGCGCTAGAACCCCATTTAAACCGCAAAAAACACCAAATCTAAGTCCTGTCCAGACATAGATAAATGTAGCAAGAAACACACCCTTTTTTATAACCCCCAAAACCTCCCAGACACAAAAAACTCAATAGGGGATACCAAAATCAGATACCGACCTTAATCAGATACCGACCTTATATCCACAGGCATTCTGTGAGGCCATAGTAAATAAACAGTAAAATAGGTAAAATAAAGTAATCTTTGTGGAATTCTCACCCCCGAATAAATTAGTAAAGAG
>Ga0172371_10009008_pt1 | contig 13806 bp, 23 predicted proteins | sample Lak12m_FD_114543 | JGI IMG/M metagenome (GOLD analysis project Ga0172371, IMG submission 114543) | Freshwater microbial communities from Kabuno Bay, South-Kivu, Congo - kab_022012_12m | ecosystem: Environmental > Aquatic > Freshwater > Lake | place: Democratic Republic of the Congo: South-Kivu... | reverse complement strand
CTGGGAGTTTTCGGGTGTATCGCTCCGTTCAATTTTCCCGCCATGGTCCCCTGGTGGTTCCTCCCCTATGCGGTGGTGACGGGAAACACGTATGTCGTGAAACCTTCCGAACAGGTTCCGATGACGCAGACCAGGATCTTCGAGGCAATCGATGAGGTGGGATTTCCCCCCGGCGTGGTCAATATGGTCCACGGATCCAAGGACGTTGTGAATGCGATGCTGCGGAATCCGGACCTGTCCGGAATATCATTCGTGGGACAAACGGCGACGGCACGGTACATCTATCAGGAGTGCGGCAGGACGGGCAAGCGAGTCCAGGCTCTCGGCGGGGCCAAGAATGCTGTGGTGGTCATGCCTGATGCAAATCTCGAAAAAGGTCTCCCCTCATTGATCACGTCGTTCTACGGGTGTGCCGGAGAGCGATGCCTGTCGGGTTCCATCCTCGTATCCGTAGGCGAGATTCACGATCGGTTGAAGGACGGGTTTACCGCGGCGGCCCGATCGATGAAAGTGGGCAATGGCCTTGATCCCAGCACGAGCATGGGGCCTGTGATCAGTCGTGGGCACCGGGAGCGCGTCCTCGGTTACATCGAAAAAGGTCTCGCGGAAGGAGCGCGGCTCATCCTGGACGGCCGGGACATTCAGGTGGAAGGCCACCCCGACGGCTTCTTTATTGGGCCGACCATCTTCGACAAGGTCTCCCCTGACATGACCATTGCCAAAGAAGAGATCTTCGGGCCCGTGGTGGCAATGATACACGTGAAGAGCTTGGATGAGGCCATAGAACTGATCAACACGCGCGGCTTCGCCAACGCTGCGTGCCTGTACACCGACAGCGGCAAGGTGGTCCGGGAATTCAAGTACCGGGTCAAGCCGAGCATGATAGGAGTAAACATCGGTATTGCAGCGCCCATGGCTTTCTTTCCGTTTGGGGGCGCGGGTGAGTCCTTGTTCGGGGACCTGAAGGGCCACGGTCGCGAGGTGCTTCAATTCTTTACCGACACGAAGGTGGTCATCTCCAGGTGGTTCTAGAACCACGCTCGACGGATTCGGGGAGAAGCTTTCCCGGCAAAGCATCGCCGGGCCCCGCCGCATAGAGCCCCCACTGCACGTTCGGATCCTTGTCTGCGGCCAACAGCGGCCCGCAACAATCCGAACGAATCATCTGAGTCCTTGGGGAGAGGTCTGGAGAGCCTACTTTGCAGAACTAGGCTTCCCTCCGACTCTTTTATCACTTTGGAGAACACGCATGCCGTTGAGGAATTTTGGAGCCATTCTGGACTTTGCCGCCGAACTTGAGGCCATTGACGCAGAGTTCTACAAAAAGGCGCTCACGAACCCCGCCGCAGCGCAGCACAAGACGCTCCTGGAGCAACTGGCCGCTGAAAAGGAGAAGGATGAGAAGCTGATGCGCCGCACCTGCCGGGAAAGTGTGTGCGAAATGATCCTGGAACCCATTGTTGACTTCACAAGGGCTCCCTTCCTGAGCGACCGCGGAGGAGCGGAAACCATGAACTGGGAGCGATTGCAGGAGCGCGCGGTGGGGCTTGAAGCCAAGGCTGTGGCCTTTTATGCGGAGGCTGCGGAGAAGATTCGGGCCCTGCCGGAAGTGTCCCGAGCCCTCGCGCGCACGAGGGCTCGTCGTGCCGCGGCCAAGCAACGCCTCGAAGCATTGGTGGAGTAAAAAGGATAATCCGATCGCATCAAGGATTGCTGTCGCGCCGGGTCGGTGCCACAGCAATCATACCGATGAGTGGTGGCGCTACTTGATCCCGGGATGACGAAGGAAGGCCACCGGAAGAGCGTACCGATTCATCGCGAGCTTGTGCCCATTCTCGAAAACGTGTTGAGGATTCAAGCGTTCGGTACCGATAAGGTGTTCCTCATCGGGGGAAAGCCGCCCCACCGGTCTTCGTTGAAAAGGCCCTGGGCGAAAGCGGTGAAAGTCCTGGACATGGAACGGCGACCTCGTTTTCACGACTTGCGGCACACGTGGAAGACCAATGCTCGGCGGAGCGGGATGCACCCGGAGATACAGGAAAGCATCCTCGGTCATGCAACCCGGCAACGATCAGTAAGCGAGCGGTACGGCAGAATCAGCGATCAAGAGCTACTGGCGGCCATAGATCTCATGACATTCGACCACGGGGAAACTGAGATCCTTATCGCCAGAGAGCGACCCGAGAAAAACGATAACCAGATGATAACCAAGGGGGGTCCCCCCAAGAAAAAAGCCACCGGTTCGGGTGGCTAACTTCTTGAAATCTTTGGTGGAGATGAAGGGATTTGAACCCTCGACCCCCGCGTTGCGAATGGCTTTTTAACGCCAACCATGTGAATGACTTGCCTCAAAACCCGTGTGATTTCAAGTCATAGCGAATCAACTAAATTCGTCTCAATTCGTCTCAGACCAAAAAAGTGTAAGCAAGGTGTAAGCAAGATCTTCAAGCAGTTCTTGAAGATCTTGTGTCCCTCCGGACCCCCTGGTGTACGCTCCCATTTCGCGCGGAATGTCCCCAGTCCCCTGTTTAACTCGCGCGGACACTGTACCTATGCGTCCACCATGTCCCCAGCGCACCCCGTTAATATCGCTGATAACGGCTCCCGCGCGAAGTCCGCGCGAATTCTGACCGAATAATGAAACATTATGGTTGACAGAATCCGCGCGTAACGCGTACCATGGGTGACATCCAGGTTATCAATCTCACAATGGTACGGATCCACAATCCGACCGACCTTCCCCCTTGCATCAGCTCCCATTTCTCAGGGGGTTCCCGCGGATCCGCGGCTACCGAACGTTCACCATTTCACCATTACCAGGAGAGAGGAGCAATCATCATGAATTCTCACGAGAACAACGATGTCATGGACAACACCACCAGCAACGTAATCACCTTTTCCCGTCGGTTCGACTCACCTATGCCCTTCCCCGTCCCTCCACAGGTGGAAATGGAGTTGATGGAGCGCGGCGGCTGGCAGTGGTGGGTTAATGAATACGGTCAGCAGTGCAACGAGCCCGTAGGCTTGTGCGTAATGTCCCTCTTCAGGGAGACACTCGTCAGGCAGTTGGGAGCACTCAGAGAAATTTGCGAGGCAGCCGAGCACGCGAACATTGACCCCCACGACCCTGGATTCCAGGCCGTGGGCATCGTCACCAACTTGCTGCGGTCAATGGATGATTTCAGCGACCTGATTTCCTTTTGCTCGAAAACGCTCCCTTATGACCCGGCGGTTACGGCATGGATCGAGAGAGCACACGGTAAGAGGGTGGCAGCGGCCGGGGGTGAATCATGATGACCGATTCATACATCCCATTACTGGCGACCAAATATTTTGCGGACCTTGAGTCCGACGGCCGAACGGACAATGAGGACAATCTGACCGCGTGGTTATGGTTCTCGTGTCCCGCGGACCTACGAACAGCCGTCCGGGAACAAATCGAGAACTTGCGCGCCGCCAGTGTTGATCGTCGGCAATAGGTGCTTGCGAACACCTGAGAATGTTGTATAATCAGGATGTTCGTGATCTCCAAACTGGTGCGTTTTGCGATGGCCGGTTCCCTTCGGGGGGCCGGTTGTCGTTCTGGGCACTCACCACGGAAAACCCCGTAAAATTCATGCAATAACCCATATCGGGTATGGCGTTGATATCACAACCGATTCAGGCTGGGGGAATGGCAGGATGAACAGATGCGCAAATTTGCGTATCTTGATGCCTTCCACAACCAGAGGGACAGACGGAACTTGACAAGGCAGGCAGGAGTGCAATAATGTACAACGTAATACAGTTATCCCCCCCACGGTTTCGCCCGTGGGCAGACGGCCCCCTCACCAGGGGGCCTAGTTATTTGTGGGGGCTCAAATGCGAACCTACGTCTACATAGACGGCTTCAACTTCTATTACGGGGCGGTGAAGGACACCAAGTCCAAATGGTTGGACTTCCGAAAACTCTTCAGGACCGTCCTTGACCCAAAGTATGAAATCCAGGCTATCAAGTATTTTACGGCCTACGTGTCTGCCTTGCCCAACAACCCGAAGGCTCCCGATAGGCAAAAAGTCTATCTGAAGGCCCTTAGACACCATCTGCCGGAATTGCAGATTATTCTGGGCCAGTTCAAGCCGCGACAAAGCTGGATGCCATTTGCCGAGCAACGAGGCCCACAAGTCACAGGAAGATCATTGATCCTAGCTCACGTTATGAAACTGGACGAAAAAGGGTCGGACGTAAATCTCGCCATACACCTGGTCAATGATGCCTGGGCGGATCTGTACGACGCCGCGGTTGTGGTCTCGAATGACAGCGACTTGGCCGGGGCTTTGAAAATCGTCAGAGATGAGCGCAAAAAAGAGGTTGTGCTGTTAACGCCACCGAAATGGAGGGACAAGCGTTCAAGAGAGTTATTGAACAGCGCTTCAAGGAGTATGACTCTCAGAAACACTGAGCTGGCATCCTCGTTATTACCCGACCCCATTCCAGGAACGTCTTTACGCAAACCCTCGTCGTGGTGAGTCGCTCTGCCCATGCCATGACTCAACCTCACAGGACGGCCACCACGCGATTTTCTACCCCGACCCCCTGCAACTATACCCTGCCCGGAGAATCGCTCAGAATTGACGAGAATGCGTTAAACGCGATTTCAGCTTGTGTGCTCAGTTTGCCGAGCGCGTACCTCGAAACAATGACATGCTTCCCATGCGCGGTCCAATAATCCACAGCACACAATCGCTCGCAAGTTGCTGATTTCATACGCGCTAAAAGCTACACAAATGTAGGTTCATGCACAGAAAGCTACATAAATGTAGGAAATGGTACGACTACACTGTCACACAGGAATGCAATCAGAGCATGTGAGAGAGCCGTATTGTGCAACTATGAACAGTAGAACAGAATACGTGGGACCATAACCGACGCGTGTGTCTGTGGCTATGTCACCAGAGACCTAAGCGCGTACGTCGGCGTAGGTCCGGGAGACTATGCACTGACGTTTGCTCTGAACCCCCCTGCTACGTGGGGCAGAGTGCCTCAAATTTCCACGATCTCTTCGAGGTAGGGGTAATGCTAGGGTCCGGCCTAAAATCGCTCACAGGCGACAGGAGCCACAGTCAGCACGGCATGAACGCGAAACGCCGCTACTGATGCCCATGTATCCGATACGGATACCCCCCCCCTTGCGTCTCACCCGTGATCATCAACCGGCCTTGTGTCTCATGACAGGCCACTTCGTGAGCAACAAACCCGGTGGTCATTTTGACCACACTGGAATCACAGGGGAATCGAGGATGCGCGCAGGGGTAGCACGATGTTCGACCTGATCAGGGACCCTCGGCGCGTATATCACTCTCAAGTGTGTCCGGTTACCAAGATTTCCCACAGGACTTCCGTTAACTAACCGATACGAATTGAAGGGGTTATCATTTTCTTATGGTAATGGGTAATTGATGGGGAACTATTTACTAATTATGCTTGACATAGATTACATTGACGGGTAATGTCTTACTAAGAAAGGGGTAATAGCCATGAAAGCCGTTGGATATGCAAGAGTCTCATCTCAGGAACAAATCAACGGGACTTCCTTGGACAACCAAAAGATCCAGATCCAGGACTATGTTTCGCTGAAGATGCTGGACCTGGTGGAGACACTCGTTGACGCCGGGATCAGCGGGGGAAAGCCTCTTTCGACAAGACCGGAAGGGCTCCGTCTCACCGAAATGATCGAGGACGGGTCTGTCAAATCTGTGGTCATAACCAAACTGGACAGAGCCTTCCGGAGCGCATCCGACTGTCTGAACTGTGTTGAAACGTGGGACCGCAAGGGTGTGAGCTTGCATATACTCAATCTTGGCGGACAGGCGCTTGACACAGGGACACCGCTGGGAAAATTCTTCTTGACGGTCATGGCCGCGGCAGCGGAACTCGAAAGGAATCTCATTAACGAGCGCTGCAACGAAGGCCGTAAGGCAAGGAAGCTTGAAGGCAAGCGAATCGGCGAAGTCCCCTTCGGATACAAGCTTGCCTTGGATGGTAAGACATTGGTAAAAGACGGGGAAGAGCAGCGGGCGATTGCCCTGGCTCTCAATATGCGAGAAAATGGCCACAGCGCATCTGCTATCGCCGCGGAGTTGAACAGCCGTGGAATCCGAACCAAGAAGGGGAAGCTGTGGACGCACAAACAGGTGACAAGACTCTTCCGACGAGCGGCGTAACAGATCTGGAAAATGATCCTGCGATGGATCAGCTTGCCGAGATCCTCCAGAAACTCCACGTAGACCGGGTTGAAGCTTTCTTGGAATGGTTGGAAACCACGGAGCATGAAGAAGATGAGCAGAAATGAACTGGAAGACAGATTCGAGAAGCTAGTTGCAGAGCATGGGACTAATTGGAAGGGAATTGCCGAGGTTCTTAACCGGTTAGGGGTGCAGTCCCCGAAAGGCGGCCTGTGGAACCGGGAGAACGCGCGTGCTTTCTACGGTAGGTTTACCAGAAAACGAGAGACCATTTCGCAGCGTTCCAGTTCTGAGACGACCTCCGAACAACTACTCCAGCCCTTGAGGGACCTTCCCGGATGGTTGAACGCCGAGGCATGGGAAGATCTTCATGCAATGCTGGTATGGTGGCGAGAGCGGAGAAGTGAGCCTACACAGGCCACAAGGCCCGTCTTCAGAGGGAAACGACGGAATACCGGCGTCCATATCAACGAAGACATTTTGACCCGAGCAATGGCGGAGGCCAAAAAGGACAAAGTAAGGACCGGCGGAAGCCTATCTTTGCTTGTAGAGCTTTTATTGTGGCAATACATCGGCAGCCCTGATGAACTGCTGGAGAGGCCTCCAGCCGATGACCAGCAGACATCCAAAGAACGGCCCTGAGAATATCCGGGGCCACGCGGTCTGGCTTGCATAGCCAACCTGAAGGCCGGTGACTTTCCAGAAGGTTTTTTTTGATGACAACTCGCGGTAGAATTATTATGACGAGCAGTCAGATACGGTCGCTCCTTTCGGCGGCTCACCTTCGGGGGTGTGTCATGGCGCCAACATCGGCCAGACAGGTTGCTCAGTACCTTATCTTTAGGGCTCAGGCGACCGGTGACGAGATTACAAACTTGAAGCTCCAAAAACTGCTCTACTACGTGCAAGGCTGGTATCTTGCCATCTATGACGAACCACTTTTTGATGATCGGCTGGAGGCATGGGTTCATGGGGCCGTGCAGCCAAAAGTCTACTCTCTGTACAAGCAGTTCTTGTGGGAACCGATTACGGCATCAGTACCATGCCCCAAATTTGATGACAACCGAATCGCAGACCATATAGACAAGGTGCTTGCCCACTATGGGAAGTACAGCGCTCGCGATCTCGAGCGAATGATTCACAGAGAGGACCCTTGGAAGAAAGCTCGTGGGGGTTTGCCCGAAGACAAGCCGAGTAAGGCATTGATTAGACACGAAGCCATGAAAGAATATTTTTCTCGGTTAGGCAGAAAGAAGAAGTAGATGAGGATGGCATGGCAAAAGGGAAGAGGCCGAGTAAGAGGAAGAGGCCTAGGGTTGAGATAACACCGCCATCGCCGTTAGAGGACGAGGAGTCAAAGAAGATCAGTTTTTCCTTCGTCCACGTCACAGACGATGATCCGGACTTTTCAGTGAAGCACGCGCGGAAAGATGGCTACGTGGTAAGGTTGATCGCCAGACTGAGGCATTTCAGCCAGATGCAGAAGAAGCACCTGATTAATAACGCGGACGAACATACCCATCCCATAGATTGGAAGAAAACTGCGAAGAAAGGGTTTGGTTTCAAGCGGCTGGATAAGCAGTACGATGACTACGAGCCATGGCAGATTTCTATTGAAGAAGGGAGCCGAGGACACCAGGGGCATGGCAGGATTCAGGGTTTCTTTATCGGCAACATCTTCTACGTTCGCTGGTTCGACCCAAACCACAAGCTCTATGCGCGCAAATAGTCCCGGCGGCGAAACGGCGCCCCCCGCCTGTCAAGTCTTCGATGAATCCACGGGCCCGCCGCCTCAAGCTGCCTCAGAGAGCCCGAAACAAACAGCGCTTCCCGTGCACTCCCTATGATCTTCGGCACCTTTTGAATTTTTTGCTTGACAGATGGACGGTCCATCTTTAAAATGACCTTCCATGAGTACGAAGCTGTTCACAGCAAAAGATGCCGAAAAGGCCTTCCCCTGGATCACAGCGGGGACCACGAACTACCGCGTGAAGATGGGGGCCCTTCCCATCGAGCACCCCTCACCGGGAACTGGAATCCCGAATTTGTTTACTCTGCCCGAATTGATACACGCAGCCGTGCTCGACGAATTGGCGAGTCTGGGGGTCTTCGGAAACCTGCACACAACAGTAATTCATTACATAGAGCCGAAGGGCAGGAACGAAAAAGGCGAGACGCTTACGGCTACATGGGACGGCAGCACGAATCCCCATTATGTGGACATGGGCTTTTACGAACGCTGGAACTACCGCGTGATAGTTGAAGTGGAATTCAGGCATGATGGTCTCTATGGAAGCAACCTCCCTGGAGACCTGATTCTTTATGAAAAAGATCAGCACGGCCGTTTGCAGCACAAACAAGGCCGCGGCCGTTTTTACAATGTTACCTACGCCCCGGAAAGAGTGCATGACAAATCCTATATTCAGCGGCAGCTGAAGAATTGGCTGTCTCCCAAGAAAGCGGAGTTTAACCGCACACACGCGGCCAAAGCCTTCATCCGTGTCAGGACTCTCTACGAGTTAGCAGTAGAGGCTTTGGATCTTGAAGAGTAAATTTTTTTTGAGGACTAAAGATGGACCATCAATGTATCAAGCGGTTGTCGATGATCGGAATGGAGATGAAAGAGGCTCTGAAAGTGCCCGAGGTCGCACGAGCCCTCGGCATACATCCCGCGACCTTGCGGCGATGGTGCTTATCCGGCCGCGGGCCACAATACTTCAGAAGTCCGGGCGGCGCGTTCTTGTTCCGCCCAGAGGCGATTACCGCATGGATTCTCTCGTTGCGAGGAACCGAGGAAGATCAATGACTCAGCCGGTCCAAGACAGCTTGATGTTCGGCAATGGGGAAACCCCTCCCGAGAATTTCTTGAGTTCCGTAGGGTCCTCTTTTGACCGTGACCCTGGGGCTGACTCAAGCTGCGCGAAACTCGAACCGAATCTTGCGGAAGCCGAAGAGTTTCTCAGAGTCCTTGATCCTGACGGAGAGTTCAGTTTTCAGACGTTTGATGACAATGAAGAACGCGGAAAGCTTAACAAGGAGCAAAAAGGATTCGACCCGTACGCCAAAATCTATCACGGCAAGCTCGACAAATGCCGCCGCAGTCTCGCTGCTCTGAATCAGAATGGAGCAGGTATTTTTGTCACCGTTAACAGGACCGACCTCAAAGGCCGCAAATCTGCGAACGTGGTTTGCGTTCGGGCTCTCTTCTTGGACCTCGACGGGGCGCCGCTTGAGCCTGTGGTGGAGACGAGCCGAGTGTCGGAGATCCCCCCCCACATCGTTGTGGAAAGCTCTCCGGGCAGATTCCATGTCTACTGGCGCGTGAGCGATGTTGCACTAGACGAATTCGAGTCCTACCAAAAGGCACTCATCAGGAAGTTCGATGGTGACCCCGCTGTTCACGACCTCCCACGGGTGATGCGCCTGCCTGGATTCTGGCATCAGAAAAACCCTGACAAGCCGTTTATGACACGCATTCTGGAGGTTCCCCATGAATGATCCATACAGGGCTATGGACCTCCGCGAGGGATTCAAACTGGTCTTAGAACAAGAACAGGGCGCACTCCCCTCATCAACGCCCGCACGGTGTCCTACTGGACCCAAAATCGGTAAACCTCATCGCCATGAGCACTTGAAAACCAAGGTCTTGCCACGCCTTCGGGATGCCGGTCTGAGTGGTGAGGAGCTGTTTCAGGCTGCCTGGGTCATCGTAAAACGGGATTACGATCTGACAGAATTCGGAGAGGGCGAGGTTCGAGCACTCTGTAAATGGTTTGAGGGGAAATCGAGCGCTGCGCAGGCGGCCGGCCGTAATGTTGCCAAACCCATTGTAGCCCCCACGGGCATATCCTTCTACGAACTTCAGCGAAAACAACTTCCGCCGCCGAGCTGGGTTGTGAAAGGGCTCATTATAGCCGGCCTGATAATCCTGGCAGGACCCCCAAAGACCCGCAAATCATGGTGGGCAATGTGCCTCAGCTTGGCAGTTGCCTATGGCGAGCTGTTCCTTGGACATTTCACCTGCAAATCGGGCGACGTCCTTCATCTGGCCCTGGAGGATAACGAACGACGATTTCAAAGTAGGCTTAATATGCTTTGCGGGGATCGCCCTGCTCCGGACAACGCTTACTTTTACTCGCGGTGGCCGCGCCTTGATGACGTTGGGGTAGACCTCATCCACAAATGGCTGGACGAGCACCCCGCAACCCGCCTGCTGGTCATTGACACCTTTGGTCGCGCACGTCCTCCATCGAAATCGCGAAACTCAAATAGTTACCAAGCAGATTATGATGAAATTGCTGGACTTCAAACCCTTGCCCTGCAGAGGGAAATAGCAATGCTGATGATTCATCATAGTACGAAAGCGAAGACCGAGGACGTGATGGACGAGATAAGCGGTACTTACGGGCTCAGCGGGGCCGCGGACACCCTCATGGTGCTCAAGTCCGAGTCTCGCGAAAACGTGGACGCAACCCTTCATATCACCGGCAGAGACGTGGATTCGACGAGCTTGGCTCTTCGGTTCGAGCGTGACTCCGGCTCTTGGTCCTACGTCGGGGTGGCTGGGGAGGTCATGCTTTCCAAACAACGCCGCGACGTGAGAGACGCCCTGCTGGCTGCTCCGGGCCCTTTAGGGATCGCCGACCTGGCTTCGGCAGTAGGTCAGAACTACAGGAATGTGCAGAAGACCCTGGAGCGACTCGTTAAGGACGGCCATGTGAGCCGTGCTACGCGAGGCCGATACCAGATTACCGATGCCAACCTTGCCACCTGGGGGGAGCTATGATCCTCTCTCTTACTCATATAGTCACAATATATAGATTAATTAATAATAATAAATACATATGTGTGACAGGGAGTATGTCACATCGGAGTCACATCAGTCACATTGGGAATGTGACAGGATGTGACAGGGGGCTGTCACAAATAGAATCGGCTCCAATACAGGCATTTCTCTACCGATGTGACAATGTGACGAACAGAGCACGGCCTGTTGAAAGTCACAAGGACCAAGAACAGGGAAGCCCCAAACCGTTCAAGTCCAGCGGACACGACTTCGACACTTCGAGTGGACTGGAGACAGGTCGAGGCTTGAGATCGTCACTGGGGATGGAAAATCGGTAGGACGGAATCAGCTACATGGCTCCGCCGGACCACTTCGCAGCTTGGAGGAAAAGACAGATGGAGAATCTAAAACTTCACATCGACGAAAACGAGCACTTGCAGATTGAGATTGATCTGACCAGGGCAATCGAATTCACGAAATCATGTCGCAACGTCAAAATAGCGAGCACGGGCGGCAATCTGACTCTCTGGAAAGATGGTGCTCCTCACCCCTTTCGGGTCAAGTTAAACCTGTCCTGTTTTCGGGCGTTGCTTCCAGAAGAGAAAAAGCAGGTCCCGAAACACACCAGACTTGGCTGGTGACCCCAGTCAGGGCCGGTAAGGACATTATGCCTCACGGTCGTCAGGACCGTAATGAATGTGATGAATGTCATCACCGGCAAATTGAGAAACGCAAAGGGGGCAACATGCCGATATTGTGTGTCAATTCGGTCAATAGCCACAAAAGAGAAGATTCGCCGGTGACCGACCTTCCCGCGTGTGTACACACATACCAGACTTCTGGTCGGGTCTCACGCTTCTGTCGTACCGGCCAACGTGCATAGAAAGATGAGACGGCACAGCCACCAAAAGGACGAACATGCAGCAACCGATCTCGGGCCATACCTACTTATAGGTCCCTTCTGGGCAACAGCATGATGGAACCGTTGCTTACCATTAACGACGTGGCGGGGATTCTCGGGCTATCCGAGCGCCGTATCCATGCGCTCTGCCGAGGAGCTAAGCTCGGTTGCGTCCAAATAGGCCGTGAGCGCCGGTGCCTTCCCCAGCAACTGGAAGCCTTTATTGCATCAAGGACCATCACGCCGCCGAAACAGGTTGACAGGTCCGCGTCTCCCCGCGTAGCATTCCCACCAAAGCCTTTGCAGAAAGGGGGCAAGAAATCTTCAGAGAGGTTGTCGGCTAGAGCGCTCCGAAAGGAGATTGCTCAATGGTGAAAAAGCGAGGCAAATCGCTTTATGTGTATTTCAAACCGTTCAAGGACAAAAAGATTGGCGTCCGGATTGATGCAGCAACAATCCGCGAAGCCGAACAAATCGAAGGAGCCGTCTTGAGAGCCTGTAGGACAGGCAATTATGCAGGTCTTGATCCCATCGCCAGAGAGACATGCTTTCGCATGTTCCGAAATCAGCAATGGGAAATGCCCGAGGAGTTGTCAGGGTATGGCAATTCGGCCCCTCGCGAAGAACTCAGCTTCTGGCGGGCCTCCAGGATTTTCATTGAGTATCCCGAGATCCACAACAGCCCGCGACGCCCGCGGTACGACATGTGTCTTGCCCATTTGGCGGCATATTTCGGCAAGGATCGCTCAATCAAGACCCTGTGGGTTCCTGATATCAAGGAGTACCAAGCGCACCGGCTACAATCGGGAGCGAGTCCCTCGACAGTGAACTGGGAGAAAGCAACTTTGTCAAAACTTTTCCAAGTCTTAGTCGAGACTAGGCTCGTTGAGGCAAACCCTGTCAGGCTGGTTAAGAACCTTCCACAGAAGTCCGAGGAGAGACAGGTTTACTTGGCCTTTAAGGACGTGGTGCGGGTATCCGAGCAGTGCCCGAAGTGGTTCCGCCCTATTGTGTGGACCGCTTTCTATACCGGGATGCGAAGGGGGGAACTGCTCAGCTTGACGAGGAAGCATGTAAACCTGAAGACGAGGATCATCACTCTGACTCCCGAGCATACGAAAGAAGCCCATTGGAAGCGAGTCCCTATTCATCAACACCTTATTCCGATTTTGGAGGAAACACTGAGGGTAACATGCCTTGGGACCGACCGGCTCTTCGTCTTGATTGACGGGAAGAGTGTCAGGCCGCTGGAATTGGAGACGTTCAAGAATCCATGGCCGCGGGCCTGTGACATATTGGACCTCCCGGAGCCGTGGCCGAGATTCCACGATTTGCGCCACACGTGGCGAACCAATGGCAGACGCAGCGGCATGGACCCTCAGATTGCCGAAAGTATCATGGGCCACTGGTTTAAGGGAAAGACGGTCAATGACCGTTACGGCAGAATCAGCAATGAGGAGCTTGTCCGGGCCATAGATGCGATGACCTTTGATCATGGCAAGACGGAAATCTTGGTAGCATCGGACAGACCATCGAAGAAAGCCCGTAAACAGAGGGCTTCCAAAGAAAAGGGTAACAAAAGGGAAACAATTGGAGAGGTACAAAAGAAAAGACCCTGTGCTGCCAGGGCCTAACCTCTTGATTTTCTTTGGTGGAGATGAAGGGATTTGAACCCTCGACCCCCGCGTTGCGAACGCGATGCTCTCCCGCTGAGCTACATCCCCACAAACCTGAACACTACAGAGTTTGTGGCCTTCTGTCAAGCACCCCAGCAACGAAGCAGCGACGAAGAGTCAGGCGCCGGCCGGCGCCTGGGATGTTCCCCTTTCGTGGTGTCCGTCCCTGGCGGATCTCAGGATGGCGAACTGGGGCCCGAGCCGAGATCCGGCGATGG
>Ga0172371_10009007_pt1 | contig 13807 bp, 5 predicted proteins | sample Lak12m_FD_114543 | JGI IMG/M metagenome (GOLD analysis project Ga0172371, IMG submission 114543) | Freshwater microbial communities from Kabuno Bay, South-Kivu, Congo - kab_022012_12m | ecosystem: Environmental > Aquatic > Freshwater > Lake | place: Democratic Republic of the Congo: South-Kivu... | reverse complement strand
TCACCTGCCGCCGCCCCAGCGCCGTCAGCGCCTGGAGGACCGCGGCGTCGTCGAGGCACGAGAACGCTGTCTTCTCGTACCATTGCGTGCCGGCAGGCAGGGCGGCCGCCACGTCGGCCAGCGTGGGGCCGAGGCCGCGCGGGTACTGCTCGGTGAGCACGACCGGTACGCCGAGCACGCGGGCGCCTTCGAGCAGGATGCAGGCGTTCTTGCGGAGGGCGGCGAGGGCGCCGGGCTCCATCGCGGCAGCCAGGCGCTCCTGCAGATCGATGGCGAGCACCACGGTCGTGTCGCGCGCGAGCTTCAGGGCGGGCATGGGGCCTCCAGGAAAGCAAGGATGACCGGATCGTCGGCCGGTCCGACGATCAGCGGTGGCGGCGCGCAGCGCGCGGGGTGCGGGGCGGTTTCGACGGTCGCGACGACCACGCGGCGCGGCGCGGGCGTCGGCTCGAGGCGGGCCTCCAGGCCGTCGGCGGAGGTCGCGCCGTCGAGCCGCCAGGCGCAGCCCTCCCAGCGGGAGGCGGCCAGGCGTACCAGGCGGGGGCCATCGGCGGGCTCGAGGGCCAGGCTCCAGGTCGTAGCCGGCGCCGCTCGCGTGCAGTCGGCATCGGTCGCCACGCGGGGGTACTGGCGATCGGCGAATTCCGGCGGGTGCTCGCGCGCCGCGCGCCAGCGGCGCTCGAACCGGGCGCAGCGGGCGAGACCGTCGGGGGCCGGGCTGCAGCGCACGTGATCGTCGGCCGCGACGCCGCCGGGGGCGTCCCGGAGCAGCGCCGCATAGTCGTGACTCACGTCGACGCGCCGCCAACCGGCCGGGAGTGTGGCGGGGACGGCCGCCTTGGCGAGCCGTAGCACCAGCAGGCCGTGGCCCGGGCCGTGATCGTCGTCGGAGGGCAGGGGGCTCGGATCGAGCCCGGCGAGCGTGCCGACCACGTAGGTGTCCCACGGGCCCTGGACGCGGCGGAAGAGCTCGGCGAACGTGGCGCCCCGTCCGTAGAGGTCGGCGGCCAACCGTTCGAGCTCCGGCAGGCGCCACAGCGCGTCGGGGCCCGCGTGGTCCCGGCTGTGCCAAGCCGCGCGACCGCCGCCGAGCGCCAGCGCGAGCACGACCGCCACCGCCGCCCGGCGTGCCGCCGTCGGCAGGCGGCGCGAGAGCGCGTCGCCGCCGAGCGCCAGCGCCAGCGCCGCGAACGCGGGCAGCAGGTAGGCGAATCGTGACCCCTCGGCGACCTGCACCAGGCCCGGGATCACGGCCGGCGCCAGGGTCGCTACCACCAGCGCGAGGCCGAGGAACAGGCCGAGTCGCAGGCCCTCGGCGAGCCCGAGCCAACGCCGCCGGAGCGCCAGCCCTCCCGCCGCGCCGGCCACGGTCGCTGAGAGCAGCAGGGCTCCGTAGCCGTTCGCCGCCAACGCCCGCGCGTCGAGGATCGCCGCGTCCCACGAGTCGAGCAGCACGAGCCCCGCGAAGGTCGCGAAGCCGGTCGCCAGGCTCACGATTGGGCGCGATCGGCCGAGCGCGAGGCCCAGGGCCAGGAGCGGCAGGACGATGAGCCCGAGCACGTGGCCGAGGACCGCCACGGCCGCGCCGGCTCCCGCGAGCACCGCGAGCCCGAGCCCTCCGCCCGCGGCCAGCCCGAGCCAGCCCACCGCGAAGACCGCGGCGCCGGGGTGCGCGACGGCCGGGTTCCACAGTTGGTCGCCCGGCTCGATGGCGCGCAGGAAGACCACGTAGACGCCGGCCAGCAGGGCCGCCGTCAGGCTGCGTCGACCGAGGCGCCACGCGCCCCACGCCAGTAGCCCGGCGCCGAGCGCCTGCAACGCCTCGAGGCAGCGCTGCAGCGCCGTGGAGTCGAGCCCCACGGCCAAGCCCGCCGCCAGCACGCGCAGCCACAGCGTGCCCTGGCGCAGGTCGAGCACGCTGGCCACGGGGCCCCACGAGGGACAGCCGCCCGCCAGGCGGTCGCGCGCCAGCAACCAGTCGCGCGCCGTGTCGAGGTGTACCCGGGGCGAGTCGCGGGTGGCCCCGAGCCACAGGAAGGCGATGCCGGTCACCAGCAGGATGATGGCTGCGGCGCGCAGGCGGGAGCCGGGGGCGGTGGGCGGCGACGTGTTCACGCGGGCATCCTACGCGGGCCCTGTCGCGTCCGCAACGCGAAGCATCTTCCGGTCGGCACGCGCCCGTGGCAAGATGCGCGGACAAGGAGCGGATTTCACGAGGTGGAGCGGCCCATGTTGGAGAACCTGTTCATCGGCGTCGCCGGCATGATCGGCGCGGGCAAGAGCACGCTGGCGAAGGCCCTCGGCGAGCACCTGGGGCTCGACGTCTACTACGAGCCGGTGGCCGACAACGAGTACCTCGAGGACTTCTACCGCGACACCGCGAAGGTCAGCTTCGCGATGCAGATCTACCTGTTGAACCGGCGCTTCCAGCAGCACCAGGAGATCATCTGGCGCGGCCGACCGGCCATCCAGGATCGCACCATCTACGAGGACGCGGTCTTCGCCAAGATGCTGTCGGACTCCGGGCTGATGGACCCGCGCGACTACCGCACGTACCTGCAGCTCTTCAAGCACATGTCGAACTTCATGTGCAAGCCGAACCTCATCATCTACCTCGACGTCGACCCCGCCACGAGCATGTCGCGCATCCAGCAGCGCAGCCGCGGCGTCGAGTCGGGCATCAGCATGCCCTACCTCGAGGCGCTGTATCGCGAGTACCAGGCGTTCGTGAAGGACATCAGCCGCGTGGTGCCGTTGATCAGCGTCAGCTACGCGCAGTATCCGACCGTCGAGGAGATGGCCCAGGTCATCAAGCGCGAGTACCTGGACCACAGCTTCATGCGCACCGTGAGTCAGTGGGGCTACGACAAGGCCTGACGCGTCGCGGCTCACCCGACCAGGGCCACCTCGAAGCGCCACGAGCGGGGCGCGTTCAGCTTGCGAGCGGCGTTGACGCCCGCCAACCAGGCCGCCGTGGGGATGTCGTTGCCGACCAGTACGCAGCCGCGCGTGCAGCGATCGAGGCGCGCGGCGCGGGGCCACGTGGTACGCAGCGTGGGGCGACGGGTGTCGGCCGCCCAGCGCTCGAGCCCCGACACCTCCGGAGGGACTTCGCCCGGCTCGCCTACCAGCGGCAACCACGCCACCGCCGGCACGCCGGCCGCCCGGCATCGCTCCAGCGCGTCCTGCACCGCCACGGCCTCGAAGGCGGGCGGATCGAGCAACACCAGGCTGGGCCGCGGGGTCTCGTCGAGCAGCCCGCGCAGCGTGCGGTAGCCGTCGCCGCAGAGCACGGAGGCGGCGTCGACGCCCAGCTCCTGGAAGCCCGCCTCGAGATCGGCGCAGACCGAGGGGTTCAGCTCGCAGAGCAGCAGGTGCGGGCGCGCGCCGCGCTCCTTCAGGACGCTCCACGCGATCAACGCCGAGCCGGGGTAGGGTCGCCAGCCCTCGCGCTCGGCGGCCGGCAGCAGGTCGGGGCGGAGCGCCAGGCGCTCCCAGGCGCCGGGCTCGGGGCAGGGGTCGATCAGGCCGAGGCCCTCCTCCCATTCGCCGCCGGGGGCCAGCAGGTGCAGCGCCGAGCCGGCGTGGGTCTCGGCGTAGACGAAGCGCTCGCCGGCGCGCGCGAGGCGCAGGAGCACCTCGGCCACCAGGGCGTGCTTGACCACGTCGCCGGGGTTGCCGGCCTTGGTGTCGTGATGGTAGTCCAGGATACCCTCCGCGTCGGAAGCGCCCCACGCTATCCCACCCCGCGCCCCGCCGCAAGCCGGTGAACCGGACGGGTCTCGATTGAACGCGCGCGCGCTTCGCGCTACGTTGGTCTGCGACACGACGCCGCTACGAGGGACGCATGCGAACGACGACGCTGCTGGGGGTGCTCGCGCTCGGACTCCTGCTGGCCGCGTGCGGCGGGGGCGGCGACGACACCTCGGCGACGTGCTCGGGCGACGCGGAGTGCGGGGCCGACAGGCTGTGCCTCGAGAACGCGTGCTACGGGGCCGACGCCGACACCGACCTCGACGGCCTCACGAACGAGCAGGAGCGCCGCGTCGGCACCAAGGCGCTCGACCCCGACACCGACGATGACGGCGACCCCGACGGCACCGAAGTGGGCGATCCCGACGCGCCTGCCGACAAGGACGGCGACGGCCTGATCGACGCGGTCGAGAGCGCGGTGACCGACGCCGACAACGACGGCTTGGCCGACGAGGCCGACGCCCGGAACACCATCAAGGACTACCCCAAGACGTGGCACGACCCTGCGCGCCACGCCACGTTGTACTGCACGCTGCCGAGCGCCTGCTCGGTCGTCGGCTGCGACGACGGGTGGCAGAACCTGAACCCGGACGGCAACGACGGCTGCGAGTACGGGTGCACGCCGGCCGACCCCGCCATCGAGGTCTGCAACGCCCTCGACGACGACTGCGACGGCGCCACCGACGAGGAGCTCGAGGGGTGCGGGTGCGCCAACCCCGGACAGGAGCCCGTCCCCGAGGTCTGCAACCGCGCCGACGACGACTGCGACGGCGTCACCGACGACGGCCTCGACACGTGTCGCTGCAAGGACGGGGGGGCGCCGCTCGCCGCCGAACGCTGCAACCGCATCGACGACGACTGCGACGGGCTGGTCGACGAGAACGTGCCGCGCTGCGCCTGCCAGGACGGCAAGGCGGGCGCCGACACGGAGCGCTGCAACCGCATCGACGACGACTGCAACGAGGTCATCGACGACGTGGTCGCGTGCGCGTGTACCGGCGGCGCCGACCCGAGCGCCGAGGTGTGCAACGGGATCGACGACGACTGTAGCGGCGTCATCGACGACGGCGTGGACAAGGCCCTGAGCGGGTGCTCGGCCGAGGGCGTGTGCGCCACGGGGCTCGACGTGCTGTGCCTGGGCGAGCTCGGCTGGGTCTGCGACACCACCTTCCTTGGTCCTCTGTACGAAGACGTCGAGACGCGCTGCGACGCCCTCGACAACGACTGCGACGGCGCCACCGACGAGGGCCTGCCGGCCTGCGCCTGCGCCGACGGTGCCCCCCCGGTGGGCGCCGAGATCTGCAACGGGCGCGACGACGACTGCAACGCCGCCATCGACGACGGGCTGGATCGTTGTGGCTGTGCCGCCGGTGCCGCGCCCACCGACGAGGTCTGCGACCGCATCGACAACGACTGCGACGGGCTGGTCGACGAGGCGCTGCAGGTCACCTGCGGGTGTAGCGGCAACGTGCCGCCCACCACCGAGATCTGCAACGGGCGCGACGACGACTGCAACGCCGCCATCGACGACGGCCTCGAGGCGCCCTCGTGGACCTGCCCCGACAAAGGCGTCTGCGCGGGGCTCGCGAAGCCCCAGTGCCAGGGTGTCGCCGGCTGGGCCTGCGACTTCACCGCGGTGCCCCACTACGAGAACGTGGGCGGCTCCGAGGTCACGTGCGACGGACGCGACAACGACTGCGACGGCTTCACCGACGAGTCGCTCGCGGGGTGCGCGTGCGCCGGCGGTACCGGCACGCCCAAGCCCGAGGTGTGCAACGGCGTCGACGACGACTGCAACGGCGCCATCGACGACGACCTCGGCCTGGCCGACAGCAGTTGCCCCAAGCTGGGGCTCTGCGCGGCGCCGGGGGCAGTCACGGCGGTCTGTCTCGGCGTGCAGGGCTGGCAGTGCTTCGTGCCCGGGGTGGTGGGCTACGAGCCCGACGAGACCTCGTGCGACCGACTGGACAACGACTGCGACGGCGCCACCGACGAGGCCCTGGCCGACTGTGCCTGCGCCGACGGCCAACCCCCGCTGCCCCAGGAGCTCTGCAACCACGTCGACGACGACTGCAACGCGCGCCTCGACGACGACCTGCCCGCCTGCGGCTGCACCAACGGCCTGGAGCAGCAGACCGACGAGCGCTGCAACGGCGTCGACGACGACTGCAACGAGGCCGTCGACGACGGGCTCGAAGAGACGTGCGCCTGCTCCGGTGGCAAGGCCCCGCTACCGGCCGAGCTGTGCAACGGCGTCGACGACACCTGCAACGAGGCTATCGACGAGGGGCTGAACCTGGGGGCCGACTGCATCTACCCTACGGCCGTGCCCGGCTGCGTCGACAAGATCAAGGGCAAGCGGCGCTGCAACCCGGGCACGCTCGCGGTCGAGTGCTCGTTGGAGGGGGTCGATCCCTACCCGGTGCTCACCTCGATCACGCCCGACCACGGCCCGGCCGCTGGCGGGATCTTCGTCACCGTCAGGGGGCTCTACCTGCGCTGCTCGGCCGAGGTCCGCGTGGGGGGCGCGCTCTGCACCGTGCTCGACTGGAGCGACGCCGCGACCGTCGACTCCACGAAGATCCCCTGCCTGCTGCCTCCCGGAACTCCCGGCAAGGCCTCGGTGTCGGTCGAGAACCCCGACGGCAAGCTCACGGTGAAGGCCAACCTGTTCACGTACGAGTAGGCGGCTCGGGCGCCTTGAGGATGGCTTCGTCTTCGGGTTACAGGCGCTCGTCGAGCACGTCGGCGCGGAACATGCCGGTGTCGAGCTGCAGCTTGCTGTGGCCGTTGGCGATCTTCTGTGACGGTCGCAGCTCGCTCAGCCGGTCGAGGCGCTCCTTCTTGACGCGGAAGTGCGGGCGGCGCTCGAGGTAGGCGATGCGCTTGGAGTGACTCACGATGCGGTCGAAGGCGTTCAGGTACTCCTCGTACACCACCCCCGCCAGCGCGTCGTCCTGCTGATCGAGCACGCGCTGCACGTAGCGCTCGCGCGCGCCCTCGGAGATCCGGCGGTACTCCTCGCGCGCCGCGATGATCTGCTCGGCGTAGTCGTCGAACGACTCGCGGGCCGGATTCAGCGACTCGATCATGAGCTCGAGCACGCGATCGGATTTACAGTACACGTCGACCAGCAGCCCCATGCTCTCGTCGTCGAACCACACGCCCTTGGCGGTCTTCTCGCGCGTGATCTGGACCAGCGCCTCCCCGTGGTCGGCGATGCGCTCGATGTCCTGCGCGGCACGCACCAGGTACTGCAGGATGAGCGACTGGCGGCGCGAGAGCGTGCGCTGCGAGAGGGCCCGCAGGTACTCGTTCACCGAGCCGGTGAGCAGGTCGATCGAGGCCTCTTCCTTCAAGACCTCGGGGAAGGGTCGGTCGGTCAGCTTGACGAGGCCCAGCATGGACTGCCGCACCATCTTGCGGGCGATCACCGCCATGCGGCGCGTCTCGAGGATCACCGCCACGATGGCCATCTCGGGGCGCGCCAGGTGCGCCTCGTCGAGGTAGGACTGCACCGCCGGCGGGCGGCGGCTGGGCGTGATCCACGTCACGAACCGCACATAGAGCCCGACGAACGGCAGGAAGAGCAGGCCGTTCACCGCCTGTACGAGCGTGTGCGTGTTGGCCACTTGGCGCGTGAGGTCGTCGGACAGGGCGGGCAACAGCTTCAGGTAGACCGGCGACAGGAACGCCGCCAGGACGGCGCCGAACACGTTGAACAGCAGGTGGGACAGGGCCAGGCGCCGCGCCTCGACGTTGGTGCCCAGGCTGCCGAGCAGCGTGGTGGAGCACGTACCGATGTGGGCGCCGAGCACGAGCGGGAAGGCCGAGGCCAGGTCGGTGAAGACGCCGGCCGAGGCCAGCGCGAAGAGCATGCCGATGGTGGCGCCGCTGGACTGCACCAGCGCCGTGACCACGGTGGAGGCGAGGATGCCGAGGGCCATGCCGGCGGCCGTGGTGGCGCTGGTGTGGGAGAGGAAGGTCTCGAAGTAGCCGGCCTGCTTCAGCGGCAGGATGGCGCGGCTCATGGTGTCGAGCCCCAGGAAGAGCAGGCCGAAGCCGAAGACCAGCAGGCCCCAGTGCCGGACGGCGTCGCGGCGCGTGGCCAGGTTCACGAGCAGGCCGAGGCCGATGGCGACGTAGCAGTACTCGCCGATCTTGAAGCTGATCAGCTGCATGGACAGCGTGGTGCCGACGTTGGCGCCCAGCATGACCGGCACCGAGGCCACCAGCGTGAGCAGCCCCGCGTTGATGAACCCCACCAGCATGACCGTGGCAGGCCCCGAGTGGATCAGGGCGCCGAGCAGCGTGCCGGCCCCGGTGCCCGCGAACCGGGTCCCCGTCAGGCGGTTCAGCAGCGTCCGCAGGCGCGTGCCCGCCAGCGCCTCGAGGCGCTCGGTCATGAGCTTCATGCCGTAGACGAAGAGCCCGAGCCCGCCGAGGAGGGTTGCCAGGATCAGGAGGAGCGCGTGACTACCCATGCTATCTGGTTAGCGCGGGAACGAGCCGATGTCAAAATCCAGCGTGGGCATGGCCCCGGAGAGCGGCGTCAGAACCCCTGGTTCGCCGCCAGCTTGTTGTTCGAGACCGTGAACTGGTACGGCGAGCACGCGGTCGGAGTGCCGGTGGGGTACACCTTGATGTAGACCGTGCGCGTGTAGCTGGCGCTCGAGCCCGCGACGTTCGTGTTGCAGAACGCGTTCGACGCGCTGTAGGCCGAGAGCGCGCAGTTGGCGGTGCCCGACGTGGACCCGGGCGCGCAGGCGGTGATGCCGTCGTCGACCTTGGGGCCGGCGCCCGGGGCGCGATCGCAGCACGTGGTGCTGCAGTGGTCGGCGCTGGTGTCGAGGCACTTGCCCACGTTGTTGTTGCAGGGCGACTCGCCCTTCGAGCTCTTGCGGCCCTTCACCGTCCACATCCAGTCGGGGTTGCTGTTCGAGAGGATGCCGCCCGTACCGCCGGAGCCGGTGTCGCACACGGGCGCCACCGTGGGGCACGACGTATCCGGGCCGCGGTCGTAGACGTCGAGGGTGACCATGCCGCTCACCGAGTCGTTCAGGCGGATCCAGGCCGCGAACGAGTTGGCGCCGCCGGAGTTCTCGCTGGTGTTGTCCTCGAAGCGCACCTTGTACCAGTCGACGTCGGTCGGGGCGATGATCTTGCCGAGCACGATGACCTCACTGCCCGCGCCGCCGTCGTAGAGCGTGCCCAGGTCGACCGCCGACGCGCCGCAGGCGCCGGGGGCGTCGGCCACGCCCTTGTTGTCGAAGGACCACTTGTCGGTGGTGTCGCACTCGCACCCGTTGGCGTCGAGCGTGTCGAGGTTGTACCAGGGCGCGGTGCACCCCGTGACCCTGCACTCGTAGCCATCGAGTTGGGCGCCGGTGTAGGGCGTGTACTCGTCGGGGGTGGGGTTGCCGCCGCCGCAGGCCAGCGTGCCGTGGATGACGGTGGAGCCATAGGCCGAGGTGCAGATGGGCCCCGCGACGCCGCTGGCGGTGTCGGCGGCCAGGTCGCAGTTGTTGTCGAGGCCGTCGCAGTACTCGGTGGCGCCCGGGTTCACGTAGCCGTTGGTGTCGAGGCAGTCGCCGCCGCCCGCCGTGCAGGTCGTGGGCGTCCCGACCACGACCATGGCCTTGTCGCAGTAGTTGTCGTTGTCGTCGTCGCAGCCCTCGTCGGTGACGCCGTCGCAGCTCTCGTCGGCGTTGCTGCACGTCTCGGTCGACGCGTTGCCCTCGGAGGGACACACGATGCCGTTCTTGGCGCCGTTGCAGGCCGTCTTGCCGCCGGCGCAGGCGCCCGTGCCGCACACCTGGTTGATGCCCGTCACGTAGACGTTGTTCAACAGCTTGAGCGTGAAGTCCTCGTCGACGGTGCCGCTGCAGTCGTTGTCGTAGCCGTCGCAGCTGGTCTCGCCGGCTCCCTGGTACAGCGCGGAGTACGCACCGTAGGTGGTCGAGGTGCAGGGCTGCCACGAGCCTCCGGAGCAGAGCGCCGCCGGCTTGCCGGCACCCAGGCACACGCCGTTCTGGTTCTCGCACGCCTTGGCGTCGTTGGCCACCAGGTCCGTCGCGTCGGCGGCGTCGGTCTTGCCGTCGCAGTCGTCGTCGGTGTTGTTGCAGACCTCGTTCGACTGGTTGACGAACGTGGAGCACGTGATGCCCAGGTGATCGGCCCGGCACGCCGTGGTGCCGCCCGCGCACTTGCCCACGCCGCAGGCCTTGCTGATCCCGGTGTACGACGTGCCGTCGGGCCCGGTCACCGTGAAGTCCTCGTCGGTGGTGCCGCTGCAGTCATTGTCCTTGCCGTCGCACGTGGCCTCGGTGCCGGCCTCGTACGCCCCGTTGTTCGCCAGGTACTGGGCGTCGCCGCAGGCCTGCCACGTACCGCCGGAGCAGAGGGCCACGGGCTTGGCGGCGCCCGCGCACACGCCCTTCTGGTTCTCGCAGCTCTTGGGGTCGTTGGCGAGCAGGTCGGTGGGGTCGGCGGCGTCCTTCAGGCCGTCGCAGTCGTCGTCGACGTTGTTGCAGAGCTCGCCGCTGGCCAGGGACTCGGAGGGGCAGGTGATGCCGAGCTGGTCGGCCGTGCAGGCGGTCGTGCCGCCCGCGCACTTGCCCACTCCGCAGGCCAGGCCGCGACCCTTGACGGTGACGCCGTTCAGCTGCTTGTACGAGAAGTCCTCGTCGGTAGTGCCGCTGCAGTCGTTGTCCAGCCCGTCGCAGTGGACCTCGGTGCCGGACTCGTACGTCGGCGCCCAGGCCTGGTACACGGCGTCGACGCACGCAGCCCACGTGCCGAACTGGCAGAGCGACACGGGCTTGGTCGAGCCCGCACACACGCCACCCTGCTTCTCGCACGTCTTCTTGTCCCAGGTCAGCAGATCGGCGGCGTCGTTGGCGTCGGTCAGGCCGTCGCAGTCGTCGTCGATGCTGTTGCAGAGCTCGTTGGAGGCGCTGGCCTCGGTGGGGCACGTGATACCGGTCTTCAGGGCGTTGCACGTCGTGACGCCGCCCGAGCACTTGCCCGTGCCGCAACTCTGGTTGATGCCCTTGACGGTGACGCCGTTCTTCAGGACCAGCGAGAAGCTCTCGTCGGGCTGGCCGCTGCAGTTGTTGTCCTTGCCGTCGCACGAGAGCTCGTCGCCGGCCTCGTACGAGGCGTCGTACAGCTCGTAGATCGTGGCGGTGCAGATGCCCCACGACCCCGACGCGCAGAGCGACGCGGGCTTGGTGGAGCCGGAGCACACGCCGTTCTGGTTCTCGCAGTACCTGAGGTCGTACTTCCACAGGTCGGTGGGATCGGCCGCGTCGGACTTGCCGTCGCAGTCGTCGTCGATGCTGTTGCACACCTCGGAGCCGGCCAGGTACTCGGTGGAGCACACGGTGCCGGTGCCCGGGACGTTGCACTGCGTGACGCCTCCGCTGCACTTGCCGGTGCCGCAGGCCTTGCCCGTGCCCAGCAGGGTCTGGCCGTTCAACGTGGTCAGCGAGAAGTCCTCGTCCTTGGTGCCGTCGCAGTCGTTGTCCTTGCTATCGCACGAGACCTCGGCGCCGTCTTCGTAGTCGAGGTTGAACGCCTCGTAGATGGCGGCCGTGCACGACTGCCACGCGCCGCCCTGGCAGAGCGAGGCCGGCTTGGTCGAGCCGAAGCACGCGCCCGCCTGCTTCTCGCACGACTTCTTGTCGTAGGTCAGCAGGTCCGTGCCGTCGGCGGCGTCGGTCTTGCCGTCGCAGTCGTCGTCGACGGCGTTGCAGGTCTCGGAAGCCGCCTGGCCGGACGACGAGCACAGGATGCCCGAGCGATCGGCCTTGCAGACGGTCGTGCCGCCGGCGCACTTGCCCACGCCACAGGCCTGGTTGATGCCGGTCGTGACGGTGCCGTCGGCGCCGGTGACCGAGAAGTCCTCGTCGGTCTGGCCGTCGCAGTCGTTGTCCTTGCCGTCGCAGGCGATCTCGACGCCGATCTGGTAGCTGGCGCTGTAGGCGGCGTAGGTGGTGTCGGTGCACGACAGCCAGGCGCCGTTCGCGCAGAGCGACGCCGGCTTCGTGGAGCCCGCGCATACGCCGTTCTGGTTCTCGCAGAGGCGCGTGTCGTTGGCCAGCAGGTCGGCGGCGTCTGCGGCGTCTTTCAGGCCGTCGCAGTCGTCGTCGCCACCGTTGCACACCTCGGGGGACACGTTGCCTTCGCTCGGGCACTCGATGCCGCTCTTGTCGAGGCGGCAGGTCGTGACGCCGCCCGCGCACGCACCCGTGCCGCACGTCTGCCCGACGCCCTGCACGACCTGGCCGCCCGGCAGCGACAGCGAGAAGTCTTCGTCGGTGCTGTCGTCGCAGTCGTTGTCCTTGCCGTCGCAGGACTTCTCGACGCCGGACTGGAAGGCCGCGTTGGCGGCCAGGTAGGCCGCGTCGCCGCAGGCGTTCCACGAGCCGTTGACGCAGAGCAGCGCGGGCTTGGTCGCGCCCGCGCAGGCGCCGTGCTGGTTCTCACAGGGCTGCAGGTCGGTGGCCAGCAGGTCGGTGGCGTCGACCGCGTCGGTCTTGCTGTCGCAGTCGTCGTCGATGGCGTTGCAGCGCTCTCCGGCGTCGGGGTGGACGGGCGGGGAGTTGTCGTTGCAGTCGCCGGGACCGGAGGCGCACACGCCCGGCCACACGTCCGGGTTGGTGCCGAGCTTCAGGACTTCCTTCGCGACGTCGCAGTAGCCGTCGTCGTCCTTGTCGCAGTTGTCGTCGACGGTGGTGTTGCAGTCGTTGTCGAGGTCGTCGCAGACCTCGGTCGCCGCGGGGATCGACGAGGCGCCGGGGTGTACGTTGGCGCGCGTGTCGTCGCAGTCGCCGCCGCCGCCGATGCAGACCAGTGGCTTGCCGATCGTGGTCATGGCCCCGTCGCAGAAGCTGTCACCGTCGTCGTCGCAGCCCTCGTCGATCTTGGTGGCCGCATCCCCCGAGCCGGGGACATCGGCGTTGCAGTCGTTGTCGACGCCGTCGCAGATCTCGGTGACGCCGGGGTTGATGGCGGCCTCGGTGTCGACGCAGTCGCCGGGGCCGTGGGGGCACGCCGCCGGCCAGCCGGCCGGATCGCCGACCTGCGCGACCAGCAGGCCCGCCTGGCAGTAATCGTCGCCGTCGTCGTCGCAGCCCTCGTCGACGCCGTCGGCGCAGTTGTCGTCGATGTCGTTGCACCACTCGTCGCGGCCGGGGCGGATGAGCGGGTCGGTGTCGACGCAGTCTCCGCCGCCCTTGGGGCAGTAGCTGGGCGTGCCGATCACGGTCATGGCGGCGTCGCAGTACATGTCGTCGTCGTCGTTGCAGCCTTCGTCGGTCTGGCTGTCGCAGTCGTTGTCGACCTGCTCGTCGCACACCTCGATCGCGCTCGGCCGGATGGCCGGGTCGGCGTCGTTGCAGTCGCCCGCCACGGACGCCGTGTAGGTGCCGTCGTTGGCGCACAGGCAGCGCACGTCGAGCGTGTCGCCGAACGAGTCGCGGTCGCGATCGCTGTAGTGGGGCTCGCACCCATCTGCGCCCTGCTCGTCGGTGACGGCGTTGCAGTTGTCGTCGATGCCGTTGCACGACTCGGTCGCGCCGTGGTGTACCGCCGGGTCGCGGTCGTTGCAGTCGGCCGTGGCCGGGTCGTCGTCGCCGTCGACGTCGGGATCGCAGACGTCACCCACGTCGTCGCCGTCGAGGTCGTCCTGGCCGGGGTTGTAGAGGTTCGGGCAGTTGTCGAGGTCGTTCACCACGCCGTCTTCGTCGAGATCGACGTCGCAGGCGTCGCCCAGGCCGTCGGTGTCGGTGTCCTGCTGATCGGCGTTCGCCGTGACGGGGCAGTTGTCGTCGTCGTCGAGCACGCCGTCGCCGTCGTCGTCGTCGTCGCAGGGATCACCCAGGCCGTCGTCGTCGAGGTCGTCCTGGCCGGGGTTCGCGACAGTGCGGCAGTTGTCGTCGCAAGCGGGGGCGGGGTCGAGGCCGCCGGCTACCTCGAGCGGCGTGCAGGGCAGGTCGGTCTCGTCGCCACTCTGGTCGCCGTCGTCGAGCACGCCGTCGCCGTCGTCGTC
>Ga0172371_10009006_pt1 | contig 13807 bp, 14 predicted proteins | sample Lak12m_FD_114543 | JGI IMG/M metagenome (GOLD analysis project Ga0172371, IMG submission 114543) | Freshwater microbial communities from Kabuno Bay, South-Kivu, Congo - kab_022012_12m | ecosystem: Environmental > Aquatic > Freshwater > Lake | place: Democratic Republic of the Congo: South-Kivu... | reverse complement strand
CTGAGGACCGTTCCGGAGCCAGCCGAGAAGCTGGCGGCCACGACGATCGCCTGGGGCGCGACGAGCGCCGGGGAGAAGATTCCCTTCTTTCGGAGCTATAAGCCCTGGCTGGCTTTAGTCCTGTTTGCGGCCGTGACGCTCTACGTCGTCTTCTCGATCGGCGTTATTTAGGGAGCCGCCCGGTACATCCACAATCTCCGCCCCGGTCAAGCCGTTAAAAAACCTTTTCGTAAACGGTCCGGAGGATTAGGTTCGCCCGGCAGTTGCCTGGCGAAACATCGGCGGCTGCGGCGGAAAGGGCGGGGGAGGGGGCGGTGGCGGCGGCATGGAGGGATCGACGGCGGGCGGCGCGAGCCGCTCCAGGATTCTTTTCGTCGCGTCCTTCACTTCCGGGTCGGTATCTCGATCGCGCATCGTTTTAAGGATCGATTCGGCTTCCTTTGGAATGCCCCTGCTCCATTTGGATAAGACGCCCAAGACGGCGAGCTTGACCTTTTTGACCGGCGATTTCAGCGACCGCAACAGGACCGGCGCGACCCCCGCCGAATCGCTTTCGTATCCCCAAAGGCTCATCACGGCTTCCGAAGCGACCCGGACGTCGGCGTCCTCGAAGGCTTGAACGAGAATCTTTCGAATCGCGGGCGTCGGCCGCATATTTCCCAGAGCGAAGACCGCTCCCTGGCGGACGGCCGCATCCTCGTCGGCGGCGAGGGGAATGACCTTGGGAACCGCAAAAGCTGGATCCGGCCCGACCCATCCCAATGCCTGGACGGCGGCGGATCGGACCGCGCCCTCCGGATCGCCGAGCGCGGCCGCCAAGTCGGAGGCCGCGCCCGCGGCGCCCCGGCCCAGTTTGGCCAGGGCCATCGCGGAACGGATGCGCTCCGGCGCGGAGGGATTCTTGAGCCCGGCCGTGAACAGAGGGACGAGCCGCGGCCCTTCGTCGCCGACGGCGAACAGGGAAGTCAGGACGGCGTCCCGAACAGCCGGATCGCTGTCCCTCCAAGCCTTGGCCAGGCCATCGGCAACGGGCTTTTTGTCTCCCTCGGCTTCGCCGAGCGCGCTAACCGCGGCCAGCCGAACGGCCGGATCGGCATGGTCGAGGGCGCCGGCCAGCACGGGCATGGCCGACCCGCCCGCCCGGGCGAGGGCGACGGCGGCCCGGCCGCAGATCGGCTGCCGGCCCTTGAATAAGAGTTCTTTGAGGATGGGCACGGCAGCCTCTCCCATCATGTCGAACGGCACCCGGCGCTCCATGCCCTCGGAGGCCAGAATCTGGGGGATTTTCGGAACGAGGAAAGGCGCCAATTCGCGCATGGCCAGGGACGCTGCGCCGCTGATTTCAATATCCGGGTCGGAGGCCGCGGTCAGGACGAAATCGACGCCCGCGGCCGATCCCGCTTTGCCGAATCCGTATACAGCGAGGGCGCGAAGCTCGGTTTTCGTCGATCGGAAAGCTTCCTTCAAGTTCGGATACTGGGGTCCGTCGACGAGAGCCAGCCCGACCATGCCGCCCCATCTGCGTTTCGAGTCGTCGGATTCCATGGCCGCCTTGAAGGCTGGGATCGCGCTTTTCGCCTCCGGCCCCAGGATTTTGAGCGCTCTGTAGCTGAGTTCGGATTCGAGGCTGTCTTCTCCCGCGATCGCCCACGCCGTCAGGGTATCCAAAGCCCCGGGCCCCATGGAGGCCAAGGCCCGCCCTAAATCGCCGAGGATCCGCTCGAGGACGGGATCGTCCTTGGGCATCTTCCCCTCTTCGTTGAGCTTTATGAACCGCGGGCCGAGGAAAAGGGTGGCTTGAAAGGCTATCGCCTCGAGCTGGCCGGGGCCGAGCTTAGCGAGCGCGGTCACGGCGCCGTCCCGGATTTTATTATCCGAGCTTTCGAGACGCTTCAGAACGCTTTTGACATCCTGCCCGCCGGCGGGTCGAACGAAAGCTCCCGAGATGGCCAAATACAGAATGAGGATGAGTTTCATTCCCACACCTCCTCGCCGATTCCTGCTGATCCCTATCATACCACGATCCCGTCTTGACAGCCTGGCTGATCCCGGCTAACATTCCGCCGCGGGAGGGAGATATTCGTTCCCCTGGTCCTTGGACATTTATCCTCTGGACGGATCATTGTTCGGTCCGGCCTAAGTGAGCTCGTTGAGTCCCCTTAAGAATATCGTCGCGACCATCGGAGCCATCGGCGCCCTTCCCTCGGATTCCGAGCAAATTCGGCTGCTCAAGCGGATCTGGACGATCACCTTGGCTCTGGGCGCCCCGCTTTCGGCGGGGATCGGCTTAGTATATCTTCTCTTAGGGCGACGGCCGCTCGCCGTCTTCTGGCTGATCAGCGCGGGCTATTGGTTCTTCTCTTTGTTCCTGTTCTCGGTCGTTCGCAACCACATCGGAAACTTCGGCTGGAGCAGCCAAGCCTATCTCGTCCTCAGCTCCTTCGTCATGACCTGCCTCATGGGCGGAATGTTCCGCTCGGACGGGGTCATCTTCATGGGGCTCATCGGGGTTCTCTATGCCATGGTTTTTCCCAGCCGGCCCAGGGCCTTCGTCATGCTCCTGCTTTATGGGCTGGCCCTCGCCGCGGCCCTGGCTCTCGAGATCACCGCTTTTCGGGCCGACGCGGTTCGGCCCGCGGCGTCCACGATCATCTTCTGGGCCATATTCATCAATGTCGCCTTCTTTACGGTCGTGACCATCTATTATTTCGTCGGCCAGCGCGACCGAGCCTTCCGGCTCCTCGAGGCCGAAAAGGAGCGCTCGGACGGACTCCTGCGCCGGATCGAGAAAGACCTGGCCCTGGCGGCGCAGATCCAGCGCGATTTCCTGCCGCGCCGCGATCCCCGCCTGGAGCATTATGATATCAGCGGCGCGAACGTTTCCTGTCGCGAGGTCGGGGGGGATTATTTCGATTTTGTCCCCGTCGATCCCCATCGCCTGGGGATCGCGGTGGGGGACGTCTCGGGAAAAGGGATCGGAGCCGCCCTCCTGATGGCCGCCCTCCGGGCGGCTTTCCGGGCCGACGTCCATCCGGGCTACCAGATCGAAGGCATGGCCGCCAAGCTCAACGATTTTGTCCACTACAGCTCGGCGATCTCCACGTTTGTCACTTTCTTTTATTGCGAGGCGGACCGGACCGGCGACGAAATCCGGTACGTCAATGCCGGCCACAATCCTCCGCTCGTCTTGAGGACGGACGGCACCTTGGAAAACCTCGACAGCACGGGCTTCTGCCTGGGCATGTTCTCCGGGGCGGTTTATGAGGCCAAATCGGTCCGTTTGAGGCCGGGCGATGTCGCCCTCCTTTTCACGGACGGAATTCCGGAGAGCCGGAACGCCGCGGGTGAAGAATACACGATGGACCGGCTTATCGCGATCCTGCGCTCGAACGCTCATCGCTCCGCGGCCGAGATCGTCTCCGCCATATCCGCCGAAGCCAAGGACTTCATCCGCGGCGCCGAGCAGTGCGACGACCAGACTCTCGTCGTCATCAAGAAGACGTAAAAAGAGGATACGTCTATCGGTGGCGCCAATGAAAAACAAGGGCTACAACTACCCTGATCGCGTTCCGTTCGCTGATGAAGGAGTTTCGGTCGCGGAGTTCTATGCCCGTCATTACCCGCATTCGACGGCGGAGGCCTGGCGGCAGCGAATCCGGGAAGGCCGGGTCCTGCTCAACGGCCGGCCGCCGTCGCCGGACGATCTCTTGGCTCGCAATGACCAACTTGTTTATCATCGACCGCCCTGGGAGGAACCTGACGCTCCGACGGATTTCGGAACGTTGTTCGAAGACGCGGATGTCCTGGTCCTGGCCAAGCCTTCGGGACTGCCCGTTCTTCCCGGCGGCTTGTTTTTAGAAAAGACCCTGCTTTTCCTCGCCCGGAAGCGGTTCGGCGCCGGCTGTTCGCCGCTCCATCGGCTCGGCCGCGGCACCTCGGGCGCAATTCTCTTCACCCGCGGCGCACTGGCCGCGAGGTCGCTGGCGGCCGCCATGAGCGAGCGGCGGATCCTCAAGGTCTATCTGACCTTGGCCTCCGGAACCGCGATGCCCGACGCTTTTACGGTCGACGCGCCCATCGGCCCTGTTCCGTTCCGGCAGCCGGCCCAGGTCCATGCCTACCGCCCCGGCGGCCGCGCCTCGATCAGTCATGTCCGGGTCATCGAAAGACGGGCCGACGAGAACGCGACACTCCTCGAAGTGACCATTCCCACGGGGCGGCCCCATCAGATCCGCATCCATCTCAGCTACGCGGGGTATCCGTTGGTCGGCGACCCGCTCTACGGGGTGGGGGGAGTCCCCCGCGCCGGCGGGACCGACGAGGAATTTGAAGCGCGGCCCGGCGATACCGGATATTATCTGCATTCCTGGAAGATCGGTTTCCCGCATCCGGCAACCGGCGAAAATGTCGAGGTCATTTGTCCGCCGCCTCCGGCTTTGCAATGCAGGTAGGTACACAGACCGTGTGTGTATCTGGTGCGGGAGCGCTTACGCCGAGTTGACGACGTGGATCGCCGCGGCCCCGCCGAGGAGCGGTTCGGCGCTCACCAGCGCGAATCCGGCGGCCTCGAGCATCGTTGTCACTTCGCCCGATCCGTAGAATTTCCGGGCGGATTCGGCCAGATACCGGTAGGCCGACCGGTGCCGCGACAAAACGGTTCCTACGGGCCCGGCGAAGCCCCTCAAAAACAAATGGAATCCCGCCCGCACGATCGCGCCGGCCGGCTGGCTCGTCTCTACGATGACGAAACGGCCGCCGGCCCGGAGCACCCGCCGGACTTCGCCGAGAGCGCGGTCGCGGAGGGGATTGCGCCAGGTCAGATTGCGGAAAGCGAAAGCAATGCCGACGGCGTCGAAGGCGCCGTCCGGGAATTCCATGGCGGCCGCATCGCCCACCACGAACCGCACGGGCCGCCCTAAATTCGCCGTATTCAGCTTGGCCCGGGCGATCTCGAGCATTCCGGCGGAATAGTCGAGCCCGAAGATTTCAGTGCCGGCTGCGGCCTGGCGCGCCAAGTGCCTGGCGAGGTCTCCCGTCCCGCAGCAAAGATCGAGGACGCGCGCCGGTGAGCCTTCCAAACACTTCCGGGCCGCCCTCCGCCGCCAGCGTTCGTCATGGCCCAAGGTCAGGACCCGGTTCAATGAGTCGTAACGGCGGGGCACCGCGTCGAACATCCGCTTCAGTGGGGGCTCCGGCCTCGGAAGGGATACGGACATGGTCTGTCTTATCTCGACGGTTATTTTAACATGTCCCGATTCGGCGAGACACGGGCTGCAGGCCTCTACATGATCGAGGCTGGAAATTGCGCCTTGGAATAGGCTTCCGGGCAACTGTCCTCGACAGCGGACACCCTGCGCCTGGCCACGACATGCGCCGCAGGCCGGTAAGGCAGGATCGAGCTGTTCAAACTCTTCTTAAATCATTGATAATGAATTAATTAAACGCCGTCCGTCGCTCGAATCCAGTCCTTGGTATAGTTCTTGCAAAATATTCGCTTGGATAATCAGTTGATCGACGATAGAGGAGAAATCGCCATGAAAACAAGAAGAATCTTTTTGATAGGCCTCGCCGCTCTCGTCTTGATCTCCGCATCCTGCTACCGACGATACGGGTACCATCTCTATCCCGACACGCCCCGCTTTTCTCCGACCGACCCTCAGAGGGTTGCGCTCCTGAGGAACGAGCCGCGCCGCGAACACGTCCGGCTGGGCGAGGTTTGGATCAGGCCCGAGCCCTGGGACGATCGGTTCTATGTTGAAGGCGCCCTCCGGGAAAACGCGGCGGCCATGGGAGCAGACGCGCTGGTGATCGTCGCCGACCGGCATTTCCGCGAACGGACGGTCTTTAGTTATTGGCGCGGCCCGCGCGCTGTTTACGAGCGGCAGATCGTGGGCGTCGCCATCCGCTACCGGTGGTGACGCCGGGGTGTTGACCCATGGAATAGCCGTTCTGACCCCTTGCTCCGGGGAAAGCGGAATGCCATAATATGAGCAGACATGGGAATCGAGATGGCTCCGTCCGGCGCCGGCCGTGCGCCGCAGTCTTCCCGTAAAACAGACGATGCCCAGCCCCCATACAGCCGGGCGATCGATTCGGTCTGTCCCATTTGCCTGAAAAATATCCCGGGCCGCGTCCATGAAGAGACCCCGGGCGGCCCGATCGTTTTGTCCAAAAATTGCCCTGAGCACGGAGATTTTCAGGATCGGATTTATTCCGGGCGGGAGGAGTATCTCTGGCGGCAGGGATTCCTCAAGGACGGGACGCGGCCTCCGCTTTCCCGGGATACGGAGACGAAAGGGGGCTGTCCCCAGGACTGCGGCCTGTGCGGCCGCCACCTCAACACGCCGGCCATCGCCCTGATCGACGTGACGAACCGGTGCAACCTCCGTTGCCCGATTTGCTTTGCCAATGCCGACGCGCGGGGCCGCGTACTGGAGCCGCCCTACGAAGATATCGTCAAGGTCATGAAGCATTTCCGCGGCCTGCGGCCCCAGCCGCCGTTGACCTTACAGCTGTCGGGGGGAGAGCCTACCCTTCGCGACGACCTGCCGGCGATCGTCCGCGAAGGGGTCAAGCTCGGCTTCCAGCACATTATGGTCAATACGAACGGCCTGAGGATGACCGATATCGACTACTGCCGGGAGCTGGCCCGCGCCGGCGTGAACGCCGTCTATCTCCAGTTCGACGGCCTCGAGCCGCAGACCTACGTGAAGACCAGGGGCGTGAACCTGGTGGAGAAGAAGCTCCGGGTGGTGGAGAACTGGCGCGCCGTCAACAAGGAGACGAAGAAAAAGACCGGCCGGCCGGGCGCGGGCCTCGCCTTGATCCCGACCATCGCCCGAGGCGTATCCGACCACGAGATCCCCGCCATCATCGACTTTGCCCTGGACAATCTCGACGTCGTCGTCGCCGTCGTGTTCCAGCCTGTCTCCTTGTGCGGCCGGGTCGGACCGGGCGACGTTACGGCCTTAAGGTTCACCTCGGCGGACCTCATGGCGGCCGTTGACCGGCACACGAACCTGATCGCCCATCCTTGGTATCCCATCCCGGCCATCGCCGAATTCGCCAAGCTCATCGATTGGTTCGACGGCGTGGAAACGGTCGAGTTCTCCGCCCATCCCGATTGCGGATTCGCCAATTGGCTGGTCAAAGACGAGAGGACGGGCGCGCTGGAAAGCCTGAAACATTATGTGGACGTAGACAGGGCCCTGGCTCTGACCAAGTCCATGTGGGACGAAATCGTGGCGGACGGAAAGCAGGCCGGAGCCGGGATCCTGTTCCGCAAGCGTCTGAAGGTCGCCTATCTGCTTCGGATCCGCAAATGCCTTGTCAAGAAAGGCGTCGCCACGAGGTTACTGACTAAAATGATCCGGTCCCCCAGCTATCCGACCGTGGAGAGCTTCATGTTCGGGCCGAGCGTCATGATCGGCTGCATGCACTTTCAGGATGGATACAACCTCGACACCGAGCGGGTTCGGCGGTGCCTGGTCCATTATGGGATCTACCATCCCCGCCTGGACAAGGTGCTCGAGATTCCCTTTTGCACGTACAATACGCTGCACAGGGAAAGGATCGAAAACGAACTGTCGGCCTGACAGCGCTTTCAGAACGGCAGGAAGCGCTTGATCTGCTCCGCTAAAAAGCGAGCGATCGCGGCCGTTTCGAAAGGCCAGGCATAGATCATCTCCACGCCGGGGTGGCGCTGCCGGGCCCGGCTCAAAGCCCGGGCGATATCGTGCTCGGCATGCTCGCCGCCGCGGGTCAACATCGACGTGGCGAGGATGATCGCGCCGGCTCCCTCCCCGACGGCCAGAGCCAGGGCCTCTTCGACGCCGGGAGAGCAAAATTCGTTGAAGCCCACGATCACCTCGAGGCCGATGGCGGCCTGCAGCGCCCGCGCCAGCTCATATGAGGCGGCGTGATAGGGATCGTTCTGCGGCGTGCGCGGCCAGCGCATGACTCTGCCCTCGAGCTCCTTATGCCGGGTTTCGAGCGCCGGAACTGCGGCCGCGGAAGACATTTCCAGGCGGCTGTGCAGCTCGAAGTATTCCCTCAATTCTTCCCGCGGAAAATCGTTCGCCGGCACGCCGTGCATGGCCAGGACGATCATGGTCTTCATCTCGGACTTCCTTATTGCGAGCAACCGCGTCGCCTTCTTATCCGGGAGAAGCATAAGTCCGAGGCGCGAAACATGTCAACGACGGAGGAAGGTCATTGTCCATTGACAAAGATGAGCCTATGCGTAAAATATGATTATAATATTATGCGCATCTCAAGAAAATGAAAAAAAAGATCAGCGCGACCGAGGCCGTGAGAAAATTTTCCGAAATTCTGAGTCATGTCTATTATCGAGGCGATTCTTATACGGTCGTTCGAGGAGGGAAATTCGTGGCTTCCATCGCGCCGCTCATCCGGCCCTTAAAAAGCCCAAACTTGGGCGAATTGAAGAACCTCCTGGCGGCCGTTCCGAAGCTGGGCGCGGACGCGGAAGCTTTTAAAGCCGACGTCCGGTCGGCGCGGGAAAACCAGCCGGAGCTTCCTAAAGAGAGATAATGGGGATCATCTTCGACACCAGCGTCCTCATCGGGCTGGAGCGGGCATCGTCGAGGCTGGATCAATTCGTCCGAGGAAGGGAAGTCGAGCCCTTCGGAATCTCCGTCATCACCGTTTCTGAGCTTCTCCATGGCGTGCATCGGGCGGACTCCGAGAGACGGAGGGTCCTCAGGGAGGCCTTTGTCGACAAGATCCTCGACGTCTTTTCCGTCTTTCCCTTCGACCTCGCCGCGGCCAAGGTCTACGCCGGCGCCTGGGCGAATCTGGCCAAAAAGGGGAAGGCCGTCGGGGCGCACGACCTCATGATCGCCGCAACCTGCATCTCCATGGGATTTTCGCTGGCGACCCTCGACCTGCGGGATTATGTCCTGATCGAAGGCTTGACGATCGCTCCGCTATAAAGTCGACGCGGCAGCCGGTCCATCGGAATTCAACAGAGGCCCCTCTATTTCTTCATAGGGAGCCCCGGCTTCTTCTGCCTCTCGTCCCGAAGATATTGGAGGGCGGCATCCAATTGTGAATCGATTCCCTTGAGAAGCTTGCCGCGATCGAGCTCGATCTCGATATTCGGAACGACGCCATATCCTTCAAGCACGGTATGGTCGGGAGTGCTGAGCTGAGCCACGGGATACATCAGAACCGCTCCGTTCATGAATATCTTATTGTCCGATTCCATGACGGATCCGGGACTGCGTCGGCCGACGACGACGGCTCGCTTCGCCGCCTGCAAGGAGGCGGCGAAAAGCTCGCTGGCCGCGCCGCTCCGCTTGGCCCGCGTCATTTTTTTCTCTCCGTTCGCTCCTCGTTCGTCCGTAAACGAGATGCCGACCTCAATCCCCGGTGCGCCGTAAATGCGGCTCAGGATCCCTTTCGTGATCTGGGCTCTCCGGCCGCGGTCATTATAGGGGGGCCTGTCCCGCCTGACGTCCCGTTCGATCTGTTCGACGGGAATGCCGTCGATGGCCTGAATGAGGAATCCGGGGCGCAAGCCCGCCTTTTACGCGGGCGATTCAGGGCCGACGGCTGTGACCACTGCTTGACCGCCGAGTAACCTCGTGTCGAGCCCGATGCCTCCCGGAGCAAAGACGGTGGGTTCAACGGTCGCGAAATATCCGCGAGGGATATAGGCCGCGTGGGACACCTTCAATTCCCAGAGCATTTTGTTGAGGAGAGCATGGACATCCGGCTCACTCTTCGCCGCGGCGATCTGCGGCCGGTAGCCGTCATGAACCTTTTGCCAATCCAATCCGCCGAAGGACGGATCGAAATACGTCTCGTTCACCTTGCTCCAGACGGTCTCGAAGAGAACGAGGCGCTCCTCGCTTTTGTCCTGATCAGCGCCGAATCCTTGGAACACGGCAAAGGCAAGAATAATGACAACGCTTCTGAATTTCACGAGAATCCTCATTATCGAATGGCGGGAAATAGCTTTTCCCTGGCGCGGTCCGCCGGCCGCGTTGTCGCCGGGAAAATCCCTCCAATGATCAAGAGAAATCATAGAACTAAGGCTCGGCCTAAGTCAACGCCGGTAGTTCTTCTTCCGAGACCGTCTTCTTCCTTTGCGGCTTGAGGAGAGTTGATGATTCTTGAGAAATGGATATAAGATATGTCGGATTCTTTCCAAGGAGCAATACGATCCTATGACGACTACAGCAAGAATCGAATATGTGCATGCCTCGAAGTACGGAAACGGGGTTATGGTCGCGGAGGAGTTCAAAGCGCTGATGGCCGCCAAGGGAGTCGCGGTCGGCGTCCGCCACGTCCGGGACGCGAAGCCCAAGGCGATGCCGCCGGCTGACCTGTACCTGTTCAGCTCGCCGGGGCGCATGGGAAAGCCCCGAGGGGCCATGCGCCGTTTTCTGAGGCGGCTGAAGCTGGCGCCGGGAACGAAGTACGCGCTCCTCGTCACCGAAGGCGCGCCTCAGCCCGACAAGAAGACCGGCCGCATGCCGACCGCGGAGGAGATGGCCAAGTGGCAGCGCGTCATTCCCATTATGACCGACATCCTGCATTCCAGGGGCCTGGTCAAGGTCGCCGAGGGCAAAGTCCAGGTGACCGGCCTCAAAGGGCCGCTGGAAGAGGGCTGGCAAAAGAAAGTCGAAGCCTTTACCTTACAAATACCGATCGCATCCTAAGAACCTGCGCGTCGACGATTCCATAAAGGTTCAAGGCCGGTGAAGACATCTCTGTGAAGATTTCGATGCGAACATCGAGAGAGCGGCCAAGTATCGTCCTTTCATGATGTCGAATATATTGACCAGAGCGTTCTGTTGCATTAAGAAAGGCTATCGGGAAATAAGTCATGGCGTCCCGTGAGGGGAGGCTGAAATGATAACAAGAAGGTTCCGCGAAATCTTGATACCCTCAGCCCTCATCGCCTTGTATTTTCTGGCCGGGACGTCGGCGGGAGGCCAAGTCCAGGATCCCCTGCTTTTCCCCAAGGATCGGTTCACGGTGGAGACCAAGACGGTGACCACCTCCGCGGGCGGAAAAAAAGTCACGTACCGCTCCTATATGCACATTCCCTATGCGGCGATCCCCGTCGACAAAGACTATCAGAGTCTGAACGTCAATGTTCCCATTCAAATCGATGGCGCTGCCGTTGATGCCTCGAACGCCCCGATTCTCTTGATCATCGACGTCGGGGGTTATATGTCCTCGAGCAATGCGGGGGGCGGCGGCGGTCCCGGCCGTATGCGCGCGGGCGTTCCCCCTGCCGGCCCCGGCGGCAACCGAGGCGAAACTCCGGCACAGCCCGGCCGACAGCAGGGCGGAATGCCCCCTATGCCGACCGGCGCTCCACAAGCCGGCCCGGGCGGAGCGTCCGTGGTCAGCGGCAACGCGGACCTTGCTCTGGCGGCCGGCTACGTCGTGGTCTCGCCCGGCTGCCGCGGCCGCGACAACAAGGCCGCCGACGGCACGTATTACGGAAAAGCGCCGGCGGCGCTCTCTCCGCGCTTCTCGGCGCCTCGGGCAACAACCCCTTGTTTGACGCCTATCTCAAGGAGATCGGCGCCGCCAATGCGGCCGACCACATCTATGCCGGCGCCTGCTTCTGCCCCATCACGGATCTGGAGCATGCCGACGGGGCTTACGAGTGGATGTACGGTGCCGCGCCAACCCGGTCGGGTCTTGTGGACCAGGAACTTTCCAAACAGCTGAAAGCCTTGTTCGCCGCCTATCAGGCTTCCCTGAACATCAAAGGCCAAGACGGCTTCGGAACCCTGACGGCGGATAATTACGATAAGTATCTTTTGCGCTATTACCTGATTTTGTCGGCGAACGAGTACCTGAAAGCTCTTCCGCAGGAAAAGCGCAAAGAATACCTGGCCAAGAACTCCTGGATCACCTGGAGCGAGGGGGGAGGCGCCGCGTTCGCCTTCGCGGACTACGTCGCCCACGTCGGCCGGATGAAAGGCCTTCCCGCTTTCGACGACTTCGAAATGAAGCAGCCCGAGCCCAACGAATTCGGAAGCAAGACCGTCGACGCGCGGCTGTACTGGGACGCCGGCCACGGCGCAAACCTGGATCCGGAGGATTTCATCGCCTGGATCGGCAAAATCACCGGCTTCGTCCGCCGGAAATAGAGCTTTTTCGGCCCGATCCGCCGCGCCCGGCAGCCGGGAATCCGCGCCGGGCTTTGAAAAAAACCGCTTTCTGTGGCAGAGTGGACGCATGCGCGACCGGCCCAGGCTCATGCCCGCCGTGGTGACCCTCATGGGCGCCGCCACCATGGCCCTGATGGGCTATGAGATGGTGCGGTCGGCCGCCTCGTCCATCTTCCTGGCCCACTATCCGGCCAGCCGCCTGCCCGTGGCGTTGATGCTGATGCCGGTGGCCATGATCGTCCTGACCCTCTCCGTCAGCTGGCTCCTCCGCCGCTTCGGCCCCTCCGCCTCCTACTCGATCACCCTCATCGTCTCGGGGCTGGTTCTGGCCGCGGCCGCCTTCGCCGCCCGCCGCGGTATTACGGGCGGGGCCTTCGCGCTCTACATTTTCGGCGAAGCGTACATCGTCCTGATCGTCGAGCAGTCCTGGGCCTTCATCAACAGCCAGTTCTCGATGGACGACGGCAAGCGCTGGAACGGCATCATCATCGCCACGACGACCGTAGGCTCGGTGGCGGGAGGTCTTCTCACTGGCGCGCTGTCGGTGCGGATCGGCTCGGAGTTGGTCGTCATCTGCGCCGCCGCGCTGACGGCCGCCGGCGCGGTGCTCAGCCGACGTGCGTTCCGCTTGGCCGGGCCGGAGCGGACGATCGCCGACCGGCAGCCCGAAAGGCTCAGCGACCACTTCGCCTGGGACCTGTTGCGCTCCGATCCAACCCTCGGCCGCTTGGCCCTGATTGTCATCGCTTCGCAGTCGATCTCGGTCCTCTTCTATATCGCTTTCCTCAGCAGCTTGCAGACGGCCATACCGTTGCAGGAGCCCCGGACCTCCTTCCTCGGCTTCTTTAACGGCGCCGTCAATGCCGTCGCCTTTGCCCTCCAGTTGGGGCTGTGTCCCTGGCTGCTCCGCCGCTTCCAGGTCCGCCATATCCTGGCCGCCGTCCCGCTTCTCTACGGGGCCGCCGCCCTGGGCGGCGTCTTCGCGCCTCTGCTGCCGGTGCTCGGCGCGGCCTACTTCCTCTCCAAGACCGTGGATTATTCGGTCTTTCGCGCTTCCAAGGAAGTGCTCTACGTGCCTTTGCCGTTCACCGCCCGCTATCGGGGCAAGCTGACCATCGATGCCTTGATCTATCGCTCGACCAAGGGGGTGGCATCGGCGCTCCTCAGCCTGGGCGGCCTCGTCGCCGGCGTTCTGCCCTTGCGGCTCTACCCCCTGCTGGCCGTCCTCCTCGGAGGCTTCTGGAACCGAGTCAGCCTGGGGATTCCCGAGCCGAAGCCCGCGGCGAAACAATAACGCGAACTGATCATCCGACCTTCTGCGCAGAGCTCAGGACCGCACCAGGAAACGGATTGAATCAAAGTCTTGGAGACGCCTTCGAAATTAGGGAAGGATTCGTCAGCGAAGATAGCCCAAAACGCTTCCGAATTTTCTTATTGATCTTACCTACCCTACCCTCCCAACAATAGGGAGGGATTCGTCAGCGTTTTGATGATTGCCGAAGACGCCTCCGACTCAATTGTAATTTATATTTTTGCCAGAAAACCCCAGGCTTTCAAGCCTGGGGATGAATGGCACCCGGAACGTAGCCAGCGAAGCTGGCGAAGTGGAGGCGAATCCGGCATAATCTGGCTATGGCCAGATACGG
>Ga0172371_10009003_pt1 | contig 13809 bp, 4 predicted proteins | sample Lak12m_FD_114543 | JGI IMG/M metagenome (GOLD analysis project Ga0172371, IMG submission 114543) | Freshwater microbial communities from Kabuno Bay, South-Kivu, Congo - kab_022012_12m | ecosystem: Environmental > Aquatic > Freshwater > Lake | place: Democratic Republic of the Congo: South-Kivu... | reverse complement strand
TTAGGTAATTTCGGTACACATCAAAAAATATGATAATCTCCTGGAGCCAAGAATGCTTGGTTGAAAGGCAAGGGAACTCCCTGACATGATTTTCCATCTTTTCCTAATTTGAATCATTGGCAAAGTCATTGTAATGCTGAATCTATTTTTTTGGAAACGTTTGCTGTGGCATTGTCTATGAAACTACCTCCTATATTCAATGACAATCCTCCTCATTGTGAGGTGAGTGTAGACAATAGATTTTGCGCGCTTCGCGCTTCTAGATTATTCATACCAGGAATACTAGAGACATTGTCTAATGTTTCAACGCTTGCTAATTGATCCACTACCGCACCTATAGCTGCTTGCTGGTCTGCTTGCGCTCAACTACTAAAATCATTCATCTCTTTCTGAATATCATCATAGACTTGTTTATATGATCTCTTATTTCCTGTCTTTTCATTGAAAAGAATCCATCTATTTTTCTGACACGCATCAGTGCTGTTTATTGTAATGTCTGCATACTTATCTTTATATTTATTTTCTTTGAAGAGATCTTGATCTCCTACATCTATATTTATTGTTGATTTGTCTGCTTTGTATTTCACTTTATATGAGAAACTTATTGCCGCTCCTGAACCGAGTTGGATATTATCTACTACAAATTGATATCCTTCTGGAGTATTCCAATCCATAATCAATCATCATGTATTTCCTTGAGTAAACACTAATGAATTGATTTTATTTGTATCATCTTTTACTATTGTCCATGGTCATAATAATTGATCTATATAGGTGACTTTATTATTATTTTTTTTGGAAACGATTGTTGTCTTGACTACTACTTCATCACCATCTCTCAATATGCCCGCATTCATATCTTGCCATTCCTTGTATACGCTTACCGCATCATTGGTTTCGTTGATAGGAAGATATGTTATCTGATCCTTTGGAAGTGTTTCATAGACAGGTGCAGTGGAAAGCGGATTGTCTACAAATGCTAGTTGTGAAGCTCCTGCAGCTATGTACTCATTCGTATTTGCAACCATTTTTTTGACATCATTTAATGCCTGATTTTTTATCGCTTTCTGTTCTGCTTTAGACAAATTACTTGGTAATGGCGCTGATGTATCTGGCGCTTCTACTTCTTCTATATCTCCTTCTTTTGGCGCTTCTACCCCTTTTCGATGAATAAGACTACCATCTTGTATATGTCGATTACTATTTATCTTTGTACCAAAACGCTTGATGATTGTATAGGTATTTTTTTGTCTTGTATACCATCAAGCATCACATGCTCAATTTATTGAAGAGATGTAATTCGCTCCATTGTTTGTATTTCCTCCATAAAATATTTTCACATCATCCAATATATCTTTGGTTACGATATCTAATTTACCATCCTGATCCATATCCTCAACAAACATCTGCTTGATATTTGAAAAGTCATCAGGCTTCGGATTTATCATATCTGGTTCGACATTCACATTTAGACAGATATTTTTTCCATCAACAGAAAACACTCATTTATCGTTAAGATACACTATTCCTTTACTATTATTCGTAATAATAAATATATCCGGATAATTATTCCCATCTACATCTCCTATATTTATTTCTTTGATTGGTTCTGCGATAATCATAAGTTCTTGCATATTCTTGTATGGATCCGTTCCTCCATAATTCTTCAATAGTTTCACCACTCAATCTGTATAGACTACAATCAAATCTTTAGTTCCATTATTATCGAAATCGATAGGAAGCACTTTGAATATCGTCTTATTGGGATCGGCGTAGATAGTCTGTCCAATCGATGCATCAAAATCAGTATCAGGTATAATTGGATTATTTTCTCTTCTTTCTAGAAGTGGATCTCAGAAATTTATAAGAAAGTGTGATCCATATGGTAATGTAGCTTCTCCTACTGTTTTACCATTTGCAAAATTTGCAACATTTTTGAATTTGCTCGTAAATCAGATACCCAATAAAGCATCCGTACTATCTTCTATAGAGAGATATCATTGTTTAGTAAATGTACTTGAGTTTACATAAATTCCTATTCCTTCCGTATTTGTAGATCATTCGCTGAAGATGTTTGTAGTTCCATAGGTGATTGGATCTTGGATATTAACATTAGCTTTGGTGCTTGTAATGCTATCATTACTCCAGATCATAAGTTTTCCAATTGTCTTGCTATTGAGGACCATAGTATAGGTACTCATATCTCATAATGTTTCATTGTCCGCAGTGATAATGAGTGTCGGATTGATTATTCACTGTGTCAGATCAAGTACATCTTCTCCATTGATAGTTATCTTGGTTTTCGTCGCTTCATTACTTGTCACTACGCTATCTGTCGATTCTGGTATATAGAGGAGCGTATTACTATCTTTTGTAAATTCACTTACTGCTCAACTATCTGCAAGCGTCAATATTTTATATTTGCTTGTCAGACCAAGATGTATCTTTGCTATCTCCGGCATCTGCACTATAAATTCTTTATTTTCACTCTCTAGTGTAGATATTTTGGTATTGATGCTTTGTATCTGACCATGCGGATTGATGATATATTCTATCTGTTTGATTTTGTTTGGATCTACTATCTCCGTCGTAGTAGCCAGTAATTTATTCGATTGACTTGTTATCGTATTTATCACTTTTTCATTTTCAGAAAAATATCATCGCTGATTTCCTCGATCCGTTCAGAAAAGATTGAGATACATCACGTTAAGTTTTTCTTTTGGTAGAATGCTATCTTGGATAATGAATTTTTCATAAGCTGGTGACTGTTCGTTGAGTGTCCTATCTTTTATGTATGCAAACACATATCCTTCACCACCTGGTTTTTTTGGAGTGACAGTGTAGGTATATTCATTTCCTGTATATACAAATTCAGAAACATTGGTAGTTGCTGATCCAATTACTCATAATTTTATCGTTCAACTAGTAACTTTATTATTTCGGCTATCTACTACGTGTATTATTCCTTTGCTACTTGTTGTTGTAGTAAAATCCATTCTGTTCTTTTCTAAATTCATCAATACTTTTTTCGCAGCTCCTGGATGTACCGTTACAGGAATAATAATAGGATCTACTCATGGTATATTTATCGTGATAGTGTCGCTTCCTGCTTTGAATGTCGGATAGAGCGTAATAGCATATTCACCGCTTGTAAGTACAAAGTCATTTCCTTGATTGAATACATATTGTGTTTTACTAACATTATTTCTTACTACAGATTTTTCTTGTATCGTTCATGGCATCAATAATCCTTGTTTACTTACGATGTTTACTATATTGTTCAATGGCTTAGGATTATTTCCTTTGGTCTTTATTTTGACGACGAGACTTGGAATGTTTGTTGGATTGATCTGCGTCATTCCTCCTGAGTCTTGATATTGGATATCGCTTTCATCTCTCGGTAGCGTGAAGTCTATCTTTGGTTGTATATTTTGTGTGACATCCGTTTGGAAGAGAACGATATTGTTTTGGGTGACCGTAACTACACCTTTTACTACGGTGACAGTTTTTATTACAGGAGCTATTCCTCCTGTCTCTCCCTCTGCCAATCCGACTGTAATAGCAACATCTTTCTTATTTTGGTTTATAAGCGGAGCTTGATAGATGAATGATGATTTGCCGAAATGATCGAATTTGATGCTTGCGTTTACACTTGCACCATCATATATTTTTCCGTCACCGCTATTTACACTGATAGTATATGCTGGTATACTTTGTCCTATGGTATTTGTATACCCATCTACGGCACTTATGATTACAGGTATTTCTGCTCCTTCCATTACAATATCAGGCGATTCGAAATGTATCTCACTAATAGGTCATGGAATCACATTCAAGATCTGTTGTTTAGTGATGCAGATATTTCATATTGGAGGACATAATTCTATTTTTATAGCTGTGGTTCCCGCTTTCCTTTCTTTGACAACAACATCAAAAATATATTCTTCCTTGTTTGGATTGTAATATTCTTTGGCTGGTTTATTACAAATATTAGCACCATCATATGTCGTTCCGTTTCTGCTGATAGCGACGCAATTGTCTCCTGTAGCCGAAATCTTTACATTAATATTTCCCATGTCCTGGGCCATCCCTATCTTGATCTGTGAATTTCCTGTAGTATCCACCGAAATGATTGTCTTATCGATATTTACCACCGCATAATTATTATATCCTTCCAATGTTTGTTTTATGTCGTCTGGTGCTGAGTTTATCGTATCTTCATTGCTTGATGCGCTTCGTTGTGACCCATATTCTTTTCGTTCATTGCCTGCTTTTTCAAAGCTATTTATCAATTCTTTGAATATTCCTAGAACTACCGGACCTTGCGCGTTTTTGAAACTCACTTTTATATCAAATGGTTTCTTTAATATCTTTTGCATCCAACATTTCATCGCTGCACCCCATGGTGATTTGAATGTCTTGAAATCAAATAATAATGCCGTCCCTTGCGTATCCACTCATTCACAGCTATCTACATCAGCTTGAAGATCTTCTGCCGAATTCGATTCTGTCGATATGGTTAGCTTATTGACTGCTTTTTCTTGTGCACTTTGAATCTGTTGGATAAAGGTTGGCGCTCATTTCGCCGATATATAGTCTTCTCCATCAGAATTTATATATCCAACCTCATATCCTGTGACATTATACATTGGTGTAATGAATTTTCCTTCATCACTTCCTTCTGTCAGATACGTGGTATTTACTCGACTTATTTTTTGATTGATATCAAAGCTACCTTTTATCTCTGCTAAATCATCAACGACTGTCGTCTGGGCTAATCTTTCTTGCCAAGTGATATTTTGATAATAAAATAATTTGGCTATCATATCTATTTTTTCATCGATAGTATTAGCATCGCTATGTCCATATATCGCTTTTTTGCCATATTCAGGAGCATTTTCCAATATATCTAAGAATGTCACCAATTGATTGATGAAGAAATTTTGATCTATAGGAGTATAAGTATGAACACTTGCATTTGGATTTGCTAGGGGATCAAGTTGTCCTAAGAAATTAAACTGAGCTGCCTTTGATGCAAAATATCCTCCGTCTCTTTTCTGTTTCTGTTGTGCGAGCAATGTATTGTATTCAGTTACTTTATCTTTCAAGTATGTTTTGATTGCTTCTCTGATTGCTCCCGTATCTTTTAAAATAAGTTTCTCTCCGGATTGTTGATATATCTTTACTTCATAAAGATTCGGATAATTAAATCTTACGGTATCTCCACCTATACCTTGGAAAGTGATATTTCTGATATTATCAATCGGTCTGTCTTGAGTTGTCAGATTCATTCCTTTATTTTTTTCTTTCTTTTCGGGATCAGCTGAAACATCCCAAGTATTCATCACTGTTTTCTGTTGGGTTATTTCATTGAAGACTTCAGCAGGAGAAAATAGTTGGTTTATCTCCATAAACGGTTGTACTGGACCGTTATCTCATTGATAGAGTGCTATCTCATCCACTTTATCATTCAAGTCAGCGATGTTTCCTTGCAAGGTTACAACCAAGTTATCCAATACATCACAGACTGGTTTGTAATGGTTTGCGTCACATCCACAGGTGTTTGGTAAACACGATATATCCAATGCATCTATTAGTGTTCTTTTCGCTACTATCCCGATGATACTATTATTCAGATTAGCGATATTATCGTAGATATTTTTTGCATTGAGAAATGTTAATTTGAGCGCATTTACATTGCCTATTATATAGTCAAAATTCTGATTGATATTGGTTTTCCATCATGTGAGGATTTCGACCTTCTGATTTTTAAATAATTCTGATTGGATGATATCATTAAATGCCAGCGTAATATTATTTGTGCTTAGACTATCTATATAATTATGTAATCATTCTAATCCTTGATTGACCTTTTCTATCCTTCCCGTCAGTTCTTTTATTTTTGTGAGATTAAGATTCTTTCCACTTCGATCGTTTGCTAATGCTACTACTTGTGTTGGGCTATATGATGAAAGCGAAGCTGCAGGGAATGATATAATCTCTGCCATACCATTGTTTCCTGATGCGATTATTTTTTTTATCTGTGTAAGATTTGAAACTACTCCTGTGATATCCAAACTATCTGCGCCACTGAATTCTTGATTCTTATTGTTTATGTCTGCTTTGATTTTTGCAAGATCCGTTAATACATTGGTATAAAATACATGTAAATCTGAATCATCTTTGAATTTATAAAATTCTGTATCAGAAATCTGGTCTCGTGTCGGCGATATGTTTTTTACTCTAGAATCAATGGTTTTATACATATAGATGTGTCATTTCATATTACATCTCAATATATCTGTACCAGGTGTTCGACTATATAATATCGCCCTACCTCCATATATCGTTGGCGTCAATCCATTTCCGTTGAAGAGATTGAAAAAATCTGTCTGTGCATATGTTCTCGGTGGATTATATGCTCGGATTGGATGTTCTAGATTAGTGTTGGTCGGTATCTGATTCGTAAATTTCAAATCAACTCCGTTTGCCGTAGGATTACCAATAAAATCATAGAGATTATTACTTTTATTTTCTTGTTTTTCCTTTACGGCAAATCTTGTTTGCGTCAATGCTGAATATATCTTTATTCCTGAATATGAGTTCGCATCTGATTGCGCTGTAGATATTTTTCTAGATCCTGCGATATCGTAGATAGGAAATTTTGCATCTTTGTAATTATAATTTTTCAATTGATTGGTTGTAGCATCCATATTCATCGGTGAAGCTCCTCATCGATTCCTTTGACTGAATTCTACCATCGATTCACATCATCACTGTTTTTCCGTGTCACCTGTATAACATTTTTTTTCATCAGCCGAATCGTCAGGTTTCCATGTTTTCTTCCATCGAAGACAATATCCGAAGAGATGGAGATTACAGTCTTTGTTCCAGATCTCTTGTTTGTTGATTTTCATAGTATCATATTTTGTTATCTCTTCTTGCGTTGTACTAAAATCATATCATCTATTTGCTTCTACTTGCGTCGAGAAGATATCATATGATCATCCTATTCATTGTCCCGTCTGTGGTATGGGTTGTCCTGCGATAGAGGTCAGATTCTCAAATGTTCCTCTAAATATATTTGTCTGTTGTGCGCCAATAATCTGATTTGCATTTTTTCCGAAGAGATAATTTTCATAGTAGTTATATTTTGTTCGTATACATTTTGGTGGTGGTACTCCTGTTACTCGAAATGTTGGAGGTATTTTTATATCTCCTTCCAAATCAAGCTCACTTACCGGAATCGGCACGTTTACATAATATTTTTCTTCTTGTATCTTATCATTCAATCCTTTTTCCAAAAAATCATTCATCTGAATGAGTAGTGGTTGTATATTATTGTCAGCATCACCTACCAATCGATTATCTTTTTGTACGATTTTGTCTGTGAGCGAACTATAATCCGTATATGTCTCTCCTGCAGTAGTCTTGTATCGTCTTGCAAGTCAGCCGATATTATCTTTTATTTTTGCCAAAAATTGAGAGCTCATCAAACCATCATAGCCCTTGAGCATTTCTTGCGTAGCTTTTTTGAGTGTGAGTGTCGGCATACTTGAACTCACATCTTGTGCTACTGTAGTAGCTTCTGTATTTCTAGATCCTATGTCACTAGCATAAGCTTGAAGATCTGGATCTTCTACGTTTTGTAAATCGTTACTGAGTGTGTTTCCTATATCAAGTATACTATCATTATGTTCACCTTTCAAAATATTTAACAACAGATTATTGAATCTATGATATCCTATATCTTGTGAGAATACCATGCTATTGATATAATATTTTGTATTTTCCGGAATGAAATATTTTTTGAGTCCGATAAAATCTTCATACCAAATCGCTTTATCGATGAATGTTGTCGGAGCCGTTTTATAGTCTTTTACTTTTTGAAAAAATTTATTGTATTCTGTAGCTGTATCAAATTTAATTATTCCATGCCACAATTCCGCTTGTCCATTTGGATTGTCATTGTAGACGAAAAATTTCTTATTCGTATCATAAATAAATTGTTGGTTTTCAAAATCTACATACGGATAAATACTTGGATAAATAAATCCATTATTTTCTACGACGGGTAATGGTACATTACCGATAAGTATCGTTCCTACGAGTTTCGAACTTTCATCCTTGATCCCTTCAAAATACATATTTTCAAGTATCTGTACTATATCATTGGCTTTCATTCTTGTCGTATCTATAGGCAAAACCACCGCTTTACTATTGGCAATTTTTCCTTGAAGATATGCTTTGGTATATCGTTCGAGATTAGCTTGTATATTTGGATAAATTTCTTTATCTACAAAAATCGCTACAAGGTTGGTTGTACTTGGGTTTTCTGCTCCGTAAACTTTTCTTCGATTGATAAAAAAACTATTTTGCAAAAAGTATGATACTCCATAGAGAATAATAAATATTCGTATGCTAAGTTTTTTTGTTCAATTCATGTGTTCGGAAGCTGAATTTCAGATAAATTTTCTTATACGAAAAAACTAGACGCATAAGTATATGTAAATACTGGTGAAAATAAATGAAAAATAGGGGTTTTCCCTATTTCCAAATTGACTTTTTGTGATACAATATAGCTCGCTTTCAGCTCGCGATAAAAACTCCCGTTGGTCGCGATCAAAATCGCCAAAAGCTCGCTTTCAGCTCACGACAAAAATTGACTAAAATTACTTAAAATCTAATAGTTTCTATCTCTCTTAATTATTTTTTAGAGCTATTAGTCGCTACTCGTAGGTAAAGTAGAAAAAGCAATGCTAGATATGGGAAAAATCAGTAGAAGGTATCACTTATGGAATGAGATGATCTATCGACGGCGATGAAGATGTTGGTCAAAAATAGGAGAAATATTATCGTGATGAGATACCCTTGCCGGGAAATGGGTCTAAAAATCCATCCTGTTTTTTTGAATCGAAGTTTTTTCATCATTATTGTCTAAAATATATAAATACTGAAATTTGGCTTATCAACCTATAATCATGATGCCATCATCAGGTTCCAATTGCAGAATCTTGTAATTGATTTGCTTTTTTTCCAAATATCCGTATAATGAAGACAACTTGTTATGATATTTGATCACATCATCTATGACAATGACCGTGTGTGGTGAAGTTATTTTCTCGATAATTTCCATGTATTCACCATATTGGCTTTTCTGTCCATCGATAAATATAAAGTCCACCGGCGCTTGCACCAATTTTTTGATAGGAGCATAACGCATATCATACGGATAGCTGATGATATTATAACAATGAGCTTCTTTGCTGTTTTGTAGACCTTCTTGGTATGCAGGATATGAAATCTCCAATGAAGTAATCTTTCCTCCCCGTGTATTTATTATTTCTCCTATATATATACTACTATATCCCACCGCACCTCAAATTTCCAGACATAGTTTCGGTTTATGCTTTCTCAAGAGCTTTCACAAAAAGACTTCCGTTTCCGGACTTATGATGGGGATTTTCCTGCTCTCGCACTCCTTTCTCAATGTCTTCAATATTTCCATATCACTACTTTATTATTAAAAAACTTATTACAATTTTTAAATTTTACAATTAATTATTATTATGAACGAAACACAACAATCAAAAACATCAACAACACCAATATCAACACCTGTACCAAGACCGGTACAACCAGCATCACAAGTAGCTAAAGTGCCTGTACCAAGACCGGTACAAACAAATATACAAGCAAGACCGGTTTCACAACCGGTAAAAGTATCAGTATCATCATTGGTAGCACCGATGCAATGAAATCTCTCTATTGATTTCACTAAAAAAAACAACGCTAAAACTCCATACAAAGGTAAAAGACCACTTCATTCACAAGGACAAAAAATGAGTTCTGAAGCTTTTATACGTCAAACCAAAACTTCAGCGCTTGCCGGAGTCAAAGATCTCAGAAAGCTCATCAAAAAAGATGAAGTACCTGTGAGAATCGGTAATCTTATCGGTTTGGAACAAGTAGGTCAATGTATGTTTATCGAATATAAAAACGATATCGTCGTCATCGATGCAGGAATGGAATTTGCCGCTAATGAAGAATTAGGAGCAGATTATATTATTCCAGATATCGCTTATTTGAAAAAAAATAAATCCAAAATCAGAGGTATTCTTATCACTCATGGTCACTTGGATCACGTTTGAGCTATCAAAAACATTATAGAAGAATTGGGATATCCTATTATCTATACTACGCCTTTGGCTTTGGGTATCATCAAAAAGACATTCGATGATCCAAAAAGAGCAAACCTCATTAAATATAAAATAATTGATCCTGATCAGGATTTGATAAAATTATGATGTTTCACAGTCGAATTTATCAGAGTAAATCATAATATCCCTGAAAGTATGGCTTTGGCTATTTATACACCAAAAGGAATTATTTTTGATTCAGGTGATTTTAAGATTGATCATACTCCGTCTATTGATAGACCGACTGATTTAGCAAAGATTGCGAGAATCGGAACGGAATGAGTGAGGTTGTATACATGAGATAGTCTTTGATCACAGACACCTGGACGAGCAAAATCTGAAAAGATCATATGAGAGACTGTCGATTCAGAGATTAAAAATACATCTTGAAGGATGATTATTGCTACGTTTGCTACTAATATCGGTAGGGTGATCCAAATCATCAATAGTGCTATCAGATATAATAGAGTAGTCTTCCTTTCTGGAAGATCCATGATTAATAATGTTGATATCTGTCAACAACTTGGCTACATCAACGCCCCTAAAGGCATGATTCGTAAACTTGATAATGAAGTGAACACTATGCCTGACGAAAGAGTCCTTATCCTTTGAACAGGAGCGCAAGGAGAAGAATTTGCTGCGCTTACTAGAATGTCTAGAGGTGAACATACACAGGTTACTCTCAAAAAATGAGATACTATTCTATTATCATCATCGACGATCCCTGGAAATGAACTCGCTATCGATAAAATGCTTAATAGTCTGCTTTCCAAATGAGTGGATCTAATCACCAATAATGAAATGGATGTCCATACAAGTTGACATGGATATGCTGAAGATCATAAGTTATTCCTTAGTCTCATTAAACCTGAATACTTTATGCCAGCATTCGATTCTATGAAACATAGATATGCACATAAAAAACTTGCCTTGGATCTCGGTATTCCAGAAGAAAATATCATCATGCCAGTAGAAAATGGTTCTATCATAGAAATGTATGATGATGTTGTTTTGATCTGAGAACAAAAATTAAAATTAGATACTATTATGATTGATGGTAAATGACAATGACATATGTCTGGTGAATATGTTATCAAAGCTCGTCATATTATGGCGCAAAATGGAGTCGTATCATTGATTTTCAAAATTGACACCAAGAGCAATGAACTCGTCGGAAATATTCAGATTGAATCTAGAGGTTTCGTCTATTCAAGTGAAGTAAAAACTATCCATACGCAAATCGTGGAATTTGCTAGAGCAAAATATAATGAGAATCAGAAAAAACGTATGGATGTCAGAGATAATCTCAAAAAGATGAAAGAAGATCTCAGTGATTTCATCGAAAAGATTATCGGTAGAGTACCTATGTTGTTGCCGATGTATGTCTACATCAATAGAGAAACTCAGAATGGCGGTGATATAACTCCAGATGAAGCAGTAGTCGGCATGACGCTTGACGAACAGTGATATGATGACTAAACTCCGCCGAAGGCGGAATGAAAAATTAATAATGAAAAATGAATAATGTTTGAATATATCTACATGAACTATTGTAGGTTACGATAGCTTATTATATGATAGTTCATCCATTATTAATTATTAACTATTCATTATTCATTAAAATAAAAAAACGCCCTGCCAAATGTGCGGGGCTTTTTTAGTTGTTTGTTTACCTGACTTCTATGAATGCTTCATATCCTTTGAAATTTCTTACAAGCCATAGATCTTTCTTTGTGTTTTCTTCTAATTGAACTTGTTTTCCTTCCCATTCCTTGAGATACTTGAGCACTTTTTTGAAGTCCTCTTTGGTGACTTTTAGGTTCAGAAACCTATTTTCTTTTTTACATTGTTTGATGAGTCTTTCTAGTGCTGGTGTTGTTAATGATTTCCAGTACCATTCATTGTACCTTTGTTGCTTTTCGTCTGTCATATTCCTTATTTTTTGTTTTTGTGACTACCACAATACAAAACTCCATTTCAAAAACAAGAGAAAAAACTTTGAAATATCATCGGGTATCTATATATTATCTAATAGTGAATAGTAAAAGATTTGTTTGAATGGATTATCGTAATAATACAATAGCTTATAAGAAGACAAATCATCCATTTTCCACTTTTAGTTTTTCATTTCTCATTAGACTTTTATCATCTTATTATATCCCATGAATAATTATAGATCAGACAGACCGAGACGTCCGCATACGCTGACTCGATCGACTACGAGAATCACTGTATTGGAATACTGCAATAAGAAGTATTATTTCAATTATTATCCTCATGCTCTCAGAGATGTGAACGAAGAATTACGGTTGAATACTTTATTACTCAAAAATCTCAAAAGTATGGATATGCGAGTGGGTGAAAAAACCCATCATCTGCTTTCCGATTATCTCAATGCGTTGAAATACGGCAAGGCTGAACCTGGTGATATCCAGCCATTCAAGGATCGTATCATAGAAGAGATGAGAAAAGAGTTCGAAACTTCCAAAAATAGGGATTATACCTCCTATGATAGAGATCATAAATTCTGACTTTCCGAACATTATTATGGTGAGGATGTTGATAATAAGCTTGAAGACGTCATCCAAAAAGTCGTTCATAATCTCGATGTTTTTGTCCAGAGCGATCGACATGATACTGTCCAACATTATTTCACTACTGCAAAGATGGTCTATGTCGAGAAGCCGAGAGAAAAGGATTTTGAAGGTATGAAGCTTAATCTTTCCTCTATCCCTGAATTGAAAAATCTCAACGTGATGGCTGCTCCGGATTTCGGTGTCATCTTTTCTGATAATAAATATCTTATCATCGATCGAAAAACCGGACAAGAAAAAATGGATACTGACTGAACTTCCGAACAGCTCAAGATCTACGCGCTCAAGACACTTCTCAAATCCAGAACCGACATTAATGATATAGATATAGAATGATATGAAGTCTATCTTCCTAGTTTGAATAAAATCGGCGGTAAGATAGAAAAATCCGATATTGATCATATTATCCAGAAGTTGAAAGACGATATGGAATATCAAAAACAATTCCTTGTGGATGGCGATATCTACAACAACGAACCTTTGCCGCATGAAAATTTCCCGAGGACGACTAGCGCGAAAAAATGCGCAAGCTGCACATTCAGGAAAGTGTGTGAAGACTTGAAAAATTTCGAGTAAACTCGAAATTGAATTCAGAATTTAGAATGCAGAATTCAGAATGATGGAATTTGTTTTATTATGGATTATTGTACGCATTATATTTTGTAGGGGAGGGGTTTGAACCCCTCCTTTATTGTAATAATAAAAACGTCGTTTCGACACCGACTTCTCTGTGGAGAAACCTACGCTTTAAAAGATTGTAAAAAAAGCGTGGATTCCTCCTCGTTTTACTCATCGAAATGACTCTCTTAGTCTTGGATGAAGTGCGGGAAGATTTTGATATTCTCATTATCTATGTGATAGGACTTATTAACTATATCTTTCATAAAATCGGATGGTACCAAAAACGTGTCCATCCTTTTTTCTAATTGTTTTTTTATTAGTTGTAATGAAAAATATTTGCCGATAATCGCTAATTTCTTTAATGGGTTATTTGTCTTATATGAACTGAGGAAATT
>Ga0172371_10009002_pt1 | contig 13810 bp, 18 predicted proteins | sample Lak12m_FD_114543 | JGI IMG/M metagenome (GOLD analysis project Ga0172371, IMG submission 114543) | Freshwater microbial communities from Kabuno Bay, South-Kivu, Congo - kab_022012_12m | ecosystem: Environmental > Aquatic > Freshwater > Lake | place: Democratic Republic of the Congo: South-Kivu... | reverse complement strand
CTTGTTGGTAGAATAAAAGGAAAGACACCAAAAGTAAAAATACTTGGAAACGATAAGATAACAAAGAAATTTGTTATTGAAAAATGCAGTGCGTCAAAACCAGCTAAAGAAGCCATAGAAAAAGCCAATGGAAGCTTTAAATAAAATATTTTTCTTATTTAAAAACAAAGAACTAAGGAATAAAATTCTTTTTATTCTTTTTTTGTTTGTTGTTTTTAGAATTGCAGCCAATATTCCTATTCCGGGAATTAGCCCAGAGAATTTAAGAAGTATGTTTAACCAAAATCAGGGCATTGGAATATTAGATGCTTTAACTGGAGGAGCTCTTAGTAATTTTTCTATTGTTTTGCTTGGACTTGGTCCTTACATTACCGCAACCATTATTTTACAGTTGTTAACAATGATTTTTCCTGCCCTAGAAAAAATGTATAAAGAAGAGGGAGAGGCTGGAAAGAAAAAGTTTAACCAATATTCCAGGTTATTAACAATTCCTTTGGCAATTTTTGAGGGTTATGGAATGATTGCTATTCTTGTAAGGCAAGGAATTATACCTGTTCTTTCTTGGCCAATTTTAATTTCAGCAGTTTTAACAATTACTGCGGGCGCATTGTTCTTGATGTGGCTTGGTGAACTTATATCAGAGCAGGGAATGGGTAATGGAATTTCTTTGTTAATTTTTGCTGGTATAGTTTCTAGAATTCCTATGAGCATATTTGAAACAATTGTTGGGCAGGGCGCTCCAGGGCAGTCAAAAATTTTAGCTCTTATAGCTTTTGCTGCAATATCTGTAGCTATAATTGTTGGCACAATTTGGATAGTTGAAGCAAGAAGAAATATTCCAGTTTCTTATGCAAAAAGAATAAGGGGAATGAAAATGTATGGCGGAACTTCTACATATTTGCCATTGAGTGTAAATCCAGCAGGAGTTATGCCAATTATCTTTGCTTTATCTATACTTATGTTTCCAAGCATGGTAGCGGGATTTTTCCAAAGATATTCAGGACTTGTTGGCAAAATAGCTTCAGACGCTGCAATGTTTTTTAATAATGCTTGGGTGCATGGAGTTTTATATTTTGTATTAGTCGTGTTGTTTACTTATTTTTACACAATGGTTACTTTTGATCCAAAAGCCATTTCAGAAAACTTGCAAAGAATGGGTGGCTTTATTCCAGGAGTAAGACCTGGTCAATCAACTGCTGTTTTTATGAAATATGTTTTGAATAGAGTATTATTTACTGGAGCTATGTTTTTAGGATTAATTGCTGTTTTGCCATCAATTGTTGGCGGAGTAACAGGAATTACCACATTCTCATTTATAGTTGGCGGAACTTCACTTTTGATTATTGTTAGCGTTGTTTTAGATACGTTTAGACAAATTAACGCGCAACTTCAAATGCGCGAATACGATACTTTCTAATACATGAAACCTTTTAGCTTTGCTTTAATCGGAAGATCTGGTTGCGGCAAAGGCACGCAAGCCGAGTTGTTGATGAAACACTTTGGCAATATTTTTTATGTTTCTACCGGGAAAATGCTTAGGGGTTTAGCAGAATTAGATACTTTTGTTGGAAGGTCAGCAAAAAAGGTTTTAGATAATGGAGGATTAATTCCGGATTTTATGATAATTGGGTTATGGATGCGTGAGTTATGTATAAATCTTAAAGATAAGCAAGGTTTCTTATTTGATGGAGCGTTACGCAGACTTTCTGAAGCTAAAGCTTTAGACGGATTTTTAGAATTTTTAGGTAGAGAAAAAGAATTTTTTCCTATTTTGCTTGATATTCCGCGCCAAGAAGCATTTGATAGGCTTACTAAAAGAAGAATTTGCGAAAAATGTGGGAAAATTATTCCTTGGGTGGGCGAGTATAAGAAATTGGAAAAATGCGATTCTTGTGGTGGAGAATTATTTCACAGGCAAGATGATAATGTTGATGCTATTAAAAATAGGTTAGATTATTTTGATAAAGAAGTTATGGAGGTTTTGAATTATTATAAAAAAGATAATAGATTAATAACAATAAATGGAGATCAACCAATAGATAAAGTTTTTGCTGGTATTTTAAAGGCAATTAAATGATTAAGATAAAAACACAAGAAGAGATAAAAAAAATAACAGAAAGCGCAAGAATCTTGGCCCAAGCAATGAGTGTTGTAGAGAAAATGGTAAAGCCAGGAGTAAAAACCATTGATTTAGACAGGGCCGCAGAGGCCTTTATTTTGTCTGCTGTGCTAGATAAAAAAGCCAAGCCTGCTTTTAAGGGTTATGATGGGTTTTCTTATTCTTTGTGTGTTTCTGTAAATCAAAACGTTGTGCATGGGCTTCCATCTGAATATGTTTTAAAAGAAGGAGATATTGTTGGCTTGGATTTGGGGGTGTTATATCAAGGTTATTATTCTGATATGGCAATAACTGTTCCTGTAGGGCAGGTTTTACCAGAAGCAAATAAAATTATAAATGCCACTAGAGAATCTTTAGAAATAGGAATAAAAAATGCAGTAGTTGGAAACACTGTTGGAGATATTGGTTTTCAAATACAAAAATTCATTGAGAGTAGAGGTTTTAATTTGGTAAAAGAATTGTGTGGGCATGGCATTGGTAAAGATTTACATGAAGATCCAAAAGTTCCTAATTTTGGTAAAAAGGGTCAGGGTGAGGTTTTGCAAGAAGGTATGGTAATTTGTATAGAGCCAATGGTAACTGCCGGAAGTTGTGAAATAAAAAAATCTGTAGATGGTTATGGTTATGCTACCAAAGATGATTCTTTGTCAGCTCACTTTGAGCACACAATAGCCATTACCAAACAAGGTCCTATAATCTTGACTAAATAACACTCTTAATATAATATTAAGCTAGCGCCAAGCTATCTTGGTTTTGATAATATAACAGACAGTAAAATAGAAAGTAAACCGCAAACCGAAAGGAGCAGGTAATGAAAATGTGGAAAAGTGTGGCTTGGTATTTGGTTGCCATGGCATGTCTTATGGTGATAGCTGTTAAGGATTACCTACTTGATCAATTGATTATCACGGCGTTGTGTATGATGGCAACATTTGCGTTCGTGTATGTACGGGTTATTCTTGGGAAAATGGGTCAGCCCATTACTCTAGACAAGCTTAGGCCCGGCGCTTATAAGCTTCTCTGGACGCAAGAGTACTCCTTGCCAAGTTCTGGATCTACATCAAAGGCAATTTGGTGGGTGATCTTTGTCCAACCTGTTTCAAACGACGTAAAGGGTGGCGAAGAGAATAAGCCAGTACTAGTTCAGCTTTCTTATCCATTTCCAAAAGAAAATATAGATATTTTCTACGCACTTCCTCGTCGCGATCAGTATGGAAACAAGATGAGGAGTTGGATGGAAGTCAAATGGCATGGTCCTAACGGTAACTCCAGAGAACAGGGAACTTTTTACGTATCTGTCTGAAATCTACGCATTGGCTCGGCATTTGCTCCGAGCTCTTTTTTTGTATTTATTATCATATTTAATATTATATAATTTATATTATGTATAATATGGTGTTATCATAATTTCGCGGTCGCGTATTTTATGATAATAGTTATGTGTGATACGATTAATTAATATTTATGAATAATTTAAGAGAAAAAATATTATTACTTTTATTGGGTGGTTTTGCCCTATGCTATGCTTATACTCCGGGTAGGTATTGGTATGTTGCTAGAACAATTTCACGTGAGTGGAGTAAGATAAGGGAAAAAGAGTTGCGCGAGGGAATAAATTATTTGTATAGATTAAATTATATTGATAAGAAAATTAATTCTAATAATTTGTGGCAAGTTAGCCTTACTGCAAAAGGGAAATTGGCTTTGTTAAGTTCTAGGCTTGATAACATAAAAAATAAAAAGCATAAATGGGATGGCAAGTGGCGTATGGTTGCTTTTGATATTCCAGAAAAATATAAAAAGGGTAGAGACTCATTACGAAACAAATTAAAGAAAGCGGGATTTAACGAGCTACAGGAGAGCGTGTTAGTAACACCTTACGATTGCTTAAAGGAAATAAAAGCGCTGGTTGATTTTTTTAAGCTTGGAAAATATGTTCGCTTTGGCATTTTACTATCAATTGATAACGAAAAATATTTTGAGAAATTATACAAACTTTAACTGTTATCATAATTTCGCGGTCGCGTATTTTGTGATAATACTATCAAGAGTTGTGTATGTGTGTTAAAATATTATAAAATATATAAATAAATAATAAATTAAAAATTATGAAGAAGTTAATTGTGGCGAACTGGAAAATGAATCCTCAAACATATAAACAAGCCGAGGATTTAATAAATAGTGTTATAAAAGACACCAAAAAAGCTAATTCACAAGTAGCCATCTGCCCACCGTTTACGTGGCTAACAGATTTTTCGCACAAAAACAAATCAGATGTATTTTTTGGAGCGCAGAATGTTTTTTATGAAGATAGGGGAGCATTTACCGGAGAAATATCTTGCGCAATGCTTAAAGATATTGGGGTCGAGTATGTAATAATTGGTCATTCAGAGCGCAGGAAATATTTTGGTGAAACAGATGAGATTATAAACAAGAAAATAAAGATAGCTTTAGAGACAGGATTGAAAGTAATTTTTTGCATAGGTGAGACCCAAGAACAGCACGACGCCGGAGAACGTAACGCGGTTTTAGAAAATCAGATAAAGAGGGGATTAGAGGGAATTGATAATTTAGAGAATGTAAACATAGCTTACGAGCCGGTGTGGGCAATTGGTACTGGTAAAAACTGTGGTGTTGAAGAAACAAAAGAAGCTATTAAACTTATAAATAAATTGGTTCCGGGAGTTAGAGTGCTTTATGGTGGAAGCGTGAAGAGTGAAAATTCTGGTTCCTATATAAAAGAAGCTATGGCGGATGGATTGTTGGTTGGGGGAGCATCGCTTATAGCTGAAGAATTTGTAAAAATAGTTAAAAGCGCTGAATAGGTACCCGCATAGCTTATAAAACTAGTTGCCTATTGACAACGAAGTTATTTTATGCTAAGATAAATATATAGGATAAAAAAGCGTATTTTAAGTAAAGAATCGTTCAGGAAATTGGTAATTATAAATATCACTGTCTCACCGGGTGAAATACCCATAGCTAGTATAGCAAGAGAAGCGAATAATAGTTACCAGCTTCGTGAACGATTTTTTTTAAAGTCAAATTTTCTCAAGCCTTGCAACCGTAGTTGCAAGGCTTTTTACATGCTTGCAGGTATTTTGATTTTGTTGTAAAATTAAGCATAATGAATAAGATAAAAATTGTAGTTGTAGAAGATGATTTTCTAACTAGGCAAGGATATATTACCGCGCTTGCAGCACAAGGTTTTTATGTTCAAGAAGCTCAAGATGGTCAAGAAGGCCTTAAAGTTATTAATCGCGAAAGACCAGATATAATTTTATCAGATATAATGATGCCTCTTATGGATGGAATTGATATGCTTAAAAGTTTGCGTGAAGGCAATGAATATGAAAAAAGTGTACCAGTTGTTTTATTAACAAACTTAAGCGCCGGTGTAGCAAAAATAGATGAAAAAATTTCCGAAATAGGTCCAGTATATTATATTTTAAAATCAGATTTTACATTTTTAGAAGTGTCAGATAAAATAAAAGAAATAATTGCAAAAAAATAAACCTATGAAATCTTCTGAGCTAAGGTCAAAATACTTAGATTTTTTTAAGTCAAAGGGGCACGTAATAATTCCTTCGGCCTCTTTAATTCCAGAAAATGATTCTTCAACTTTATTTACCAGCTCTGGCATGCAACCACTTGTGCCATATTTGCTTGGCCAAAGGCATCCAGAAGGCACAAGATTGTGTGACTTGCAAAAATCATTTAGAGCAGCAGATATTGAAGAAGTTGGTGATAGTAGGCACACAACATTTTTTGAAATGTTGGGCAACTGGTCTTTGGGTGATTATTTTAAAAAAGAACAATTGCCTTGGATTTATTCTTTTATTTTTGACGAATTAAAATTAGATCCAAAAAGAATTTATTCAACTGTTTTTAGGGGTGACTTGTCTATTGGCGTTCTTAAAGACACAGAATCGGTAGAAATTTTAAAAAGTGTATTTAAAAAATATGGCATAGATGCTAAGGATGTTGATTTTGCCGAAGATTCTGGAATGCAAGGTGGAAGAATTTTTTATTATTCTGGCAAGAAGAATTGGTGGTCAAGATCTGGTGAACCAAGCAAAATGCCAGTAGGTGAAATTGGCGGGCCAGATAGCGAAATATTTTATGATTTGGGAGCTAATTTGAAAAAGCATGAAAATTCGCAATGGTCTTTGCAACCATGCCATGTTAATTGTGATTGCGGAAGATTTATAGAAATAGGAAACAGCGTATTTATGGAATATAAAAGAACTGACATTGGTTTTGAAAAACTTGCGCAATTTAATGTAGATTTTGGTGGGGGATTAGAAAGAATGACAATGGCAACTGAAAACGTAGATAATGTTTTTGAGACCGATTTGTTTTTAAACATTATAAAAAAAATAGAAGAATTATCTGGTAAAAAATATAATAGCAATAGAAAACCATTTGAAATAATTGCAGATCATTTAAAGGCAGGTAGTTTTATTGTTGGTGATGGTAAGGGTGTAGTTCCAAGCAATGTTGGCCAAGGTTATATTGTAAGAAGATTGATAAGGCGCGCAATAAGATTTGGCAAGCAACTTGAAATTAAAAAATCAGATTGGATAAAACAAGTTGTTTTAATTGTCGCTGAAATTTACCAAGATGTTTATCCAGAATTAAAGCAAAACATAAATTTTGTTGTAGAAGAATTTTCTAAAGAAGAAGAAAAATTTGAGAAAACATTAGAATCTGGGTTAAAAGAGTTTGGAAAACTACAAACAGTAACTGGCAAAGATGCTTTTAATTTGTATCAAACTTATGGTTTTCCAATAGAAATTACTCAAGAGTTGGCGCAAGAAAATGGAATTAAAGTTGACTTAAATGAATTTAAGGTTGAGCTAGAAAAGCATCAAGAATTGTCACGCACAGCCTCGGCAGGAACTTTTAAAGGAGGATTAGCTGATGCGTCAGAGCAAACAACAAAATTACACACAAGCGCTCACATAATGTTAGCCGGGCTTAGAAAAGTTTTAGGTGGGGATGTTTTTCAAAAAGGTAGCAATATTACAGCCGAGCGTTTAAGATTTGATTTTTCCCATAAAGAAAAAATGACAGCAGAACAAATAAAACAGGTAGAAGATTTTGTTAATGAGGCAATAAAAGCTGATGCAAAAGTAATGTGTCAAGAAGTAAGTTTAGATCAGGCAAAAGAAATGGGAGCCATGGGCGTTTTTGATTCAAAGTATGGACAAATGGTAAAGGTATACACAATTGTTGACAAAAGTGGTAAAATAATAAGTAGAGAAATTTGCGGAGGTCCGCATGTAGAAAATACGGGTATTTTAGGTAATTTTAAAATTCAGAAAGAAGAAAGTTCTTCTTCTGGAGTAAGAAGAATAAAAGCAGTACTTGAGTAGTTTTCGCTCGGCAACAAACTTTTTTTCGGCTGTTGGTGCCCCCCCTTTGTCTCTGCGGAGACAAGTGGACCAAGGCCTACAAAAAGTTTATTGCCTCGCTTAATTTTCATTATTATGCCAAAGAAAATTTACGATATAAAGCCACCAAAATTAGTAGCATCTCAAAAAACTGAAACTGCAAAAGCAACAAAAAAAGTTGCTACATCTTCAGTTAAAAGAAAGAAAAAATCGCCTGTTGCAAAGAAAGACAGTAAGATTTTGTTATGGAGATATGTTGTTATTGGCGTTTTAGTTATTTTGGTATTTGTAGCTATTTATCTTTTTTTCAAATTGCCAAAAGCTGAAATTACCTTGTGGCCCAAAGTAGAAACTTTATCTTACGCAAAAATTTTATCAGCTGATAAAACAGTTACCCAAATAAATATTGAAAACAACATTATACCTTTGTCTGTTTTGCAAGCAACCAAAACAGAAGTTCAAAGTTTTCCAGCTACCGGAAGCGCATCTAACGATGGTTTGGCCTATGGCACAATTACTGTTTATAACAAGTATGATCCTGTAAGATCTTTTACATTTAAAGCAGGAACTCATTTTATGTCTGATTCTGGAAAATTGTTTAAAGCTCCAGAAAAAATTATTATTCCAGCTGCCAAAAAAGTTGGTAGCAAAATTACTCCTGGTTCTGTTGTTGTAAGAGTTCAAGCAGTTGAGGCAGGGGAGAGTTATAACATTTCCCCGGCAAACTTTTCTATTCCTGCATTAAAGGGAACAGCTTATTACTACAGCATTTATGCTACCTCAGCTGAAGCCATGGCCGGCGGTTATACAGGAAAAGTAAAGAAAGTTACATCTGATGACCTTGTATCAGCAAAAGACACTATTAGTTCTAAGGCTCAGTCTAGCGTAATGGAAGATTTAAGAAGCCAAGTAACAAATGATTATGTTTTACTTAATGGCGCTTTGGTTTCAGAAGTTGTTAGTGCTACAACACAAATAAAGGTGGGAGCAATTGCAGATAATTTTGAATATCAGGCAACTGCAAACGCAAAAGCATATGTGTTTAAAAAATCAGATATTGAACAATTTGCAAAAGATTTTATAGTTTCAAAACTAGAGGCAGATAAAACAATTTTAGATAGCCAATTGAAAACAGAATATACTTTAGGAGAAATAGATGCAAAGGCAGGCAAAGTTTCAATAGTGTTTAATTTTTCATGTGGAACTTACAAAACTGTTAATACGGATTCTATAGAGTTATCTTTACTAGGTAGGAATCAAATCCAGATAAATGAAATAGTTACAAAAACATTGCCAGATCAAATTACTAAGGTTCAAATTAGGTTTTGGCCATTCTGGGTTTATTCAGCCCCCAAGAATCCAAAAGCTGTTTTAGTTGACCTAAAATTCTAGTAAAGCCTATTTAGTATTGACTTATTTTAACTAATTTGCTAACATACATTTATATTGGAAATGACTGCGAATAACCAAAATGGAAGCCAGGTAATTAAAAAAGAGGGTAGAGTCTTAGAGGCTTTGCCCAATGCTTTTTTTAAGGTTGCGATAGATGATGGTAAAGAAATTTTAGGATTTCTTTCTGGAAAGATGAGAATGAATAAAATTACAATTTTAGCAGGTGATAAAGTTTTATTAGAAATTAGCCCTTACGATCAAAATAAGGGAAGAATAGTATATAGATTAAAATAAAATAAAATATGAAAATTCGTCCATCAATAAAGAAAATTTGTAACGATTGTAAAATTGTTAAAAGACAAGGACGAATTTATGTTATTTGTAAAAAAAATCCTAAACATAAACAAAGACAAGGTTAAAATATATGCCAAGAATTGCAGGGGTAAATATACCCGATAACAAAAGAATAGAAATATCATTAGCTTATATCTACGGAGTTGGTAGATCTTTGGGTAGCAAAATTTTAGCTGAATTAAAAATAGATCCAGCAAAAAAAGCTGCCGATTTAACTTCTGAAGAAGTAAATAAGTTAAAAGAATATATTGAAAAAAGATATAAAATAGAAGGTGATTTGCGAAGGCAAATTATGATGAACGTAAAAAGATTAAAAGATATTGGAGCTTGGAGAGGTTTAAGGCATATTAAAGGTTTGCCAGTAAGAGGTCAAAGAACCAAAACAAATAATAGAACAGTAAGAGGAAACGTAAGAAAGACAATGGGTTCTGGAAGAAAACCACCGGCAATGCCAACATAAAGAAGATTTAAACATTTAAATATTCAAAAATGGGAAAAAAACACGTTATAGAAACAAGCCAAGAAGAGGCAATAAAAGAGCAAGAAAAAATTGACAAATCAGTCAATAAAGAAGTAAAAACAAAAGCTTCCATTGTGGGAACACAAGGTGGCCGAATTTATATTTCTTCTTCATACAACAACACAGTAATGACCTTAACAAATTCAAAGGGTCAGGTTTTGGCTTGGAAGTCAGCAGGTTCTGTTGGATTTAAAGGAAGTAAAAAATCAACATCTTTCGCAGCTTCAAAAGTTTCGGAAGCAATTGTTAATATTTGTAAAAAAATAGGAATTATAGATAAAATTGAAGTTTTGGTAAAAGGCATAGGCGCCGGCCGAGAATCGGCAGTAAGAACTTTAATTGCTCAAGGTTTAAATATTGTTGCAATAAAAGATATTACTCCAGTACCTCATAATGGTTGCAGGCCTCCAAAAACAAGACGTGTTTAAAAAACTATGAGATACGATCAATGCAAAACATGTAGGCGATTAGGACAAAAGCTTTTCTTGAAAGGAGAGCGTTGCTTTTCGCAAAAATGTGCAATGGTAAGAAGATCCAGCACTCCTGGTCCTCAAAAAAAGAGAAAAGGTGGTTCTGCTTCTGAATACAAAAAATCATTAAATGAAAAGCAAGCATTGAAGAAGTGGTATGGTCTTTCAGAAAAGCAATTTAGCAAATATGTGAACAACTCCCTTGAAAGAATGGGCAAGGTTCAAAACGTTGCTGAAGAACTTGTGCAAGAACTAGAAAAGAGATTGGACAACGTTATTTTTAGGCTTGGTTTTGCTAAATCAAGAGCACAGGCAAGGCAATTGGTTTCTCATGGATATTTTTTGGTAAATAATAAGCCTGTAAACGTGCCATCTTACAGTGTTAAGAAAGATCAGGTTATTGCTATAAAAGAAAATAGAAAAACCAGAGGAGCTTTCAAGGATTTAGCTAATGAGCTAAAAAGAAGGGAAACTCCAGCTTGGTTGTCTTTAAATAAAGATAAGTTAGAGGCAAAAGCAATTGGTGAGCCAAGTTTAGATGAAGTAAAGCCACCAGCAGAAATTTCTTTAATTTTCGAATATTATTCACGTTAAAATTAAAATTAATAATTTTAAAAATAATATGATTCCACTTCCGTTACCTCCAAAAGTAACTCAAAAAAATCTGCCAGCTGGAAAAACCGGCAAAGCAGCAATTTTTGAAGTAGAAGGGCTTTATCCTGGATACGGAGTTACTATAGGAAATTCATTGAGAAGAGTTTTGCTTTCTTCTTTGCAAGGAGCAGCTGTTACAAATGTTAAAATAAAAGGCGTTTCTCATGAGTTTTCAACAATGGCAGGCGTTATGGAAGACGTAATAACAGTTCTTATGAATATTAAGAACTTAAGATTCAAAATTTTTGAAGGGGAGTCTCACAAAGTGCAGTTAAAAGTTAAGGGCGAAAAAGATGTAAAAGGTTCAGATTTTGAATGTCCATCACAAATTAAACTTGTTAACCCAGAGCAACATATTGCCACGGTAACTGATAAGAAAACCGAATTAGAAATAGAACTTTCAGTTGAAAAAGGTATTGGATATGTTCCAAAAGATCAAAGAAAAACTACAGGAAAACCAGAAATTGGAGCTATTGCTATTGATGCAATATATACTCCAATTAAAAATGTAAGCTTTCAAGTAAGTAACATGCGTGTTGGTGATAGAACAGACTTTGATAAGCTTGAATTGGAAATTGAAACCGATGGCACAATTACCCCAGAAGAGGCATTTTTTGGAGCATGTGATTTAATGTTAAAGCATTTTAATGTTATTTATTCTGCCGGAGGATCTGCTGAGACAGAAGAAGCAGAAGATAATTCAGAAGCTCCAAAAGAAACAGACCCAACTAAAATTCTTGTAGAAGATTTAAAGCTTACTGGAAGAACTTTGAATGCTTTGGTAAACAATGGAATAAAAACAGTAGCTGGAATTGTTAAGAAGTCTGAAAAGAGCTTAGAGGAAATGGAAGGTATGGGAGAAAAAGCAATTTCTGAAATAAAAAGAAAAATTAAAAAATTAGGTTTAGAATTAAAAGGCCAAGAATAAAATGCGCAAGCTAAATAAAGGAAGAAAATTATCTTTAAAGATAGGTCCAAGAAGAGAACTTTTAAAGAAGTTAGCTAATAATTTTTTTGCAGTAGAAAAAATGGAAACAACTGAGGCCAAAGCAAAAACACTTAGATCTGTTGTAGAAAAAATGATTACAAGGGCAAAAGATGCAACCTTGGTAAACAGAAGATTGTTAGCAAAAGATTTGACCGCCGAGTCAGTAAAAAAATTGTTTGATAAAATAGCTCCAATGTATAAAGACAGGAATGGAGGTTATACACGAATTATCAAATTAGGTCCTAGGGCTTCCGATGGAGCAAGCATGGTAATAATTGAATTAGTAAAATAATATGGCAGAAACAAAAAAAATAAAACCTGTAAATAGACAGAAAGTAGCAGTTGACGCAACAAACAAACCATTGGGCAGATTAGCTGCCGAAGTGTCGGTTTTGCTTAGAGGAAAGGGCAAGCCAACATATTTACCTTATATAGATAGCGGAGACACTGTTATTGTTAAAAATATAGACAGAATGATTTTTACAGGAAATAAGCTTGAAGATAAAAAGTATTTTCAATATACCGGATACATTGGTAACTTAAAGGAAAAATCTTTGAAAGAGTTTTTAATAAAATCTGGTCCAAAAGAAGTTTTAAGAAAAGCTGTAATGGGTATGTTGGCTAAAAACAAATTGAGAGCAAAACAAATTAAGAGGTTAAAATTTGAATAATATGGTACAAGAAGATTCACAAATTTTGGTAGATGATATTGCCGAGGAAGATGTTTCCGCGGAAATAGCTAAAACATTAAAAGAGTCTGGAAAAGCAGATAGGTATTTTGAGGCAACTGGAAGAAGAAAGTCTGCAGTTGCCAGAGTGCGTCTTTATACAAAAGGAGATAAAGAATTTATTGTAAATAAAAAACCATATCAGCAATATTTTACATTGCCTTCAGATCAAGAAACAGCTGTTTCTTCTATGAAGAAAATGAAGTGCTTAGACAAGTTTAGAGTTACAGTAAAAGTGCAGGGAGGTGGCCATAGCGCTCAAGCCGAGGCAATTAGACATGGAACTGCCAGAGTATTAGTTGATTTTAATGAGAACTTTAGAAAGAGATTGAGAAAGTCAGGATTCTTAACAAGAGATCCAAGAATGAGAGAAAGAAAGAAGTTTGGATTAAAGAGAGCAAGAAGAGCCCCACAGTGGCAAAAAAGATAAAGATTATAAAACCGCTCGAAAGGGCGGTTTTTGTTTTGAAGTTTCTGTCCAGGTTCAGATAGATATTCCCCACCTAAGCTTGTAAGATTATCGCTTCTTTTGCTGTTAAATTTACGCATAATATTTTGTTTAAATATTCATCCGGCGTCAGGTAATTAAGCGCCTGATGTGGCCTCGTGTAGTTCCAAGTATGTTCCCATTTAGCCAGCGCTTCATCCATAAGGTCTATTGTCTGGTAGATGTTTCCTTGTAGATAGAATTCCCGCTCATCAAACCCGTGCGAATTCTCAACGTAGCTGTTCTGTTTTGGATGCCGAGCCTCAATAAAGTAGTGAGGTAGGTTCAATTCTTTGCATAGTTTATCAAAATCTTTTAAAAATTCTTTTCCGTTGTCAGTTTGTATTGCGCGAATTTGAAAAGGAAATTCTTTTAAACATACTCTTAAAAAGTTAGCTCCGTTTTTAGAAAGCAAAGAAGAGTAGAATCTTAGCACCCTTCTTTTCGTTAAAACATCGATTGCAGTAAACTGGTAAATCATTCTGTTCTGCATTGTCACGAACTTGGTGTCTATCTGCACCATATCTCCGGCAGAAATGATACGAAATCCTCTCGGATAACGCTGTTTTGGGTTCTTAGCTGCTTTGCTTTTCTTTTTGGATATCTTTTTATCAATCAAACATTTTCGTTTCAGGATTCTGCCTACTGTGCTGGCAGAAACAATCATGTTTTTCCTTTTCAGTATTGATTGTATTTTCCACT
>Ga0172371_10009001_pt1 | contig 13813 bp, 10 predicted proteins | sample Lak12m_FD_114543 | JGI IMG/M metagenome (GOLD analysis project Ga0172371, IMG submission 114543) | Freshwater microbial communities from Kabuno Bay, South-Kivu, Congo - kab_022012_12m | ecosystem: Environmental > Aquatic > Freshwater > Lake | place: Democratic Republic of the Congo: South-Kivu... | reverse complement strand
GCAGATGTAGGTATTTTATTGCGTGAATTTCATGTTGTCAACATGGTTTCGTCACCCACCAAATTCGGGGAATATCTTGCGGCGGGGGTTCCAGTCATCCTTTCAAAAGGCATTGGCGACTATTCCGAAATGGCTGAAACGAAACGCCTTGGAATTACCTTAAACCTGAACGGCGAGGAATTTCCAATCCATCAGCAGGAAAAACTCCAGTCTTTCGTCCAGGATGTAATGCAAAACAGGGAAAAATGGGCTTCCCGGTGCATGCAGGCAGCCAAAAAAGAGCTCGAGTGGGATGTTTTTGGGGAACTTCTGGCCGATACATACAGATCATTAAAAAATATATGAAAAAATTTTTAGTGCGGGGGGGTCTCTTTGTTTTTATTTTGATATGCCTTTATTCCGCAGTCATCTATGGCACTTCTAAAATTAAATACAACGAAAAATACACCATATTCAACCAAATTGTCAATAACCCGGTTAAAAGAGGAGGTGCTACATTCATAAAATTTTATGAAGCAACCCATTTAACAAAACCAGTTGATATTCTTGTGATCGGGTCATCGCGGGCTTTCAGGTCGTTTGACCCCGACGTTTTCGAAAAAAACAACCTACACATCCACCTTTTAGCCACTTCGAGCCAAGCCCCGGTTAACACTTACTATTTACTGAAGGAATATCTGTTAAAGATCCGGCCTAAGATGGTAATCTTCGATGTTCACCTGGGCTTGCTCAACAGCAATGGGATAGAATGTTTTTATGATCTATGTACCAATATTCCCGTTTCCAAGGAACTTTTTGAAATGGCCCTTGACATCGACCAGGCCAATACCTACTCTATATGTTATGCGGCATTGATCAACCAGGCGGACACCCCGATTTACAAGGGTTATGCCTATAAAGTACCGAAAGGATACCGGAAAGGGTTTCTTGTAGATTATAAAACGGATTCAACTTTGGGGACAAAAAAGATTGATACTTCATGGATGAAAAAAGATCTGACCGCCCAGGAAATTAAAAACTTAAAACACATTGATAACATTGCCAGGTTTGTTAGAAGCCACAACGTCCCGATACTCTTTACCAAACAACCGGTATTGTCGCGCGAAAAATTGCTGTCCAACAAAAAAATCCATGAAATTGCCACTAAATATCAAATCAAATACCTGGATTTGAACAAATTTCGTAAGGACCTTAATTTTTCCCATGATTTTTATGACCAGAATCACCTGAACACATACGGGGCGGAGAAAATCAGTGAGATTATCATAAAAGAAATCCAAAACAGCAACTTTATTTTTTAATTCCTATGCTATTTACTTCGGTCAAATTTGCTGTTTTTTTTATTCTCCTTTTTCTTCTTTACTGGTTGTTGTTCAATAACAAAACAAAGACCCAAAATGTTTTGTTACTGGTTGCAAGTTATCTGTTTTACGGATTCTGGGATTTCCGGTTTTTGGGCCTTTTGGCGGGCATTTCCTTATTGAATTATTTTTTGGGATTGGCAATCGGATCATCTTCCAGGCGGATGACCCGCAAAACATGGTTAATTCTTGGCCTGGTATGCAATATCGGGACCCTGGTCACTTTTAAATATTTTGATTTTTTTCTTCCCGGGCTTCAGTCTCTGTTTTCAGTTTTTTCCATTCACTTAAACCTTCATTCGCTGGGGTTCATTGTTCCCTTAGGAATAAGTTTTTACACGTTTTTATCCATCAGTTACATTGTTGACATTTACCGAAAAAAACTGGGACCGGAAAAAAATGTTTTTTATGTTTTGTTGTCATTGAGTTTTTTTCCAATCGTGTTGGCAGGGCCTATCAACAGGCCGGTTTCATTGCTGCCACAACTTAAAACGCCCCGTGATTTTGATCCAGTTCTTGCCTCTGACGGATTGCGGCAATTTTTATGGGGATTGGCGGTAAAAATGATCATTGCCGACAATTGTGCGGTATATGCCGACAAGACATTCACCGATCCATCCGCTACAGGGAGTACGTTGTTTTATGGGGCCCTCTTTTTTTCGATACAGATTTATGCCGATTTTTCGTCCTATTCCGATATGGCAATCGGAATTTCGAAGTTGCTTGGTTTCCGGCTGATCAGAAACTTCAATTTTCCGTATTTTGCCACCGACATTGCCGATTTTTGGCGTAGGTGGCACATCTCGCTGACCACCTGGTTCCGGGACTATCTTTTTCTCCCCCTGGCCTATTTTCTTTCCGGAAAAATCAAAAAACAGAAGGTATTGTTTATCCGTTCCGATCTTGTGATATACATTCTAAGTATTCTTTTTACCTGGTCCATAACAGGATTCTGGCATGGTGCGGCATGGACCTTCATCATCTGGGGCCTTGTTCATGCGTTTTTTCTGGTTATGCATCAGGTTTTCCGGAAGATAAAAAAAAGTTTCCTGGCCAGGCACCATTTACAAAAAGACCTTCTTGCAGTAGCGTTTGAACGTTTCTTCACGCTGGGAATGATTGTGCTGGCCTGGGTTTTTTTCAGGTCGAAAACCTTGCCAAAGGCCATCGATTACTTGGACAGGACATTTACACTTTCCTTATTTTCACCGCCACTCGGTTTCCCCACCAAAATGATCATCCCGATTTTTATTTTCTTCACCATTGAATGGGCCCAAAGGGACAAACAACATGGCCTGGATTTTACGGATGCCCCAAAAACAAGGTTCATCCGATGGGCCATTTATCTTTTCATCTTATTGATTATCTTCTTTTATCAGGTAAAACAACAGGAATTTATATATTTTAAATTTTAAGCGGGATCTTTGTCTGAGATTTTTATTCCTGGCATCAAACGGATAAGCAGAAAGAGCCTTAAAACATCTTTTGGCCATGGGAACCATTTAAACCTGAAAAATGATCAAAACTGACCTACCCTTGAAGTGGTTGATTATTTCTTGCCTGCTTTGCATTTTTCTTTTACACCCCGCAGTTTCTGTCAGCCAGGCCGTTTTTATTCCGGATATCCAAGTGGAAAAGTTTGCCCAACAAGCAGATTCGATATTCTACCCCTTATTTCTGGCTTCCTTTGACTGGATCAAAAACAACGATACCGCCATCCTGGATGGGTTTTATGCCCCCGGGGTTCTCCGAATGGCTCCTGGCAAGGGGAATATCCTCCCCGACCCTTCCATGCTGAAAATCCTGCCCGTCTTCAAACAAAAAAATATTTCCGCCAAAGCATTTCCGATAAAATTTCCCATCGACTGGTCTGACACCGTAAACCCGGACCCCTCGTGGCGGTTGTGGTTTCAGTCGTTGATCTGGCTCAATCCCTATTTACAAAGTGTCAACCCCGATTCGGTCAATGCAGCCTTTTGTGTCATCAACGACTGGATTTTGTCGCATTTGACCTATCCGGCCAGCAACGAGCGTTTTGCCTACGACGACCATGCTGTTGCCGAAAGGTTGGTGGTATTGCAGCGGGCTTTGGTTGTCATGAATCAAAGAGGTTTCTCATATCAACCATTCAAATCCAGGTTGTTTCTTTCGGTACTGAACCATATTTTCTTTATCTCATCCTTAGAGAAATATCTGTGCTGGCATAACCATGCCATCATTTTTGATGAAAAATTAATCGCTGCGCTCAGAGGTTTGCCGTTTTTTTTAAAGCAGGATGAAATTATCAAACTGGCCTTTCACCGGGTTTTTGAACAATACCGGTTTGTTTATACCAGCGAGGGGGTGCATAAAGAGCATTCGCCCTGTTATCATAAAGACTTTAGTTCTACCTTAACCTCGCTGGTCCAATTGGCCGTTCAGTTTAATATACCGGTACCTGCTTCCATAAAAGAACTTCAAAAAAAAGCACTGGAATATTCCCGCTATATAGAACTTGTCGGAAATTCTTTTCCGGTTGGGGATTGTTCGCGGCCCATGACCCAGAGTGAAAGAGCCTCTCCGGTTGAAAACGCAACCAGGGAACTGAAACCCGAAATAGTGCCAGGCATAACCAATCAACCGGTTCCCTATTCGCAAAAATGCAAACTGTTTCCCCTGAGCGGCTGGATGTATGTATATGACACGGTCCAAAAAATCAATATCGTAGCCCAATCTGATTTTTTCAGTTTTTCGCATTATCAGCAGGATGAAACCTCTTTTATTATCCATGTTGACTCGGTAGAATTGCTGATTGACCCCGGATTGTATTCCTATGCCAAATCGCCGGTATATTCCTATTACAGATCGCCCCGGGCCCACAATGTAATCACGGTGGCCCAGGCCCGGGATTCGGTCAGTTACAGCAATACAGGATTGTCAGGAATCTCAAGATACTCCCTGGGTTCAGATTCCACAGGCAACTTTATAGGCGGGGTTGAAATGACCCATGCCCATTATCGTTATCTTGGGATTGAAACATACAGACAATTTTTTTTCCCTGGAAAGCAAACCATGGTAATCAGGGACATCATTGATTCAAAAGAGAAACATACTTTTCACCAGCTTTTTCATCTTGCCCCAAATGCAACGATAACAAAAAAACAGGGAAGGTTTTTAATCCAATGGCCAAATCACCCCTATTACCTGATTATTGAGAGCAACGCAAAGAAGCATAAAATTATCCAGGGGGGCAATGAACCGCTTCAAGGGTGGTATTTTCCATCGTTTAACAAGATGGCAGAGAGCCCGGTGCTGGTATTTAAGGGAAAAGGGAAGAAATGTACTTTTATTACCCGGATATTTATCGGGACCCCCGGCTATCTTCAACCCGATGAAGCTGAAATCGTGGAAAAATATTTATTATTGCAGTCCGGACTCGATTTAGTAAAGAGAAAAACGTTGGTACATCAGCATGTTCCTGCCCGATGGAAGCCCAACCGGTAATATAAACAATTGTCCCTGGAATTAATTGAAATGAAAAAATATTAACAGATGAAAAAACGAAAAATAATCAGTGTTGTAGGCACCCGTCCCAATTTTATTAAAGTTGCCCCGATTTGCAGGGCTTTTGCAACGTTTGGGGATCAGATTGAGTCCCTGTTGTGCCACACCGGACAGCATTCGGATGCCACCATGTCGGAAGTGTTTTTTCAGGAGTTAGGGATGCCCATACCTGATTTTTTTTTAGGGGTAAACAATGGCACGCACGCCGAGATAACCGGCCGGATCATGATCGAATTCGAAAAAATCCTGGTTACTGAAAAACCGGATTTGGTCCTGGTGGTCGGGGATGTAAATTCGACCATGGCATGCGCTTTGGCGGCCGTAAAACTTGGCATTAAGGTTGCCCATGTTGAAGCCGGCCTGCGCAGCGGCGACCGGTCGATGCCGGAAGAGATCAACCGGCTGGTAACGGATGCCATTGCCGACCATTTATTTGTCACCGAAAAAAGTGGAATGGAAAACCTGCAGAAAGAGGGTGTTCCTGAAACAAAAATTTTTTTTACAGGCAATGTGATGATCGATACCCTGGTGTACTTAGACCAGAAAATTGCCGCATCCGATGTTTTGGCCCGTCTTGGCCTGGAACCCGGCAGATATATCCTGGTCACCTTTCATCGTCCCTCCAATGTGGATGATGGCGGGAGCCTTGCTTCATTGGTCCGTTTTCTTAACAATACCGCCATTGACCTTCCGGTTGTTTTTCCCATCCACCCAAGAACCAGGAAAAATCTAAAGGAGTTCGGGCTGATGGGGGACCTTGTCCCCTCTGTTATCTTACTGGAACCTTTGGGCTATCTCGATTTTCAGGCTCTGACACGATATTCAAAAGTAGTGGTGACCGACAGCGGCGGGATCCAGGAGGAAACGACTTTTCTGGGGGTCCAGTGCCTTACAGTGAGGGAAAACACCGAACGTCCGGTTACCATCGAAGTTGGCACCAACCAATTGTGCGGGACTGACCTCCCGGTGGTTGCCCATAAAGTTGGTGAAATCCTTTCAGGAAAAGAAAAACAGGGAACAATACCGGAAATGTGGGATGGGAATGCAGCGCTTCGGATTGTAAAAATACTGGTTGATTTGACCTGACTATTTCTACGATCATCATTTGTTTATCTTTGCCGTCGGGTTCGTCCCAAATAAAAACAACCCCCAAAAACATGGCCCATTTTTCGGTGTTGGTGGCAAATTACAACAATGGACGCTTTCTCCATGAAGCGATTCAAAGTGTTGTACTTCAAACGTTCAAAAACTGGGAAATTGTTATTGTGGACGATGCTTCTACCGATGGATCCTTAGAGGTAGTCGAGGGTTTTATGGATGCCGGGATCAACATCAAACTTTTCAAACACAACACGAAATTAGGGGTAGGCGCCACAAAAGCCGATTGTATTGCTTTTTCGACCGGTGAAATTGCAGGGTTTCTTGATCCCGATGATGCACTCACCAGCGATGCCCTTGAAGTTATGGTCAAGGCCCACCACCAATACCCGGCATGCTCACTGATCTATTCCCGCTTCTATTATTGTGATGCAAAGCTGAAAATAAAACACCGGGCCGATTGGGTAAAACCAATTCCGGCGGGAGGGACCAATCTGCTGCATGACCAGGCAATGGCCTTCGTAACATTTAAACGCCAGGCATACAATAAAACCGAGGGCATCGGAAGACACTACCTCGCGGCAGAAGACAAAGATTTATATTATAAACTGGAAGAGGTGGCCCCCTTGGTCTTTATTGACCAGGCTTTATATCTTTACAGGGAAAACCGGGGCGGATTGTCACAATTTGAAAATTATCGAACAGCCCAGGATTTTCATTTGAAGGTCATTGAATGTACCATGGAACGCCGGCAAAAAAACGGGTCACCTTCGTTGACACCAATGCAATACCGTAAGGTAAGAAGCAGGATTTTTTTGCAGCGGGGGGAATTGCTGGTTAAGTTGCATTCGCCGTCCAGAGAGGTTTTAAAGTGGCTTTGTGCCTCTTTTCTACAGCAACCTTTCCTGTACAATCATTTACGGTTAAAATATTTTTTCCAATCATGGCTTTCATAGCTGAAAATCCATTGGGGGTAAGCTTGGTCATTGTTGTGTACAATGGAGCCGACCGGATTGAAAAAACCCTGCAATATATTCAGAAACAACAGGTCCAAAGCCAATTTCCCTGGGAAGTCGTTGTTGTTGACGACGCTTCCACCGACAATACGGTCCCTGTCGTGGAAAATGCCTGGCATTCGGAAACCCCTTTAAAAATAACCACGGCGTTTCACCGGGGTACGGCCTATGCCCGGATCATAGGCATTGGGGAAGCCTCGTATGAGTATATTTCCTTTATTGACGATGACAACCATATTGCGGACAACTGGGTTGAAACGGTTTACCAGGCCTTTCGTTCCAATTCCAATATTTCGATGTGTGGCGGGGAGAACACTGCTGTATTTGAAGCGCCTCCCCCCTCCTGGTTTCATTCGGTAGCCCACTGTTATGCCATAGGAAAACAAGGAAAAAAAACAGAAGAGATCACAGATCCGGAAGGGGTTTTATGGGGGGCAGGCCTCTCTTTTAGGAAATCGGTCTTTTTAAAACTTCAGTTGGCAGGATACAGTGTTAAACTCAGGGGGCGGAGCGACAAAAACATGATGGCCGGGGAAGACACGGAATTGTGCCTTGCGTTTAAGGCAGGAGGGTATCGGATTTGGTATGTTGAAGCCCTCAGGCTCAACCATTTTATGCCGGCGGGACGCATTACCTGGGAAAATGCCAAAAAGTTGTTTATCGGTTTGGGAAATGCTGAATTTATCCTGGACTTATACAGAAACGTGATTCAAAAACAACATTTCCCTTTTTTTAAAATTTATTTCAGCCTTTTTTATTATATCCCAATCTATTTTGGTTGGCGGTTGGCCAATTTACCCAAAAACCAACGAAACAATCCCAGATATCTTTCCTATCTTGCCCGGAAATCCTACATTATTTTCGCCATTTTCAATGTGCGCAATTATTTCCGTTGGATGAATGACATCAATCATTTTTATCAAAATGTGAACAAACCATGAAAATAAAAAAATGAATTCCCAGGTTGAACTTTTACAAAAACATAAGAAATCCGGGGGCGTTGCAGGGAGCGATACCATTCATGCAACCCTTGCCGGCTACCCGGACCGGACAGCCCAATTGAAACGATGTATTGAAAGTTTGGTCGGACAGGTGGACACATTGCATGTTTTTCTGAATGGCTTTGATGTTCTCCCTGAATTTCTTGACCATGAAAAAATTTACCTTACCCGGTCACAGGATTTTGGAGCCCTTGGGGAGTGCGGTAAATATTACTGGACTGACGACCTGGTGGGTTTTCATTTTATTTGTTCCGATCAATTGGTCTATCCCGAAGATTATGTTGTTACAATGATCACGAAAATGGAAGGGCATGAAAGAAAAGCGGTAATCGGCGCAGGAGGGTACAAGATCGGTTTTCCCTACCGGAATTATCATGATTCAATGGTATTTATTTCTGATTTTCAACGTATTACAAATACTACTCCGGTCGATATCGTCAACGATATGGCTTTGGTGTACCACAGTTCAACCCTTTTGGTTTCGCGTCATTATTTTTATCAACCCGGCTTATCGGCTTTTTGGTTTTCCATCCTTGCCATCGAACAACATATCCCGATAATTTGTTGTGCCCATCCATCCGATTGGCTTGTTCCATCCCGGAGCCCCGGAATGGAGATAAAAGAGGATAGGGATTTGGAGCGTTACCGGGATTTTCTCGTCCGGAGTTTTTTTATTCCCGACGAACGGGTTAAAGCAGGCCCCAGGGAACATTGGTTCAACCATTATTTCGATAAAGTGTGGGTCATGAACTTAGGGCGAAGGCCAGACCGTTGGAAAAAGATTAAAGATACCGCAAACCATTTTAAACTGAATATCAGCCGGTTCAGGGCTGTTGACGGGAACCGGGGAGCGGTAAAATCAGATTGGGAACGCTATTTTTCATCAGAACAGGTTGCCTTGCCCGGGGGAATCGAGCCACTCTCAGATTATAAGGACAAATTCCTCAAATACCACCATTACAAGGCCCGGGTCCATTTTATGGAAACAAAATTAAAGCGCAAAGCGGTCCAAAGCCCCGGGGCCTGGGGATATGCCTTATCCTATATTCAAATTATAAAAGAAGCCATTGCTAAAGATTACCGCCGGATCCTGATTTTCGATGATGACATCTTGCTTCATCATGCTTTTAACGAGGAGTTTGAACATCACGCCAGGGAATTGCCAACAGACTGGAAATTAATCATGTTAGGGGCCATGCAGCACTACTGGGAACCCTATATAACTCCGATAAAAGGGTTGTTTTATCATGGTTATGGATCCAGTGTGGCCTCCCATGCCGTGGGCATTGACCGTAAAATGTTCCTGCCCATTCTCTTTTATGCCGAAAAAATGGATTTGCCTATTGATGAAGGCGCCATTTTTCACATTCAGAACGTGTATCCGGACCAATGTTTTATTTTTCTTCCCAACCTTGCCATACAGGACATGGGCGAGAGCGACATCAACTCATCAAAAATGGGCAAGGACGACAAGGAAAAATGGGCAAAATTATTCAGATGGAACCCGGAACTTTATTACCATCCTGGAAATACCGCTTTAGCGGCAACCATCCTGAAAACAGGGTCCAGGTTTTTCAGAAAGTTTCCTTAAAAACCTGCCTGTCATATCCTGTATCGATAATTATTTCTATTTTTAACGTTATGATTGAATGAAGTTTAATGTAACCCGACAATGAAAAAATTAAAAATACTGTTTGAAGGGCACGATTTAAAGTTTTTAACCCATGTTATTGATTATTTTTCAGCTAAAAAGAATTTTTCTGTTGAAGTATTTACGTATTCAGGCCATGTAATCAAAGATACAAGTTTGATATATAAATCTTTACCAGGTTTCGACATTATTTTTTGCGAATGGGGGCTGGGCAACCTGAAATGGTTTTCCGCCAACAAACTTCCGGGACAGAAATTGATTGCCCGGGTCCATTTACAGGAATTTTCGACCACATACCTCAATGAAACAGCGTGGGAAAATGTCGATCGGGTGATTTTTGTCGGGCCCTATATGATGGAAAAGTTTATCCGTTTGTATCCGGGCCTTCAGTCAAAATGTACCGTTATTTCAAATTTAATCGATACCCGTTCCTTTAACCTTAAGAAAGAACCGGATGCCATGTATCATTTGGGACTGTTGGGCATTCTCCCAAAACGGAAATCGCCCCATCTGGGACTTGAGATATTAAAAGAGCTGAGAAAAACCGACAACCGGTTTAAATTGTTCATCAAAGGCAGGCGTCCGGAAGAGGTTGATTGGTTATGGCGAAAACCTGAAGAACAGGAATATTATACCCGGTTGAACGAATCCATAAAAACGATGGGACTGGAAGATGCGGTGGTTATGGATCCCCAAGGGACGGATGTGCAGCAATGGTTTCAAAAAATTGGGTTTATTTTATCGACCAGTGAGTTTGAATCTTTCCACATGGCCATTGCCGAAGGCATGGCCTCGGCTGCTGTGCCCATCATCCGGAACTGGGAAGGGGCCGGGGCTTTATACCCGGAAAAATATTTCTTTAAAACCGTAAAAGATGCTGTTGCCATCATACAAAAGTATTCCGACCGGGGCCTTTTTGAGGAGGAGGGCAAATTTGGCAAAACGTATTGTCTGGAGCATTTTTCTCTTGAAAAATTATTGCCCGAATATGAAGCCATAATCACCAGCGAAATAGATATTTATCAAATGCGTGAAGCGTATCAAAAACAAAAAGAAACGGCCGAAAGACTTACTGCCGATTTGGTTGTACTGAAAAAAGAAAAAGAGCATCTTTTTGGCCGGTTTGATGAAATTATTAAAGAACAGCAATCATTGACCGGCAACAATATTTTATTGGTTCATGAAGTTGACCGGATAAAACAAGAATTGTCTTCGCATCTGGAAACGGAGAACAGGTTAAAGGACGAGCTGCATGGCATGAAAACCAATGAAGCGGTTATCAGAAAAGAGCTTGGGTCCCTTTCGGATGAAAGGAGCAATCTCCTCGGCCAATTGCAAGGGTATAAAAATGATCTCAAGAAATTACAGGACAATTTGGTAGAACTGCAAAACGAAAATGGTGCTATAAAAAAGGATGTAATTGAGCAAAAACAGGGTTTTTCCCTTTTACAGGGAGCACTTGCGGTTCAAAAAGCTGAAAATGACAATTTAGCAACCCTAATTGCCGGCCTGAAAAATGAAAACAGCCTCTTACTCGATTCCTTAGAAGAAAAAAGAAAAGAAAAGACCGTTTTACTTGCCGCCTTAGAAGAAAAAAGAGAGGAAAACACCGTTTTATTTGCCGCCTTAGAAGAAAAAAGAAAGGAAAACACTGTTTTACTTGCCGCCTTAGAAGAAAAAAGGAAGGAAAACATCCAGCTTGAAAGTAATTCAAAAAAAGAGCAGCAGCGGCTCAAAGACCTGATTGAATTAAAGAAAGCAGAAAATGATGAAATCAAGAGGCAACTTTCAGCGGTAAAAAACTCGATATCGTGGAAAGTTGGTTCTGCGCTGGTTAAAAGGCCCATGGATTTTTTCATCCATAAAAAACCAAAGCAGTAATCAGGAAAATAGTTTTGCAATGGCATTTTTTAATTTCCCCATACCCATTCCGATACTCATTGGTAAAGGCACCGGGTTGCGCGGTTGAAACGTATAATTGATCCCGTATTGTACATGGTCTCCAAAGGAAACGTATTTTAACGGATGGTTTTCGAAGTAGTCGTCGCGGGTTTTCATGGCCAATGTTTTAAATTCATCCCATGAAATGTTTTTGTCCTCCCCGGTCACAGAATTATCCTGGGATCCTTCTTTGGCAAAGAGTTGATTTTGCAACAGGGTTTGTTTGCCGTAATGAAGAATGGCGATATGGTCGCATACCGCTGTTTTCCAATGTTTTTCGATACAAACATCATAACAGATCATTTCCTGGCCCCATCCGATATAGAGTTCGGCGGGAAATTCCCGGATGGTTTCGATGATCTTGCGGTGAAACATTACAGCCGTGTTGTCAATCCAGTTGACCACCCGTGGCGTGGTGCTGCCCCAGTTTTGCATTTGCCTCCAGGGCATGGGTTTTCCAGCAATACAAGGTGAAACAATGGCGAAATCGTTTTTGAACAATTCGTTTCGGAGCGATTTCACAAAAATTTCCGGTGTGACTTCGATGTCGTTGTTGAGGAACAACAAAGAATCGTAATCCGGGTTCCCGATGACCAATCGGAAGGCTTCATTCAACGCACCGCCCCAAAAAACATTTTCTTTCAACCGGATTTGGGAATAGGGTGGGACTAAGTGTGGCTTGGACCCGTTGTCCATAACCATGATATCGTGGGTATTGTCCTGGAATTTTTTTAGTGAATAATACAACCAATTGGTCAGGTCAGGAAGGTTGTGGTTTAAAACAATGACCAGTGTTTTTAACATAGGGCCGGGATAATTATCGGTTTGACGGTTAAAAAAAACAAATTTAAGCGGAATTGGTTCCCATTGGGACCAGGTTTGTAAAAATAGTTATTTCAACTATACCGATATCCTTTTCATTATTTTGAAATTCAATATCGGCAAACAATGCCCTGCGATGAAAACAGGGTGACCAAAAACGGGAATTTTTAATACATTTGTTTCAGTTGATTAAAATGATCGATCAGAACGTGGAAAAGGCAAAAGTTTCCATCATTACCGTTGTAAAAAACAATGCCAGGGGGTTTCAAAAAACGGCTTCGGCCATTTATTCAAACGATTACTCCCCGTTGGAATGGATTGTTGTGGATGGCGGTTCGATTGACGACACCCTGGCGGCCATCCGGAATTCAGAAAACCGCATCAGCAAATTTATTGGCGGTCCCGACAAGGGGCTTTACGATGCCATGAACAAGGGCCTTGAACATGCCACGGGCGATTGGATAATTTTCATGAACGCAGGAGATGTATTTGCATCAAACGACACTATTTCAAGGGTTTTTAACAATGATCTACGGGAATATGGGATTGTTTATGGGGATGTTGTAGCCGATTATTCCGGAATTAAAAAGCGGATTAAGGCGGGCCCGGTAAAAGATTTATGGAAAGGGATGGTTTTCTGTCATCAGGCGGTTTTTATCAGGGGAAATCTGATCCGCACGGCAAGGTTTAACCTGATCTATCAATACGGCGCCGATTATCATCTGATGCTCCGTTTACAATCGGAAGGTGAAAAATTTCAACAGCTTTCCCTTCCGGTTGCAATGATTGACACGTCGGGCATTTCGAACCGAAAAATGGCCCACACGGCGAAAGATCATTATACCATTGCACAGGAATTTTTCCGGTTGAGTTCCCTGCAACACCTGTATCATTGCGCTTTTATCCAATGGTTGAAATTGGTTGTTGTTGGATACCGGCACTTTCCGGTCCAATGGATGCATAAAACATCGTTGTTTTATCAGAAATTCAGGGAGGGGTTGATTTAATCCTTAGGGTGACTTCACTTCAAATAAAAAGAAAAATATTGCCAGCCGAAAGAAAAAAACCAACAGAACAAAAGGGCCTTCAGATGCGAGTCTTACTGGTCAACACGTATGAAAAAACGGGAGGCGCAGCGCGGGCCGTGGGGAGGCTTTTCAAAGGATTAAAAGCGCAAGGGGCTGATGTCATGCTTTTGGTCCAGGACAAGAGATCGACCGACGTTTCGGTGATCACACCCGATGGGAGGGCAGGGAAAAAATTTCATTTTCTGCGCCCGTACATTGATTTCGCTATTCCTTTCCTTCAAACCAGAAAACGGATTTTGTTTTCGACTTCGCTCATCCCTGATGGGATAAACAAAACCATTGGAAAAATCGG
>Ga0172371_10009000_pt1 | contig 13815 bp, 14 predicted proteins | sample Lak12m_FD_114543 | JGI IMG/M metagenome (GOLD analysis project Ga0172371, IMG submission 114543) | Freshwater microbial communities from Kabuno Bay, South-Kivu, Congo - kab_022012_12m | ecosystem: Environmental > Aquatic > Freshwater > Lake | place: Democratic Republic of the Congo: South-Kivu... | reverse complement strand
GGGCCGCAGCCGCGCCACCGGCGCCGCCAGCCCGGCCCCGCCACACCGAGCGTCTCGCGTAGAGTGGGTGCCGAGCCGAACCAGGCCCAGGTAGGAGGGAACCGTGGCTTTGACCACCTGCCCGGACTGCCACCGCGAAGTCTCCGACCAGGCGGTCGCCTGCCCTCAATGCGGCTATCCGGTCGCCCGAGTCCACACGCAGCCCCTCGCGCCGTCGGTGCCAGGCAGCGCCGAGACCTGCAAGACGCTCGACCAGAAGCTGAACGAGGCCGCGGTGATGGCCCGCCAGCGCGGCGGCACCTTGGTCGTGGACTCACGCTCCGACACCGAGGCCATCTTCACCTTCACGAAGACGCCCAACCATTTCCTCCACGGAGTGCTCACTCTGATCACCGCCGGCCTGTGGCTCATCGTCTGGCTGATAGTGGCTTTCGGCGGAGGCGGCAGGGAGACCTGGAGGATCTCGGTCGGCGTCGACGGCGCAGCGACCGTCACCCGGGTCTGAGCGGTCCAGTCGAGAAGCATCCCAGCGTCCCATCGACGCCAGCCGAGCCCCCCTACCCCTTGACCACCCCTATGGGCCGCAACCGCGCCACCGGCGCCGCCAGGCCGGCCAGACGGCAGACCTCCACCACTGAGTCCACATCCTTGTAGGCGAAGGGCGCTTCCTCGGCCAGCAGCGACACCGAGCCCGGGCGCACCGCGATGCCTGCGGCCTCCAGGTCCCCCTTGACCTCCCGCCCGCTGCGGGTCTTCTTGGCGGCGGTGCGGCTCATGAGCCGGCCGGCGCCGTGGGCCGCCGTGGCAAAGGCCGGGTTGGCGGCCACTCCCCGCAGCACCCAGGAGGCGGTGCCCATCGACCCCGGGACCAGCACCGGCTGGCCCCAATCCTGCAGCCCGGCGGGCAGCGCCGGATGGCCCGGCCCAAAGGCCCGGGTGGCCCCCTTGCGGTGCACGCAGAGGCGCCGGGAGTGGCGGCCCACCAGGTGCTCCTCCACCTTGGCCAGGTTGTGGGCCACGTCGAAGACCAGGCTCATGCCCGTCCCGGCCACGCCGGTCCCCAGCGCCGCCGCCACCGCCTCCCGCGCCGCATGGGCCAGGATGTGGCGGTTGGCCCAGGCGAAGTTGGCCGCCGCCGCCATCGCCCCCAGGTAGCCCTCCCCTTCCTTGGAGAGGACCGGGACACAGGCCAGTTGCCGGTCGGGCACCGTGATCCCGTGGCGGCTCATCGCCCGGCCCATGTCGGCCAGGTAGTCGGTGCACACCTGGTGGCCGAGGCCCCGGCTGCCGCAGTGGATCATCACCGTGACCATGCCCTGGGCCAGGCCGAAGGCTTCGGCCGCCCCCGGGTCCTCCACACGATCCACCACCTGGATCTCCAGGAAGTGGTTCCCGGCCCCCAGCGAACCCAGCTGCCCGGCCCCCCGCTCCCGCGCCCGGGAAGAGAGGGCACCCGGACGGGCCCCGGCCGAGGTGCCCCTCTCTTCGCACCTCTCCAGGTCCCGGGGCACGCCGACTCCGGCGTCCACCACCGCCGCCGCCCCGCGCTCGAGGACGTCGTCGAGCAGTTGCCCGGCGGCTACCGCCCCTTTGCCCAGCCCGCGGGGGATGCGGGCGTCCAGTTCGCCCATGATCCCGGACCGGTGCCGGCGGAAATCCTCCTCGGTCAGCGCCGAGGCCAGCAGGCGCACCCCGCAACAGATGTCGAAACCCACCCCGCCGGGCGATACGGCCCCCCCGGCGGCGACGTCGGTGGCGGCCACTCCCCCGATGGGAAAGCCGTAGCCCCAGTGGATGTCGGGCATGGCGAAGGAGGCCTCGACGATGCCCGGGAGGTGAGCCACGTTGGCCACCTGCTGCAGGGCCTTGTCGGCCTCGGCCTTGGCGAAGAGCGACGGCGAAGCAAACACCCGGCCGGGCACCCGCATGCCCCGCTCGGCGGCCAACTCCCAGGTGACCTCGCCCGTGCGCTTGAAGTCCATGGGGGCACTGTAAGGACCGTCGGCACGAGCGGGAAGAGGCCGCCGTCAGCAGCCGTCGAGGAACCCGCCCACCAGGCGGGCGAAGTCGTCGGGGGCCTCCACCGTCATAGCGTGGGTGGCCCCGGGCACCACCAGCACCGTGACTCCGGCGGCGGCGAGGCGCCCGGCGTCGGGGTCGGGCAGTGACCGCTCCCCGAAGACAAAGGCCTTGGGCCCCGGGAACCGGGACAGCCGCTCCCGGGCGGTGGGTTCGATGGGGGCCAGCAGGCCCACCGCGCTGCGGTAGATGGCGAGGGGATCGGCCAGGCGGAAGGCGGCGGCGTAGGCGCTCCATCCCGGGTCGCCGCCGGCGGCCTCGGCCTCGATCGCCGCCAGCATCTCGGCGTGGCCTCGGGCCAGGTAATCCGCTTCGCTCCAGGCGGCGATGCGAGCGCTGCCGGTGCCCACCCCCGGGTCCAGGTTCCCTTCGGCCACCACGAGCGCGGCGACCAGATCGGGGCGCTGCGATGCCAGGACGATACCCACCGTGCCGCCCATGCTGTGGCCGACTACCGCGCCCCCGGCGACGCGGGCGGCATCGAGCACCGCGGCCACCGTCCCGGCGTGGCCGGCAAGGGAGTAGCCGAACGCCCGGGGCCGGTCGCTATACCCGAATCCGAGGAAGTCGACCACCAGGCGCCGGCGGCGGGCCAGAGGGGGCCGGCAGGCAGCTCCGATCAGGTCCGACGACCCGGCGGCACCCAGGCCGTGGAGCAGCACCACCGCCGGCTCCAGCCCGGGCAGGTCGTGATAGCGCACGACCGCGCCGGCATCGGGCACGAACAGGGACTTCACCGGCCGCTCCTAGACATCGAAGATCACTCGGGCCTCCCAGCCCCCCGGGACCACCTCCACCGCCGCCTCATAGTGGGTGACCGCCTTGACCGGCGGGCCCCGCAACTCCAGGGCCTCCGCCGGGCCGCCCGCGGCCGTCCCCCGCAGGCGGCCGCCGCCGATCTCCTCCACCTCGAAACGGCACAGGGCCAGGCCCCGGATCTCGGCCTCGGCCAGCAGCGCCGACAGCCAGGCCACCAGCAACTCCCCCCGCGTGTCCCCTTCGGCTTCCACGCGGCACACCTCCTCGCCACCGCCCCCGGCCAGATCGAACATCAGGTCGAACATGCCGTAGGCGGCGTTCTCGAAGGCCTCCTCGACCGTGGCCCCGGCAGCGGCGATCCCCACATCGGCGGTGTGCGGCAGGACCCGGTAGCGGGGCATGGGAGGGCTCAGCCCTCCTCCCACCACCAGGAGAGCCCCAGCAGCCCGGGCCCGGTGTGCACCACCATCACCGCCCCGAACTCGGCCACCAGGGCCGTCGCCGGCTCTACCTCGCGGCGGACCTCTGCCAGGAGGTGCCGGGCGGCCTCCGGGGCCAGCGCGTGCAGGGCGATGACGTGCAGCCGCGCCCCCGGCACCCGGGTGCGCCGCCACAGGCGCAGCAGCCGGGCAATCGAGGCCCCCCGGCTGAACGCCGGGCGCAGGCTGCGGATGTTGCCCCCGCGCAGGGCGAACAGCGGGTGGACCCGCAGGCCCGCCGCCAGGCGGCCGACCACGCTGTTCAGCCGTCCGCCGCGCACCAGGTACTCGAACGTCTCCAGGGCCCCGCAGAGCCGGGCCCGCCCCATGACGTGCCGGGCCGCCGCCTCGACCTCGTCCAGTGAGCCGCCCCGGCCGGCCACGGCGGCGGCGTGGATGGCGGCGAGGGCCTGAGCCCCGGCGGCCGTGCGGCTATCCACCACCCGCACCGGGCGCCCGGGGGCCAGATCGGCGGCCACGACGGCCGACTTGTAGCTGCTGCTCAGGTGGGACGCCACGGTGAGCACCAGCGCCCCGTCGGCAGCCCCCTCCAGGGCGGCGGCGAAGGCTCCCGGCGTGGGGCCGGAGGTGCTGACCCCCTCGTCGAAACGAGCCAGCAGCTGAGCGAGGGGCAGATCGCCGTCGTCGTAGGCCACACCGCCCAGCACAAAGCGAGTCGGGACGACGGTGATTCCGTGAGCGGCCGCGGTAGCGGCGTCGAGGGCCGCGGTGCTGTCGGTGATGACCCGGACCGTCATGTGCTGGCCACTTTCACCGGTGACCCTACCTCAGTCGGGCCTCCTGCCGGGGGCGGGCCACCCCGTGTCGTTATCGAAGAGCAGGCGGCTGACGCGCACCCTCGCCGGCCGCCGGTGCCGCGGGGCGTTGCCCATCAGCCGCTTCGCCCACATGGGAACCACCAGCGCCGCCCCCAGGATGCCACCGACCACCGGGTCGGCCACCGTGGAGGGCCATCCGGCCGTCAGCGCGAGCGCGAGGGGCAGGGAGGCCTGGGCCACGAAGGACCCCAGCCCGGTCTGGTGGAACAGCCTGCCCAGACCGACCCCAATCGTCAGCACCGCCGCGCCGGGCCAGGCCATCGTCAGGCACGCGCCGCCGGCCACCGAGAGCCCGCGTCCCCCGGCGCCGCGCAGCCAGGGCGACCAGTTGTGCCCGATGACCGCCGCCCCGGCGCAGAAGGCAGCCAGGAGCGGACGCGACCCGGCGGTGAGCACGACCGCGGCCGCCCCCTTGCCGATATCGAGCAGGCCGGCGACGGCCATGGGCCAGAAACCCGAGGTCTCCCCCACTCCGGTGCCGGAGACCGTCCCCGTGCCCACCCGGCGCAGGTCGGTGCCCGAAACCAGGCGGGCGGCCAGGTAGGCGAAGGGGATGGAGCCGACGAGGAAGGCTCCGGCCACGCAACCGGCAGCGAGCAGGGTCCGCATCGCCCGGCCACCCTAGCGACCGCGGTGCCGGCGAGCGGCTACTCCGGCTCGCGAGTGGGGAGGCGGACCACCAGGCGGGCCCCGCCCTCCTCGCCTTCCTCGGCCACCACCGTGCCGCCGTGGGCTTCGACGATCTCCCGAACCACCGCCAGGCCCAGGCCGGTGCCCCCGGCGTCGCGGTCGCGCCCCTCTTCGAGACGGGCGAAGCGCTCGAAGACCTGCTCCCGCTCGGCTTCGGGAATGCCGGCGCCGTCGTCCTCGACCACCGCCACCACTTCTTCGCCCTCCAGGGCCACCCGCAGCACGATGCGGGTAGAGGCGTGGCGGCGGGCGTTGTCGAGCAGGTTGCGCACCACGCGGCGCAAGGCCAGGGGGTCGCCCCGCAGCCGAGCCTCCTCGACTTCGGCCTCCACGGCCAGGCCCTCCACCCGAGCCGCCTCCTCCGCCACGATCTCGCCCAGGTCGAGTTCCTCGGTGTGGGCGAGCACCGCTCCTTCATCGGCGCGGGCCAGGGCGAGCAGGTCGTCCACCAGGCGCTCCATCCGCACCCCTTCGTCGAGGACCCCCGAGGCCACCGCCGGCCAGTCGGCCCGGTCGGGATGGGCCAGCGACACCTCCAACTGGACGCGCAGCGAGGCCAGCGGGCTGCGCAGCTCGTGGGAAGCGTCGCTCACGAAGCGCCGCTGGCGCGCCGCGGAGTGCTGCAGGCGGTCGAGCATCCGGTTCATGGTGGCGGCCAGGCGCCCGACCTCGTCGCCGGTGCCGGGATCGGGGACTCGCTGGTGCAGGTCGCCGGCGCCGATCGAGGCCACTCGCGAGCGAATGGCCTCCACCGGTCGCAGGGCCCGCCCCACCACCAGCCAGGTGACCACGGCCACCACCCCCACCAGCAGGGGAACCACGATGGCGATCGTCCGCCCGAAGCGCTGCACGTCGGCTTTCACCGTTTCCAGGGACGGCAGCACCACCGACCGCCCCACCACCCCGGTGAGCACCGAGAGGCCCCCACCCTCCCCCAGGCCGGCGAGTGTGAGGTCGGGATAGGAGGGCACCCCGTTGGAGCGCATGCAGGCGGCGTAGGTGAAGAGCACGTCTTGGAGGCGCGCCTCCACCGCCCGGCGGTCGAGCACGTCGACCCCGTCGAACGCGGTCGAGATGACCTGGTCGCACAGGTTCACCGCCGCCGCCACGCTCTCTTCGATGAGCACCTCCCCGGTGAGGCAGTCGTTGAAAGCGTTGAGGAACTCATCGGAGCCGGCGATCTCCTCGAAGCGGGAGTAGTCCACCACCGGGTCGCCGATGGCGGCGATCGCCGTCTGCTCGCATTGGCCGGTCGCCGTGTACAGCGGGCTGGTCCGCCGGGTGCAGGTCTCGTAGGCGAGGATCACGCTCTCGCTGACGCCCTCGCGGTAGTAGAAGTCGCTGAAGCGGCGCGGGCGCTCCCCGTAGGCGGCGGCGAGGACCGGGGAGCAGGTGCGGTTGAGGGTGTCGGCGGTGACCTCGAAGGGGTCCACCGCCACCCCCAGGGAGAGCAGGGCCAGTTCGGTCACCACGCCGCGGTCGAGTTCCCGCCGGGCGTCCACCAGGCTGCGGGTGAGGGTGACCCGGACGTCGCTGATGAGGGCGCTGCGGGTGATGAGCAGCAGGCCCACCCCGCCGGCGGCCAGCGCGGCGCCGACGATCAGCGTGGTCACCACGGTCAGGCGCGAGCGCACCGAGCGGAACAGCGGCATCAGTCCTCCGCCAGGAGGTACCCCACGCCCCGGACCGTCTGCAGGGTGTCCCGATCGAAGGGACGGTCGATCTTGCGCCGCAGGTAGCCCAGGTAGACCTCGACCACGTTGGGGTCGACACCGGAGTCGTTGCCCCACACCCGGTCGAGCAGCTCCTGTTTGGAAACCACTTCCCCGGCCCGGGTCATCAGGGCCTCGAGCAGGTCCACTTCGCGCGGAGTGAGGTGGATGGCCGCCCCGCCCCGGTCGCAGGTGCGGGTGGCGGGGTCGAGGCGCAGATCCCCCACCTGGCAGGGCACCGGCCGGGCGCCGCTGCCCCGCCGTACCAGGGCTCGCAGCCGAGCCACCAGGACCACGTAGGAGAAGGGCTTGGAGAGGAAGTCGTCGGCCCCGGTATCCAGGGCCTCGGCCTCGTCGTACTCCCCCGACTTGGCGGTCAGCATCAGGATGGGGGTCCAGTTGCCCGCCGCCCGCATCTCGGCGCACACCTTGAAGCCGTTCATCCCCGGCAGCAGGATGTCGAGCACCAGGGCGTCGAAGCGGCCCTCCATGGCCATCGAGAAGCCGGTGAGGCCGTCGTGGGCCAGTTCGACTTCGAAGTCCTCGGCCTCGAGGCCGCGCTTGAGGACCTGGGCGAGCGGGACCTCGTCTTCCACCACGAGAAGGCGCATGGGGGGATTATGGCGAGGATGGGGAGATCGGGTGGGATCGGCTTAGGGTCGAGAGGCGCGGCGCCGTCCCGGGAACCAGGCAAAGCGGCACGAACTCGAGACCACGAGCCAGCAGACCCTCGATGACGGCCGGCAGGGCGTTCACGGTGGCCCACCCTCCGGTGTCGTGAAGCAGAAGGATGTCGCCGCCCTCCGTGCCGGTCAGGATCCACGGGACGGCGCTCTGGTCCGGCGGGTTGACATCCCACAGCACGGTGGCCAGGCCCAGTTCGGCGGCGATGACCGGCACCCGGTCGTCGAACACGCCGTTCGGCGGCCGCAAGCACTGCGGCGTCACCCCGGTCGCGGCCTGGATCACCGCCGTCGTCCGGCTGATCTGATCCCGAACAACCGAATCGGGACGCCACAGCAGTTGCAGGTGATCGTAAGTGCGGTTCTGCACCGAGTGGCCCTCCTGCACCATCCTCTGGAGCAGGTCGGGGTGAGCCGCGGCGCGGCGGCCCACGACGAAGAAGGTGGCCGGCACCCCGTAGCGCGCCAGGATGTCGAGGATCCTCGCCGTGCTGGGCTCGGCCGGCCCGTCGTCGAACGTCAGGGCCACCTGATGCGGGCCCGGCTGCAGCAGCGGCCAGGGCACTTGCCCGGTTTCGGTGGCTCCCACCTGCTCGCATCCCGAAGCCCAGTCGGCCCCGATCCCGCCGTCGCAGGCGTCGACTCCCGCGCCGCCCCACAGTTCGTCGGCGGCGCCGCCCCCTGCCAGCGTGTCGTCGCCCTCGCCGCCGTCCAGGTGATCGGCCCCGCGCCCTCCCCGGAGCGAATCGCGGCCCGGCCCACCGTCGAGGGAGTCGTCCCCGTCAGCGCCGGCGATCGCGTCGTTCCCGGCATCGCCTCGCAGCACGTCGTCATCCGGCCCGCCGCCGAGGGTGTCGGCACCGCTGCCGCCGGCGAGCGTATCCGCCCCGTCTCCACCGAAGAGGGCGTCGCGGCCCTTCTCGCCGCGCAGGCGGTCGGCCCCAGGACCGCCGCAGACGATGTCGTTACCCGGACCGGCAGCGATGTCGTCCCCGCCGGCGCCGCCCCAGATCACGTCGTCTCCGGCTGTCCCCACCAGCCGGTCGGGCCCCGCCGATCCTTCGATGGTGGCGGCCTTCCCGGCGCAGCCCGGCGTCGCCGCTGTTGCCGGGATGCCGCCCAGCGCCACGGCGGCACAGGCCGCCAACGGCAGCAGCCGCTGCGGCCAGCCCCCCAAGCCGTTGCGAGGAACCACGGTGGGAGACTACGCGCCGGCTCCCCTCGCCGTGCGACCCGGCGCTCCCCGGCCCGCAGCAGCGCTCCGCGGCCTCACCGCATAGGTGCGCCCGGCCGGCACCGGCCTTTCGGGATGAAGCCGCTACCCGGGCTTGCGCGCCCACAGCGAGTACATCAGCGGAACCAGGTCGCGCTGCTCCTCGGGAAGCCGCCAGCGGCCGTCGGCTTCGAGGCCCATCTGCGGCAGGCCCTCCCACTCCAGGTCGCGGTGCTCCTGCAGGCCGGTGATCGTGAGGCCGGCGCCGATGAGGGCGGTGACCACTTCGCCCAGGCCGTGGTTCCACTCGTAGGTGCGGGCGTGGGCCACCGTGCCCGGGCCGGCGTAGGTGTTCGGGTCGTCGTCGACGATCGGCGCGGCCGTCTCGAAGTAGGGGTAGTGCACCACCAACGCCGCGTCCTGGCGCCAGTCGAGGGTCCACAGCATGGGGTGGCCCTCGCGGATGTAGAAGAGGCCTCCCGGGGCCACGAACTGCGCCACCACCTCGGCCCAGCGCCGAATGTCGGGCAGCCAGTTGAGCGCCCCCACCCCGGTGTAGACGACGTCGAAGGTCTCCGGCAGGACGCGGGGCGAGTCGTACAACTCGGCCACCACGAAGCGCCCCGGGGTGCCGCTCTCGGTGCTGAGACGGCGGGCGGCGGCGATGGCCGGCTCGGAGAAGTCGACCCCGGTGACCTCGGCTCCCAGCCGGGCCCACGAGAGCGTGTCCTTCCCCATGTGGCACTGCAGGTGGAGCAGGCGGCGGCCCCGAACCTCACCCACCAGCGGGGCGTCGAAGGCGACCACATCGCTGAGCCGGGCCGGGTCGGCGATGAAGCCGGCGACGTCGTAGACAGGCGAGTCCCAATGAATGGGGACCCGGTCGTCCCAGTTGTCCCGGTTGGCGCGGCGGTGCTCGTCGAGGGGCATGGCCACTGCACGCTAGCGACGGCGCACGGGTCCGGCAGCACCCGCTCCGCTTCGCCGCGGCCCGGCGCCCCACCCGGCTAGGTTCCCGCGGGCACGCCCCGACTGGAGGATCCATGAGCCCGCTCCTCGCCCCCCTGTTCCTGGCCCAGGCCGCCCCGGATGCCGGCCTCGCCGCCGCCTGCGGGGACGGCCCCGGCATCGTCTGCCGTCTGGTCTACGACGCCACCGGCAAAGAGACCCTGGCCCGGGTCGTCGAGTGGATCGTGGCCAAGCCGCTCAAGGTGCTGCTGGTCGTTGCCGTGGCCTGGCTCCTGGTCGCCCTGCTGCGCCGCGGCATCCGCCGCCTGGTGGAGGGCCTGGTGACGCAGCGCGAAGACCAGGCGGCCAAGCGCCGGGAGGAGTCGGCCGGGGCCCCGGCTTCGGCGCACTCCCGCCGCCTGGCGGAACAGGCCGAGCGCGGCCGCCAGCGGGCTCAGGCCCTCGGCACCGTGCTGCGCAGCCTGGTGTCGGTGGTCATCTGGTCGCTGGCCGCCCTCATCGTGCTCGGCGAGTTCGGGGTCAACCTGGGGCCCCTGATCGCCGGCGCCGGGATCGCCGGCATCGCCCTGGGCTTCGGCGCCCAGACGCTGGTGCGGGACTTCCTGAGCGGGGTCTTCATGCTGGCGGAGGACCAGTACGGGGTGGGCGACGTGGTGGATCTGGGCGGCGCCGGCGGGACGGTGGAGGAGATAAGACTGCGCACCACTCGCCTGCGCGACGCCGAGGGGACCGTGTGGTTCGTGCCCAACGGGGAGATCCGGCGGGTGGCCAACAAGTCGCAGCGTTGGGCCCGGGCGGTGCTCGACTTCGAGGTGGCCTACGACACCGACCTCGATGCGGCCATCGGGGTGATCAAGGAGGCCGCCGACTCCCTGTGGCACGAGCAGGCGGCCAGCGCCACCGTGCTGGAAGAACCGGAGGTCCTGGGGGTCGAGGCCCTGGCCGGCGGGGCGGTGGTCCTGAGGGTCGCCCTCAAGGTCGATCCGGGCGAGCAGTGGGCGGTGGCCCGGGTGGCCCGGCGCCGCATCAAGGAAGCCCTGGACGCCGCCGGCATCGAAGGGCCGATGCCGCAGCAGGTGGTCTGGGTGCGCTCGTCGCCGCTGTCGGAGGCCGTCTAGAAACCGGAACCGGCCCCGCAGGGCCGGTTCCGGCGATTCGAGGAAGCGCTCGTCTCTGCGCGATTTCCCCCTCGGTCAGGCCTGGCGAGGCTGCCGACCTACCAGGCCGCCGCGGTGGCTGGCGCGCTCCGGCTCCGGGGTCGCCCGGGCGGAAATGCCCGAAGCCGGGCGGATCTTCCACCGCCGGGGCCGCTCGGCCTCGAGGCGCTTCTCGACCACCAGGGTGGTCGCCAGCTGCAGGGTGTGCATGCCGATGGTCATCGTCCCGTCCTTTCCGCATTCGCCTCGCCCGCCGTCGGCCGGCCCAGGTAGGCCTGGAGCAGGCGGCCTGCCTCGGGGATGGCCTGCGGGCGCAGGCTGTATTCCTTGTCGTCGCCCACGGTGATCAGCACCAGGCCGGCGGTCCGCAGGGCCCGCATGTGGTGGATCACCGTGGATTTCGCCAGGCCCATCCGTTCCGCCACCTCGGAGAGGTTGGCCGGGCCGGAGGCCAGCATGTTGAGGATCCGCAGCCGTCGCTCGTCGGCCAGGGCCTTGTAGAAGCTCACCATCCACGGAGATGGAGCGTCGGGGTCGGCGCTCAGGGTCTCCGCCGACACCGGGTACACGAAGATGCGCTGGCTGCCGGCCTCGGCGATCAGCACCCAGGGCCGCACCACCGCCGAAGGGACCAGCACCACCCCGCTGACCTCAGGCTGGAGCTTGAAGGTCACCCCGTTGGTGGCGGTCTCCACGAGGCGCTCCGGCGGCAGGGAAGCGGCGAGGGCCCGCTTCTCCTCGGCGTCCCGGGCCAGGGCGGCGGCGTTCTCCTCGCCGCCGTGGAAGACCTCGGCGTCGAAGCGGCGCAGGACCTCCACCATCCTGGTCAGCGACTCCGCCGGTGAGACGGCGGTTAGCTTCTTGAGGCTCTCCACGCAGTCGGGGTCGCACATCGCCATCAACGCGGCCACGGCCTCCGCTTCTCCTGCGGCGGCCCGGTCGATCGTCTCGCCGGCCGCCTCGGTGCTGTGCACCTGCATGGCCAGCATCGCCCGGCGGACGGCCCGGGGGTCGGTGGCGGCCAGGTGATCGAGGAAGAGGCCCACTCCTCGCGGTTCGGGGGTCTCGTAGGCCTGGTCGATGAGCCCCAGCCACAGGTCTCCACAACCGGCGGCCTCCATCCCGGCGAGCAGTTCCGGGGAGGCGGCGGCGTGGGCGCGCTCGAACCACTCCGGCCCCACCTCGTACTCGCCGATCTCGTCCCGGCCCAGGCTGAACACGAACATGCTGGCGAGCAACTCGAAGGCAGACCCCGACGTCACCTCAACGGTGAGGCGGCGCTTCTTGTCGGTGTAGTCCCGCACCTTCGGCCCGCTGATCGTCATGTTCAATCGCTCCCGTACTGTTCGATGTTGATGAAACGATACGGCGTACATGCTCGGATGTCAAGCGATTTCACTCCCAGGGGGAAACCATCGCGCTGCTACATACCTCATCGAACGCCCGGGTCCGCACGGGCGGCCCCCTGCCGCCGTACCATTCCCCCACCATGTCCGCCGAGATCCCCCCGGGCCGCCGCCTCTTCGGCAACCGGACGCTCAACCTGCGCCGCATCCGGGCGATCGGCTACGACATGGACTACACCCTGGTCCAGTACCGCATCGAGGAGTGGGAGCGGCGGGCCTACCACCACACCCGGCGCCTCCTCGCCCGGCGCGGCTGGCCGGTGGATGCCCTGGAGTTCGACCCGGCCCGGGTGATCCGCGGTCTCACCATCGACCTGGAGGCGGGCAACCTGATCAAGCCGACCCGCTTCGGCTATGTGATCCGGGCCGCCCACGGCACCCGATTCCTGGAGTTCGAGGAGCAGCGCGCCGCCTACGCCGGCGTCGTGGTGGACCCCGCCGACCCCCGCTTCGTCTTCCTGAACACCCTCTTCACCCTGTCCGAAGCCACCCTCTACGCCCAGTTGGTCGACCTGCTCGACGCCGGCCGCCTGGGTGCGGTGATGTCCTACGCCGAGCTCTACCGGGTGCTGCGGGCCACGGTGGACGAAGCCCACCTCCCCGGCACGCTCAAAGAGGAGATCCTCGCCGAGCCCGGGCGCTTCCTGGAGCCCGACCCGGAGACGGTCACGGCCCTGCTCGACCAGCGCTACGCCGGCAAGCGGCTGATGCTGATAACCAACTCCGACTGGGGCTACGCCCGGCGCCTCATGGAGATCGCCTTCGACCCCCGGCTGCCGGCGGGCATGAAGTGGCGCGACCTGTTCGACCTGGTCATCGTGGGCTCCGACAAGCCGGGCTTTTTCACCGAGAGCCGCCCGCTGTACCGCATCGCCGACGAGGAGCAAGGGCTGATGCGCCCCCATCACGGCGACCTGGAGCCGGGCGGGGTCTACTTCGGCGGCTGCGCCTCCCAGGTCGAAGAGCACCTGGGGTTGTCGGGCGACGAGATCCTCTACGTCGGCGACCACCTGTACGCCGACGTCCACGTCAGCAAGGCGGTGCTGCGCTGGCGCACCGCGCTGATCCTGCGGGAACTGGAGCAGGAGATCGACGACCTGGAGGCCTTCCGGCCCACCGAGGTCACCCTGCGGTCGCTGATGGACGAGAAGGAGGACCTGGAGCGCCGGCAGGCCCGGGCCCGCCTCGACCGCCAGCGGGCGCGCCACGGCTACGCCCCGCCGTCGGCCCCCGTACCCCCCGACGCCGAAGCGCAGATCGCCCGTCTGCAGGAGGCCCTGGTGGCGCTGGACGACCGCATCGGCCCGCTGGCCCGGGCCGCCGGGGAGATCGGCAATCCTTTCTGGGGGCCGTTGATGCGCTCGGGCTACGACAAGAGCCTCTTCGCCCGCCAGGTGGAGCGCTACGCCGACATCTACACCTCGCGGGTGTCGAACTTCCTCTACGAGACGCCCTACGCGTTCCTGCGCGCCGAGCGCAGCACCCTCCCCCACGACCCGGCCTGAGCCTGCCCGGCCCGGTGGGGGCGGGGCGTCACTCCCGCCGCCGATAGGGGTGGCGGTCGTGCTCCCGGCCGTGGTGGCGCCTGCAAAGCAGAGGCTGTCGCACGAAGCTTCCGCGGGTGGGATGTCCGGGGGTGGGGGTCGCACGGAGGGGGGTTCAGGCGGGTGCGGCCCGCCACAGCTTGAGCAGGTTGTGGCTGGTGCATATGATGCGCCATTCGCTGTTGCCGGCGGGGAGGCCGCGGCGGGTGAAGCGCCGGTAGCCGAGGTTGGCTTTGATGTTCCCGAAGACGGGTTCCACCGTGTGCTGCCGGCGCCGGTAGCGCT
>Ga0172371_10008998_pt1 | contig 13817 bp, 14 predicted proteins | sample Lak12m_FD_114543 | JGI IMG/M metagenome (GOLD analysis project Ga0172371, IMG submission 114543) | Freshwater microbial communities from Kabuno Bay, South-Kivu, Congo - kab_022012_12m | ecosystem: Environmental > Aquatic > Freshwater > Lake | place: Democratic Republic of the Congo: South-Kivu... | reverse complement strand
TTAAACATTTGAATGGTAGAAATTCACTATCGATTTCTGCAAATAGTGAGGTTGATTTATCAATGTTTTTTTGATGTCCAGGAGCCGAAAATTGAACGGTATCCTCTGTAAAATCCACTACAGTACCTTCTTCCGTCTGCAGATATTCTGAGCCTATTTCGTATACTTTATTGTGTTCTCTCATAAAATCAGAATAGTCTGAGAGTATTTCAAGAAAGACTTTTCTTTGAATGCGTTCTCTTTCAGCGGGGTTGCCCTCAATAGCATATCTGCTGGCAAACTGATTATATATCTCTACCACATCGGATAAAGAAACAACAGATATAGAATTTCTTAATTCTAGACCTTCGATATCTAGTGTTTCTCCTGTAGGATTTCTAATACTTCCTACATCTCTGGGATTTTCAACTATACAAGTAAAGTCTTGGCCGTTTTTATGATATACCTCATACTTCTTTCCCTGTTTTTCGTATCTTTCTCTAGTAGTAGCAACAGTACTTCGTAAATATAAGTCGCCTGCATGGTACCCTACTTCAGAGTTTGCTTTTGGCATATCTATTGCAGTCACTCCAATGATAAAACAATCTCCGCTGTCTTCTGTAAGAGATACTCCCGTATCTGTAAATCTCAAATTTCTGGATATTAGTTGGCTTAAATCTTTATGGAGTAAGTGTTCCCTTTTTGCACCAAATTCGTCATAGCTAATCTCATTAAGTCTTTCTCTAGATTCTTCTAGATGTAATCGATAATCATCAATAGCTTTGAACACTATTTAATAATAGCAGATATATATTTCCATATAAACGAGAAAAGCCCCCCAGACGTAGAGTCCGGAGGGCTTTTATGTTTTTTACTGCGAGTAATACTGCACGAACAGGTGTTCGATTGCCGCGTTGATGCCTTCAGGTGTGATGGGTACCCGTTGGTCAAGGCGTACTGCTTCAGGGTATCCTGCGGTTCCTTGGTGTTCTCGGATGTAGCTTCGTAGGGCGCCGAAGATGTAGGACATGCCATCTCCCGCTCCGGGTTGCACATATCCGATATCGAAGGCTTTGGCGAAGTTTTCGCTTCCCAGGGTGAGCATATCATTGATATCTTCTGCTCCTCCTGGTGCTACAGCCATGTTCCATACCAGTTGCTTGCGCGGGGTGGTCACAATGGTAACCCATCGTGAACAGTCTTCTCCGCAAGGTTCCAGTACGCGGATTTTGTCGCTGATATCCTGGTATCGCACGGTCGCCGCCGCGGACAACCCGTATTTTCTCACGAGGTTTCCCAGGTCAAACGGTTGTCGGGACGCAACCCAGTTCATAATTCGCTGTTCAACTGGTCCTCCCTGGTCAAAGGGTTGGTCCATGACCTTGCGAATATCTTCGGGGATGTCTGCGTCCATTTCCTGTTTCAGTGACGTGATGAGAGATTCGACGGTTTCGCCCGGATGCATCATCTTGAATGCATATAGGGAGTTCGCCGCGAAGCGCCCTTTCAGGAAGACCATTGCTGAGACGGTAGTCCACGAGGAGTCGTCGTCGGGGTTGTTTCCCGTCAGCAGTTGCCACTGAAGGCTTTGCAGGGAGGCATTGCGAGAGTTCTGTTTGCCCCAACCGAAGTAGAGATTCTGGTCGAGAATCTGGTATGTCGGTTTGATACGGAAGTCGTACCGTCGCCCATTGGCGTCATAGGCAGTGCCATAGAATGGGTGCTCGAACCCAATAAGCTCGCGCGCGCCGTTCTTGTTGTACAGCACCATCTTGATGCTCCCATAGGTGGGGTCCATGGTTGTCCACCCGTTACTGTTGAGATTCAACAGGGTGTCATGGGTGACTGCCATTGCCGCATCGAAGGACATGTTGCTTTGCGCCCAGTTTGCTTTCAACGTTCTGGAGATTAGGCTGTTTTCGATGACCACTGAATAAGGGGACCAGCGGTCTCCCAGAATGGTATCCGTGGACAGCACATCGTAGTAGTTGTTCGCGCTTGTGAAGTTGGGTTCTTCCCCGTTCATCGGGATGATGTACGTGGACTCATACTTTAGGGGGTCTTGCCCCAGCGCCGGAAAACTGAATGAAATCTCATTTTTCGCGGTTTGGTATGAAGTGCTGTTGGTATCTACCCAGCGCATCACGGTATAACCGGATTTGGTGATATTAAGGACATTTTCATCTTGTTCTTCCGCTGTCATGAGGCTGTAGTTCTCGAATGTACGCGGTCCCTGTATTTGAAGGTATTCATTGAGCTGGTTCCCCGACTTGGTGTAGCCAATCTTCATGGCATTCCAAGCGCCACCTTGACTGTAAATGTCGAGGCGTTGGGATTCAATGCTGGAACCTTCGTTAATATAGACCGCCTTGAACGATTCCACACCCCCATCTGTGGTCACCAGAGTGTCCAGGTCGCGGACAATCTGCCCAGACCAGATTTTGGGGGTTCCTCCGCTACATGCAGTGAGCAGAAGAGATATTGCCCCTGTAAGGGCAACGAGGACATAGAGCCAGTATTTAAACGTGCGCATGATCTTCTCCTTGAGAGTTTTTATTAAACACTTTGGTGTTAATGTTTAACACCTATAGTATTTGTGGTGCATGATATCACTAAGACCTATACCTGTCAAAACAATGGAAACTGTTACACACGTTCATTAATTTCTTGTGACCCATAGGAGTTGAATATAATCGCATGGACGCCACCCCGATGCAACCTGTAAGCGGTCATACCACCTGCCATTTCCAGGCTGGCGAAGAACACACCGTCGAACACCTGCGCGCGGCGCTCGAGAATCAGGACATCGTTCCTGAGTTCCTCAACACGCCCCCGTGGCTCTAAGCCACACCTCTGCAAAAATGCCCTCTGGTAACCCGGAGGGCATTATTCGTCTTTTATGTATTTATAATTCTATCTTTTTTATCTCTTTAGTTTGTGTATCAAATATCACAAATGATGGTTTTCCTGTTTTATACCCTTGTATCTCTCCTGGATTTAAAAGTATTGTATCCCCTACTCTTTCTTCTCTGTATATGTGGGTGTGACCATGAATGCATAAATCAAATTCCTTTGATTTAGCTGCTAATTCTGTGATTCTTGGATAATGATTCATAAATATTTTTATATTATCTATAGTATCTTCGAATATATCTCCACACATTTCCATGTTTTGTGATGTATCCATTTTCCTTGTTATCCCAACTCTTTCTGCCTCATTGTTTCCCCATACAAACTTTATTTTACCTTTGAACTTTTCAAATATTGCTAACCCTGGAGGAGCTATTAAATCTCCTGCAAATAATAAATATTCACAATTTTCTTGATTAGCTATTTCTACAGCTTTCTCTAAATTACTCCAATTATCATGAGAGTCAGACATTATAGATATTTTCATAGATAAATTATACCTTAGGGTGGTTATAATAATTATATGGATCATGTAGCAATACTTAGAAAAGCCAAAATATCTAAGGGTGACAACTTATTGGGCGATATATTAAAGGGAACTAAAACTATAGAATCCAGGTGGTATGTAAACAAGATAAGTCCTTGGAATACAGTTAACAAAGGGGATAAAGTTTATTTTAAAGAATCTGGGTGTGCTATAACTGCTGTTGCTGAGGTAGATACTGTTCTTCAATACGAGAATCTAAATACAAATCTTATTAGAGAAATAGTAGAAACATATGGTAATAGAATAGCTCCAAATGCTACAAATAAAAGTTTAAATGAATGGGTTAATACACTTGATTCAAAAAGATATTGTATTTTAGTATTTTTGAAAAATGTTAAATCTATACAACCATTTGAAATAGATAAAAAAGGATTTGGTATATCATCTGCCTGGTTAGTTGTGGGAGATATAGAGAAGGTTAGGAAATGCGAAAAGGGGTAGCGGTTAAACCGCTACCCCTCAGGGGGGGATATCCTTGTCCTTGAGTAGGGGGATACCCAATGTGGGTCGAAGCTATGGCGGGGGTTTATTGCCTCCGGCGAATGCTTCTGACCGAATTTGATTCTTAGGACTATTCATCCCGGGTGCGGTGATACAACCGTTGGCACACCCTGCGTAGAAGTGTAAGGGATACGTATCCCTTCGCGAGTGGAGGGGGCGGCAATTGTGAACGCCGTCATGCCTTCTCGCACAGTGGTCTAGGGAGTAGCAGAGCTTTTTGCCTGAACTCTACTCTTTGAGAAGAAATCTTTTGATGGTACTCAGCCATCTTAGATAGTCTTCTGGGTTTACCCTGACCTTAATCGACATCGTCGGCCGACGATGTACCCGGTACCCTAATGTTCAGACTTTGTAGAAAATTTTTCTCTCCAAAGTCCTTAACCGAAGTGTGAGTATTATAGGGTATATAATTAAATCTGTCAACTATGGGTTAAAGGATATATGTACTTCTCTACTTCTTCACTAGTTAGCTTGGTTAAATCATCCCCTAAAAAGATATTACCGTTTGCTTCTTTTATTAAATTCCTAAGTAATAAAAGTTGTTTGTTATTAAACCCATGTTTCTTATCTATAACAAATGTATCTAAATCTAAATTCCAATATTCTCTTGTCCATTCTCTTTCTTTGTAGTTGTTTACTAAATGTTTTATATACCTATTCGCATATATCATGCTAATAATTGGGTTTATGTACTTTGGTACTCCCATTGCTATAGAGTTATCTTCTGCTATTCTCATGGAATCTACTACTCCTAGTGCGGGGTTTAATGGGCATCCACACCCTATTGTATAAACATCTGGATATTTCTTTTTAATATCTAATAAAAATTTGTGCAGAAACTTTTCTGCATCTCCTGCCTTAATATTGGGGTTAAAGTAAGGGGCATATAAAAAGTCTAATTTCAGTAATTTAAATCCATACTCCCCCACTAGTTTATCTATTACATTACTTATATATTCTCTAACTTCCAATTTCGTTGTATCTAATAAATATCTTTTAAAAGTATTTCCGGGGATATTAATAAATTTTAGTCCATCTACTACTCTTTTTCCCTCATTTATTACTAACCATTCAGGATGTTCTTTCACAATATCCGCGTCTGTTTGTACTAAAAAAGGTGCAATCCATATACCCGGTATAAGATTATTATCTTCTATCTTTTTTACCAAGTTCTTCAAACCTTCAGGAAACTTTATTGTATCTAATTCATTCCAATCTCCCCATTTGGTCCAACCATCATCAAGGAGGATATATTTAAGATTTAATTCAATGTGTTTTTTTATCCATGATACCTGTCTGTGTATCTTATCCGCATTTATATCTGTTCCATATTCAGGCCATGAACACCACCCTATAACAGGTTTTTTCAACTTTACTTCTTCTATCTTGAAATCTACATATTCATATTTATAAGGGGGATAATTATGTCTAGGAAACTTTATTAAACTATTTTTTTTAAAACTCCATGATTGCCATCCTGTTTCTTTTAACTTATCTAAATATCCCATGTCCTAATTATATTGTTTTTTCCCTACATACGAAAAGATCCCGCATGCGCAAGCACATGCGGGATCAATCTTATTACAGGATGTGCAGTTCGCTGAGACCAGCGAGAATGGTGTCACCCACCTTTTCTTCACATCCTTTTCCACGCCAGAAAATCTTTTCGATGTTGACGTAGCATCCGGTGGTACCGGGTTGTTGTGTCACTTTCACCCGTGCGACGATATGATTGTTCCAACGTCCTGCGCGGTATGTGACGAGGCGTCCCATACGAAGGGTGTTTCGTCTGGTGTAATCATACCCCACCCTGGTTATGCCCCACAGGGTAATCCACGCGGTGTAGATGCCTAGGATTACGGTTGTGAACGCCATTGTGGAGTTGAAGAGGTCATTGCCCCCGCCGGTAATCACGGAAACTATCGTACCAGCCAACATTCCGCCGAGTATCACGACCGTAATGTCATGGAGGCGCAACGCGAGTTTTGCCCGAATGGGCAACCGAGCGAATTTGTTTTCAAGCCAGTGCCTGGTTTTCTCCTTGAATGGATTTGTATGCGTATTGTATCAATATTTCTTTGTATATTCAATGCTATAGGTTTCAAATGTTACCTAGTGCAATCCATTAGATGTAAAACACTTAACGTATTGTTTATCTTGTTCCATGATATGAATTAATATCCAGTCATCTAATAAATCTAATGTTTGGAATAGCACATCGCTGGATTTAGTTTCATCAAACTTTTTCTGCAGTTCTAATATCCTTTCAACTAAGGATCTGTGTTGTTTTTTATGTTCTTCCGTTTTCTCGTAATGGAATTCATCAAAAAACTTTTCTTCGGTACTAAAGTGTAATTGGGCATGGCTTTCTAAGTCAGGAAAGAATGTTTCAAAATCTTCTGGATGATATTCTCCCCCTGCTAATTTGTCGTGAATACTATTAATAAAGTTAATCAACATTTTATGCTGATTATCTAGTACAGTAACGTTAACACTATATATAGAATCCCATTGTATTATTGGCATGTATAAATTGTATCCTTTTTCAATGTTTTCGCCCATATATTGGTATAATATCCCCCTAATACAATAAAAACGTGTATAATTCTAAGGTGTATGGAACCAAATGAGGTATTACTACAATTAAATAACGCATCTTTTAGATATGGTGGTGAAGACTACTTGTTTAAAGATGTTAAATTAACAATAAAACAGGGTGATAAGACTGCTATTGTAGGTATAAATGGTAGTGGTAAAAGCACTCTATTAAAGATATTAACCGGTAGTTTACCTTTAGAAGAAGGTGATATTTCTATCAACTGTAAACCCTACTATGTACCTCAGGTTCATCTTGCTGTAAATCAAGAAGACCTTCATGTCTATGAATATATAGGCATGTTTTATGAGGAATGGTGGGAAATACCTAGTGAAGTAGAAAGATTATTTAATGTGACTATTGATACGGATTCCCTAGCGAAGAGTTTAAGTGGTGGTGAATTAATGAAGTTAAATCTTGCTATTGCTGTAAAACATAATCCTGATGTTCTACTTTTAGATGAACCTACTAACCACTTGGATGTTAAATCTATTAAATCTCTTATAGATTTTGTAAACAAAAATACTAAATATACTTATGTGATTGTTTCTCACGATGTGTTTTTTATGAATAGTGTAATAAATAAAATATGGGAATTAGATAAAGCTACAATTACAACCTACGGTGGTAATTATGATTTTTATGTTAAACAAAAAGAACTACAACTTAATGGACTAAAAAAACAATATGATATTGCAAAAGCTCAATTGGATAGAGCAAAAGAAAATGAACAAAAAGAAATAGAAAGAAAAGCCCAAAAGGCAAACCAAGCAAAAAGAGCTTTTATAAAAGGTAGTATGGATAAAACTGAATTTAGTGAAGGTAGTAATTCCTCTGGTGCTTCTCAGCGTACTATTAATCTTGCACTAGAAAAACTTAAGGATGTTGCTGAGGAAAAGTTAGAAGAGTATGAAACAGAAGAAAGAAAACTAGCCTTTATGCATATAAAAAATACTGTAGACAATACAGGTCGTACTATCTTTGAATTGAAAGAATCTAACTTAACAATCGATAAAAACATTTTAATAAAAGATATAAATTTAAAATTAGTTTATGGAGATAGATTAGTAATTGCGGGAGATAATGGTAGTGGTAAATCTTCTTTTGTTAAAGCACTACTGGGTAAAGGTGCAAATTACGAACATCACCACAAAATAAATTTAGGCGGATATATATATATTGGACCAAATCTAAGGTGGGTATATATAGATCAGACATACAGTCTTATAAAGCCTGACTTAGATCTTGTACAAAACATGCTTGCCTATAACTCTACAATTACAGAGGATTTAGCTAAGGAACAGTTAGGTAAATTTAAATTCAAAACAAAAGCAGAATTAGCCAAGCTAGGAAAAAATCTAAGCGGTGGTGAAATGGTTCGGCTTGTTATGGCTATGATTACGTCTCATCCAGTAGACCTTTTAATTATGGATGAGCCTACCAACAATTTGGATGTTGCAACAGTGGAGGTATTGGTAAAATCATTAAATATATACAAAGGTGCTTTAATAATTATTTCTCACAATATTGATTTTCTGAATAAGATAAATATTAAAACTGCATATCTTATAGACAATAAAAAACTAAAAGTGTTGAATATTTCCCCCGATAAAAAAGAAGATTTTTATAACGCTTTGTTGGGTTAATAACCACTTCCCTTTACGAAATAGAAAAGTGCTCTAACTCTTTGGAGTAAAAACATTCCAAAATATACAAGCCAGTTTATAAAGAATGGATACCTTTTTGCCATATGTGTTGCATAAAATATTCTCATAGCTCTAACTGTTTCCATTCTCACTTTCTTCATGTGATTGTAATCTCTTCTACTAGCATTCATTTCCTCTGCTGTTGTTGTTCTTCCTATTCCCCCACCTTTGTAATGTAATATCTCTACACCTGGGATGTAATATATCTTGTACCCTGCTTCTTGTATTCTTAAACAGAAATCCATATCCTCTCCATACATAAAATATGTATTATCCCAATGATCAACTTTTTGATATGCCTCTTTTTTTATCAACATAAAGTGGGATATGCATACATCTATTTCATGTGGTTTAGAAAAATCTTTGTATTTTAGAAAGTATCCCCCAAAGAGTTTGGAAGTTGGAAACATGTTATCTAAACCAGTCCAATGTGTTAAGGCTACCCAAGGAGTTACTAATCCTCTATGAGCGTCCCAATCAATAGATCCGTCTTTTGTTACCAGCTTTGCAGTGACTAACCCAACACTAGGATTTTCTTCAACATATCTTATTAGCTCCAATAAATCTTTTGCTTTTGGATAGCAATCTGTTCCCAAATGTACAACATATTTCCCAGTAGATGCCTGATATCCTAAGTTATGTCCATCAGGTAAATTATTTTTAGGGTTTTTAATAAATGTAACTTTATCCTTGTATTCATAGGTCATCAATTCTTCTGACCCGTCAAAAGATTGATTATCCACTACTATTACCTCTACCTCATGAATTTCTTTTTTTATTTCTAATAAATTATTCACACAGTCTTTAAGTAGTTCCTTAGTGTTGTAGTTTACGATTATAAAAGAAATAAGCATACTTACAGTATATACTAGTATGTATGAAAAATTATAATCCCGATACTACAGATAGTTCTGTTGTATTATTTACGGAGGTAGACGAAAACGATAATATTTTAGGATCTGTATCCAGAGAAACTTGCCATAATGAAACAACTAAACCTTGGCACCGTACGATTCACTGTTATATCTTCTTCACAGATTGGAAGTTGATCCTTAGTCAACGTAGTATGAGTAAAGATACGGCACCTGGAGAATGGACTGTAAGCGTTGGAGGTCATGTTAGGTATGGTAGTAGTTATGAGGACCAAGCAAAAAAATGCTCTTTCAAAAACAACTTATTTTCTCCACTTATCCAAATAGATAAACTAAAGGTTGATTATGGTTCAGAAAGAGAAATGATAGCAATCTTCGCAGGTATAGCAAATTCTTTTCCTCCTATAGATCCAAACCAAGTATTGCAGTTTAAAACATTTGACCTAGATACTCTTGTAAAAGATTTTACAGAAGGAAAGTTTGATCTGTCTGGTGGATCTAGAGATACTTTCAAACATGTAATAGAGACTGGTACTCTACTGGAATTCTACAAACAGCATGTTAAAAATTACTCCATTTAGTATTTATATTTAGTTTTGAAATGATGTTTTGTGCAAAGCTCTCTGTTCTCTTTGCATAATCTCCAGAGTTGGCGAACATAATAAAATCTTTTTCTTTGTGGGCATCTGCTCCCCCACTTTGTACTTTATCATTCTTCTCTACCAGTTCTTTTGCTATTATTTCTGTTTCTTTTAAATACTTCTCTATCTCTGTGCCTGTATTCATAGCGAACAATCCGTACACTGTTTCTGCACCATCTAACCTATTTTCCATCAAGAACTGATCCAGCATTTCCCTATTTATTTTTTTAGCTACAGTAAAGTAGTGAGCTAATATTGCTACTCCTCCTGCCTCTCTAATCAGTTTTACTGAGGTATCCATATCTGTAGAGTATTGATAGTCCACATACACATTTGGTATATACGCATCTTCCGCTAGAAATAATTTGTATGGATATTGATTTTCTCCTTGTTCCATCATCAAGTTATACCTAATTTTCATATCAGCATTAGATTTAGCTTCTTCTTCCATCTTTAATCGCATGTTTTCTATTATCTTTAAATTACTTGCTTTGGATTTGATTGCAGTAACTATGTGAGGTCTTGCAACTGCTTCCCCACCGGATGCTCTTAAACAATCTTCTTCTGTTATAGAAAAACCCAAATCCACCAGATTTTTTACCATCTTTTGCATTCGATCTACCCGTGCCTTTTGCGCTAGTTTGCAATGCTCGGCAAGAGCTGTATTAGTAGGGTCTACAAATAGTCCGACGATATGAAAATCAGATGCAGGTCCCCCACCTAATTCTTTTGGTAACCCTGATGATATTTCTATCCCACTTATCCATTTAACAGGTCCTTTGTATGAACGTAACTCCGCAATTTCTTTTTCTCCCAATACCCCATCATGATCTGTAAATGCTATAACTCCAATATTATTTTGTTCGCAGACCTTTAATACTTGTCTGTGTGTGAGTTCCCCATCTGAATTTATTGTGTGTGAATGCAATGTTTGGATATTTCTCATCTCACTCCTTTTTTAAAATTATTGAGGTAGGTGTTTGATTAAATCCAATCTTAATTGCATTCGACCAAGACTGGCTACCGGGTTCCACACAAGTGTATATATTAGTTATACCCTTGAATTTTTCTGAATAAGTAGTGATCATATTGGTATTATACAACTAATATTTTTTGGTGCCCCTAGTATTCGTGTATAGCATTATCTGTGGTAGTATCTTGTGTTATAGGTGTTGTGTTCGGTATTTATCCCGCATATAAAGCATCAAAACTACAACCAATAGAAGCTCTAAGATACGAATGATATTTGTTATATACTAATATTATGCATCCCTTTAAGTATTTAACAGTTACTGCAAGTGATAGTTTTGAGTTTGGCTATATCCTAGGTGACAAATTAAAGGATTTGATAAAGAAACGAGTAGATTGGTATGTTAGAAGTGTTCCTAAATACAAAATAGATTCTGTAAAAGATTCTTTAGAAGAATTTATCGCTCCTATTGTGAAATATTACCCTACTGCAATGGAAGAAATAATGGGTATTAGTGAGGGGGCCAAGGTTAACATGGTGACTTTGTTGTTATCTATGTTTGATGAAGAAGCCTATATTTTAAGTTCTCGCCCCAGGATACCGAAATGTACTGCTATTGGTGCCCACTTAGATAACGGTGATGTAATAATAGGTCACAACGAAGATTGGGATGCGACTGTTAGACACGATGGTATGGCAATTGTAAAAGGGGATATAAAAGGGTTGCAGTTTGTTAGTTTATTCTATATTGGTAGTTTACCCGGTACTTCTTGCAGTATTAATTCACACGGGATAGGTTACTCTGGTAACTCTATTGATGGAAAGAAATTTAAATTTGGGATACCTAAGACTATTCGGATGAGAGCTATTCTAAATTCTAGGAGTTTAAAAGAAGCAAGTGATATAGATACCTTTGATGGAAGTATAAATAACAATATAATGATAGCTTCAAAAAGAGAAGGTCTTTTAGATAGTGAAGATCTTTGGAACGTAAATAGATTGTTTAAGGATAAGAAGTTTCTTGTTCATACAAATAATCCAATAGAACCAAAATATCAGAACAAAAATAATACAGATGAAGAATCTGTTGGTAGATACAACTACTTAATGGATACCTTAAGTAATAGTAGGGAATTAACAGAAGATGTAATAAAAAATTGTCTTAAAGTACATTCACCTGTAGAAATATGTGGTCACCTGTCTAGAAAGAATTGTTCGTATGGGGTTACCGTTGCCTCTGCCTATATAAATGTTACTCAGGGCTTTATAGATATTGCACATGCTACTCCCTGTAATCATCCTTATAAGCGATATTATTTGCACTAGGTAACTCTTTTACATCTAAATACATTTCTAGCTTTTTAATAATATCTTCTAGTCTACACATAAGAAAATTACATCTTAACAGTTCTTCAGAAGTTACTTCCGCCATATAGTTAAATACTTCCAGTACTTTATATACATTCTTATACAATATATTCAATAGTTCCTCATATTTTCCTTCGTACTTCCCTATCCCACTATAGAGAATATCAAAAAGTTCATCTAATGATTTTTGCAATCTTTTTGTTAAATTTTCCTCAGGAAGATTATAGAATACCGTGTACCCTTCATTTAAAAATTTTTCAAATAAATACTTAGCTTCTAAAGATGGATACCCAAGTATCGTGCTAATAACTATCAATCTTTGATCGGTTGTTCCAAAGAAGTTGAGATTTTTAGGATCATTTAATTCCGGAGAGGGTTGAAAATTAGTATAGTTAGTGTCCACAATCTACATAATACCATTTTGCTATACTGTATCTATGAGACTACAGATATTACTCCCTATAATTCTCTTTATTAGTTTATTAATTGGTATTTATATATACGTAACGCCCAATTATGTAAAAGAACAAAAACAAGAAGAAGAAAAGATTCAGAAGGACTATATAGTAGGTGTACTTAGAGAAACAGGGTTAAAAAACATACCTAATGAAAAAGAGACTTTAGGGTTGCAGTTTGGTGACTTTCAGATTGAAAAAAATAATTAAGCCGATTCTAAGATATTAGGATACTTTATTGAAGATACAAATTTTGATTATTCTAAATATAGAGGTAAGTGTGTAAAAGCAGACATAAAATATCTTAAAGATATTGATATTGGTTATAGTAGAGGTACTGTCACTGTTGATAAGTTAGATACATTTGCCTTTGAAGAATGTAATCCTTATACATATAAAATGAATGAACAGCCAGATAATACTACTTTTACAGGCACTATTATAAGAATGGTAAGACCCTCTCCTGATATTACTTATGACTACATATTAAAATTAGATAAACCTTATCGGGATGATAACAATGCTTCTGGTATGACACTTAATGTAGATCAACTAGTTCTTTTACCTGGTGGTGCAAAAGTATGGGAAACACTTGAAAACAATATAGATAAAAAGGTTACTTTAACAGGTTGGTTTGAATGGGGTTATGCAGAGACTAAACACTTTGTGGTTTTTAGTATCAAGTGACCCTTTCATATTCAATAAAATACCTTACTAATTATAGTGTTATACTACAGTTATAATGTACAGTAAAAAGACACTAATCTCTTTAATTCTTATATCCTTTGTATTAGGTGCCCTATCGTTGAGAATGTTTAATAAGGGTACTAATGTAAAAGAAAATAAAGTTATACAAAATGAGGATGTTACAGTACCCAAAGGCAAGATAATTAACTTAAGTGGTCAAGGTTTAGAAAAATTACCTTCATATGTTTTATCTACAACAAGTGTAGAAGAGTTAAACCTTTCTAATAATAAGCTGACAGGGGCAGTGCCTTCAGAAATAGGTAAACTAACAAGTTTAAGAGTTCTTAATGCTTCTAACAATTTAATGACCGGGGTTCCTGCAGAAGTTGGTAAACTATCTAATTTGGAGATACTGGATCTTTCTAATAATAAGTTAACAGGGTTACCTTATGAGTTAGGTAATTTAAAAAAACTTAAGATATTAAATTTATCTGGTAACGATTATTCAAAACAAGATTTGGGTGTAATAAAGAAAAACTTACCTTCTAGTGTAACTATTACTGTTGATTAGTCCTACTTTATCCT
>Ga0172371_10008997_pt1 | contig 13818 bp, 10 predicted proteins | sample Lak12m_FD_114543 | JGI IMG/M metagenome (GOLD analysis project Ga0172371, IMG submission 114543) | Freshwater microbial communities from Kabuno Bay, South-Kivu, Congo - kab_022012_12m | ecosystem: Environmental > Aquatic > Freshwater > Lake | place: Democratic Republic of the Congo: South-Kivu... | reverse complement strand
TTATTATAGCAGATAATCAAAGGCAATCCATATTAAACAAGATTGCGCCAAAATCATATCAGAGAATGAAAATGCGGCAAATGTTTATGAGAGATGTTTTAGGCATTCAAATTAATGACTGTGTGCTGCCAACATCCGATATGCCGGCTGTGGTGTTTCCGTATCTGCAAAATTTAAACTGCATTCTTGCCAATGAATAGATGCATGATAAAAACAGTATTGAATGATTTACAAATTTAAAAAATCATTATTTTATATAGTATAATAGCAAGTATTATATCTTGGAATGGAGACCTCATCTGATGGAAACAATCACAACAAGAAAAAAAGCTGACGTCGTTTTTGCCGCGCTCGGTTTTGGGCTTCTTGCTATTATGGGTGTTTTTGAAGCGACCAAAGGAACCATGATACCGGAAATTAAAGCGCAGTTTGGTATAGATTATGTTTCAATAAGCACATTACTTGTGTTGGGAAGCATTAGCTATATAATAATGGTATTCTTGGGAGGGATCATATCGGATATTAAGGGCCAGAAATTCGTGATCCTTATGGGCTGTGCTTTTACGGCTTCCGGTTTGATTTTTATCCAATATGCCCAAACCTATTCTGCCGTCTGCATTCTTTTTTTTACGATGTATCTGGGGTTCGGTTGTTTTGAAGTATCGTCATCATTGGTTACACGGCTTGACAGTAAATATAAGGCAATTATTATGAGCATGCTACATTTTTCATTTGGGGCCGGTACCATCTTTGGACCTTTTTTCGCCACTGGCATTGTATCGGCAGGGGGAAGTTGGGCGCAGGCTTTTACCTTGATCGCAATCCCTGTTTTAGCCTGCCTGATAATTGCAGCCGTTGCCCCCTTTAAAAAAGCCCCGTCTCACGAATCGGAAGGGGCCGACGCGCAAAAAATAAAATGGGATAAAAGAATATGGACCTTTATCGTTATTCTTGGGATTAGCCTTGTATTGGAATTTGGAATCGTAAACTGGTTCGTTAATTACCTGCGGGTAGGCTGGGGCGTGGAAGCGTATAGCAGTTCCGCATTTATCACGTTTTTCTTTGTGGCATTCTCCGTTGGAAGGCTTGTGGGGGGATTCATTACGCACAGAATAGGATACTATAGAACGTTACTGTATTCAGGAATCGCCATGGCTGTTTTGTTTTTTATAGGGATAATACTCGGGAGTTCTGGCATAATCTTGTTTATTCTTTTTGGCTTTTTTATAGCGGTCATGTTTCCGACGGTAATGGTCGGATTAATGGAGGAATATAAGGAAAAGATCGCCTCGGTAATGGGCATAGTTATTTCTTTTGCTAATGTTATAAATCTGTTTGCCACTTGGGTCATGGGATTTTTAAACGACAATACAAGTGTCGTTTTTGGATTTAATACGTTGATTTTTTATATTATTGTAGCCGTTGTGCTGACATTTATGTTGGGATGCCAGAATAGAAAAATTAAAGAACGTCTTGCGAAAGAAAATATTTATTAATACAATTCTTGGAAGAACCAGGGATTTACACGGCATCTCGGGCAGCTATTTCCCGCTTCGATATGGTTTCGCGGTTCGCTCGGCTTGCGCTCGCTTCTGCTCAGCGAATGCTCCATTCCCTTCTTCCGCCACAGGCGGCGGTCATTTCGCATTCCTCACGGGTTCAAATCCCTTTATATATCAGCAATAAATAAAAACGAAGCACGATTCCTGTGCTTCGTCTTTATTTTGGCGGAGAGCTAGGGATTTGAACCCTAGGTACGCTCATCACGTACACACGATTTCCAGTCGTGCGCCTTCGACCACTCAGCCAGCTCTCCAACTGCCCTTGTGCCGCATCCTTTTTGAAAATGTGCAAAAGTTATTCTAACATACGGTGCGTGTTTTGACAAGCGAAATACGAAAAACGGTTTTATATTTTTGCACGTACAAGGCCCCGTGGGCCCGCGGCAAGCGGAGGGCACGGGGACGGCGGGTTTAAAGGTGGATTAGATATCCGCCTTTTTTATCTTGTTCATATCTTCTTCGCTGCCGATCACAATGATGACGTCCCCTTGGAGCAGGATATCGTCGGCGGATGGGTTCACGTTGATATCGCTTTCGTGTTTGATGGCAATGATGTTCACGTTGTAGTTCTTGCGGATATTGAGTTCAAGGAGGCTCTTCCCGACCCAGGCGGCCGGGACGCTGATCTCCAGCATGCCGTAATTTTTAAAGATTTCAATGAAGTCTATGATGTTGGATGCGAGCAGGTTGTTGGCCACCCGGATGCCGGTATCGCGTTCGGGAAAGACTATTTTATCCGCGCCTATTTTGTAGAGAACCTTTGCGTGCAGTTCGTCTTTCGCTTTTACCAGGACATATTTAACGCCTATCTCCTTGCAGATAAGGCTGATCAGAACGCTGGACTGCATGTCTCCCACGCAAACGATGGCTACGTCAAAATTCCTGAGGCCCAGGGCCTTCAGGGCGTTCTCGTCGGTGGCGTCCACCGCCACCGCATGCGTAGCGAATTCCGAAACATCGTCCACCTTTTCCTCATTTATATCAATCGCGAGAACGTCGGCGTTTGCGTCCACCAGCGTTTTTACTACGCTGTAACCGAAACGACCGAGACCGATTACGGCAAATTGCTTTTTCATCTTTATCTCCTTAAATCATTCTTATCCAACCATAATTTTATCTTCAGGATATCTCATTCTGTTCTGCTTTTTAGCTGCCAGCCGGTTTGAAATCGCGATGGTGAAAGTAAACAGCCCGATGCGCCCCATAAACATTGCAATGATAAGGATAATGCGGCTGGCGGCGGAAAGATGGGAGGTGATCCCGGTGGACAGCCCCACCGTGCCGAACCCGGAGACCATCTCGAAGAGCAAGTCTCCAATGGTAAAGGTTTTTGTTTCGGCGAGTGAAAGCGCGGCGGTTAAAATGCAGACAAACGCAAAACCCAGAAGCGCGACGGCGATGGCGCGGGAGGTGATTTCCCTGTTCATGCGGCGCTTGAATACGGTAACGTCGTCCTGGCCGCGGATGATGGAGATCACCATCAAAATGACAACGGCAAAGGTGGTTGTTTTGATACCGCCGCCCGTGCCTGCGGGCGAAGCGCCGATAAACATCAGGATGATGGCGGCAAGTTTGGACAGGGGCATCATACCCCCCTGTGCGAATGTGGAATAACCCGCGGTACGCGTGGTGACCGATTCGAAAAGGGCGGCCATAGCTTTATTTCCTGGCGAAAGCGATCCGATGGTTTTCGGGTTGTTGTATTCCACCGTAAGGAAAAGGGTAAAGCCCGCCGCGATCAAAACGGCGGTTGTAACCAGCACAATCTTTGTATGCGTGGATATTTTATGCTTGCTGGAAAGGGCAGACCTGCCGTACAGTTCCAGAATGACAAAGAAGCCGATACCGCCGGTGATAATAAGGCCGATCATAGTAAAATTGACGATAGGATCGGTGATGTAGGTCGCCATGCTGTTGCCGAGCCCCAGTATGTCAAACCCGGCGTTGCAGAAAGCCGAGATGGAGTGGAATACGCTGTAGTAAAGCCCCCTTGCGACGCCGAAGTCAGGCACAAAGCGGGTCATCAGCAGAAGGATGCCGGCGCTTTCGGCAATCAGGGTGAGGAGCAGGATGTTCCTTGCCATGCGCACGATGCCCTGCAGATGGTCTTCGTTCAGGGATTCCTGAAGGACCATGCGTTCTTTCAGGGAGATGCGCTTGCCGATCAGCATGAAGATAAAGGAAGTGGTGATCATGAAGCCGAGCCCGCCGATCTGGATCAGCAAAAGCAGGACAACCTGTCCGAACAGGGAAAGGGTGGTGCCTACCTCAATGACGCTGAGGCCGGTGACGCAGACGGCGGAGGTTGCCGTGAAAAAAGAGTCCAGCAATCCGATGCTCTTCCCTGAAGCCGATGCAACCGGGAGATCTAACAATATGGCTCCAAGTATGATTATCCCCGCAAATCCGATCACGATGATCTGCGCGGGGCTTACCTTCTTTGTCGTTTGACGTATGTTCATAATACCGTCTGTTTTAATGCCCCTTTGCATTTTTTTACTCAAAAAAACCGCATAGCATATTATACGACTTTTATTTTAAAAAAGAAATAGCAAAGGGGGATTTTATTAAAAAAACATAAATAACCGCATGCGGCGGCTTTTTGGCGCCGGAAAGCCCGCCCGGCTGCCATGGAAGGCGGCGGGATGAAGGTGTGAATAAATATGCAGAAAAGGTGGAAGGCATGCAGTTTTTTAAAAATGAATAAATGTGAAGTAGTGGATAAAATTGTGTATAACTAAAAAATAGGGTTCCTTTAATAATAAGATTTGTGCATGGCTTTGTGGATAATGTGGATAACTTGATGAATAAATTTGTTTGAATAATGAATAAACACGGAGAAACAAGACGGATATGACAAGAAAAATAGCCGAAATCCAAATTGTTAAATAAATGTTAATGCAAACGGGCGTATAAATATAAGGAAATATCCGGATTGCGGATATAAAAAAGGCGGCATTGTGCCGCCTTTTTTCCTTTTTATTTGCCGGCAGGCAACAGGACCCGCCGTATCATTTCTGCGCGGTTTACAGCTTACCCGCTTCCTCCACGGCCTTGGTCATGGCCTGAAGGGCTTCATCCGGCAGCTTGTCAAATTCGTTCCTGGAGGTAATGAAGTCCACCCTGTCTTTCATGCGTGCGGCCAGCTGCTTTTTATAGGCCGCATCCGAAAAGTCGGGATCAATCCCCTCAACCGGCATATAGGAGAAACCGGATAAGCCGAAGGGCACGAATTTTGCCTTGCCTTCAATGATAGCCTCAAGGCTTTCAAGCGTGACTTCCTTGGGAACCTTTTTATCCATAAAATGACCGGTGTTGAAGATATAGCAGTCAAGGCCCCTTTCCGCAAACAGCGCGCGGAATCCTTCGTAATCCTGCGCGAGGGGATAGGTGCGGAACGGATTGGCGTAGGGTTCCACCACCAGCGCATCGGGATCCACGCCGGGCGCCAGGCGTTCGGCGGAGGTGCGCTTGGTTGCCAGGGTCGCGCCCATGGTGGAGGCCAGGACGGGATCGCTGATCTTCATAACGGGCGGAAGGGTCGGGTCCTTCATCAGCCAGACGATGGCGTTGGCCGGTTCGCGGAAGATATCCACGCGGTTGGGGCTCCACAGCTTGCTCTTCATGGCGCGGCCGTTCCCGTTGCGGATGTCTTCTGTAACCAGAACCTTGCCGCCGTTTTCATCCACCGTTACGCCGTTGTTCTGGATGGTAACGAGATATTTATTGTCTTCGCAGTCCATGGGATAATCCTGCGTTTTGTCAAAATACGCCGGCTCCAGTGCGACCGAAGTCGCGTCCTTGCGGGAGATGACAAACGCGTCGTCATGCAGGACGGTGATGTCGTATTTTCCGCCATGCGCCGCATGGGTGATGGTGGATTTTCCGGACCCGGAAAGCCCGAAAACGCCCAGAACGAATTTATTGCCGTCCTTCAAGTTATAACGCTTCTGGCCGCCGTGGCAGGAAACGAAACCGTTTCGGTTGGCGATGCCCCATGCAAGGGTCAGCGTGCCTTTCTTGTGTTCGCCGAAATACCGCATGCCCAGCAGGCAGGCGCAGTTGTGCTCCGGAGCAAAGAACGCCATACCCATGGGGAAATCCGGGTGCGACCACTGCGGGTCTGAGAAAATAAAGATATCAGGTTCTTTTTCCAGCTTGACTGAATTCTGGTACATATTAAAATATGTTTCGTTCAGGTACTGGAAGTTATACAACCAGGAATACATTACGTTTTCTTCCCCTTCGGGGATGCAAAGGTGGGCCTTTACCATGAATTCTTCCGAAAGGCCGATGTATGCCTGCGCATGGTAAAGGTTTCTATTGCGCGTCTGGTAGACCGCTTCGCGTATAATGGGGCCGAATTTATCGGTCGTGACGGGATCGCCGTAAAAATCATTGCTGCCGAGTATGCAGCGGGCCGCGGCAGCGCGTCCGCCGACGTTTCCGTCGTTGAATACAAGCACCTTGGCGTCGGCGGGAAGGCCGGTCGCCTCCGGTTTATAGACGGGCAGGTCGGTAACAACGGTTCCCGGGCAGTCGCAGGCCAGCTTGTACGCTTCTCTTAAGGATTCAACAGGATAAACGTTGTTTCCGTAAAATGGCGTCTCAATGATGGTGCGCATGGTGGAGAAGAAAGGCCCTTTCTTGATCTCGCTCCATTGGTAGTACTGTTTTGTTGACATAATCATTGCCTCCTTGGATTAAATATTTGAACAACCATATGAGTGATAGGTTGTAAACTACCCCATTTTAAACTATTCTATGCCACAACCCTTTTTTCCTTTTTTTAATTTTATCTTTTTTGCACTTTTTAATATAATGAAATGTAATGCCCGAAAGTCCTATATTATTCATAATCAGGAAAAGCCGGCCGTTAACAGGAATATTCAGTTTTCTTTGAAAAAGTTTTCGGTCAGAAGAAGATAGTCATCAGGAGAAAGGGTTTCCGCACGGGAGGACGGGTTAATCCCGCTGGCCGAAAGGGCGTCCATCACCCGGTCAACACCGGCGGATTTTTTGCCGAACGCCGCGGAGAGATTGTTGTATATGGTTTTCCGGCGGGCCGCGAAAGAAGCGCGCACGATTTTGGTATACCGGTCGCGCGGCGCGGAATTGGGCCCGGGCGAGACATCCATGCGGACGATGGCGGAATCCACGTCGGGGGAGGGATAAAAACAATTTCTGCCGACGGTAAAAAGGGTCTTCGGCTGCGAATAATATCCCACCGATGCGGTCAGGCTGCCGTAATCCTTGCAGCCGGGCCGGGCGGAAAGGCGGTCGGCCACTTCCTTCTGTACCATGACGGTCACATCCCTCGCACCGCTTTCAATCAATTTTAATATGCTTTGCGAACTGATATAATACGGCAGGTTCCCGCATGCGGAAAAACTGCCGTTAAAATGCTCTTTTGCGATCGCATCGATATCCGTTTTAAGGATGTCGCCGCAGACCACGGTTACGTTGGGCGCGTCTTTAAGGATTTCGTCAAGCGCGGCAATGAACCCGCGGTCGATTTCCACGCAGACGACCTTTTTTGCGCGGCGCGCAAGGGCCAGCGTCAGGGCGCCCAGGCCCGGGCCTACCTCAAGCACGCAGTCTTCTGCGGACAGGTGCAGGACGTCCGCTATCTTATCCACGATGTTCGGATCGATCAGAAAATTCTGCCCGTATTTTTTAAGGGGGGCAAGATGATATTTTGAAAGAAGCTGCGCGACCGTTTTGCCGGATGCCGTATTCACCTGCCGTCTCCTATTTTAAAACATAAACGGTGACGTTGCGCCTGCCCCAGGCGCTTCCGACATCCCCGTTTGCCATAAAAAGGTCGATCACGTTTGAGCCGCCCGGCCAGTGGATAAAACCGCCCGTATCCTCCACACGGCCGTACCCGTACCCGGGAATATAGAGCATGGTGCCGTAGGGAAGAACGTTCGGGTCGGCCGCGACAGTACCGTAGCTGTTGCCCGATGCGACCCGGGGATAAACGCCCGTGGACGTCATCGTATCTCCCCAATAGGCAGTTGCCTGCATGTTCCGCACTTCGCGGATCTGGTCAGCGCTCGGGCCGCCGTTGATCAGTTCGTCTGCCGAAATGCTTGAAGGCCCGCGGATCACCTTGGTGCCGATCGCCTTGATTTCGTTCACCGGCTCCTTGGTGACCGTTTCGGAAACGACTTCCTGGGAGTACAGGACGCCGTTTTTATAAACCTGTTTGGTCTTGATTTCCATTTCGCCTTCCTGCCCGTACTGGACGATTTCGGAATCGCCCTTCATGATGGAATCGTCTTCACGGGTTATTTCCTGATAGCCGATCGTTTTGGTGCTGGTTTCGTACTGTACCTGTACGTCGATGTAGTCTATGGTCATTCCAGGGCGGATATAGGAATCCGCAGAAGGATAAACCTCATCGTCCGTGTCCAGATTCACGCCCGCAAGATCAAGAGCTTCGCTCACCGTTCCCGCGATCATGCTGATGTCGCGTATATCCGTGCCCGCGTTTACCGTAAGGGGCATCGCGCGGCGTATGATAATATCCATGCCTTCCTCAATGGGGAGGTCGGCCGATGTATCCAGATAATCCTGGCTGCCGATTTCAATATTGTTCTTTTCCAAAAATTCGCCAACCGTTTTGGCGGAAGTTGTGGCCGTGAATGTCCTGCCCGAATCCAGAAGGTTGACGGTCACTTCACTTTTTGCAAAGGCTACGGGGACCGCGATCAGCGACGCCGCTATGACCGCAATACAGACGAAGCTGGTGAGGATGACTCCCTTATCTTTAAAAATGGATTCGCCCTGCGTTTTCTGGACTGTCTCCTGGACGGGATCCTTCGCGCTTTCATGCCTGCCGAAATGCAGTTTTGCGGGCTGTTCGCTGTGTTTTGCCGCATATTTGCCGGATATCCTGGAGAGCAGGCCTTCCGAAAGGACATTGAAAAGAGACCTCTTATTTTGTTCGGAAACAGGGACGATGTCGTTATACGTGGTAGACCTTCTTTTGGCAGTATAGAGTATCCCGTTTCCGTAGGAACGGGAATGCCTGCCTTTGCCGGATTGGCCTGCGGGTATTTTTTGCTTCGCCATAACAACCTCCTGTAATGGTAAAAGTATCATATAACAAAACAGCGGCGAAGTCAATCGCCCGTAACAGATCCGTAACATTTAACGGGAAACGGAGGGAGGGCGCGGCGGTAAATATTTTGCATAAATAGCGCGGAGGATGGTATAATATGCGCATGATGAAGAAGATTTTTTCACTGCTTTTGGTCGCGGCGCTGGCCGCCGCATTTTTTTCCTGCGACGCCCTGCCTGTAGGCGGCGCGGCGACGACCGGATACGGATTTGCCCAGGCAATCGCAAGCGGCGACTATGCAGCCGCCTATAGCTATTTGTATGAGAACAGCCAGGACCTCGGGACCGAGGAAGAATTCGCGCAGCGGTACACAAATATCTTCGACGCGATGCAGGTTGAAAAAATTGAGCTTTCAGACCGGAAGATTGAAGAAAACGGGGAGCAGTTCATTCTGACCTATACCCTGAAAATAAAAAGCGCTCTTATGGGCGACCTTTCATATGATTATAAGGCGGATGTCATTCCGTGCGAAAAAGGGTTCGGCGTGATCTATTCGCCTTCGTTGATACTGCCTTTTTTGGAGCCGGGGGATACCGTGCGGCTTTCGACGGAATACGGGCAGCGCGGCGAGATATTCGACAGCAACAAGGAACTGCTGGCCAAGAACGATTATGCGCAGTCGGTGTATCTGGAAATACAGAAGGTAGAGGATATCGGCGCTGCGGCGCAGGCCATAGCCGGCGTGCTGGGAACGGACGCGGCCGAAATGGTTGAGAAATACGACAATGCGGTGGAGAGCGGCTTTGACATTGCGGTGGTGGCGGCGCTGCCGAAGTTCACGCTGGCGCAGGAGCAGAAGGATGCCCTGGCGGCGGTGCCCGGCGTGGGGGTTGACGAAGATTCCCTGACGCCCATCCGCTATTACCCCATGGAAGACAACTGCGCGCATGTTGTGGGATACATGGGCTCCCCGAGCGAAGAGGAAGTGGCCGCAATGGCGGACGGGGGGATTACCGAAAACTCAAAAATAGGCAAAACCGGCCTGGAGGCCGCTTTTGAAGAACAACTGAGACCCAAAAACGGATTCAAGCTTTATGTGCAGGATGCGCTTGGAAAAGAAAAGAAAATCTTATATGAGGAGCCGAAGCAGGACGGCGAAGACCTGGTGCTGACCCTTGATGCAGAGGTGCAGAACAAGGCATACACCCTGCTTGCTACCAATGTGAGGGAAGGCGAGAGCGGCGCGGTTGTGGTGATGGACTACAAGACGGGGGACGTTTCGGCCATGGTCTCCTATCCGTCCTTTGATCCGAACAGCTTCAGTTTTCCCATGGACGCCGCCCTTTGGGAGTACCTGAATTCAAAGGAAGCGCAGACCCCGCTGTTTTCCCGCGTAACACAGGGCGCGTATCCGCCCGGGTCGTCCTTCAAGCCTTTTTCCATCGTTCCCGCGCTGGAGAACGGAAATATCACGCCTGAAACGGCGCCCGAACTGGATATCGTCAACAACGAATGGACGCCCGACCTTTCCGACTGGTATTATCCGTCCATCAAGCGGCTGGCCCCCACCCTTGGCGAGTTTAATATGATGAACGCAATGAAGTCTTCCGACAATATCTTTTACGCCTGGGCGGCAATGCAGGTGGGCATTGAGCCTTTCATGTCGTACATGCAGAAAATCGGCATGGGGGAAGCGCCGGCTTTTGAACTGCCCCTGGCAAAATCCAACCTTTTAAACGAAGGGACGGAAATGAATATCAAGATACTGGCGGACATGGGGTACGGCATGGCGGAACTTTTGCTGACCCCGCTCCAGCTTGCCTCCATGTACACCGCCCTGATGAACGGCGGGGATATGCTCAATCCGACGGTGGTGAAATCCATCTACCAGGAAAAGGACGGCGAATACACCGAAGTGTGGCATAACGAGCGGACGGTTTTTAAAGAGGACACCATGCGGCAGGACACCATAGACACGCTGATGCAGGCCCTGCACCTGGTTGTGGATTCGGGCACGGCCTATCCCGCCAGCCTTGCGGGAGTCAACATGGTGGGTAAAACCGGCACGGGCCAGGTGATCCAGGGAGACGGAAGCATCCGGGAAATGAACTGGATCGTTCTTTTGGGTCTGGATGAAGGCAATGAAAAGCTGGTGCTGGTGATGCTGGATACGCCCAAGGACGAAGGCGACGCGAAATTTACCATTGCACGGGAACTTATGAAGCCCGAAGGTTATATAGAAGTTGCGGATGACGCGGGACAGACGGACACGGAAGAACCCGCGGAATAAAAACAGGAAAACGGAGGGATCTTTATGAAAAAACTTTCAAAAGCAAATTTTACACTGAGGTGGGTCACAGGCGTTTTGTTTTTCTGTTTCGGGCTGATTCTGTTTCTTGCGGACGTGGTGCGGCTGCCCGATCTGGGCGTTATCCCCGGCGGCGTCCTCGCGATCGCCGCGCTTGCGCGGCTGGTTCTTGTTGCGCTGCCCGCATCCCGGCCGCTGGTTTTGGGAGGCGGCGCCGCCGAGACCGCATCGGGCATACTGGAAACATTGCTTTGCGTGCTTTTTGTAGCAGGCGCGCTCTTGTATATTGAATTCTTTTATATGATTTTAGCGGGGCTGCTGGCCGCCCTCGCCGTCGTGCGAATCCGGCAGGGCGCCCTTGTCAGAAAACAAAAGACCGCGGGCATGGCCGCGTATCTGTTTTCCGGCATCCTGCTGCTGGCGTCAGCGGCGGGACTTGTGCTGGACACGGTATGGCTTCAAGCGGGCCTTCTGGCCGAGCTGGCCGGCGCGGCAGCGCTTCTGTACGGGATATTCCTCTTTTCGAGCGCGTTCTTTAAAAAGGAGATAAAAGAAGAGCCGGCGGAAGGCGGGACAGTTGCCAGCGCGGATCAAAACGCAGTATAAACATTGGCAATAAAAAACAGGCGGGCCCTTTGGCCGGCCTGTTTTTTTATTGCATCCAAGCGCTGTGCTTATTTAATAGAAGCAGGGTGAAAATCAAACGTTGAACCGGAACAGCACAACGTCCCCGTCGCGGATGACGTATTCCTTGCCTTCCTGGCGGATGAGGCCTTTTTCACGGGCCAGGTTCATATCCCCGCCGATCTCTTTCAGGGTATCGAAGGCGATGACCTCCGCGCGGATGAATCCCCGTTCAAAATCGCTGTGGATCTTGCCCGCGGCCTGGGGCGCCTTGGTTCCTTTCTGGATGGTCCAGGCGCGCACCTCCTTGGGGCCGGCAGTCAGGTAACTGATCAGTCCCAGCAGGGAATAGGATTTTTTTATGAGGCGGGAGAGGCTCGATTCTCCGATGCCGAGCTCCCCTATAAAAAGTTCCTTTTCTTCTTCGTCCAGCGCGCAAAGTTCCTCTTCCACCTTGGCGGAGACGGTTAGCACTTCCGCGCCCATCTCTGCTGCATAAGCAAGCAGGGGGGATATGGCCGGCAGATCCGTTTTGCCGACGTCCTGCTCCGCAATGTTTGCGGCATAGATCACCGGCTTGTCGGTCAGCAGGAAAAGGCCGCCGACAATTTCGCGCTGTACGCTGTCCAGATCCATGCTGCGGGCAAACACGCCTTTCTCCAGCCGGGCAAGCACGTATTCCAGCGTTTCCGCTTCGCGGATGTACTGGGCTTCGCCGGTTTTTTTCATCTTCTGCGCGCGGGTCAGGCGTTTTTCAACGGTTTCCATATCCGCAAATATAAGTTCGAAGTTAATGGTCTCCGCGTCGCGCACGGGGTCCATTGTTCCCTCCACATGCGTGACGTTGTCGTTTTCAAAACAGCGCACAACATGCAGCAGGGCGTCCACTTCCCGCACATGGGATAAAAACTTGTTGCCCAGCCCTTCGCCGCGGCTTGCGCCCTTTACCAGGCCGGCGATGTCCACGAATTCGACGGTGGCGGGGGTGAACTTTTCGGGATGGTATATTTCCGCAAGGTAGTCAAGGCGGCCGTCGGGCACCGATGCGATGCCGAAGTTGGGTTCTATGGTGCAGAAAGGATAGTTGGCGCACTGCGCGCCTGCCTGTGTCAGCGCGTTGAACAGGGTGCTTTTTCCTACGTTTGGAAGGCCGATAACGCCTAGTTTCATAAGTGTTCTTTTACCTTTCGGATTATTCGGATTATGCCCGCATACAATTATACGGCGAATGATAGGCGAAAGCAAGGCGGGGTTTGCAAACGGGAAAAACAATGGTATAATTCAGTTGCATATTGGCGGAAAACAAACCGCAAATCACTTTAAAAAGGAGACGGGATTATGGGCATTTTCGAGGCGGTCATTCTCGGGGTGGTGCAGGGGCTGACGGAATTTCTGCCGGTATCCAGTTCGGGGCACCTGGTTTTATTACAGAACGTTATGGGGTTTGATACGGTTCCCTTGTTTTTCGACACCATGCTGCATCTGGGTACGCTGATCGCCGTGGTGGCCGTTTTATTTAAAGAGATTGTGGAAATATTCAAGCATCCTATAAAAAACCACATGGGTATGATTATCATTGCCGTGATACCTGCCGGAATCGCAGGGCTGTTCTTTGGGGATTATTTTGAAAAAGCGTATACGGGCGGCGTTCTTTTGGCCGTGAGTTTTCTGATTACAGCGGGATTGCTTGTGTTTTCGGAGCTTGCCGCATCCAACCTGCAATCCAAAAAGCCCGTTACCGTGAAAAGTGCCCTTGCAATAGGCTTTATTCAGATAGTGGCGATCCTTCCCGGCGTATCTCGTTCGGGCGCAACGATTTCCGGCGGGCTCTTTTGCGGTGTTGAACGCAACCGGCTGGCAAAATTTTCGTTCCTGATTTCCATTCCGCTTGTTTTAGGATCGGTTATCACTACGGGCAAGGATGCCATGGACGTTGGTTTGGGCGATGTTTCAATTGCCGCCATTGTTATTGGCACTATTGCGGCTGCCGCGGCGGGATTCTTTGCCGTTAAATTCATGCTGGCCATTATCAGGAGGTCAAAACTTTACGGGTTTGCCATCTATGTCGCGGCTCTGGGCGCGTTCCTGCTGCTGGACCAGTATGTGCTGCATATAGTATTTTAGCGGAAAACAAATACGCCGCCGGGAAGAGGGCGGCGTTTTTTATTGCCTTCTTTAGAAAGTTGAGGATGCGAAGCATCCGAAACAAAAAACCACCCGTTTCACGGGTGGAGAGAAGAACTTATAGAAAGAAC
>Ga0172371_10008995_pt1 | contig 13819 bp, 8 predicted proteins | sample Lak12m_FD_114543 | JGI IMG/M metagenome (GOLD analysis project Ga0172371, IMG submission 114543) | Freshwater microbial communities from Kabuno Bay, South-Kivu, Congo - kab_022012_12m | ecosystem: Environmental > Aquatic > Freshwater > Lake | place: Democratic Republic of the Congo: South-Kivu... | reverse complement strand
CATAATATTCTCCGCGCTCACCACCATCTCCACCTTGCCCCCCCCCAAAGCTTCCGGGGAATGATCCAGAGGCACCTGCTCCACCCAAACGGCAGCAACCTCCGTCATTGTCACCATCTTCACCTGGCGTACCCATTGCACCATTTGTTCCTACAGCGCCCGCTGTTCCGTTATTCCCTGCACCTGCATTTCCGGCAATTACCTTGCATCTTACAATCTTATAATTTGAGCAACCGCTCATATATACTCCATAAGTGGAAATACCATTCCCGAAAGCATTGGTAACACGAATAGTTAAATCCTGCAAACGAAAATTGGTTGCATTGTTACAATACACTGCAACCAACCGGGCAGGATTTGATTCAGCATTGGTATTATCACGAAAAATGATGCTGGCTGCTCCATTGCTCTTTTGCCAGTTGGCATCATATCCCCCATCCAGTTCAACACCGGAAGGAATGTTGATAGCATTTGAAATTGTATAAGTTCCTGTAGCGAGCCACAAACGTTTATTGGCAGGGTTTGCAAGGGTAAGCCCATAAACGATACTGGCTGGATTTGTTTTTGTTCCTGCCGCTCCTGATGAGGCTCCGTTAGGAGTAACATACACAACACCACATTCCTGGGCGGAAACACTAATTACAAAAAATAATGCAAGAAACAGAAGGCAGAACTTATTAAGCAACTTAGACAAGCCTTTATAAAATAAATAAAAATTCAACATTGGCGCTGGTAATCTAATGCTTTACTAAAAACGTTGCAATTTCGGAATTTTTTACTGACTTTGCAAGAGTCTTTCGATGAATCATATTAACATATACCGGTTATTAGTTTTGATTTACGAAAAATTTACATTTTATCAGGAGCCTGAATTCCGAGTAACTTTAAGCTGTCAGCAATTATTTTTCCGGTTATACCTGTAAGCTGCAACCTGAAATTTTTCTTTGATTCATCTGCTTCTTTCAGCACAGGAAAATCATGATAAAACTGATTATATTCCTTTGCCAACTCATAAATATAATTGGCTAAAAGTGCAGGACTGTATTCATCTCCTGCTTCTTTCAACACCGCTGGAAACTGGTGAATGAGTTTAAGTAATTCTTTTTCTTTAGAAAGGATGAGCAATGAAGTGTTCACAGTTTTTGAAGGAAAGGTATCCGCCTTCCTCAACAAAGAACTTATCCTTGCATGTGTGTATTGAATAAATGGTCCTGTATGCCCGTTGATGTCAATACTTTCCTGGGGATTAAAAAGCATTTTCTTTTTCGGATCAACTTTAAGAATAAAATATTTCAGCGCAGCCATCCCAATCATGCGGTAAAGTTCTGTTGCTTCTGCCTCACTGATATCCTCTCCTTTACCCTTCTCTAATGAAATTTCTTTAGCTGTTGCAATCATTTCTTCCATCAGATCATCAGCATCCACAACTGTGCCCTCACGCGACTTCATTTTACCTGAAGGCAAGTCAACCATTCCATAAGAAAGGTGGTAACAATTTTTCGCCCACTGAAAACCTAATTTCTGAAGTATGAGAAACAACACTTTGAAATGATATTCCTGCTCGCTGCCAACTGTGTAAACAATCCTGTCTAATTCAGGAAAATCCCGGTAACGCAGAATTGCTGTGCCAATATCCTGTGTCATATATACAGTAGTGCCGTCAGAGCGCAATAACACCTTCTCATCCAAACCATCTTTGGTTAAATCCACCCATACTGATTGCCCTTCCTTGCGAATGAAAATTCCCTGTTCCAAACCTTTCAGCACTTCTTCTTTTCCCCGCAACCAGGTTTCGCTTTCATAATAAAGCCGGTCGAAATCAACACCGAGGTTTTTGTAGGTAATATCAAAGCCATCATAAACCCATCCGTTCATTTTTTCCCAGAGCGCATATACTTCCGGGTCTTTTGCTTCCCATTTTAAAAGCATTGCTTGTGCCTCAATAATTGAGGGAGCTTGCTTTTCGGCTTCTTCTTTCGTTAATCCTTTCGCCACTAATTCTGCTATCTCAGCTTTATAGTGTTTGTCAAACTCCACGTAATATTTTCCTACCAACTTATCTCCTTTCATTCCTGACGATTCAGGTGTTTCGCCACCTTGACTGCCGGCAGGCAGGTTTCCCCATTTCTGCCATGCCAGCATGGATTTGCAGATATGTATTCCACGGTCATTAATCACCTGCACCTTAATCACCTTGTGCCCGTTGGCTTTCAGGATTTCCGCCACTGAATATCCGAGCAGGTTGTTTCTGATATGTCCGAGGTGCAAAGGTTTGTTAGTATTGGGTGAAGAATATTCCACCATTATTGTTTTACCTGAATTAGCCGCTGCAAAACCATAATGTTCTTTTTGAGTAGCCGAGTTAAAAAAATCAAGCCAGAACGAAGAAGAAATAACAAGATTAAGAAAACCTTTCACCACATTGAAGTTCTCTACTTCCGCAAGATTTTCTTCCAGGTAATTGCCAATATCATTAGCCGTTTGCTCCGGTGATTTTTTGCTTATTCCTGTAAACGGAAAAACGACCATGGTGATATCGCCTTCAAAATCTTTATTGGTTTTTTGAAAAGTGATGCGTCTTTCATCAGGCTTCTGACCGTATAGCTTTTCTATTCCTGCCGCTATTGCTGATTTTAATTTTTCTTCTAAATTCATTTACTCACACTCGCTAATTGATTGGTTACTTTTCTTAAAATTTTAAAGGCGCTTTCAGCCATCATATTTTCTTTATCTAAGGTTGGGTTTATCTCTACCATTTCAAAGCAGCAGACTTTAGGACTGAGTACAAGACGTGATACAAAATTAGCTGCTTCAACACTTGAAAATCCTCTTGGCACAGGCGTTCCGGTGCCTTTTGAAATTTTCGGGTCCATGCTGTCCACATCGAATGAAATATAAATATGGTCACAATGAGCAAGCATTTTAAGTATCCTGTCTGCCGAGCGGCTGATACCTTTTTTCCGCATCTCCGCCACCGAAAGCTGTTTCACTTTATGTTTTTCAACAAGATATTCTTCCTCCTCTTCCATATCGCGCAATCCAACATATACCAGGTCTTCGTAATATATCTTGGGACAAATGCCGCCCAGGTTTTTCAGTTTGTTCCAGAACTGAACGGTTTCTTCAATGGGTTCGTTTCTCTGGTTTTCAAGATTGTCTTCCCCTAAAGAAAGCGCCAGGGGCATTCCATGCATATTGCCTGATGGCGTTGTATAGGGTGAATGAATGTCTGCATGAGCATCAATCCATATCACTCCAAGCCTTTTGCCAGGACAAGCCATTTTTATTCCGGCAATTGTTCCGCCTGCCGTACTGTGGTCTCCTGCAAGAATTAACGGAAACTGTTTTCGCTTCATAGTTTTTTTAACTTCGCTGCTAACCCTCTTATAAAGTTTATAAACAGCATTAATATGCTTTGCGTAATAATTAATGATGGGTTCAAATAATTCCTCGTTCTCGGTTTCAATTTCAACGGACTTCAATTTCTTGAAATACAAACTATGGAAATCCATGGCGGCAATTTTAATGGCATCTATGCCAAGGCTTGCACCGCGGGTTCCTGCGCCTATCTCTGATTTTACTTCTATAAGTTTTACAGTTCTCATTTCAGGAGGCAAAGTTATAATGAAACCGCGAATGGCAATAAATAAAAAAGGCGCTGAAACCAGCGCCTTTTTTACAGTTAATAAAAACTAAACTTATTTAGCTACTGTGAATTTTGCAGTAACCTGTGAATCGTTCGTCAGAACAACTGCTGTATAAATACCATTTGCAAGTTTACTGATGTCGGCACTAAATAATGAACCGGCATTATTTAATGAAGCTTCATAAACTTTTGCTCCAAGTGCATTGTAAATAACCAGAGCTTTTGCGTTTATAACATTCACTCCAAAATTGAAGTTCAGTATTTCACCGGCAGGGTTAGGATAAATGCTTACCGCATTTGCATCTGAATTTTCTTCAACAGAAACGGTTGTGCAAAGTGTATTTGAAGTTATCGCATTTTGATTCATACCCAGCGTTGATGAATTTCTTATTGTTAAAGTAACATCTGCAGAAAGAATATCGGCAAGAGATACGTCTGTAAAAGAAGCATACGCATCACTGGAGGAAACATTTGTTTCAACAAATGCTGCAGTGCTTTCATTGCATAAGCTGCTTCCGTTTGCATCCATTCTGACTACAAAGGCATCATTCTGCACTCCGCCAAATGAAGCGGAATAACCTGCTGCAACAAAACCTCCACTTCCATCTTCAGTTATGGATTGAAAATAATCTGCACTGGTACCTCCATAAGTTTTTGCCCACTGAATAACACCGTCAGCATCTACACTAATAGCAAAAGCATCTCCACCATTTCCAAAGCTTTGTGTACTTCCACAAAGCACCACTCCGTTGTTACTTGAATTGTTACATGCTGCAGCCAATGATTCGCTGCCTGTTCCTCCATAAGTTTTAAACCAATCCATAACAATTACTGGAAAAGCAGAAGCATTAAAGCGGGCTAAGAATGCTTCTCCGTTTCCTTGTCCTACGTTTCCGGCTGCATTTCCGGCAATAAAGAATATACCTGAGCCACCATCAATAAATACTCTTGCATCATCATCACCGGGACCTCCGAAGATAAAAGCTGCGTTTTTAGTACCATCCTCATTTAATAAAACAGCCATGCAATCATTCAAACCCATTACGTTTACGCCTGAATAACCAATTATCATGTAGCCCATTCCTTGTATTGGCTGAACATGATAAGCAACCTCATTGGTGTAAGAAGTTCCTACGGTTTTACTCCAGATAACGGCACCGGTTGCAGCATCTAATTTCGCCACAATCGCATTAAATTTTGCATTGTCACTCTGTTTTGTTTGTCCGGCAACAATTACGTTTCCATCATTTCCTTCTGCTACGGAAAAACAGCGGTCAATGCTGTCGGTTCCGAGTACTTCTATCCATACAGGACCCACATCATTAAACGTTACTGCAAGTATATCATCAATATTGGCAGGATTAGTTGAATAGCTGTTTGAAGCTCCTGCTACTGTTACGTTGCCTGATGCAAATTCTGCAAGCGCTCTTGCTGTTTCGTTTCCTGCTCCGCCTGCCTCTATGTTGGTGGCGTTGAATGTACCGTTTAAGTTGCCGTCCATAATCATCAGTTCATAACCTCCGCTGCTGGGTGTGGCATTGCTGGCTCCCACGAGCAGAATTTTATCTGTAGTAACCAATGCTTTGTTTACATATTCGTCACCTCCCGCATCTAATGTAGTTTGATATTGCTGGGCAAAGGCGGGTGTTGCACCGGCTATCAATAAACCTAAAATTGTTTTTGTTAAATTTTTAATCATGTTTTTTGTTTTTTGTTAATGAAAGGATTTATTTTTTTATTGAGGCGTCAATATTAATATTTTTTTTCTTTAAGGTGAAGGAATTAATAAAATAAATTTCGGTTGCAAATAGTCCTATAAGATGATTTATGCTGAATTTATTTTGATACAGATTTCAGGTAATAAGAAATGAATACCCGTAAACTTTTATGCTATACAATGTCTAATTAATTTATTTTTGCCCTCATAAATTTATTACGATGGCTTATAAAATTCTGCTGGTTGAAGATGAAGAGAGTTTGCTCGATGTAATCAAACTGAACTTAGAGCTGGAAGGCTATGAGGTTACTCCGGTAACCAATGGCAAGGTTGCTCTTGGTGAAGTCCGCAGCAAACGTTTTGATTTACTGATCCTCGATGTGATGCTTCCCGAAATGGATGGTTTCAGCATTTGCCAGGCGGTGAGGCTCGACAATAATCCTGTTCCCATTCTTTTTCTTACCGCAAAAAACTCAAGCGAAGACCGTGTGTTCGGGCTTAAGATAGGCGGAGATGATTATCTTACTAAACCCTTCAATTTGGAGGAATTGTTATTGCGCGTTCAGATACAACTGAAAAGAAATAGCATCAATAACAATAAAGAACCTGACACCATCTTAAAATTCGGCAACTGCGAAGTAAATTTCCTGACTTATGAAGTGATTGGGCATAATGGCGAAAAACATCAACTGGGCAATCGCGAAATAATGTTGCTGAAACTATTGTGGGAACGCAAAAACGAAGTGGTGTCGAGAGAAGAAATATTCGAAAAAATTTGGGGCGGGGATACGGACACCACGCTGCGCACCATTGATAATTATATAGTAAATTTAAGAAAATATTTTGAAGAGAATTCGAGAGAGTCTAAGTATTTTCATTCTGTAAGAAGCGTAGGTTACCGCTTTACTCCTGAACAATAGCTTACCTGTAAGCATAATACATCAGCACATACTCAATGGCTTGCTTTATAGCCAGGTTAACCGGAAAAAACTTTTCCGTGAGGTTTGCATCAACTGAGCGCAGCCGGAAATAATAATCGCGCATAAGGGGAATGGACATCCCTTCTCCTACCAGTTTCACTGTTTTGTGATAATCTTCTGCCTGCGTTTCTTTAATTGTTTTGCAGGTGGAAAGTTCAGGTTTCCCATATTTATCAATCCTTGCGGAGAAACCGAAAAGACGGCAGGTTAATCCCCTGTGCCGGTATTCGGTGCAGGTGCCTGCATTGATGTTTTGTTCAGGGAATGATTTAAAAATGATGCAGGTATTCCCAGGATTGTTGTTCAACTTTTCGAGTACATGCTCCGCTTCCCCCTTTAAATAAAGATGATAAGCGAAGGGAAGAAACTCCAGCGGAGTAGCTTCTATATCCGGCTTTTTACAGCAGGCACCGCAACCGGCAATACAATGCAGTTTTGTTGCCTGCCGGAAAGCTGAAACCTCATTTTCCAGTTCATTAAAAACTTCTTCTACGGCTTTTACTTTTTCTTCCACAAGTAAATTTTATGCTTTATTTGTTTATTGATTTTCTCCTGAAAACAGCATCACCTTTCCCCTGTAGGTATGGGTATTCCCGAAAACATCAGTAATAAGAAATACATAGACATAAACATCCTGCGGAGCTAATTCATTTGTTTTGGAAATCATGCCATCCCATTTCGGGTTATCTGCAAAAGAGGAAAAGATTTCTTCGCCCCAGCGGTTGAAGATGCGCATCCGGCTGCTTGTAATTCCTATGCCGGAGCCGAAGAAATAATCGTTATCGCCATCGCCATTCGGGCTGAAAGAATTTGGAATGTAAAAGGTAAAAGCATCATTAATAATTACAATACTTTCAATGGTGTCCCTGCAACCAAACTGGTTGATTACAATCTGCTGCACCGTATATGTTCCGGTGTCGGAATAAGTATGTTGGGGGTTTTGCGTAGCTGCATTGATATGGTCGCCAAAATCATATTGCCATTGATTTGCACCGGAAGAGTTATCCGTGAAATCAATATATGGATAAATGATAGTGGTTGGCTGTGGCGAAGCGCTGAAACCTGCTGCCGGTTTGGGATATACCGTAATCATACCGGCAAGCGTATCAACATTATCGCAACCATTGGCTGATTTTACATGAAGAATAACAGTGAACACACCTGCGCTGTCAAAAACATGCAAAGGATTTTGGGCAGGCGATGTATTTCCGTCACCAAAATCCCAGAGCCACCATACAATATCGTATCCTGGCGGAATAATGGAAAGGTCCGTGAAATTAACTGCAAGCGGCTGGCATCCTTCTTCAACGTCAGCAATAAAATCCACATCAGGAGCAGGAAAAACTTCTACAGGAAGCATTACAGAACTCTGGCAGCCGCTGTCGGAAGTTACGGTAAGGTTCACATTAAATATTCCTGCATCAGTGTATGTATGAGAAGTGTTTTGCAGCGTGGAAGTGCTACCATCATTGAAGTTCCAGCCCCATGCAATGCTATTACCTGAAGCTATGGTTGATAAATCAGTGAAGTCGGTAATGCTTCCAAGGCAAACCGATGTGGCGGAAAAATCAACCACAGGAACTGCATTGACAATTACCGGGTGAGTGATGGTGGCTGTGCAACCAAATTCACTTGAAACAATAAGCGACACATCAAATATTCCATGCGTTGAGAAAGTGTAAAGCGGGTTGGAGTTATTGGTAATAAAACCGTTGTCATCAAAATTATAGGTCCAGGATTCAACGCTGCCGAAAGCAATACCACTCAGGTCGGTGAAGGCAGTCGGGGTTCCGGCACATTCAATGGTAGCAGAAAAATCAGGCTGAGGAACGGGATACACGCCAATGGTATTTATTGCCGTATCGCTGCAACCACCAACGGAAGTAACAATCAGCGAAATATTATAAGGTCCCCAGTTATTATAAACATGCGGAGGCGGTGCATCCCCCGAATAATTCATTGAGCCGTCACCAAAATCCCAATCCCACTGCGAAATGGTTCCCACACTGATAACACTCTGGTCAGTAAAAACCGCATTGTCGTCCTGGCATATATCATTCACGGAAAAAGCAGCCTGCGGAATATCTGAAACAAGCAGGGTTGCAGTTTGCGAACCGGTGCAGCCCTGGTCGCTTGTTACCTGCAAGCCCACTAAATAAGTTCCGGCTACAGTGTAAATATAAACAGTATCCTGCGCTGCGGAAAAGATGCCATTGCCAAAACTCCAGTTCCAGCCATTGATAAAGCCTGATGAAATAGTTGACTCGTCAGTGAAAACACTTACATCTCCCACGCAGGTTCCGGTTGTATTGAATGAAGCAAGCGGTTTTGGATGCACTGTTATGTTTTGGGTAAGTGAATCAGTACAACCAAAGTTGGAAGTCACAACTAACTTCACATCAAAACTTCCTCCTGCGCCATAAACATGCACGGGGTTTTGCTCATTCGAAGGATTGGAGACATCACCAAATGTCCATTCCCAGGCATCAATGGTTCCGGAAGCGATTGAAGAGTTATCAGTGAAAGCGGAAGGACTTTGTGCGCAGGCGGTGGTATTGCTGAAATCAGGAACAGGCAAATCGCGCACCGTAATATTCTGTGAAATGGATGCAGGGCAACTGTGATCAGAAACAATGGCAAGGGAAACGCTGAAGCTGCCTGTTGCGGCATAGATATGAAAAGGATTTTGTTGCCCTGATACAGGACTTCCATCGCCAAAATTCCATGTCCATGAATTGATGTTTCCTGAAGAAATGGTTGACTGGTCGCTGAAACTCATTGCGCTGTTCATGCAGGCATTGGAATAGATAAATGCAGGAACAGGAATGGGATATGCATCTGTTTGTTGGGTAATTAATCCGGTGCAACCATTATCGCCTGTGGCAGCAAGCGTAACATTATACTGACCGGAAGAATTATAGGTGTGGCTTGGGTTCTGCGTATTGTCAATCGGGGAACCATCACCGAAATTCCATGTCCATGTAGTGATAGTTCCTGAAGGAAATAAAGTCTGGTCAGTGAAATTTACAAGCGTACCCGTACATTGGTTTGTAAACACAAAGTCCACTTGTGGCGAAGGTTTTACAGTTACATTATAGAAAGAAGTATCATGGCAGCCAATATCATTTTCAACAATAAGGCGTACATTGAAAGTTCCCGCAGCGCTGTAGATATGTGATGGATTCTGTGTAGCGGAATTATTTCCGTCACCAAAATTCCAGTCCCACGAAACAATGTTGGCTCCTCCCCCACTCTGCGAGGCATCCGTGAAATTGGTCGCTGTTCCTTCACAGGCAGTATTGAACGTGAAGTCAGCTACGAGGGCATTGGTAAAGATAATCACCATCGTATCGCTGCCGGTGCAGCCATCAGAAACATCAGTAACATCCACATACCACGTTCCTGCTGCGGCATTGATGGAAGCAGTTGTTTCACCGCTGTTCCAGAGATAAGTATAATTTCCGCTGCCGCCTGTTGTCGCTGCATTTATTGCAGCCTGGTTGATACAGGAAATATTCTGGTCAGCGCCCAGGTCAACTGTCAAACCATTTACCGTAACACAAAAGGAATAAACGGAAGTGCCGTAATACTGGCAGTTGTCATCTTTTACCTGCACGGTGAAACAATGCGGGACATTGCTGATGTCAGCTTGCGCGGGTGTCCAGCAAAACTGCGCCTGCGGACGCTGCCCTGCACCGGGAGTAAAAGTTGCAGCCGGTATTGCATTGTTCCATTCCAGTGTTAAATTCTGTCCTGCATCGCTGTCATAACTATTGATATAAAAACAGATGTTAGTGTTGGCGCAGGTGGAGATGGTATAATTTCCGTTTCCTGTTCCCGTTCCCGCTAAGTCAATGCCATCAAGATAGGGCAGGTTGTTGGTGCAGTTAACAACACGTATCTGCAAATCGCGCATCACCGAACCAATCAGTTGCCCGTTGCGGTATTCTTCAACCAGCACGGCAACAACAGCCACTTCCAGCGCCTGCGGTGTCATGCATATATCTCCTGTGGCATTATCAAAAGTTACGGGAGGATTGGAATTCAGCGGCTGCGTAGCTGAATAAGCACCAAGATAAGTGATGGAAGAACCGGGTGCATTCATGGGAGCAACTAATGAATATACCAATGAATCACCGTCCGGGTCAATGGCTCCGTGATTGAAACAAAAGGTTTGTCCCACGCAGATAAACGGAACAGGATTATTTGAAAATGAGGGGGAGTTGTTGCAGCTAACATTCTGGTTGTCGAGTGTGGCTTCCACATGGATGTTCTGGTTTCCCGGGTCGAAAATGGTGTTGATGGCGGTGTTGCGGCAACACAAATCATAGCTCAGCACCCAGTCACTGCAATTGGCAGGCAGGGTAACGGTATTGGTGTAGATATATTCCTGCACGCCCGGCAATAAACCTCCCGCACATTCGGTAGTAGCACTTTGGCAGATAGGCGAAACTTCCTGTCCTGTGCCGGGAAGCGGGTTTAAGTTGATGGTAAAATTCTGCCCGCAGGAAACAGAACTGATGGTAATAATGGCAGCATTGGGCGCAGCCACCCCGGCACAGTCGCGGTAAAAAGAAAGCGTAACACGGTATTGGTTTCCTCCGAGGCACTGATAAGTTAAGTCAGCCCCCTGGGAATGTGAAGCCAATGCACTTCCGGTTGCAAATACAAAGACAAGGAAGAGGACAAAAACTCCGGGGATATAGTTTTTGTAAAACATTTTGCATCAAAATTAGGAAATAAAGCAGGCAAAGGCAATGATGAACGTCCTTAGTTCTCTACATGCTTATGTTAATGTATTTTTAAATTCCAGAAATATGTTGACTGAGTTGTATAATTATAGCCTATTTTTTTTCGTGTTAACATTTCTTATCATGCAAGTAGGAAAAAATTAACCCTAATTTAGCGCCTCAATTTTAAAACTATGCTTACGCTGCTCAAGCGCGAAATACTCAGTTTCCTCCATTCACTCACCGGGTATATTGTGGTAGGTGTTTTCCTGCTTATCACGGGTTTGTTTATGTGGGTAATTCCGTATGATGCCAATGTGCTGGACAACGGCTATGCCAATATTGACGCATTGTTCACGCTGGCGCCCTGGGTGTTTATGTTCTTGGTTCCAGCTATTACCATGCGTTCGTTTGCAGAAGAAAAGAAAAGCGGAACGATAGAATTATTGCAGACCAAACCGCTCACTGATTTCCAGATCATTTTTGCAAAATACCTTGCTGGTGTCCTCTTGGTTCTTTTTTCAATTGTCCCTACGCTGGTCTATTATTTTTCAGTTTACCGGCTGGGATTTCCTGCCGGGAACATTGACAGCGGCAGCGTATGGGGATCATACACAGGTCTGCTTTTTCTTGCAGCCGCCTTTGTTGCCATCGGGGTTTTCGCTTCATCAGTAACCGAAAACCAGATCATCGCTTTCATCATCGCGCTGTTCCTGTCCTGGTTTTTCTTTGATGGTTTTGCGAGCATCAGTTCGCTTGACATTTTCGGGAAAGTGGATAACATCCTGCTCAATTTCGGGATGCTGGAACATTATTTAAGCATGAGCCGCGGAGTGCTGGATACCCGCGACATGGTTTATTTCATCAGCCTGAGCGCGGTTTTCATTCTGTTCACACAAATTGCATTGCAACGCGGAAAAAATGTGGTCGCTTCTTTTTTTGAGCGTACCGGAGTGCGTCTTTCTTCTTTGCTGATCATCATCATTGCGCTCAACGTTATCGGAGGTTTTATCTTCAAACGTTTTGACCTTACTTCCGAGAAAAGATATTCCCTATCTCCTACTACCATTGATTTAATTAAGAACTTAGATGATGTGGTTTATGTAAAAGTTTATCTCGAAGGGGACTTTCCGGCAGATTTCAAACGCCTCAGAAACAAGACCAAAGAAATGCTGGATGAATTCCGGGCTTACGGAAAAAACAAAATTGAATACGAGTTCATCAATCCGTCAGCAAACCCGGATAAAAAGCAGCGGGAAAAACTTTACCGTCAATTGGTGAAGCAGGGGCTGCAACCCACAACCTACAAACTGGATGAGAAAGAAGGTGCGGTGCAGAACACCATTTTCCCCGGAGCCATCTGTTATTACAGCGAACGCGAAATGCCGCTGCAATTGCTGAAAAGCAGGATGGGCGCTGCTCCTGTTGAGATGCTGAATAATTCCATTGAAGACCTGGAATACGAAATCTCCAACACCATACGCAAACTGAGCGAAAACAAAAAAGATAAAGTAGGTTTTGTGATGGGACAGGGAGAATTAGAGAAACCTTTTGTAGCCGATATAGCCGGTGCGCTGAGCGAATATTATGTGGTGGACACGGTGACTATTAACGCGCAACTCAACAGCCTCAAAGACTTTAAAGCCATCATCATTGCAAAACCCCTTTCAGTTTTTGATGAAAAAGATAAATTCATCATTGACCAGTTTGTGATGCGTGGCGGGAAAATATTGTGGTTAGTGGATGGCTGCGAAGCCAGCATGGACAGCCTTCAGAATGCTTCCGCCACGCTGGGAATGCCGGTGGATGTGAACCTTGCCGACCAGCTTTTTAAATACGGTGTACGTATCAACACCAACGTGTTACAGGATTTGCGCGCTGCCGAAATTCCTGCCCCTACCGGATACGTGGGAAACCAGGTACAGTGGGGATTGCAGCCCTGGATATTCTTTCCATTGATTGTGCCGCAAAGCGAACATCCGGTGGTGCGCAACCTCAATGCCATCCGCACCGAATTTGTTTCCAGCATAGATACCGTAGGTGCTAAAGGCGTAAAGAAAACCATACTGCTTGCTACCTCAAAATATTCACGAACAATGAACACGCCTGTGAAAGTAGGCTTGGAAATATTAGTGAACAAACCCAATGAAGCATTATTCAATAAAGCATACCAGCCGGTGGCGGTATTGCTGGAAGGTGAATTTGAATCGGTGTTCACCAACCGTATTCCACCTTCGCTGCAACTGAGCAAGGAAATAGGTTTTAAGGAAAAAAGCGTTGCCAATAAAATGATAGTTATTTCGGATGGCGATGTGATTAAAAACAAATACAAACAAAGCACAGGCGAAGTTTTTCCGCTGGGTTATGATGTTTATACCGACCAGACTTTTGGCAATAAAAAATTTATCCTCAACTGCGTGAATTACCTTTGTGATGATACGGGTTTGATTTCGGTGCGCTCAAGGGAAATAAAAATCAGGATGCTGGATAAAAAGAAAGTGGCGAAACAGCGGCTGCAATGGCAATTGCTGAATGTGGCGCTGCCGGTTGTGCTGATTATTGTATTTGGAATTGTGCAAACTATTTTGAGAAAAAGAAGATATGAGAGATAGAACGCAGATGACGCGGATTTAACAGATTAACGCGGATTTAAAATCAGTGAATATCCGCCTGATCCGCGTCATCTGCGTTCTATTAAAAAAATATACCCATGAAAAAAAACAGAACCTTTATCATCGTTGCCCTG
>Ga0172371_10008993_pt1 | contig 13820 bp, 14 predicted proteins | sample Lak12m_FD_114543 | JGI IMG/M metagenome (GOLD analysis project Ga0172371, IMG submission 114543) | Freshwater microbial communities from Kabuno Bay, South-Kivu, Congo - kab_022012_12m | ecosystem: Environmental > Aquatic > Freshwater > Lake | place: Democratic Republic of the Congo: South-Kivu... | reverse complement strand
TCGTCCTGGCCGGCCACTTGAAGGGATCAGAAAATCTGGCTCAAACAATGGCGTTGACCGTGATCGTAGCCGACACCATTGTGGCTGTGATCGGGCTGGCTCTGGCTGTTCAGATCCGTCTGCGCACCGGCAGCCTGGATGTCAAGAACCTTTCCAACTTGAAGAGGTAGACCATGATCTCAACCCTGATAGCACTTTCCATCGGTTTACCCTGGCTGGGAGCTTTGGTTGTCTGGCTGATCGGCGACAAATATGAAAAGGTCCAGCACTGGACGGCCATCCTCTTTTCAGTCGGCGCTGCTGTAGCAGCCACCATGATGCTTTGGCACGCCTCAAGCGAAGTAGGTTTGTCGATCCGTATCAATAACGTCATCTACGGGCAATTCAACTTCGTCGCAGACGGGCTTGGCGTCTTCCTGACCGTCATTGCTACCGTGATCGGTTCCCTGGCGGTTATCTTTTCCACCAGTTATATGAAGGGAGAGGCGCAGCTCGGACGTTATTACGGGTTTGTGCTCTTCTTCATCGGCGCCATGGCCGGCCTGGTGCTGACCAGCAACATCATGCTGATGTTCCTGTTCTGGGAGATCACCGCGCTTTGTTCTTATGCATTGATTGCATTCCATAATGACGACCCCAAGGCAGTAAAAGGCGGCGTCAAGGCTTTGATCATCACCTCCATCGGCGGCGTCGGTCTGTTGTTGGGCGCCGTCCTGCTGTTCGCCTATACTGGCAGCATGGATATCAACAACTTCATGGCGAACGCTTCGCAGATCCCCGTGACCGTCATGGCGGTTTTGGCTTTCGGGTTCCTGATCGCAGCAGCCGCCAAATCGGCCCAGTTCCCCTTCCAGACCTGGCTGCCGGACGCCATGGAAGCGCCCTCGCCCATTAGCGCCCTGATCCACGCGGCCACCATGGTGAACGCCGGCGTCTATCTGCTGGCCCGTTTTTATCCTGTTTTTAAAGAAGTCCCTTACTGGCGCGAAGCGGTCATGGTCGTTGGCATGATCTCGGCCTTGCTGGCTGCCATCATGGCATTGACCGCCATGGACCTGAAGCGGGTCCTGGCCTATTCAACCGTCAGTCAGTTGGGTTACATGGTCTACGCGGTGGGCGCGGGCAGCGTTTTCGCCAGCCAGTTCCACCTGTTCAGCCATTCCATCTTCAAAGCGCTGCTCTTTTTGGCGGCCGGCGCGGTCATCCATTCCGTCGGCACTCGTAATATGCAGGAAATGGGCGGCGTAGGCAAGAAATTGCCCTTCGTCAAATGGGTCTTTATCATCGGCGCGCTGGCTTTGGCCGGCATCCCGATCCTGAATGGGTTCTGGAGCAAGGAAGTCATCCTTGAAGCCGGACTGGCAGGCGGACCGGGCTGGATCTACGGCGTCATGGTTTTGGTGGCCGGTTTGACCGCCCTTTACACCATCCGCTGCGTGTGGATGGTCTTCTTTGGCGAACCCCGCACTGATTACCACGCCCATAAAGTGGAATTGGCCATGAAGGTGGCTCTGGCTCCGCTGGCGCTGGCTGCCCTGGTCTCCTGGCTGGCGGTCGGTCCGTTCTCGACCCTGCTTGGGGAACACACCTTGCCGTTCCACGGGATCGAGTCCATCGGGATCGCCGGATTGTTCCACGATGTGCTTTCCGTTCCGACCTTGATCGCGCTGATCGTGATCGCGCTGGGGATCACGCTGTGGCTGCTGCGTGACAAACTGGCAGGCGTCGTGGACGGGCTCAAGAGCATCCGCTGGGCTTCAGAGAACAGTTTTGGGTTTGAGGCCATCAACAATGCCGTGGTGCGCGTGACCAACAGCCTGGCTGAAGGACTGCGCGGCACCCAGACAGGTATTCTGAACTGGAATATCCTGGGGATCATGGCTGCCCTGGTGGTCCTCTTTGCCGTTATCATTTTGGGAGTCTGACATGAACACTCAAACGCTCTATACAGGCATGATCGCCTTACCCTTCCTGGCAGCTCCCCTGGTCTATCTCTTTGGTCGCGTGTCTGCTCGCAAAGGACAACGCTGGGGGATCATCCTGGCGCGTGTGCTGGCCGTGCTGGCTCTGGCGGCTGACCTGGTGCTTCTGTATGTGAACCTGATGACTGCCATGGGCGGTCAGGAGTTATCTAAGTATATCGGCATGGTCATGCTGCGATTTGACGGCATCGGCCTGCTGCTTGCCGCGGTTGCGCTTGTGCTGGGTCTGATGGTTACCATTTTCTCGATCCCTTACATGGCGAACGAGAAAAATGAAGAGAAATTCCACGCGCTGCTGCTGATGACCATCGGTTCCATCATGGGCATTGGCTTTACGCAAGACCTTTTCAACATGTGGGTCTGGTTTGAAGTGATGGCCATCAGCACGTATTTTCTGGTGGCATTCTATAACGAGCAATCCGCGTCTCTTGAAGCCGGACTTAAGTATCTGGTCCAATCCGCGGTTGGTTCGGCGCTGGTCCTGTTCGGCATCGCGGCCGTCCTGGCCGGGATCGGATCCACCGATTTCATGAGTGTTTGGCATCTCAGCGGATCGTTGGGTGGATTGGGGACCATCGGGTTGGTGCTGATGATCGTCGGTTTCGGCGTCAAAGCGGCCCTGGTGCCCATGCATACCTGGCTGCCGGACGCCCATTCCCAGGCCCCTTCCGGGATGAGCGCGCTGCTTTCCGGCGTCGTGATCGAAGCCGGCCTGATCGCCATGTTGCGAGCCATCAGCCTGATGGGCAAACTCGGCGGAAGCTGGGGCTACATCCTGATCGGTTTCGCCTGCCTGAACATTCTAGTAGGAAACCTTATGGCGTTGCGGCAAACGGAAGTGAAAAGGCTGCTTGCTTTTTCGAGCCTGGCGCACATGGGATACATGCTGTTTGGTTTCGGCCTCGGCTTTGCCTTCAGTTCAGGCGACGGCGGCGCAGGCGGTTTCTTCCACCTGATTACGCATGCCTTGATGAAGGGGCTGGCCTTTATGGCAGCCGGAGCCTTGCTCTATACGCTGCACCTCTCAAAGGGCGACCACAACCCGTTGACCCTTGATGACCTGAACGGCGCGTCGCGCAAGTACCCGCTCATCGCGATCGGTTTGAGCGTGGCCGTGCTGGCACTGGGTGGCATCCCGCCCTTTGCAGGGTTCATGTCCAAGTGGCTGATCCTGTTGGCCGGCGCTGAAACACGCAACACCTGGATTCTGGTGGCTGTGGTCTTTGTCGGCCTGAACAGCGTCTTGTCTCTGGGGTATTACGCTCCTATCGTCAACCGCCTCTTTAAACGCGAGACTTCACCCGCCGTGGAACACGGCAGCAAAGTCCCCTGGCTGATGGCCGTGCCGGTTGTGATCCTGGTGGTCTTGATCGTGGTCCTCGGCATCTGGCCGACCAGCATCGAGGTCCTGTACGGGAACGCGGTCAACACCCTTCTCACTTATTTCTTTAGTTAAAGGAGAAATGAAAAGCGATGAACATCCTTTTATCCCCTCCTCTTGCTTTTCTGATCTACATTCCGCTGGTCCTGGCCATCTATTTTGTGGGCAAGGGCCTGGCCGGAAAAGGAAAACCTTCAGCGGAAAAATCCAGTCTTTACGGCAGCGGTGAAGAAGCCGCCACTTCGCTGGCGTCACCCGGTTATAAACCTTTCTTTATGATCGCGTTCTTCTTTGCGATCCTGCACCTGGGAATGCTCGTGGTAGGCACCGGCTCATTTAATGGCAAAATGCTGCCCTTCATTGTAGGGCTTATCCTTGCCCTGATCGCCTTGATCCTGGGTTGATGGACAGGAGTATATAAATGGAAAACATGATGCAAGGCGTAATGGTAAAAGTAAAGACCTGGGCAAGGGTCAATTCCCCCTGGGCCATCCACTATAACAGCGGATCCTGCAATGGCTGTGATATCGAGATCCTGGCCACCTTGACCCCGCGCTATGACGTGGAACGTTTCGGCATAAAACTGCAGGGCAGCCCCCGTCACGCGGATGTTTTGATCTGCACCGGCCCGGTAACGCTGCAATCCCGCGACAGACTGGTGCGCATTTACAACCAGATGCCCGAACCCAAGTTCGTGGTGGCCGTTGGATCCTGCGGACTTTCAGGCGGCGTGTTCCAGGGTTGTTACAACGTGGTCGGTGACATTAGCGAGGTCATTCCCGTGAATGTCTACGTGCCGGGCTGTCCGCCTCGACCTGAAGCCATCATTCATGGCGTCGTCGAGCTTTTGAAAAGCTTGCAAAACTAGGCGGAGCGCGGAGAGAGGTAATTTATGGATACAGAAAAAGCACTTCAACTCGCCGAATCCAGACTTAAGGATTTTATCGTTTCTGCAAACCGGCCTGAAGAGAACCGTTTGGACGTGGTGATCAACAGGAAGGATCTTAAAGCCGCAGTCAGCGCCTTGCTCGAAGAAAAGCAGTGGGGCTACCTGTCTGCCATCACCGGGCTGGATAATGCGGCCTGGAAGGTGGATGAAACCAGCAAGGAAAGATCGCTTGATCCCGATGGCGGTTCACTGGAACTGCTTTATCAATTCTGTTACGGCGCTGCTGTAACGACCTTGCGGGTCAGTCTGCCTTATGACGACGCCAAAGTGGATTCGATCTGCGACCTGATCAGTTCGGTCACCTTGTACGAACGCGAAGCCGCCGAACTGCTGGGGATCGAATTTATTGGGGCGCCAAACACAGACCGCCTCGTTTTGCCGGATAACTGGCCGGACGGTGTTTATCCGCTTCGAAAATCTTTTACCGGTCTTGAGAACACAGCGAAAGGATAGCAGACATGGATTTTAATACTGCTCCCGAAAAATTTATCGTACCGATCGGCCCGCAGCATCCGGCTTTGAAGGAACCCGGTCACTTTGAGTTTACCGTGGAAGGCGAGATCGTAACGAACGCCACCGCCCGGCTGGGCTTCGTCCACCGCGGCATGGAAAAGGGCGCCGAAGAACGCACCTGGATCCAGGACCTTTACCTGATGGAACGCGTCTGCGGCATCTGTTCACACGTGCACGCCCTGGCTTTTTCATTGGGCGCTGAAAAATTGGCCGGTGTTCAGGCTCCTCCGCGCGCCCAGGCCATCCGCGAGATGGTGGCCGAACTGGAACGCATCCATAGCCATTTGCTTTGGTTGGGTGTCGCGGCGCATGAGGGCGGGTTTGATACCCTCTTCATGTACTCCTGGCGCGACCGCGAAACCGTGATGGACTTGCTTGAAACCATCAGCGGCAACCGCGTCAATTATTCGGTCAACGTGCTGGGCGGCGTCAAGATCGACATCAGCGACCAACAGGCCGATGAGATCCGCAAAGGCATGGATTTCCTCGAGGAACGCACCAAACACTATCTGAAGGTGGTCACGGAAGACGAAACCTTCCTCGGACGCACACGCAACATCGGCGTGATGGATAGCGAATTGGCCGTAAAGCTGGGCGCCATCGGTCCGACCGCCAGGGCATCAGGCCTGAAACGGGACGTGCGCTACGATGCACCATACGCGGGTTACGGTGATTTCCCCGTCAAGGTGATCACCAACAAAAAGGGCGACCTTGAAGCCCGTTTCGTCGTCCGCATCGAAGAGTTGTTCGAGAGCTACCGTCTGGTACGCGAGATCCTGGATAAAATGCCCGCAGGCGACCTGACTGTAAAGGTTCCCCGCCGCATCCCCGAAGGGGAAGTGATCAGCCGCGTGGAAGCGCCGCGTGGCGAATTGCTCTACTTCATGAAGAGCAACGGATCGGACAAACCGGAGCGCATCAAGGTGCGCACCCCGAGCCTGTGCAACTGGGCCTCTGTGTTGGTGACCGCCATCGGTCACAACCTGGCAGACATGCCCATGATCCTGGCGGGCATCGACCCCTGCTTCTCCTGCAATGATCGTATTGTAACCGTCAACCGCAACGTGGACTCCAGCCAGATGGACTGGGAGGACTTGCGGCGCTATGGAATCGAGTATTACAAATGAATATCCAATTCCCTGCCCTCGTAGCTTTGTTGTTTTTTCCCGGCGGACTTTTCCTGCTCGCCAGCGGACTGGTATTTGAGTACATCGACCGCAAGCTGGTGGCGCGTTTCCAGAACCGCATCGGACCGCGCTGGTTTCAGCCCCTGGCCGATGTAATTAAACTGCTTTCCAAAGAGGAGATCTTTCCGGCCGGCGTGGTCAAGAGCCTTTTTGTAGCCCTGCCTGTGGTTGCCCTGGCGGCTGCGCTGACTGCCGCGCTCTACGTGCCCCTTTTCGGGTTCAGGGCGGCTTTCAATTTCCAGGGTGATCTGATCGTCACGCTTTACCTGTTGAGCATGATGACCCTGTGCATCGGGTTGGCGGGCGCCAACACTGAAGACCGCTTCTCTCTGGTGGGCGCAACGCGCGCTCTGACGCAATTGTTTTCTTACGAAGCGCCCTTCCTGCTGGCATTATTGGGGCCGGCCATCGCGCTGGGAACCTGGAATATCTCTGAGATCAACGCAGGCGCCGGAAGCCAGACCTGGTTCATCCTGGCGCAGCCGATCGGTTTCGTGGTGGCTTTGGTTGGTTTGATGGGCAAACTGGAACTGCCTCCTTTTGACGCCCCTGAAGCCGAAACAGAAATTGTGGCAGGCGCCTTCACCGAATACAGCGGACGCGGTTTTGCGCTCTTCAAAATCGGCCGTGACGTGGAATTGGTGATCGGTCTCACCCTGGTGGCTTCGTTCTATTTGGGCGGTTTCACCAATCCATTGGATTTCTTGTGGAAGACCCTTGCCTTGCTGCTCGTTACCGCTGCGCTGCAATCCCTGTTTGCCCGTCTGCGCATTGACCAGACGGTCGGGCTGTGGTGGCGTGTGGGTGTCATCCTGGTGTTGCTGCAACTGGTTGTGATCATCTTTGGAAAACTCCTTTCCCCGGTGATCCTGCCTCTGGTACAATCGATATTCGGAGGTTAACGCCATGACCATTGGTTCAATGTTCGGCGATATTTTCAAGTCGTTCTTCAAAAAACCGGTTACTGAACAGTATCCCTTTGTGAAGATCAAAGCGCCCGATAATCTGCGCGGAAAACTGATCTGGGATCCTGAAAAATGTTCGGGATGCCAATTGTGTATCAAGGATTGTCCCTCTGACGCAATTGAACTGCTCGTGCTTGACAAGGTAAACAAGAAGTTCGTCATGCGCTATAATATCGACCGTTGTACGTTCTGTTCACAGTGTGTGCAAAGCTGCCGCTTTGGCTGCCTTGAGATGTCAGATGAAATGTGGGAACTGGCTTCCGTGAAAAAGGAACCGTTTGAAGTATATTATGGCCGAGACGAGGACGTTGAAGGATTTCTGGAAAAAGCAGCTAAAGCAGAAACTGAAGCCCCTTGCTGAAAGGGAAGACTTCCATCTGGCTGTCCTGGGGATCGGCAACGAACTGAATGGTGATGATTCGGCAGGCGTGTGGATCGCGCGGAAACTAAAAAGCGCAATTTCAGGCCGGCCGAATTTTCTTGTCCTTGATTGCGGAACGATCCCTGAAAACGCCAGCGGTCCGCTGCGCCGTTTTCGTCCGGATCTGGTGCTGATGGTGGACGCTGCGGATCTGGGTGAAGAACCGGGTTTTATCAGCCTGCTTGACCCGCAGGCAACCAGAGGGTTCAGCGCGTCCAGCCATTCGCTGCCGCTATCCGTGTTTTCGGGTTTTCTTCGAAATGAGTTTAATTGTGACGTGGTTTTATGCTGTATCCAGCCTTTATCGCTGGAATTCGATCACGGGTTGTCTAAGCCGGTGGAGAAAGCGTCTGATGCGATTGTCGAAGTCTTATCAAGCGAACTAAAAATATCAACTATTGAGGTATAGGTAATGGAGTTCAGTGAAACAAGGGTTGGGGAAGAAAAGAACAAGGCGGCTCTTTCGTCCGTGGTGGCCGCTGTAGGTTTGACTTCGTTAAAGATCGTTGTTGGCTTGCTTACCGGTTCCCTCGGTATTCTGGCGGAAGCTGCTCATTCAGGGCTGGACCTTGTGGCCGCCTTGGTGACTTTCTTCGCCGTACGCATTTCAGGCAAGGCGCCTGACAAGCAGCATCATTACGGCCATGGAAAGGTCGAGAACCTTTCAGCGTTGTTTGAAACGATCCTGCTGCTTATCACCAGCGGCTGGATCATCTATGAAGCGATCCAGAGACTCTTCTTCGAATCTGTTGAAGTGGACGTCACCATTTGGGCGTTTCTGGTGATGGTGATTTCGATCGTGGTGGATTATTCGCGCTCCCGCATGTTGCTGAATGCCGCGAAGAAATTCAACAGTCAGGCGCTCGAAGCGGATGCGCTCCATTTCAGCACGGACATCTGGAGTTCCAGCGTTGTTATTTTGGGTCTGATTTTAGTAAAAGTATCTGAATGGCTGCCTTCACTGGGTTGGCTGTCAAAAGCGGACGCGGTGGCGGCCATGGTCGTAGCCATTATCGTGATCTTTGTAAGCATCCAGATGGGCATCCGCACCGTTATGGGGCTGCTGGATAGTTCTCCGGACGGCGTCAAAGAAAAGATCCTGGAATTGGTAAATTCCGTGCCCGGGGTCACAAATTGTCACAGCATTAGGATCAGGGAATCCGGCCCGCATTTGTTCGCGGAAGTGCACGTGGAACTACCCCCCAGGTCAACGGTGAAAACCGCGCACGACAAGACCCTTCAGATCGAACAGAAGGTAAAAGAAGTCTACCCGGATATCGATCTTACCGTACACGTTGAACCGCTCGAGGAAGGCTGATCTACCGGTCGGAAATTGAAACGATTTCCTAAAATCCTCGTATATCTAGTAACAATATTTTTGGATGAGGAATTCTATGGATAATCAATTCGAACAAAAACCTGAACCTGAAATTGTTGACGTAAATCCCGTTCAACAGGATGAAAAACCCAAAAAACGGCACAAGAGCAGTTTCTTTTGGCCGTTTATCCTTATTGTGGTCGGCGTCATTTTGTTGGTCCAGAACGTCAGCCCCGTGCCCGTTCATTTGAACTGGTGGGCGGCATTCATTTATTTCCCCGTGCTGGGCTCGATCATGGCAGGCATCAACGCCTTTGAAAAAAGCGGCAAGTTTGATGCAGCCGTACGCAGTTCTTTGAGCGGCGTGATCGTCGTTGGGACCGTGGCGACCATGCTGTTGTTGGGCGTGGACTGGCGTAATTGGTGGCCGCTCATGCTGATCGCCCCCGGGCTTTCCATGCTTATCAACAGTATCTCCGTCGTTGATGCCGATAAACACGTCAACCTGGCCAGATGGGCCGGTCTGGGGTTCTGGTTCGGTTTGGCCACACTTTTGCTGGGTGTGGGTTTTCTGGCCAAGTCGCTGCCTATCCCTGCGATTGAGGGTTTCCTGTTTAATCGCTGGTGGGCTGTCGCCATCCTGATCCCGGGAGCGGGCGCTTTTCTGAACGCTTTCATCTTGCTTGTGAAGAACAACTTCAGCATTAACTGGACGGTCGGGTCCTTCCTGGTCATCGGGGTGGTATTCGTAGCGACCGGTCTGTTCGCCCTTTATAACTTGAATTGGAACCTTTTGAGCCCGATCATTCTGATCGGCGCGGGATTGGTGATATTCAGCAGTTTTTTGATCAGAAAGTAAAAAAAGCGAATTTTTGAAAAAGAGCCGGGAAATCCGGCTCTTTTTTTACGAAAAATATACCATTTTTGTTTAGAATAATTTACACTGTACCTGTAAACATTTTGATGGGAGTTTGAATGTCAGACCACGGTGAGAAGAAAAAAGAAAAGACGCCCAATGTATTGGCCGTGATCCCGGCTTACAATGAAGAGGCGCGTGTGGTGAAAGTGATCCAGGCAACCAAAGCCTATCTGCCGGTGCTGGTGGTGGATGACGGTTCAAAAGACCGCACGTCTGAAGTTGCCAGACAGGCCGGGGCGGAAGTCATCCGGCAGGAGCCGAACCAGGGCAAGGGGACAGCAATCCTCAAAGGGTTCCAATATGGGGTGGAGCACGACTATGACGCAGTCATCACCCTGGATGCCGACGGACAGCACGACCCGGATGAGATCCCTCTCTTCCTTCAGGATTTCAAAGAGAAGGGCAGCGACCTGATCATTGGGCAGAGAGATTTCCGCAAGATGCCGTTTCCGCGCAATATTACCAACCAGATCGGCACCTGGTCGTTTTCAAGCGCTTTGGGGCAGTATGTCCCGGATAACCAGTCAGGCTACCGGCTGCATTCACGGCGACTGGTGGAAGCGTCGCTCTCCAGCCAGGAACACGGATATGAATTCGAGGTGGAGATCATCGTCCGTTGTGTTCTGATGGGTTACAAGATTTCGTGGGTAACCATAAAAACGATTTATAATCAGGTACAGAACAGCAAAATAACACCCATCCGTCACGTGATCCGTTTTTACCGTTTGGTCTCAAAGACGCGCAAGATTATCCGTTCGCATAAAAAATCCATTTAGAAGTATCCTGCATCACCTTTTTCAGCAGGAGAAGGTAGATATTACTTCTGGACATTGTTGTCAAAAATAGGAGCCAATTTGGGTCGGGATAAACTTCGCCAATCTGTTGTTGCAGCTTCAACTTTGGTCATGCTCCTCGTGAGTGGGCTGGCTGACCTGTTGCCGCTCAACGGGATCACAACCGCAGAGATCAATGCCCGCATCAAGGTCTATTTTTTTCCCTCATATAATTTCTTTTATATTTGGGGGCTCATTTTTCTGTTACTGGTCTGCTTTACGGTTTATCAGGCTTTGCCTTCCCAAAGAGAAACTCCCGCGCTGCGCAAGATAGGCTGGTGGTACGTACTTACCTGCCTGGCCAATTCCGCCTGGGTGCTTTGCCGTCAATACCAGCTCGCCTTGTTATCTTTGGGAATGATGTCGCTCCTGCTTTATTCTCTTGATATGATCTACAAAGAACTTGAGATCGGGTTGATCAAGATTGACAGCGGCAGACGCTTTTTCGTGAACCTGCCTTTTTCAATCTATGTGGGCTGGATCACGATCTTAATGATCTCCAATATTTCGATCGTGTTGGATTCTCTGGGCTGGAAGGGCTTTGGGCTTGACGATCAGGTTTGGGCGATGATCATGCTGGTTTTATCAGTGCTGCTTGCTGAATTGATCACCTACAACCGCCAGGACCTGGCTTGTCTGGCAGTGTTTGGTTGGTCTTTTATAGGCATCGCACAGCGCGCGCCCGTGAATTCTTCTGTGTATATTGCTGCATATTTGGCCGCGCTGGCTGTGGTCGTCATGGCGCTTGTTTCAACGGCTGTTTATTTGAAGAAACGGCGCCGAAAGAAGCGTTTACAAATTTTGAATGAGTGAATTAAAAAAAACCAGACAAGTGATAAAATACGAGTAGTTATTATTTCAGTGGTTCCAAACATTAAAAATTCTAAAAATTTTAGGATGCCATCCCGCATCCTTTTAATGAATCAGGCTTGTTCTGTTTTACCAGCATTGGTTGATATCAAATCGTAGAATCATACTTTTTATTTCAAGGAGAAGGCCCATGATCAATACGCGCAAGTCCATTGATGATTTCCTGCAATTAAAAACCCTGGCAGTAGTCGGCGTATCGCGAAATAAAGACAAATTTGGCACCGTTATCTATCGTGATCTGAAAGCCAAGGGTTACAAGGTACTGGCCGTCAACCCAAAATTGGACATGGCGGAAGGCGACCGCTGTTACGCCGGCCTGGGCGCCTTACCGGAAGTACCACAAGGGGTCATCATTTGCATACCGCCTTCCGATACGCTGGCGGTGATCGAAGAAGCCGCCCGCCTGGGGATTAAGAACATCTGGCTGCAGCAGGGCGCCAACAGCCCTGAAGGGGAAGCCAAATGCCAGGAACTCGGGCTCAACGTGATCAGCGGCGAGTGTATTTTCATGTTTGCCGACCCCGTGGATTCGATCCATTCTTTTCACCGCTTCATCTGGAAGGTGATCGGAAAAATGCCGAAATAATTTTTAAGTAGGGACACAGCGCGCTGTGTCCCTACAATAACGACAAAAAACCGGGAGTCTATTAATAGATCCTGGTTTTGGTTTTTTAAGGGCGATTCATGAATCGCCCTTAAAAAATCATCCTAATTGGGTCTTCAATTTCTCGTAAGACTCTTGATATTCCGCCAGTTTGGCGCGCTCCTTGTCAACCACCGCGGCAGGCGCTTTGTTGGCAAAGTCGCTGCTTAACAGTTTTTCCAGCCGTTCGATTTGCGACTGCACTACTGCCATCTCGGACTCAAGACGCTTCTTGTCTTCGGCCGATTCGGGCACCGGGATGTAGATGGCGCTGCCGGACGAAACGGTGGAGGTCCAGCCCTCGGGCGCTTCAGCCATTTCCTGCTGGATTTCCAATTCGGCGGGCTGGAACATGCCCAGGGCGGCGATGATCTCGTTTTCCTGACTGAAAAGTTCGAAGTTCTCCTGGCTGACGATCTTGCCGGGCGTCTTGACGTTGGGTTGGATCTTCTTCTCGGCGCGCAGGTTGCGGTTGGCGCGGATCACGTCCTGGATGGCGCTGAACTGGCTGATCTTCTCCTCTTCCCAGCCTTCTGTTTTACCTGCTTCGGGCCATTGGGCCACGATCAGCGCGGATTCCCAATCCTCTGACCGGTTATAGGGTTTGAACCCGGCTCCCTGGGCGGCTTTCTTGAGCGCCTGCCAGAGTTCCTCGGTGACGAAGGGGGTAAAGGGGTGCAGCATACGCAGACAGGCGTCCATCACGCGCACCAGCGTGCTGGCGGTGTAATAGGCGCGGTCTCCGCCTTTGGCAAGCTGGGTCTTGGCGATCTCGACGTACCAGTCTGCAAAGTCGCCCCAGAAGAAGTCGTAGATCTGCCGTCCGGCTTCACCGTATTGGTAGCCCTCGAAGAGTCTTTCCGTGTCGGCCAGCAGTGTGTTCAGGCGCGCCCAGATCCACGAATCCGCCAGCGTCCATTCGGGTTTGGCCTGCGCGGACTGAGGCGCTTTCTCCAGGGCGCTGATCACGAAACGTCCGGCGTTCCAGACCTTGTTGGCAAAATTGCGGTTGGCTTCCACCTTCTTGAGGCTCAGGTTACTGTCATTGCCGGGAGTGGAACCCACCAGCAGGGTGAAACGCAGCGCGTCCGTGCCGAAATCGTCCATGACGATCAGGGGGTCCACCACGTTGCCTTTGGTCTTGCTCATCTTCTGGCCTTTTTCATCCAGGATGAGCCCGTGCAGATAAATAGTATGGAAGGGCTCCTGGCCGGTGAACTCGAGGCCGAACATCATCATGCGCGCCACCCAGAAGAACAGGATGTCCGCGCCGGTCTCCATCACAGAGGTGGGATAGAAATACTTGAACTCGGGGGTTTCCTCGGGCCAGCCCAGGGTTGAGAAGGGCCAAAGGCCGGAAGAGAACCAGGTATCCAGTACGTCTTCGTCCTGGTGGATGTTCTTGCTGTGGCATTTGCTGCATTCCGTGGGGTCCTCGCGGGCTACGGTCAGTTCTTTGCAGTCATCGCAGTACCACACGGGGATGCGGTGCCCCCACCACAACTGGCGGCTGATGCACCAGTCGCGTATGTTCTCCAGCCAGTTATAGTAGACCTTGGTGAAGCGTTCGGGCACGATCCTGGTACGGCCTTCCTTGACCACAGCCAGGGCCTTGTCGGCCAGCGGCTGGATCTGCACGAACCACTGCGTGGAGATCATGGGTTCCACAATCTCGCCGCCGCGCTGTGAACGAGGCACGTTCAACGTGTAAGGCTGTTCCTTGATCACCAAACCGGCTTCTTTCATGTCCTCCCACAGCTTCTTGCGGCAGTCGAAACGGTCCAGGCCGGTGTATTGTGCGCCGTTCTCGTTGATGGAGGCGTCCTCGTTGAGGATGTT
>Ga0172371_10008992_pt1 | contig 13820 bp, 14 predicted proteins | sample Lak12m_FD_114543 | JGI IMG/M metagenome (GOLD analysis project Ga0172371, IMG submission 114543) | Freshwater microbial communities from Kabuno Bay, South-Kivu, Congo - kab_022012_12m | ecosystem: Environmental > Aquatic > Freshwater > Lake | place: Democratic Republic of the Congo: South-Kivu... | reverse complement strand
TGCCCAAATAATAAAATGTAAGTCATCGCTTCTATTACTCTTTGAGTACTTATTTAGTTATCAAATAAACTTTATTGTATTGTATTAATACAAATAATAGTACATGTATATATATTTGTCAAGCTTTTATTTTTTGATCCAGCCGATAAAATCAAGATATCCGCCTGATGCCGCAACAGAGATATCGCCGCTTCCAATATCAACAGATTCTAGCTGGTATTGCATAATATATTCAAAATTCTCATCATAAATTGCTCTTAAAAATCCAATTTGCGTTCCATCTGGGGAAAATATTGGTTTAAAAGCGCCCACATCATAATCTGTAAGTTTCTTTTGCTCTTCGCCTTTATAGTCAATTAAAAAAACATCTCCGCTTGGTATCTGGCTTGAAATGGTTCCATATCTTTTTGAGCCAATATATGCGATCAATGGATTTGAGCTGCCAGCATTATATAAAGATGGCTGCTGTTCTCTCAAATTATTATCATTTGTGAGCCTTACGGGATTTGAAGCAAAAATATCAGAAATCCATAAATCTCCATCTTCTTCAAAATCTCCAAGGAGCTGAAAAATTATTTTTTCAGTTTCTAAAAGATAAAAAAAGTTATCAAAACTTGCAAAAATTTCAGGGGCACCTTCTTTCCCTTCAAATATGGATGTATAAAAAAGATCTTCAACATTTCCACTTTCAATATCAATAGCGGTCAAGCCCTCATTTATTGTAGAGAATTCTGTTATCTCTTCATCTTTTTCAACGGCATAATAAGGGTGGAACACTGCTCCTATTTTTTTCTCGTTATCGTATAAAAAAGCCGGAGCCAACATTAAAGTGGATCTGAGAGAGGCACCCATTACATCAAGCATAATCTCGGAATTTTCTCCTGTTTGTACATCGATTTTAAATATTCCCGCATCTCTTGTATTAGAAGTATTCTGGTCCTTGACTTTTTGATAAATTAAAAACATGCTGTCGCTTGTCCATAAAGGTTTGTCATAGATATCAATAATGTTTATATAATTTTCATTTTCAATGTAATTGAATTCTTCCAGGATCATAATGGTTTTACTTGATATGTCTATTACTGCAAGAGCATCGTATATCCCTCTTGCACCTTCCACAAACTTACAGGCTATTTTTTTCCCATCGGGAGAAATACTGAAAACCGGACCCAAATCATATTCTTCGTTTATATCGCTGAAAATAAGTTCTTTGTCTGAACCATCTGCCGCCACAGAATAAATATTCTCAACTCTATGCTCAAAGTGATTTGAATTGGCATCCGAAGTAATTTCCATATAAACTAATCTTAAATCACCACTGCCGTCTGATTCAGTACTTGTTGATTCAGGACCTCCGTTATTATTATCAGTTTGCTCCGGACTCTGAGATTGCTCATCAGAATTTTCGCTCTCGCCGGTAGTCTCATTATCTGCAATGCTGTCTCCTGAATTTGCAGCAAATGCCGCTTTGATTATATTAGAAGCTATGGTGCAGGAAGCTGATGAAAATACAAAAAGCAAAATAATTAAACCAGAAACAATTATTTTTAAAATCATTATTTTTTTCATTTGCCAAGCCCTTCTTTTATGTGACGATAAATTCTATTCTATCAGAAAAATGAATTTAATATAAAAAATAAGAGGTAATGAACTTTGTCTTAACGCTTGATTTTGTATCATAATTAAATTAATATAATTTTAATCTTAGTTTATACGTCATAGTATAAAATAATTATTCTTTTTTATTATAATTTTTATAGTTTTGTTAGAATATAGTATTTTCAGCGATAATAAAATGGAAAATTCCAATCAAGATATTATCAAAAATAAACCCAGGACTATTGCGATAATTTTTGCGGTGCTACTGTTTGTTTTTATTTTCCTGATATTTTTACCGCCAATAATCAGTCTCGAGGGAATGGATGGCGGATTTGCCATAAGTATGGTATCAATGTTTTTTGCCATATCAAGTCTTGTTATTGCCATAGTATATTTTCAGCTGGCTCGAAAATTCAGGATGATTACTTCAGGTGAAAATATTATTGCTCACTGGAGCTATGGAAGGGAAGAATGGCTGAAATTTACCGAAATGGAATACAAATATGAAAAAAATAAAAATAAGGCGCTTCTTTTATTAATGGGAATAATAATACTGATAGTTTTTATTGTTTTTGCACTTTTTAATCCTGACACATGGCGCATAATGTTAATGGTATTACTAGGGCTTTTAGCGTTGCTTGCCATACTTGCATTTCTGGTCCCATGGTTAAATTATAAAGCCCGGAAAAAATCTGCCTATGAGCTTTATCTTTCAAAAAATGGTGTCTATATCGGAGGATCTTTTCATGTATGGGGATTTTTAAGCTCAAAACTTGAGAATGCAGTTTTTAATGAAAAAGAAATGCAGATAATACTTGATTATTCCTACATTACAAGGACAGGACCCTCAAATGAGTTAGTACATATCCCGGTACCACCTTCTAAAATCGGTAATGCCAGGGAGGCTGTTAAAAAACTGACTGAGATTATTTCATCAAATAATGCTAATGACTGATTATTCTCAAATAAAAAAGAGATATTGACCATAAAGGAGGTATCAAAATTTATAGATCTAAGGAATTTCTTGAGATTCTTTTTGATTATGCCCCTGTTGGATATTACATCAGTGATTTGAAAGGAAATTTTGTTGATGCAAATAAAGAGGCTGAAAAAATAACGGGGTACAATAAAGATGAATTGTTAGGTAAAAGTTTTTTAAAGCTACCCATTTTGCCAAAGAAAGAAATACACAAGGTTACGAAACTGCTTATGAAGAACATGTCCGGTAAACCCACGGGTCCGGATGAATTCACATTGATCCGAAAAGATGGTATAGCGATTTCTGTAGAAATAATCACTTATGCAGTAAAAATAAATAATTCCATGCATGTTCTTGGCATTGCCCGCGATATCACAGAGGTAAAAAAGGCCCAACATGATATTTTATTATCACAAGAAAAATTCAGGACAATTTTTAACAATGCAAACGATTGTATTCTAATTCATGACCTGGAAGGGAACATCCTTGAATTAAATGATAAAGCACGTAAAAGATTGGGGCACTCCAGTAATGATTTATCAAATGGATCGTTACCAGAAGAAAATTTACCTGAATATTTTAAAAAAATAAAAGATATGAAAAATGAGCTTTATAAAAACGGTGGTTTAATATTTGAATCTGTAAGCATATTAAAGAATGGTAAAAAAATACCTGTTGAAATAAGCAGCAAGATAATAGATTATAACGGAGGTAAGGCAGTTTTAAGTATTTCGCGTGACATTTCAGAAAGAAAGAAAATAGAAGAGTTGATACGTGAGCTTGCATATAAGGACATACTTACGAATTTACCCAATAGAGTTCTTTTTAATGAACAGTTTAAAATAGTTAAAGCAAATTCAGAAAGAAATAATAAAAAATTCGCAATAATGCTTATTGACATTGATAATTTCAAGCTGGTAAACGATAACCTGGGACATAATATCGGCGATGAGCTGCTTAAGAATGTTGGAGAAAGATTTATTTCCATATTACGCAAGGAAGATGTAGTTGCCAGAATAGGCGGTGATGAATTTTCATTATTGATTCCTGAGATAAAGAGCATCGAAGATGCTGAAAAAGTTGCAGAAAAATTGGTCAACAGCTTTCAACAACGATTTATTATATTAAATCATGCTGTTTCTGCCACACTAAGTATAGGTATCTCGATATTTCCGGATGATGGCAGAAATTACAACACTTTGACAAAAAAGGCAGACACTGCAATGTATCAGGCCAAACAATCAGGAAGAAACAATTATAGAGTCTTTTAATTTACTCATCCCTAACCGTTTTAATATTCTGTAAACAAGTAATGTGAGGTATTGAGAAGGCTGGTTTTTCTGGCCAAAATCCCAACCTTTCCAGTACTGCCAGACTGATTCCGGGCTGTATTTACCCTCGGCATCTTGTTTTGATGAAACAATATCAACCATTTCTTTTATCTGAATTTTTTCATGTGCATAACTAAAACGTGAAAGCACGTCAAGCACATGAATTATGTCATACCAGACAAGCGGCGCTTTTAATTTTCTGAAATCATTTCCCATATAAAATATATAAGGGTGAGACTGCGTGCTGTTTGTCCAGAGATTGCAAAGGCTGTCTATACCAATACGGGTTTCGTCGCTGTCAAGGTAATCAGGGAACTGAGACAGCAGTTTCAGCATCACCAGGGTAGCATAAGGGCAGGGGTCATCTTTTCTTCCTGGACCACGGAATGTCCCCAATTCCTTTGATACTGCACATGGCCAACCATTGCCGCGTATCAGTTTTATAAGGCTGACGGTGCCTTTCTTTATGCGCTGATCATCTTTTAAACCGATTTTTGCCAGCCCATATAAATTAACGGGAGCATCGCAGAGAGCCCATCCCGAGATATCGGAACCGCTGCCGCCATATGATTTGGAAATATTCATCGGAAACGTTATTATTCCATCCCCGGAAATATGTTCAAGCATTTTCGCTATAATTTCATTGATACCGGGATCGTCTGTTTTAAATCCAAGCTCTGCAATAAAAGAAATCTTATGAAAAGGCTGGCTGGCGCTTTTATGGCTGTTAAGTACCTGACCGGGCCAACCTTTAAGTTCTTTTATTATCCCTGACAATACAGGGGATTGAATCATCCGTTTGCGGGCATCTGCAACTTCGGGCAAATTCTCACTTTGATCCAGGATATCCTTTCTTGTGCCATATTCAATCCAGGGATCAGAATTTAGAAGCCAATTAAGTAAATTATAAGTCATTTTATTTTTCTTCTTCTCTTTCTACTTCACTTCCAACATTTGTAAGTTGTTCCAACAAACTTAAGGTGTGCCATCTTTTTTGAAGGTCTTTGTGATATACGGTCATTTTAGGTGTATTATCCATATTCCTTATTCTTCAATTAGTTTATCTACAATCGATATGATCTTGTTTTGCAATTCAGAATCATCAACACCTCTGGTCCTATTTCCAAGTCTCGGTCTTAAATTGATCATAGAATCAAATTTAATTCTCTCTCCGGTATCCTTTTCTTAGTTTAAAATATTATTATATCATTAAATTTCATTTATAAAGGATGTGATGTTATCTCTGCATAGTTATCTGATTTTTACCCTGACCATAACACCAAAAGATCCTGTATGCGGCTGGATCAGAATGCTCATTATGGGTCAATGGCAAGTCAGTATTATAACCCGCCAAAATTTTAAAATCATAAATTATGATATAATTTGTAAAAATAAAGAAATGAATAAAATCAATAAGTACCATTAAAATAACTGGGTTACCTTTGTAAGTTTATCTATAAAACTGTTGTCAAAACCTGATGCTTATATTGATGACTATAATATATGGAAAAATATATTAAAGTGGAAAAAAGAATTTCAAAATCAAAATATGTTGCAGGACTGCAGTGCCGTAAATATCTCTGGTATCTTATAAATAAACCCGAAGATATTCCACCATTCGATGAAGTCACGCAGTTTCGCTTCCAGCAAGGCCATGATGTGGGAAAACTTGCAAAGTCCCTTTTTCCGGGAGGTATAGAGATAGAGCATGGTATAGATATAGAGGCGGAGATAGCCAGAGCCAGAGAACTGACAGGATTGGCTGTTTCTCCTGATGTCAGCCCGGGCACCACTGATCCGACCAACAGGCACACGCTATTTGAGCCGGCTTTTATATACAAAAACGCATTTGCACGCGCAGATATACTTGAGCCGTCCGGCACCAATACATGGAACATAATAGAGGTAAAAAGCGCCTCATCTGTAAAGGATATAAACAAGCATGATATTTCATTCCAGAAATATTGTTACGAGGGTACTGGCCTTAAGATAGATAAATGCTTCCTGATGTATTTAAACAAAGATTTCGTAAGGGATGGCCCTATGGATCCACACCGTTTTTTTGCAATAGATGACGTAACAACAGAGGCAGAAATTCTTCAGGAAGGTGTTGAAGGTAATATAAACATTATGCTTGAAGCAATAAACAATGCAGTATGTCCCGAGATCAGCATAGGCAAGAGCTGCTTTAACCCTTACGACTGTCCTTTAAAACAAATCTGCTGGGGCAGTCTGCCAAAAAATAATGTCTTTGAACTTTATAAGGGCAGGGATCTTGCCTGTTATTTTTACCAGAATGGGATCATTGAAATTTCAGAAATAAATGAGACTTCGATGCTAAGCTCGATACAACTTATACAGCATAGAGCGGTAAGAGAAAAATGTGAATTTATTGACCGCGGCAGAATAGAGCTCTTTTTAAAAAAATTGAAATATCCCTTATACTTCATGGATTTTGAGACATTTGCCACTGCAATTCCGCTATTTGACGGCTTAAAACCCTATCAGAATATCCCGTTTCAATTCTCATGCCATATTATGCAGTCTCCCGGTGCGAAACCCGAAAGCCTGTATTTTCTTGCTGAAGATGACGGGGCAGATCCGAGAGTCGGTTTTCTTAAAAACTTAAAAAAGGCTTTAGGATATGGTGATAAATATGGTAATGATAAATTTGGAAGATCTGCTGTTATGGATGCTGCCGCCGCTTCAACGGCCCCCGCAGGTTCAATAATTGTTTACTATGAATCCTTTGAAAAGAATATCCTCAAAGAACTTGGAAGATTATTTCCTGAACATATCTGGTGGATCGAGGAAGCCATAAAGCGTATTGTCGACCTGTACGAACCTTTCGGCAAATTTTATTATTACAGTTCAGAACAGAAGGGAAGTGCCTCCCTCAAAAAAGTCCTTCCTTCTCTTACCGGAATCAGCTATGACGATATGGAAATAAAAAATGGCCAGGAAGCAAGCATACGATATCTTAATATCACTTTTTTAAAAGGCGAAAAAAAGCCGGATAAGGCCCATATAGAAAAAATAAGAAAGGATTTGCTTGATTACTGTGGTCTTGATACCGAGGGAATGATTTTTATTTTAAAAGAGCTTTATAAAAGATCAATGTGATTTGCATCATAATTTATATATTTTTATAATGACTAATACCATATATGTAAATATAATGTTTATACAAAAATCATATAAATAAAACATAATCCGCTAAAATCTCAAGAATAGGGGGAAGAGATGAAAAAGAAATGGCTATTATTTTTGCCTGTACTTGCAATTATTATTATGTTTGTCTTTATCCCCATAAACTTTTTAAGGGCCAATCCGGATAACCTGGTTAAAAATGGAGATTTTGCAGGGGGTAGCTTAAGCCCCTGGAATTCCTGGGGTGACATACGCATGTATCAAGACACTGCAGGACTTTATTCGACTTCAAGTAATACTGCCGGTATTTCCCAAAAAATTAATACTACAGAAAAAAACCTTAATTTCAGTTGTGATATTTCTCCCAGATACAGCGGCAGCAGCAGTGGTGTCCGGATCGCTTTTAATATCTATAAAAATGGTGTCTCCCAGGGTCAGGCTTCTGGTTATTATAATAACCTTACACCCATGCAATGGTCCCATATAAGTTTTAAAGTTGCAGATTTCTGGCAGCAGAATACGAAAATGCCTTATTCTGATTTTGACCAGATAGAAATTATTGCCGAAACATATAATGGCTGTATAGCATTTTTTGATAATTTTAAACTTGAAAGCAGTTCCAGCCCCGGAACCACACTTGAGGTAACCAAGAATGCAACTGCAGAAGGGGAGGGTTATCTTACCTGGAGTATAGAAAAATCAGTAGACAACAATGCGTTTACCCTTCTTACGGGACAGACCGCTGTTGCCAATTACACCGTAAAGGTTACACCGGGCTATCATGAAACCGGTATAACCGTAAGTGGAAATATAAATATCAAGAATTCAGGCACATCGGGCCAGGATGCATCTATCACATATGTAAGAGACAAGATTGAGTACAAAATTGGCGATGATCCCTGGACTGAGATAACAACCCAAGACATAAGCGGGACATTTACAATTCCGGCCGGTGATATATCAAACGTTCCCTACAGCGTGTCATTTACACCTGTGGAAGGCGCAACGGCATATCGGAATACTGCGCTTGTAGGTTTGGCAAACTGTGCCTTGTCCGGCGGTGGAATAGGCTTCCAGGAATTCTCTTATACTACAGATTTTGCCGTATCAGGCGGAACAATTACAAGTGACGCTTTTGCGGATCTTTCCGATTCACTGCAGGGATATCTTGGCCAGTCCTGGGTCGGAGATCCTGACACATATGAATATACTTACAGCAGGAATATCGGACCTTATCAGTCACCGGGAGGCTATAAAATAAATAACACTGCAACAGTGACGGGAAAGGACTCTCAAGCAGCTATAACGGATTCTTTAATGGTCAAGGTCACTGTTACCGGTAAAGGTAAAATAACAGTATATAAAGATTTATGGGCCCCTGACGGAAGCAGTGAACCACTTGTTCCGGACACACATAAATTTAAAATAACTTTACAGAAATCAAAATCAGGATCCTCTGACTGGGAAAATGTCGAGACAAAAACCATATCAGACGGCAGACCGCAGGTATTTGATGCTGAAATAGGTTTTCAATACAGGATAGTTGAAGAAAATGACAAAGACTATGTGCGGGTCAGTAACTCCGGTCCTGTATCTATAGAAAAAAATTTGCAGAATGAAGATATTCGTTTAGAGGGCAAGCAAAAATATGCAATTATAAAAGTCGTCAAAAATGTTGTTGGTCCAGACAATATTGATATTGCAGATAATAACTGGTTCCTGGTTAGACTTAAAGGCGGGAGCCGCACCATGTACCAGCCATTCAGGGAAGAGTTTCCTACATATTTTGTGGTATGGCCGGGAAAATATACTGCTGCCGAATTTTTGGAAGCAACCGGCACAAGGTATGAAATTAAAAATACAGGGAGCTCCATAACAGTTTACTCAAATGATACATATAGAAATATAATAAAAATAACCAATAAAAACACTATCAAAGCTAATCGTTCTAAAATCACTTTTACATCCCTCCGTGATGGAAATGAAGAGATTTACATAATGAATGCTGATGGCTCAGGGCAGACAAATCTTACAAATAACCCGGCAGATGACGGGGGTTCTTCTTTTTCTCCTGACGGTTCTAAAATTGTTTTTGGATCCGAACGCGACGGAAACTGGGAAATTTATATAATGAATGCCGATGGCTCGGGACAGAAAAATCTTACAAATAATCCTGCAAGAGACGAGTCTCCTTTCTTTTCACCCGATGGGTCCAAGATTGTCTTTTCATCCTGGCGTAATGGAAACCAGAAAATATACATAATGAATGCCGATGGCTCAGGGCAGACAAATCTTACAAATAACCCTAAGGGAACATTTGGGGATGACCATGATCCTTCTTTTTCATCTGATGGAAGTAAGATTATCTTTTGGTCAAACCGTGATAATGGAAACTGGGAAATTTATATAATGAATGCCGATGGCTCAGGTCAGACAAATCTTTCAAATAATAAGTCAAATGACTATTCACCTTCCTTTTCACCAGATGGCTCCAAAATTGCCTTTGTGGCCACCCGTGATGGAAACGATGAGATCTATATAATGAACATTGACGGTTCAGGACAGACCAATCTTTCAAACAATACGACGTTTGACTGGTGGCCCTCATTTTCACCTGACGGGTCCAAAATTATCTTTGTCTCCAAACGAAATGGAAACGACGAGATTTTTATGATGAGTGCCGATGGTTCAGGGCAGAAAAGCCTTACAAACAATCCGGTGGGTGACTTAAATCCCACTTTTTACTTTGATGGGACAGGTAAGTAATAAAAAAGACTGTTTTAAAAAAATAAATTGCGATTTTTGAAATCTTCCGAGAGTCTTTTTGAAACCTCACCAATAATCTCAAATTGTCTTATTACTGCATACTGGACAATTAATTCTTTTTTAAATCCATCAAAATTTAAATTATTAATACAACTATCGATCTTTTAATTTCCATCCGGCAGTTTCAAAACCAAAATATCTGTCAAAAAAGTTTCTGAGAAAAATCCAATAATTGACATAAATATTGCTATACATATTATCTATTTTTTAAATTGTAATTATCTGTTTATTGTGTAAAATATGTTGTGCAGTTATTATACACAAGATAGAATTTAATGTTGCTTTACAGGAGGCGTAAAGATGTCAAGAATCAATATTTCAATTCCGGAAGAAATTATAAAAAAGATCGACTGTTATAAGGAAATAATTCAAATAAGCAGGTCAGGGTTCATATTAAATGCCCTGGAAAATTATTTTAGCGAGGTCGAAAGAAAAATCCTGAAGGACAAAACTAAGGATGCTTACGAAGGTATCTTAAAGATAAGAAAAACGACCGCCCCACTATTTAAAGGATGGGATTCAATATCTGAAATAAGAAAACTAAGAGACAGCAGGTGGGCAGGAGATAAAAAATGACCACAGGAGAATATGGAGAAATAGAAGAGCAGATAAAAAATGATACTTTTATAATCAGCGAAAAAATATGGGGATTTTTAAAGAAAAAAGAGAATATTGTGGTTGATACTTCGGTCATTATCAAATGGTTTTTTAATGACAATGAGGAAAATGCTGAAGCTTCCCACCTTATATTAAAAAGGTTTATTAACAATGAAATAAGTATTATAACTCCGGAGATTGCCCTGTTTGAACTTGCAAATATTATAAAAAATAAAATCAAGACTGAAAATAATGAAATGATCGGCATGGAAATTATAGACAGGATATATAACCTTGGAATAGTATTTAAAGTAACAAAGCAGGTGCTAAAGAATGCTTTTAATATAGCTCTTGCTATCAATGAGAGCGTTTATGACTGCCTGTTTATTGCTACGGCAGAGCATTTTAATTTAAAGTTTATAACCGACGATAAAAAACTCTATTTAAATTACGAAAATAGCAAAAAAAATATTAAAACAGGCAATTTAAACTTCACTTATAAAACAATAAGCCTGGTTTTATTAAAAGACTATCTCAAAAAATAGTTTTAGAAATTTTTTTATTTCTCAGGGGTGTGGTGTTATTGCAACAATGGTGATCTGATTTTTACCAGGGCCATAACACCAAAAAACTCTGTATGCTGCAGGAGTAGATTGTTCAGCTTAAGCTTCAAATACTTTTTCCCAGCAGTGTCCTTTTAATCAAGCTTTGATATTTTTCCTTCAGATATGTCTTTTAGTCCTTTTTGAACATTTTTAAAAGCTTCTTTATTTTGAAAAAGCCAAAGCTCCGAAGCTGGGATTTCAGCAACGGGTTTCAGTAATATTTCCCCCATTTTATTTTTATATAACCGAACTCTATTAAATCCCTGCGAAAATTCACCAATAGTGAGCCTGTTTCGACTGTCAATTGTTCTGGTATCTATTTCGGTAAATTCATCATCAATTTTTATAGTGTCTTTTTGCAAATTAATCACCTCTTAAATAAAATTTATTATTAGAATAACATTAATCCCATTATGGGTCAATGGGTAAATAGAGTACTTGCTTAAATCAAAATTATTTGCATTCTATAATATATTGATATAATATTAATATTTAGTATAATAAATATTAATTGTAATTCTAAACTCTGTTTTCTTTTAAGCTCATATATCAGGTCTTACATAAATTAATAATAGATTTAGCACATAAATCAATCAAAATTTAAAATAGTTAGTAGTTTTGGTCTATCGTTAAAAATACAGTGGGAGTTTAAAGGCTGAGCAATTATATAGTTAACATAAATGCGAATAAAACACAATGCATAGGTGAATTAAAACAAGAAATTATAAATTGTTTGAATGTTCCTTTTGTTTGTGGAAAGGTTTATTTATACACAGGGGTTATAAATCATGTTAAAAAAAACCATTACTATTGCTATAAAAATTATTTAATATTATTACCGGACATTTTAAAAAATCCAGACTATATAGGAATAAATCAAATACATGCTAGTAGTATTGAATTAGTAAAGATATGCCGGGAGGTAATACTTGTTTCAATTGCAAAGAATAAAGATGGTTTTTTGTATGTTTCAAGTTTATACGATATTACTATGAAAAAAGTTAATAAAAGGCTAAATTCAGGAAGATTAGTGAAGGTAACTTGACAAAATCGTTATCAAGTTGTAAGTTTATGATGTTTATTTGATAAAAACAGTTCGGACTATTGAGGTAGAAAAGGTTCTCTACGCGCTATGCAAATAGTTAACAGAAATGAAGGGTTTGCCGTCCTTCCTTTAGTCCTTTCAGAATAAATGAAAGCCCCTAATAATTAGGGGCTTTTGTAATATGATAAAATGTTTACATTAACGAAGTAATCCCCGGATTTTTTAAAGTCCAATATCGCCAGCAATTTCCTGCATGGATCTAAGGCCTATTTCTATAAATCTTTCAAGCTCGATCCCAAGTTTTGTGCACGCAGAAATCTGCTCCCTATTTGCACCTTTTGCAAACAGTTTTTCCTTGAACCTGTTTAAAACAAACCTGGTATCTATGGCACAAAGTTTTTTAGCAGGGTTTATAAGTGTTGATGCAACAATGAGTCCCGACAGTGGATCTGCAGCAAAAAGTGTAATATCCATTGGATTTTTAAGCTCAAGACCATGATATCCATTATGGGCCTTAACTGCATATATTATTTCCTCATCAAAACCATTTTCTGAAAGGATTTTTGCGCCGATAAGTGAATGCTGTGCCGGATCATCGGCAGTCTTGTCATAATCTATGTCATGCACTAGCCCTGCAATTGCCCATTTTTCTTCGTCTATTTTTTTATTATCTGAATTTGTATTTTCATTAATTTTATTTAGTTCCATTGCTGTTGCGCGCATTATAGCTTCAACGGCCAGGCAATGTTTAAATAAATTTTTATTTGTAACATTCTTTTTTACCAGTTCTAAAACTTTTTCTCTTTCCATAACTTCTCCTCATAAAAACGATTTATTATTTAAATTGTAAACATTCCTTATACAAATATCTATAGAGATAATGTGTAATTCATAATAAAATATATTTGTTTAAAAATATCTAAAAATGGTCCCGGGATTATTATGAAAATATCAAACATCTGGAGGCTTTTGCGGATCCTGCTCATATTCTCCCGCAAGCCAAAAATAAAAGCCAAAGAAATCTCGCTGGATCTGGAAATTTCTGTGCGCCAGGTTTACCGCGACATAGAATGCTTAAAGCCCAGAAGGGAACTCCATACAGCGACCTTTTATCAGTTGCCTGCGATAAGATCCTAAATGCCCTCCCTGAAAGTATTAAAAAAGTGTTCCTGACATCTGATTATGATGCTATTGTGAATTTTGGGCTTGACACAAAGGTTGATTATAAAAAAATTGATGAAATGTTCAAGCTGATTTATGATGCAACGATTGCCAAAAAAAGAATCAGCCTGGATTATTACAGCATGGAAACAAAAAAACTTGGTAAAAGAATCATTGACCCTTATGCTTTTAAATTTAACTTTGGAATATGGTATCTGATTGGCTTTTGCTATCTTAGAAATGAGTTAAGGACCTTCCGCATTGATAGGATAAGAAAGGTTGAAATTCTTGAAGAAAATTTCAAAGTTCCGGATAGCTTTGACATGGATGAGTATTTTAAAGAAAGTTGGGGGATAATCAGGGGCCAAAAAACAAAGGTAAATCTTAAATTTAGCGGAGAAGCCGCTGATTTTGTTGCAGAGTGCACATGGCACCCTTCCCAGAAGATGATCCGGGTACGGCAGGGGATAAATCTGGAAATATGCAAAGTTACAGAGACAGGATGAGAAACAAGCTAATTTAATGCA
>Ga0172371_10008991_pt1 | contig 13821 bp, 13 predicted proteins | sample Lak12m_FD_114543 | JGI IMG/M metagenome (GOLD analysis project Ga0172371, IMG submission 114543) | Freshwater microbial communities from Kabuno Bay, South-Kivu, Congo - kab_022012_12m | ecosystem: Environmental > Aquatic > Freshwater > Lake | place: Democratic Republic of the Congo: South-Kivu... | reverse complement strand
TAATGGGTTTCCTGGCGTAATCTTTTGTTCAGTAGCATAAGATTACCACGCCTTGAACCCATTACCAGCCCTTCCTTCAACATCAGTTAGCGGAAACTAAAGATTAATTAAATCCCTGCAGGCTGAACTGGCAGCCGTAAACATCTAATGTACGGCGACTATTTCCTATTTTCCCATTCTCGCACACAATCCTGAATAAACTTCCGCGCCGCCAAATCTGGCACTTCGTTTACCCCATTATATTTTTGCAGGTCAATGATCACTTCTACACCGCCTCCTGGCGCATCCGTTAAGCGGATCAGGCGGTCGTGAAAAGCCGAATCCGCCAACCGTTTCTGCAGAATCTCATCCACCTGCGCCGCGATGCTCTTCGGCGGTTCTTTCTCTTTTCTTTTTGCTTTCGGGTTAATCGAACCCGTGACAATTTCAGTAACATCCACCTTCACGGGCGCGATACTCTCGCTTTCTGCGATACCCGGCGTTGGCGCTGAAGTGATTTCACGCAACCGTTCCAATTCCTTTGCAGTTTGAAGCATACGACTAGGGCGCAGCTCCATCCCCAGCCAGCCCTGCAAATCCTGGATGGCTTGCATTAGCTCCGCCTTCTGTCGGGAGGATAATTTATCAGCCGTGGCAATCTGGCGATCCTCAATCTGGATCACCAGGCTTCTGTCGCGCTTGCCGCGCCATATGCTGACCGCCTGACGCAGGTTATGGTTCGACTGGGATTTCGAACTGTGCAGCGAACTGGCAATGATGATCCCACCCAAACCGCCCAAGATCATACCAATAATAAATATAAAAAGATATGGAGCGAGCGCTGTCAACGTCTCTTGCGTCATAATCACTCTTCCTCATCATGAATACCAGAGCCGATGGTTAATTATAGCATTTCACACCAATTTTTTAACCATTTCCCCCCGTTCCATCAGCCCATCAATTGCTGGCATTGAGGGCAAAAATGCGTTCCGCGCTGTCCTACCGTTATACGCTGGATCGGCGTTCCACATTCCGGACACGGCTGACCAACTCGACCATAGGCGCGGAAATAATTCTGGAACTCGCCGCCTCGATAGACCCAATCAATACTGGCGCCATTGCGGAGAATTGCCTGGTTGAGCGATTGCCGGATTGAAGCCCATAATCGGATAGCTTGTTCCAGGCTCACACGCTGTGAAACCTCCAACGGATGCAGCCGCGCCAGGTGCAACGATTCATCCACGTAGATATTCCCCAACCCGGCAAGAAACGACTGGTCAAGTAACAGTGGTTTTAACCGGCGACGGGTTGACCTCAGCCGCTCATATAGATCAGCAGCGGTAAAATGATCATCCAATGGCTCAGGCCCCAAGCCGCCTATGACCAGCGCGGGATGCTCCACCAGCCATATTCTGCCAAATTTCCGGGGATCATTGAATGCCAGGCGCATTCCATCTTGAAAATTTATCAACGCGCGGTGATGCGTCAACGGCGCCAGGTCCGCCGGTTCAACCAATAAATCACCGCTCATCCGCAAGTGTATCAACAACGTATCAGTAGTCAACGAGAATAGTATAAATTTACCCCGCCGGTTAATTGCTGTGATAGATTGGCCGCGAATTCTTCGGTAAAATTCTTCCACCAACGGGGTAGCCAGGCTGCGCGCCCATAATATTTGCGCATCAAAGATGACCCGATTCAGTATCGCCGGTTGGGTAGCTGTACCGTCGCGTAAATACCGGCAGATTGTCTCCACTTCCGGAAGTTCAGGCATAATTTTCTACTCGCCATCCCATTCAGCGCGTAAGACGCCCATCTGCAATAAATCAATGTATTGACCATTCTGATAAATAGCCTGCCGTTTACAACCTTCGTGTTTAAAACCTACCTTTTCATAACAACGCACTGCGCGATGGTTCGTCGCGTATACATCCAAAGCAATCCGATTCAGATTCAAGTCGGCGAAACCATGCCGCAACAACAGGCGCATTGCTGAGGTTCCGTAGCCCTGGCTCCACAAGCGTTTTTCCCCGATAAAAATCCCCACTTCTCCCACCCGGCAGCGCCAATCAATATTAATAAATCCGCAATTTCCGATGGGCAGCCAACTTTCAGCTTCTTGAACTTCAATGACCATCGGTCGCTCCTCCGCCGGTCGTTTGAGCATCCCTTCATACCAGGCTGACTCCGCATCCGCCGAAAGAGGCAAATACATCAGCAAGCCTTGCAACACTTCTGGATCATTCAACCAGGCTACAAAACGCGGTAAATCTTCTCGTTCAACCGCTCGAAATCGGATCCGCTCGCCATAAATCATGTTAAGCCTCTTGAGTGTGTCAAAATGGGTGGAGTGCAAGAAAAATATTACGGTTTGTCGTTATTTACTCATCATGGATGAGACGATCAACCGCTTGCCGGGGCGAGATCTCGCGCCGCGCTAATTCATCAACGGTCTGATTATATTGCAATTCCGTCACCTGGCTCTGCCAGTGACGCACCAGGCGCTCGCGTAGTAGAAAATCTAATTCGGCTGCCAGGCGAGCGCGCTCGCGCCGTTTCAGTTCATGGGATTCTCTCAAAAATTGGTAATGTTTCCCGATCTCCCGCGCCAGATCAGCCACGCCTGAACCATCCGTCGCAATTGTCTGCTGGATAGGCGTGATCCATAAACCATTATTCGTTCCGGTCAACTCGCGTTCTGACTCAGCCTCAGACGCCTCAAACAAGCCAGCCGTGTCATACGCAAAACCATGCACAAGGTTGGCTGAAAAAACATGAGGAGATGGATGCGCCAATTGAAGCATACTGCGCAGGGCGCGCAACGTAGCCTCCACGCCTGGGCGGTCAGCTTTATTGACCACCAAAATATCTGCAATCTCTAATATACCAGCTTTGATCGCCTGAATTTCATCTCCCAAACCCGGCGCCTCTACTACCAGGGTAGTGTGCGCCAGGTGAGCAATCTCCACCTCCGCCTGCCCCGCGCCAACCGTTTCAATAAAGATAACCTCAAATCCTGCAGCGTCCAGGGCTTGAACGATGCCGGAAGTAGCCGCCGCAAGACCGCCTAAAGAGCCGCGCGAGGCCATGGAGCGAATGAAAACTCCAGGGTCGCCGGCCAGGTCGCGCATCCGCACCCGGTCGCCCAAGATTGCCCCGCCGGTGAACGGGCTGGACGGATCCACGGCTACGATACCCACCTTTTTTGGAGCACCTTGAGGGGGTTGGCGGTAATAACGCGCCAATTGATTAACCAGGGAAGATTTCCCAGCGCCGGGCGGACCGGTCACACCGATCAAATGCGCCTGGCCGGCGCGACGGAATAACTCATTCAGCGCCTGGTAACCCGCTTCGCTCTCATTTTCGATCTGGGTTAACACCCGCGCCAGGGATAATCGGTCTCCCTGAAGGACATTTTCTGCCAGGGTCATACAGATTGCGGTTCTACCAGCCGGCGAATATCTTCTATGATTCGTTCAGTCGAAGTCCCCGGCCCATAGACGCCCAAAACGCCGCATTCAAGCAAGCGCGGCACATCCTCGTCCGGGATAATCCCGCCAATAAAAACTTTCACATTTTCTTGGCCGTTGGCCTTTAACAATGCCAATATCCGTGGCGCCAGGACCATATGCGCGCCAGAAAGGATCGAGAGACCGACTGCATCCACATCTTCCTGCAAGGCGCTCTCGGCAATCATTTCCGGGGTCTGGCGTAAACCGGTGTAGATTATTTCCATTCCCGCATCGCGCAAGGCACGCGCGACCACTTTGGCGCCCCGGTCGTGTCCATCCAGTCCGGGCTTGGCTATTAATACACGAATTTTTTTCTTATCCATCGTCACCTGTAAACTATTTGCCGCGACCAGAGATAGCTTTGGCGGTTTGGATCAGCGGTAAAGCCCATTTGATGGGACGCAAAGCGTTAATAAAACCGCCCACCGGTACGCACATATCCCGGTCATTAATATTCCCATCTCCGTTTGTATCCGCGATCACCCGGCAGTCAATCAAAGCCTCTTCCTCGCCTGATCCAAGTTGGGTCGGGATAGCAACCATCTTACCCGAAGCGTCCAATGCCACCCCACCGCTGGTGCCCCCCGAGATATTCGCTGAGGTCTTGATATAAGCCCGTTCTCCAACCCCCAACTGCTTCGTAAACCCGCCGACATTCCCGGTGGTCAGCGTAATGGTCTCACCGCCAATGCCCGGATAACCCAATATGGTTAACGAATCCCCTAACTTGAGTATGTCCGAATCGCCTATTTGAACAATCGGTAAAATCCACTTTTTCCAATCCACGTCTTTAAATTTCAAATCGGTAGTAATTTGTAATATTGCCAGGTCTACCTTTTTGTCAACAATCACTGGCTCTGCAAAAAACATCTCTTCCGGCGGCTGCTCTGGATCAAAGGTTAAAGCAATGACAAACTTATCCGCTTTGGCGCGCGGACCTGGGTCAACCAGGTGCGCATTGGTCAAGATCAAGCCATCGGACGTTATCACCGTCCCTGAACCGCCCCATACAGGCCGCAATAAACTGCTGTATTTGGTTTTGGCGATGATCTTCACCACCGCCTCATAAGGCAGAGGCAGCGGCGTGGCGGTTGGCGTCTGGGATGGTTCGAGAGTGGGGATTTCGACGGTCGGCTGAGGCGGTTGGGTTACGGTTGGAATAATCGCTTCCACTTTCGGTTTATTGAACAACACGCGAAAGCCAACTGGAAGAACCTGTTTCCCGGAAACCACTTCCAATTCACCGGCTACATCGGCAATTTGCCAGGGCATCAGTTGAATAATAAATTCTCGCCGCTCGCCCTCTTCCAGCATCAAACCAATCTTATAACCAGTAGTTTCACCATAGAATTGTTGGCTGCCTGGGTAAAGACTGGGGAAAACATCCATCACAACGGCCGCATCAGTCAGACGCGCCGGTAAGCGGATTTCATCAATCGTGACGATATTCCTGCCGTTATTCTCAACCGTTACCGAAACTCGCACTTCTTCGCCCAAATCTGCAATAGGCGGCGCCTGCACATAAGCGTGCAAATCGGTCTGGTTGTTAAACAGATCTTGTAAAGGACCGCGCCACAACAACAGGCCGGCGGCCAGAATCAACACAAACGTGGTAACCCCCATACCGATTAAAGAAATCTTCCAGACGCGGGTCATAATCCTGTTACCTCGCCACTGGTATATGTCATGCAAGAATTATACCGTGTTTAGCTAATACTGAGCGAGCCTGCATTTTCCTTTCCGATTATAATCCTATCCAGACTATGAAGATTATCCGCTCGAAACGCAAAACGCTCGCCCTGGTTATCGAACCGGATGGTAACCTGACCGTTCGGGCTCCCTTACGCTACAGCAAACAGAAGATCGAGCAAGTCATCCAGGAAAAGCAAGCCTGGATTATGAAACACCAGGAGCTGGCGCGCCTGCGTCTGCCTGCCCCGCATCGCTATCAAGAAGGCGAACTGTTTTATTACCTGGGGAAACTTTACCGATTGGAGTGGGTGATAAACGATCAAAATACGCCCATCGTCTTTCAAGACGCTTTCAAGATGGATCGCCAGTACCTGGAGCGCGCCCGCGATGTTTTCACCTACTGGTACCGTATACAAACCCGCTCCTTGATTGAGCTCTATTTGCCATTAATGGCCAGCCGCTTCCAACTGGAATATAAATCCTTCCAGATCAACCGTGCGCGCACACGTTGGGGATCGTGTAGCAATCATGGATCGCTCAATTTCACCAATCGCCTGGCAATGCTGCCAATTGCGGCAATTGAATATGTGATTGCCCATGAACTGGCGCATCTTAAGTTTCATAACCATTCAATCGCCTTTTGGCAGTATCTAGAGCAACTCCATCCAAATTCCCAGATACATCGGAAGTGGTTAAGGGATAACGGCAACCATTTCAACTATTGATTTGAGGTAAAATCCAATAACGAAAGTTATTGAAAGGAGTGAAACCTCCATGTCAAGCCGGAAATTTCGTTCTCAATGGCCGATCGCATTACTTTTTGTCATTGCTACGCTTACAGCATGCAACGTCGCGCCACAGACCCAAACAGCTCTGCCACCCGCGGCTTTACCTGTAACGAGTGAATACCCCCTGCCAACTACCCTACCAGCCTCGCCCGGCATCGCGCCAGCTTATCCTGCTATAACCCCGCCTTCACCCACAATAATTGAGCCAACCACACCAGCTCTGCCTCAATCCAGCGGCGCTATCCTGGCTTTCTTGAAAGATGGCGACATCTGGCTGCTAGATGAACCAGGTGGACAGCCCTATCCCCTTTCTGTAACGGGCGACATTATCAGTTTTGCCTGGGCTTATCATGGCGAGCGGATCGCCGCATTCAACGGCAAATCAATCTGTTTTATCCACCGGGATGGCAGCGTGCGCACCGCCTGTCTTGAATTAGGCTTGAATGAAACCCAGGCCAAGATTAAACGGAATATCCTGCTTTCACGCGACCAACGTTGGATCGTTTTATGGAACCCGGCCTATCTGCAAGCAGAAGACGAGATTGGGTGGATGATCGTTGCGCTGGATGGCGCCGATATCATGTACCGCATTAACAATCCAGACGAGTGGGGCGCCGGGTTAAGTTCAGATAATGAGCCGGGCGGTTTTACCGGCGAGCCAATTTTCCTGGCCGATAACCAGTTGATTGGAACGCTCTCTCACCGAAATTCATGCAGCGAAGATGGCTGTCTCTTCCAGCTTTATCAATTTGACCTGGCAGCCAAGACTTTTTCCCCCTATCCTCCTACGCTAGCAGAAGGGTTCAGTGGAGGAGCGCGCTTGATGCTCTCAGCAGATCTACGTTACCTGAGCAATTTCAACGTTTTTAAGACCGATTGTGAAAACGCATATTCGCTGATTGACACCCTGGATATACAGGCTCTGAGCCGCCAGAATCACCGACTGGACCAAGAAAGTGTAACTGATCTTGATTTCAAGCCTGGTCTGGTTCAAGCGGTCTTAGCGCGTGAAGCAAGCTGTTACCAGCCAGTTCAGCCCACTTGGGCTGCGACTTGTGGGTTGGTCAAAGACCAGGAATCGCTGCCTATGCAACTTTGGAATATTGCGACGGGTGAGCGAAAGGATATATATCCTGGGCTGACACCGCGCTGGTCACCGGACGGCGACTGGATCGCCTTTCAATCTTGCCTGGTCAAAGACAATACAGGTAGCTGGACGCCCGCTGAAAATATCGCAGTCAGCGTCTACCTGTTCAAGCCTGAGACCGGTGAATTGCACCTGGTCTCAGACGGCGCGGCGTTCCAATGGCGGCCCAAACCTTAAGCCAAACAAATCAGGCGTATTGGTTTATTCAGGTTTCTGATTATTGATGATTAACGCCGCAATTACACCCGGCACCCATCCGATCAAAGTCAAGATTGTGGTGATCACAATCGAACCACACCCCTTATCCAATACAGCCAGGGGAGGGAAGACAATACAAACAATCACTCGCCAAATGCTCATAAGATGACCTCTCTTTGCATGTTTACAACCATAGTAATTATAACGTCCCGGTAAACAAAAAGTCGCGTCTGCAAAGAACCAATCAGAGATTCTGCCAACAACGGCATGTTGCCTGTATAATTACCCCACCATGCCCAGAGCATCCCATCTCACCCCGCGGCTGCATGCCTTGTGGCGTATCTCGTTTTTCGTCTTGTTTTCGCTTTTAAGCTGTAATTTCCCTGGACAATTATTCAGGTCTATTCCGCTCTCTGCGCAGAATGCTACAAAAACCGCCGCCCTGGTCTCTCCCCCATCTGCCACGCCTCTGCCAACAATAACCGCTAAACCCTCCATTACGCCCAGTCCGACCACGACTCCACTTAGCCCGACCCAAACAGCCGTTCCCATCACGCCTACACTTTCCTTTCACACTCCTGCACCAGGCCAATTAGCCCAAGGTAATGATGTATGGGACTTGACTTCCGTTGATTTTCCAGCCTACATAACAGTTATCGGACGCATCTATTCCCCGCCTACTCGTCGCGATCCCTTTCCAGCTTATGTTTTTCTGCGCATGAATTTTAATTGCACATCTGGGGCGTCATTAATAAAGCTTTACGCGGGGCAGGATATGGGTTTGACCTTTATTCAAAAACAAGATGGATACCCCGATCTCAATATTCAAGATAATCAAGGCCATAAATATCTGGTTACATTAGTTGGAACTTGTTGGATCGCCGCGCCCATCCCGTCCACTTTGGCGAATGAAGGCTATTTCACACTTAACTTCAAAAGTTTTTTGCCATTTCAGTTTACTGTTAAACAGACTGTTCAGGAAATCAACCAGCGCATCTGTTATATATCCGATCTGAACGGCGCGCCAGAGGTATTTACCGCCAATCCCAATGGCAGCGACGCGCAACAACTTACTCAAGATTTTGGCGTGGATGCCGAACCCGCCTGGTCGCCTAACCACACCCGCATCGCCTATGTCAGCCGGCAGGATGGGAATGCAAATATCCTGTTAATGGATCCCAAAGGTCGCTTGCTCGCCAGCCTCTCGCCTTCGGCGGCAGATGAAGGTGGACCTGCCTGGTCTCCAGATGGCGCTCAACTCGCCTTCCACACTCTGCGAGATGGCAATTGGGAAATCTACACGCTGGCAATGGACGGCAGCCTGGTGCGTAATCTGACACAAAACCCTGAAGCGGATATGTATCCTGCTTGGTCGCCGGATGGCAATTTCATTGCTTTCCAGTCACACCGAGATGGCGACTGGGAAATTTACATCATGGATAAATTCGGCGTCAACCTGCGCCGGCTGACAGAGCGCCCCAGCGATGACATCCTGCCAACCTGGTCTCCGGATGGCAAACGCCTTTTATTTTGGACGAAACGGGATGGGCTTTGGCGACTTTATAGTATGGATCCAAATGGCAGCCAGTTGCGGCCGCTCACGTTATATGAAAACCCTGGACCGACCCCCAGCCGGGCAAGCTGGTCGCCAGATGGAAAAACTGTCTTGCTTTCGTTACTACGCGATGGCTTCCTGCAATTATATACAATGCAGATGGATGGCAGCATGCCAGAACGCATCACAAAAACCATCGCTAATGACTATAACCCGTGCTGGTAAGCGAACAGCTTGAATTCGCGCATTACTACAGGTTCATAGACAAAAATCCATAACTCACTATAATCGCCTCATCTGCGGTAAATATGGCGACCATGTTGCGTTTGACCTGTATCAGTATTCTCTTTGGGCAGCTTATCCTGTTCCCTTCCCATGCCAGTGGAACGACTACCAGCGGGCCAATCATCGGCGGGTGCCAGATTTTTCCAGCAGACAATATCTGGAACACCCCGGTTGATAATTTACCGGTTGATCCCCGATCACAGGATTACATTAATTCCATCGGCGCGAGTGTGGGTCTGCATCCCGATTTCGGTTCCGGCGAGTGGAACGGTTTTCCAATTGGCATTCCCTATAATGTGGTTTCTGGTAGCCAACCCAAGTTAAGTGTAAATTTTTATTACCCGGGAGAGAGCGACGCCGGCCCCTATCCGATCCCGAATAATCCGCTCATCGAGGGCAACCCGGCGGCAGGCGACCGTCACATATTAATCATTGACCAGGATCACTGTATTCTTTACGAGGTTTATGACGCCTGGAAAGAGGACGATCTCTGGCATGGCGGGTCGGGCGCGATATTTGATTTAAACTCCAATAATTTACGGCCGGCGGGCTGGACTTCCGCCGATGCAGCCGGTTTACCGATCCTGCCGGGGCTGGTACGTTACGCCGAAGTCGCTTCAGGCGAGATCAACCATGCGTTGCGCTTTACGGTCGCACAAACCCGTAAGGCTTATATCTGGCCGGCGCGCCACTACGCCAGCGAGAATACCGATTTAAAAGTCCCGCCTATGGGACAACGCTTCCGGCTCAAGGCGAGTTACGACATCTCCACCTTCCCCGCTCAAATCCAGGTGATCCTGCGCGCCCTGAAGAAGTACGGCATGATCGTCGCTGATAACGGCAGCAACTGGTTCATCTCCGGCGTACCCGACCCAAGCTGGGACAATGATATATTAGTCAACCAATTGAAAAAGGTACCCGGCTCTGCGTTTGAAGCCGTGAACGTATCCCCGCTTTTAATCAATTCCAATTCCGCACAAGCCCGTCAACTAGATTTCAAATACCACCTGGAATTGCCGGTTGTTTTACGATGAGCCAGGATGGCCTGCTTTTCATCCGCTGAGAGGAAAGCGATCTCCAGCGCGTTTAATTGCGCCTGTCGTATGGCATCTTGATCCAAGCCGGCTGCGGGCGCGGCGACATCGTATTCGTAAGCCAGATTGATCCCACTGATGCCAGGATCATCTGTATTAAGCGTGGCCAGCAGGCCGTACTGTAAAAACTTCCTGATCGGATGGCTGGGGTAATCCACAACTGTGCTGGTTTGCACATTACTGGTCAGGTTGCATTCAATACCAATCTGTTGCTCAGAAAGGTAATCGAGCAAGCGTTGATCCTGCAACGCAGTCACGGCATGCCCAATCCGTTGGGCGCCCAAATCAGTGATCGAATGCCAGATACTTTCCGGTCCGGCAATCTCGCCGGCGTGAACAGTGATGGACCAACCTGACTCTCGGGCGGCTTTAAAATGCTCCTTGAATTGCGCAGCCGGAAAACGCGCTTCATCGCCAGCCAAATCCAAGGCTACCAGGCGATCTTTTTGCGCCAATAATACCTGCAACTCTCGCCAACAAGTCTCTGGCCCATAGGTGCGGCTGAGTATGCCGATGAGATTGGCGCGCAAGCCAAAATCACGCTGTCCGGCTTCAACGCCATCGCAAACCGCCTCCACCACGCCAGCCGGGTCGAGGCGATGCCCTTCGGCCATGAAACAGGGGCTGAAGCGTAATTCAATATAATCCAGCCCCTCTTGGGCGGCATCCGCGACATTTTCATAAGCAACTCTACGGCAGGCGTCATAATCTACCAACACCTGAATCATCCAATAGAACTTGCTGATAAACGCCATGACTCCCGGTTGAGGCCCGGTCACCTGGACAAAAGGACGAAGACTCTCAACCTCCCAGGCAGGCAATGGCAGGCGATGCTCCCGCCCTAAATCCAGGATGGTCTCTAACCGGACGCTGCCATCCAGGTGACGGTGCAAATCCATTAGAGGCAAGTATGGATCGGTCATAGCGGCCCTCCTATTACCATTTTTTCCATCTTTCTTTGACAACCACTTCTAATCGCTGTCGAAATTTGTTACTCCCAGGCTCGATATAACACTAAGACGCGGGTAGACTGCGCCAGGAAGATGTAGTCGCCCATCACAGCGCCGCCATAGGGAAACCCATCCAATTGACTATCGCCCGGATCGAAATTGGTAAATGTTTTGAAACCACCGGGCAGCAACCAGGCAGCCGCGCCATTCGTGACCAGGGCATTGTTATCCAGCGCACAGGCACGCGCCTAGGCTGGCTCGGTATAGAGCAAGCCGGGTTTTTCTGGCGCGCCCAATTCCCATATTTCTAACATCGAATCTGCACAAGCTACCAATTGATCTTCGAATATGTAGTAGTGGTAAGCGGTTCGGCTGTGATCATACGCACCCAGCTCGCGCAGACTGGTTGGATCGCTAAAGTCCAGGATAAAGTTACGGGGTGTATGCGAACCTTTTGTAGAGTAACCGGCTGTATATATGAATTTTTCATAGCCGATCGCTGAATACAAGGCAAAATCCTGGCCTGCATCAAACTGGCTGACCAGGCGCGGGAATTCTGGCCTGGACAAACTATACACACCCAGGTAGCGCTGACCCGGCGCTAATAGATAATCTTCAAAGATCGCCAGGTTAAAAATACTCTGATCGGTCAGGCTTTTTATATATCCCGGAATGGCTGGATCGCTGACATCTACAACATCCAGGCCTGCGTATCCATACACATACAGAAATGAGTCAAATAATAGTAATCCGTTCCCGTTCTGAAGCTGCAAGCTGGAGATCGGTTTTTGGAAGGTCTGTAATTCAGCAGTCGCCGCCAAACCGCTCAAATCATAGACATCCAATATACCGCCCGGTGTCAACAAATAAAGAAAATTATCATAGACGGCAACACCCCGCACCCCCTGTCCCGCTTCTAAGGGCAAGACTTGCGCTACCGGTAGATAACCAGACGGCGGGCTTTGAAAGGGCGTCGCGCTTAAGGTGGGGGTGTTGATGGGTGTGCGAGTCGCATCGGGGATAACCGGCGTCCTGCTCGCCGGGGCGACCGTGAAAGTCACCTCCGCCTTCTCAACCTGGGTAGTTGAGACAACTGGCATTGCAGCCAGAGTTGTGCGGATCGGCGCGCTGACCGAAGTAGCGACTGGAGCAAGTAGCTTGCTTGCCACAAATATACCGCAGATACTAAAAATACTTAAAACCACAATACCCAATAAAATGTACAACCAGGTCGGCGAACGGCGCTTCGGTAAGGCAATGATTTGTGGAGCGATGGGGACGGCTGCCTGAGGAGAAGTTTTTTTCAATCCAGCCGGCGGCGCTGGCGGCTTGCCTGCTGAGGGAGTGGGTTCTGGCTGGTTAACCTTAAGCGGGGCAGCCGACGAGGGAGGAAGCGCCTCGGTTTTTGCTAACGAATCAGGCTGTTCTTCTATATGACGCAAGACCGCCAACAGTTCTTCAACGGATTGATAGCGGCGGTCCGTATCCAGATCGGTGGAACGAAGAATGATTTGCTCCACTGTCGGGCTGATCTCATCGTTCAATTGCCGAGGCGGAGACATATTCACCCGGTTAAGCATCCGTTTGATGCTATCCGGCGGCGTTCTTCCAGTCAACAAGGTATAAATGGTCGCGCCCAGGGCGTAGATATCCGAGCGCCGATCTGTACTGCCAGTACCGTACTGCTCTGGAGGCGAATATCCAGGCGTAAAGGCGCGCGCGCCGAGGGTTGTCGCCATTTGCGGGTCATAGACCTTAGCAATTCCAAAATCCACCAGTAAAGCCCGGCCATCCGCGCGGATCTTGATATTGCCGGGTTTGATATCGCGATGGATGATCGGGGAAGGCTGGTTGTGCAGATAAGCCAGCGCGTCACAAATCTGGCTGATCCAATTCAGCACCTGCGGTTCAGGCAAACGTCCCAAACGCCCCAACATGGACTGCAAGTCTTCCCCTTCAACGTAATCCATCACCAGGTATTGTCCCATATCAGGTATGATGAAATTGTCAATCACACGCGGCAGGTTAGGATGCGCCAGACGGGCCAGAATTTGCGCCTCACGAGTAAATTGTTTTTGGGCTTCTGGAGAAGAGTCCAGGTTTTCTTTGATTGCGACTGGAATTTCGAGGTTGGTATCCCAGGCCAGGTAAACCGCGCCCATCCCCCCCTGACCCAGTAGCTTATCAATACGATAACGGTCGTGATGAATTGTCTGTCCAATTTGTAGCGGCATATCTGACCATCCCGGCGTCAAAATCGTGAGCCAAAGCGTATGAGGATCTATTGACTTCCAAATGATACACTAGGATGAAAGGGTTCGCAAGCCTGCAGAGTCTCGCTTGAATTTGCGCTAGCTTGTAATATCTGCAAAATTATCCTTTGGAAAAAGCAAGTTTCGACTATAATAAGGCGCTGGCTGGAAAGAGCAACTTATAGCTATGCGAAGTTGATAACCTGGCAAGACATTCTCCAGGTTTAGAATAACCGATTTTATAATCAAGCGAGGACATGATAACCATATGGACGATCAACAAGAAATAGAAAACCTGGATGAAGCTCCAGTCGAAACCGAAAAGATCGTGGTAGAAAGCCGGTTAAAGCGAAACTGGCCGATTATTTT
>Ga0172371_10008989_pt1 | contig 13822 bp, 10 predicted proteins | sample Lak12m_FD_114543 | JGI IMG/M metagenome (GOLD analysis project Ga0172371, IMG submission 114543) | Freshwater microbial communities from Kabuno Bay, South-Kivu, Congo - kab_022012_12m | ecosystem: Environmental > Aquatic > Freshwater > Lake | place: Democratic Republic of the Congo: South-Kivu... | reverse complement strand
CGCCGGCCGCCTCGTCAGCATTAGTTTGCTTTCCGCCGATTATTCTCTGCCGCACCCGCTCCAGCACTGTCCGCGCCGACTCAACAATCAGCGGCCGCCCATATTCCTCAATAGCAGGGGCCACCTCCGGCGCCTCCAGCAATTCCTCTACCGAGGGTAGCTTCCGCAGCGCTTCCGCCTGCGCTTCGCTGAGAGAGCTCTTTTTTTTACCGGCCAAATCTATGCCCCCAAGGCTTTTTCAAAGGCCGCGACATCCATTTCCAGCGAATGAATCACCTGGTTCAGCTCTTTCAGAACCGTCGCGTCGAGGTTACCTTCCCGAAAATCTTCATCGACATCGGTGTACTTGAGCCGCAATTCAGCGGTATGCGTAATCTGCCTGGCGATTATTTCCTTAAGGGAATCGATCAGATCCTCGTTACACATCTTGGCTCCGTTTCTTTAAAAGGTACGAAAAAGGCTTTCCGAAATCTTACCCTAAATGGCTCGGGTTCGGCTGTAAAGGGATAATCCGTGGTGATTTAACCTTGCCCTTACATACGAATCACCGTAGGATATATACAAGTGCCGGCAACCGGGCAGCCATATTGCCCGAAATAACCGGTATTTATTTATGAGATGCCACATCGAACGAAAAAGTCCAGCCGCGCGAGATGCCGTCCGTGAGTAAACCGCACACCGGGCTATCCGCGGAAAAACGCTCCGGCGAATGCCGGGTCGACCTTCATCTTCATTCCCGCTATTCCCAGGAATCAGACCTCTGGATTCTGCGGCAGGCCGGGATCGGGGAGAGTAACACCGATCCTGAAACCGCATACAGGAATGCCAAGGCGCGGGGGATGACCTACGTCACCCTCACCGATCACAACACTATCGAGGGCGCCCTGACGCTGACGCACCATCAAGATTTCTTTATCAGTGAAGAGGTAACCACCTATTTTCCTGGCGAGGACGTCAAGCTGCATGTACTGGCGCTCGGCATCAATGAAACCCAGCATCTGGAGATGCAGGCGCTCAGGCGCAATCTCTACGATCTTGTCGATTATCTGAAATCCGAGGATATTCTTTATGTACTGGCTCATCCGCTCACGCGCCTCGGTGGCGAGCTGGCGCCCCATCACATCGAGCGGCTGATGCTGCTGTTCCCCATCTGGGAAGTGCACAACGGCTCGACTCTCGAACGTGAGAACACCATGTCGCGACGGCTGGCCGAACTTTGCACGCCGGAGAAACTGGACGCGCTGGCTGGAGAGTATCAGCTGGAGCCGCGTCATCGTGGCTGCATTACCTATACAGCCGGCTCTGATGATCACGCCGGTTTCGATATGGCCAGGGCCTTTACATTGACGGCCGACTCCGGTAGCATTGCCGGCTTTCTTGCCGAGGTCAAAGCGGGCCGCAGCACTCCCGAGGGTTCCCACGGCAGCACGCTTAAATTGGCCCATACGATGATGGGGCTGCTAACGCATGGCGCCGAGAGCAAAACCGAAAGCAAAGGCATGGGGCTGCTAGGCCGTGCACGCACGGGAAACAAATGGCTGCGGCTGGTCACATTGGCGGTCGGCTGCAACAGCACCGCAGGCATGCTCCGCAAGGTCATGACTGACCGGGAACTGCGTCGGGCGTTAATGCCGCTGATGGCCTTGGGCCACTCCGGGGAAAACGGCGGTGAGGAATTTCACAACCAGATCTTCGCGCTGGTCAAGTCAGCCTGGACCTCCGGCATGCGCACGACCCTTTCCAAATTTTCGGAAGTGACCCTGTTCAACTTTTTTGAGAACCTGGACGTCATCGGGCGGCTGATCACCCTTCAGACTTTGCTTTTGCCTCATTCGCTGTCAGCCAACTATCATAGCCGCCAGCGGCATTTCATCAGGCGGTTGAGTGCCCAGATGCTCCCGGATTTACCGACGTCAGAGACGCCCTGGCCCCGTATCGGATTATTTACCGACACCATGGATCAGGTAAACGGCGTCACCAGCATCCTGGGACAGCTGCGCGAGCATTGCGATGCTGAAGATCTTCCGTTGGAGATCGTCACCTGTGACAAGGGCGAAGGTGGGAACCGCAGGGAAAAGGCAAACGCTACTCCTTGTATCACGCGCTTTCCGGCGGTCGCTTCGCTCAACCTGCCCGACTTCGGCAATCTTGACATGAATGTACCGCCGGTGCTGGACATAATCAGATACTGCGAGGAAAAGCAGTTCGATCTCATCCATGCCTCGACGCCTGGCCCACTGGGCCTGGTGGCATTCATGGTTTCAAGGATTTTGCAGGTGCCTTTCGTTGCCAGTTTCCATACGGACGTGCCCCGCTGTATCGGCCGGCTCACGGATGACAAACTGAATGAAGAGGCGGCGTGGACCTACACCCGCTGGTTCTATCAACGCGCGGACCTGACTTTCGTGCCCTCCGCCTGGAGCAGCCGCGACCTGGCCTGTCACGGGCTGGACCAGCGCAAGATGGCAGTGCTTTACCAGGGCATAGATGCCGGCCGTTTCTCGCCGGATAATCGTTCCGAAGCCTGGCGGCAGCGACTTACAGTCGGCGCCAATGACGGGAACAAGAAAATTTTACTGTTCGTCGGGCGCATGTCAGCTGAAAAGGATCTCCGTTTTCTGAGCGAGTGTTACGTTGAGCTGGCGGCGCAACGCCCGGATATTCATCTGGCCATGGTTGGCGACGGCCCGATGCGGGGCGAGCTCGAACATCTGCTGGGCGACAAAGCCACCTTTACCGGTTGGCTCCGGGGCGCGGACCTGGCAGCCGCCTATGCTTCCGCTGATATTTTTGTTTTCCCCAGTTCGGTGGATACCGCCGGACAGGTAATTCTCGAGGCACAGGCTTCAGGTTTGCCGGCTGTTGTTTGCTCCGAGGGCGGCGCCGTTGAAAACATCGAGCCCGGCAAGTCGGGCCTCGCGGCGCGCAGCCGCAGCATCTCCGGGTTCAGGCAGCAGATCGAAACCCTGCTCGACGACGAGCGTCTGCGTCTGGCGATGTCCCGCCGCGCCAGGCGCCTGGCAAAGGACAGATCCTGGAGTAGCATTTTCGACAGCCAGTTCGAGGTTTACGCCGACCTGGTCAATTGGTGGCAACTGGATACCGATAACCGTTCAATCGGCGGCGTCGAAACCAGCGCCGCTTCCGCGGATTCGCTGTTTGAAACCTTTGTTTCTTTAGAAAGGGAGCGTTCTGTCAGAAATACCGGCGACACCGGCTCTCTTCCTCTTCGCCCACCACGATGACGAGTTCTTCATCGCCGTGACTATGCGGCGCCTGGCCGAGGCCAGGCAGCCGGTAGCAGCGGCGTGGCTGACGCGGGGCGGCCTGCACGGCGGCCGGCGCGAAGCCGAATCACGGCAGGCGATGAAGTTGATTGGCGTCGATTCCCGCAACCTTTTCTTTTTCCGTCTAGTCGACGGGCACGCCCTCGACTTCATTGAGGAAATTGTCACTCGCCTGGAACGGCTCTTTAGCGAACTGCGGCCGGCATCGATTTTCGTTCCCGCCTTTGAGGGCGGCCATCCCGACCACGATGCCGTCCAGCTGGCGGCGGCGGCCGCATTAAGCCGGCTGTCGCGGCAGCAAAAAATTACCGGTGAGGATCGCCTGCCTCACCCAATGCTCCTGGAATACCCCCTCTACACCCGCGCCGGGGCGAAACTTCTTAAGGTGGGAAGCTTCATTCCGGCGAACGTGCCTACCAAGCAGACGCCGATGAAACTCAAGGATCGGCTGTTCAAACGTAAGGTGGCAATCACTTTTTCCAGCCAGCGCGCCATTCTCTGGCCCCTGACCGGATTAAGGGGAGGGCCGATGATGGTACACGTAAAGGGGGAACCCTACCGCCGGGTGCCGCGTGACCGCGATTACACGATGCGTCCGCATCGGGGCAGGCTCGCCTACGAATATTTCACGCGGGCGCGATTCCCACGCTTCGCCGCTGTGGCGGCAAGGTTACTGCCCTAACGCGCGGCCGCTGCCTTACAGGGCAGGCTCAGTCATCCTCGTCTTCCGGCTTATCTTCGAGCATCTCCGGAAGAAAATTATCACAAATAGAACCGAAGTCAACTGCAAAGCTGGTGCCCGTGTCCTGGGAGCAGGCGGAGCAGGTCAGCGCCTCGACTCGCTCGTCATTATCCGCGTCGATGCGGACCGCATACGAACACAAGTCACAGCTGTCGACTGCCCCCGCGTCGCGATAGTGATACCTGACGGCCCACTGCTTCGAGTCCATTAAAGCTCCTCACCGGCCAGCAGCTGCAGCACCTGTTCGACGCCGCTGATGCGCGCTACCAGCAGATCGGCATTGCGTGGCAGCTCCGCCGGCATCTCGTCGGAAATTACGCCGACGCCCACCATCACATTTTCCTTGCGCCGCTTACGCTTGCGCAGCTCCTTGAGCGCATCCACATCAGTGGTGTCGTCGCCGATGTAGACGGCTTTTTTGCAGGATAACCTGTCCAGCAGTTGTCCCACGGCTACGCCCTTGTTGACCGGGACCGGCGGACGCACTTCGATTACTTTCCGGCCCGCGCTTGTCGTCAGGCCCAGTTTTTCGATCCTGGGCTGAAAATTCTTCTGGATGTACTCCATGGCCTGTTCGGGTTCACGAGACCGGCGGAAATGAAAGGACATGGTGGCGGTTTTGTCTTCCAGCCAGATTCCCAGCTCCGACATATCCTCGAATTTGCGGCAGTATTCAATCAGCTCGCGTATCTTTGGCAGGAAAGGCTGCGCTTCTTCACAGACGACAACAGCATGGCCCGGAAGCATGGTTTCAAAACCGTGATTGCCGATGTAGGCAAGCTCGGCATTGCCGACGATGCGCTTGGCCCCGGTGGCAGGCCTGCCGCTGACCACTGTCACAGCCAGGTAGACATGAGCGAGGGCGCGAATGAGCCGGCTGGTGTCCGGTGGCACCGAGACATCGTCAGGCCGCGGCATGATCGGCGCCAGGGTTCCATCCAGGTCGAGGAAGATGGCAGTCGCACCGCGATCGTCCAGTAGCGGCGCCAGCATCTCCTGGATCTCGTCCAGTGAATTTGGCTTTAAATGCTTTTTATGCAAGGAATTGCCGGTCATATGGTAGAAAGTAGTGTGGATAAGGGCATCCATGGGATGCCGTTCGATCAGGCGCTATGGTATCACACGCTGACTGCGATCGGGGAGGGCCGATATCGCGGCCGCCGATTGACATATATTCGGGCGCTCTGTGACCCACGAAAGCGACGCTTACAATCAGACACTGTTTCACAAGTTCACGCCTGGCCGGGTTGCTGATTCTGACGGCAGCCGCCGCCCTGATGGTACTGGCGCTGATACCGGGTTTCTACGCAGGAGATGCCGCCCGAGCTGCCTCCGGCGGCATAACCGTCAGCACTGACAAGTATGTATACCATGCCGAGGACAGCGTCGTTTTCAACCTGACCCTCGATGCTGGCGGCGCCAGTCTGAGCGGCGACCTGGTCATCAAGGTCTATCCCGCCACGTCGCTGATGAACCCCGATCCGTTTGCGGCGGCGCCGCTGTCGGAGACAACTCTCGAGAAGAACTACAGCCTTTCCGGCCCGGGAACGGCTCAGGGCACCGCCAGCCTCGGCGACCTCAAGGTTGGGCCCGGCGGTTATCCCTTCAGGATTTCCCTGATGGCCGGCGGCAATGAGACTCTGGCCGGCACCGGCTGGCTGGCTGTGGTCGATCCGGCCGCGCACGATCCCCTCGACCTGGTTCTGCTCTGGACGGCTGGCTCGCCACCCCTGCGCGACGACCGGGGCCGTTTCACCAGCACCAGCCTGCTCGAACGTTGCCAGAGTAATCCACCAACGGCCGATACGCTGCTGCAGCACGCTGATATATCACAAAAATTCCCCGGGGTTAAAACCACCTATGCCGTCGAGGCGTCGCTGCTCGATCAGCTGCAGGATCTTGCCGACGGCTTCGATCTCGTCCAGGGTGACAAGACTGTGAATTTTTCCGCAGATTCGCCGGAAGCCAAAGCTGCCGGGAGCTGCCTCGATGGCTTCCGCGCCATGGCCGCTGGCGGCAATAGCGAATTCATCTCGACCACTTATGCCTTTACCGACCTGCCGATGCTGGCCAAACAGGGATGGGGCGACGGCAACGGCCAGTACCGGCTTGGCCATGACGTGCTAGGCGAAGCGCTTTCGCTCGGCGCGACGCCGACGGGAGCCTACGCCGCCGGCCTCGATATTACCACCGATTCGCTGCGCTATCTGGCCTCGACCGGCAGCGATTACACGGTCTTTCAGGGCTCTGTACGTGATTCCCTCCAGGGAAGCCTGCCGGCAGGCGCGCCCAGTTATCGCATCCGCGACCTCAGTGGCGAGCGCATCACCGGTTTTTTCAACAATGATGACGCCGCCGCGGCGCTGTTCTCTGATACTCCCGATGCCAATGCTTTTTTTGCCGCGCTCGCCAATTCTTTTACCAGTGGTGGTTCCCGCTTGAATATCGTGGCTTCGCCCTCACCAAGCCCGGTGCTGAGCGCCGAGCAGCGCCAACGGATCTATGCGACTATCGACCAGGAACCGTGGCTTCACACCCTGAGTCTTTCGCAGGCCCGGGACAAATATCGCCCTACCACCCAACCGGTGACACTGATGAAGTATGTCGACCCGGCCGCCGATTATTTATCACAGACTTATTATCAAAAGCTCGATGCCACCCACTCACGTTTTGAGGATTACCGCGCCGCCGTCGACAACGACACCTCTGAGCTGATGCAGCTGACCAGGGAAATGTTCAGCGCCGAGAGCATCTATTTCATCGGCAGCGGTGTCAGCCCCGACGCCGCTAATGTGGGCCTGGCCCATCTCGACGCCATTGACGGTTTCGTCGCCGGAGAATTTAGCCGGCTCAATATCAGCGTGAGTACCCCGCTGCTGCAGCGCCAGTCGGACGGTGAGGCCACAGTGACTTTGACCAACAACAATGGTTATGCCATTTCGGCCGACCTGACCCTTTCGGGCGACGGCGTCGAATTTCCGGAGGGCTCCGATCAGCGGCTCAGAATCGAGCCCGGCAGCATGAAGATCACCGTTCCATTTAACTCCGATGGCTGGTCGCGGATCGATGCCAGACTGGCCTCGCGCGGCAACACGCTGGTCGAAGACAGCGCCGGCATCCACCTGATCACCTCGCGTGGCTGGATTGTAATCCTGTTCGCGCTGGCGGCGCTGGCGGCGGGCACGGGTTATATATTCATCGTCAACAGGAGGCGGTAGTGCTTGTTATAGGCGTTTTCGGTCGAGATCATACAACTTGCATGGAAGAATCTTTTGTTTCTTCTGAACTAAAAATTCGAGCAAAGGAATATCCGATAATAGCACCTGTTATTGCGCCTCCAAGGATGGTTATTAGAAAAGTGGCCCACGCTGAAAGCCCTGCTGTATAGATATCATCCAATGCTTCCAAATATGAGCTTCGATGAATGTCGGCAAAAGCATTTCCTAACTGCCAACCAACCACTGTTTGAATTACAAAATCAAACGCAAAGCCAATTATGGCTCCAATAAATACAATCTTATCGACTGATAATTTCATTTTCTTGTTCTTAAATATTAGATATATGATTTCTCCTGCGATTGAGCCAAGAACTAGAAAAATCGGTGGTACTATCACCACATAAAGTACGGCAGGTGACATCAACCCCAGAACCGAAAGCAGGATTTGCCACAGAAGATAGAAGATCGCCCCAAGACTACAGCACGCTGCAAAAATTAGCGGTCGATATGAACTCGGGCTAATTAATTCTTCGGTCAATTTTGTGCTCCTCGTTTACTTATCAATGATCAATGCGTGACGATATTTGCATTCGTTATATATCTGGTCGGGCTACAATCAAATGTGCTTTAATGTCAAGTTAAAGACAAGTTCGGAAAATACAGAACCATATTTTAAATAACAGCGCACTCGAGGGACATGGTAATCTTGGTAGCGGGATTAACCTCAATAGAGTTGTAATTCAAGGTATCGACTGTGCCACCTGGGTGGTCAGGCGCAGTGACTATTAGATTGACCGGCCCGGAACCGTTACCTTCAGCTTCAATCCTGAAACCTGCGTTGATATCTGCTCCGTGAACATGTTCCCAGTCACCCTCGTGAAATAAACCAGGATAATCATTAGCGTAATAACCAATCCAATACTGCATACTGGTAAAGGATGCGCCCCTTAATGTCGCCGCCCAGGACCGGGCCGCCCTGCATCACGCTATTGCCGTCCCAGGTAACCTGAAATACCTCTCCCGTGGACATGTTTTTGGCAAAAATGTCGTTGCGGGTGTGGCCCTGATAACCGGGAGCTCCACGATCGACCCAGGCCACCCAGTCGCTAAAAATGGTGGGGCTACCCTGATCGTCGGGATCGGTACAGATCACCTGCTCAACGCCGGTGTCTATGTCTTTAAGGTAGATGTCGGCCTCACCGGAGCGAGAATCGGCCCAGACAATTTTGGTGCCGTATACGGAGGGTTGACCTTGTCCGGTTTGGGTAGGAGAAAGCCGCGTTGGTGCGGTGTCGCCGATGTGCATGAAAAAGACCTGGTTTCCCACCGGATAAACATATTCCGACCAGACGACCAGGTTCCCGCTGACGGCGGGTTGACCGAGGTCACCCCTGGCCTCGGTCAGAGGTTGGCCGTCGGGCTCGTTCTGATCGAGATGCCGGTAATAGATTCTGCCCATGGTGCTGCCGTTGGCAGCAGGACGATAATCCACCCAGACTGCCAGATCACCGCTAACCGCAGGGCCATACTGTTCGTGTGATTCCGCAGTTACCGGGGCATCGGCTCCGAAGACCCACTCATCACCAGGGTTGATGGCCACAGCCGTACTGGCAAAGAAGACAAGGTTTTCTCCTTCGTTTGCGGTTTCTGAAAAAGATTCATCTACCACGAGGCTGCGAGCCATAATATCCTAAGTTAACTTGACGTCTATCGGCTATTGGTAGTATTTACAGTTGTAAAAAGTATGATATTTTGGATGAAACGCCTTAAGGGAAGAGAAAATGATAGCTAAGGCAATCAAAAAATTCATTACTAACGAAAGCGGCAGCTTCATCAGCTCGCTGATTTGGGTGGTTGTCATCGTCGGTATCCTTGGCCTCCTCGTGGTGGATGGCACCAAGGTTTTCCTATTTGCCGCGACGACCTCCGATGCCACCCAGGAAGCCGCCAACATGGCCTCGCGTGACTTTGAGATTAATCACAGCAATATCCAGGCTGAAAACGTCGCCGCCGATTATTGCGAGAGCAAAGGGCTGGCGTTCATGAAGTTCGATGTCTTCCGCGGCGTGGGACAGTCATATACAGTTACCTGCGGCGGTGACGCCAAGACCTTCATCTTCAAATATCTGCCTGTTTTAAAGAATCAGCTTCACCACGAAAGCACGGCGACATCCTCAGGACTCTAGCCCGGCACCGCAGCCCTGCACCGCAGCCCTGCACCACTGGCACTTGCCAATCCCGCTGTAAAAAGCTAAATTTCTCACACTGTCACTTTTCATCGCCAGGGCTGGAGGGTCCATGACTGTCAAATATCTCTTATCTGAAGAAAATCTTCCCAAGCAGTGGTACAACATCGCCCCGGACATGCCCGAGGGCAGCCTGAAACCGCCTTTGAACCCGGCGACCGGCGAGCCCGTCGGCCCCGAAGCGCTGACGCCGCTCTTCCCGATGTCGCTGATTATGCAGGAAGTCAGCACCGAGCGCTACATCGACATCCCGGAAGAGGTGCGGGAGATCTACAAGCTCTGGCGCCCGACGCCTCTCATCCGCGCCATGCGGCTGGAGAAGGCGCTCGACACGCCGGCGAAGATCTATTTCAAATATGAAGGCGTGAGCCCCGCCGGCTCGCACAAGCCCAACACTTCGGTGCCGCAGGCATATTACAACAAGGAAGCCGGCATCAAGCGCATCGCCACCGAGACCGGCGCCGGCCAGTGGGGCTGCTCCATGGCCCTGGCCACGCAGATGTTCGGCATGGAGTGCACTGTTTACATGGTCAAGATCAGCTACGACCAGAAGCCGTACCGCCGCAGCATGATGGAAGTCTGGGGCGCTGAGGTCTTTGCCAGTCCGACCGACCGCACCAATTCCGGCCGCGCCATCCTCGAGGGTGACCCCGATTCGCTGGGAAGCCTCGGCATCGCCATCAGTGAGGCGTCGGAGGACGCCGCCACGCATGACGACTGCAACTATTCACTCGGCAGCGTTCTCAACCACGTGCTTATGCACCAGACGGTAGTCGGCACCGAGTGCAAGCAGCAGATGGAGATGGCGGGCGTCTATCCGGACATCGTCATCGGCTGCATCGGCGGCGGCAGCAACTACGCCGGCCTGGCTTTCCCCTTCATGAAGGACCGGCTGGAGGGCAAGAAGGATGTGGAGTTCCTGGCCGCCGAGCCGAGTTCGTGCCCGACCGTCACCAAGGGCGCCTACACCTATGACTTCGGCGACGCGCTGGCTTCGACGCCGTTGTTCATGATGCACACCCTCGGCCACGATTTCATCCCGCCGGGGATCCACGCGGGCGGCCTGCGTTACCACGCCATGGCGCCGCTGATCAGCGCCCTGGTCGATGCCGGCCACATGGACGCTGTCGCCTACGGCCAGACCGAGATCTTCGATGCCGCCATCACCTTCGCCCGCTCCGAGGCAATCGTGCCGGCGCCGGAATCGAGCCACGCCATCAAGGCGGCCATCGACAAGGCGCTGGAGTGCAAGCAGTCCGGTGAGGAGAAGGTCATCCTCTTCAATCTGAGCGGCCACGGCCACTTCGACATGAGCGCCTACGACGACTACCTGAGCGGCAAGCTGACCGACTACGCCTATCCGGAAGAGAAGATCAAGGAATCGATGGCGAAGATTCCGAAGATGGGATAGATATTTTCGGAGCGGGATTTACCCATCTCCGCTGAAAGCGTCTGCGACAAACGCTTCGACGGATAAATCCCGCTCCGGAATTTTTCACACCTCTTGCCACGTTATGGCGGAAACATCCCATCCCGTTAATCAATCCACTGCTGCCCGCTGATGGCGGAAACATCCTGCCCTAATTAAGTTCCACGTTCCCTCATCAATAAAATCAAACTTCCCCACGAAAAAATACAACCATAGGACGATTTTTTAACCCCACTTAAAAGCTAAACTCCTTCACCTCGGGTCAAAGGGAATAAGGGAGGAGCATCTTGGGGGGCAAAGTTCGCACACATCGATTATTCTGTTATGCCGTTTTATTGTGTCCGGTCGTTCTCACTTTGTGGCTTATGTTTGTTCATGTGGATAAGGCTCTGGCGATCGCCGGTGATGAGTGGATCCTTGGCGCCGATTCCCCTGTAACCTCGGAAGTGCATGAGCAGTATGCCCCGGCGGTTAGCGGAGACCTGGCGGTCTGGGTGGATTATCGCCCCGCTGCCAACGGTAGCACTATGGGCAGCATCTATTACCGGCATCTTGATCAAAATGCGCTTGAAGGCCAACCTCTCACCGAGGCCAGAGGCGACCCCAGTCAACCCGACGTCAGCGGGGACCTCGTTGTCTGGTCGGAATATGTATACCCTGCCGGCCGGCAAATATTTTACATGCATATTGGCGATGCTGCTCCCACGAGGCTGGCGCCGACAATGGCCAACCAGGTTTCGCCGGCGGTACATGGCAGCCGAATTGTCTGGGCCGACTACCGTTCAGGCCCTTCCGATATCTATTTTAAGGACATCAGTGAGGAAGGCTCGGAGCAGTTGATATGCGCCGACCCGGACTCCCAGGGAAGTCCGGCCATCTACGGTGATTCGGTCGCTTGGGTCGACTATGGCGCCCCGGGGTTTATGCGGCCGACCCGGAATGACATCTTTCTGAAGAGTCTGTCAAAGGGGGAGGTAGTTCAGGTAACAACGGACGGCAATATGTCTATTCAGGATTACCCGGCTCTGGGTGGAGGCGCAGCCGGCGCCGAGACTCTGGTTTATTACAGCTGCTGCAGTCGGGACGGCACCGAAGGCGGCCTATGGGCGTATGACCTGCAAAGCCGCAGCGTTACGCACATACCTTCATCAGTCCCGGTACAGCATCCCCGTATTGACGACGACCAGATAATCTGGGGCGTCTGGGCGGAATCCGGCAAACAAACTGTGAGGCTATATGATCTGCGGACCCAAAACGCGCAGCTGATATCGGACGGCAACAGCAATGCTACGGCTGCGGATATTTCCTCAGGTCACATTGTTTGGCAGGATGACCGCAACGGTAACTCGGACATCTATCAAAACCGGTTGGACGACAGTGCTCAAAGCCTGGCCGAAAAATTTGCGCCGGATCTTCTGTTCCGGCACGATATCCGTGCGGTTCCGCGGGATGACTTCGAACCCAGAACCGTCGGGCTGCTAATCGATGTTCCCGGCAGCATGCTGGTGACGGCCTCGGGTGAATATGAAAACCTCGCCATCGAGTCATTCACCTATCATCCCGAAGCTGAGAATTATCTTGATTTACCGGGCAATCCTTACAACCCATTTCACAGCTACAGCGATGACTATCTGAAGCAGCTGGAAAAATATCCCGAGCGGTATCCGGTTACGACCTACGCCAGGATCGTCAGAAATGCGGAAGGCACTAATAAAACCGTAATTCAATACTGGATGCTCTACTACTATAACGACTGGTATAACAACCACGAAGGAGACTGGGAACTGGTTGAGGTTATTCTCGACGAGAATCTCGACCCGGAGGCAGCCGCATATTCTCAGCACGGCGGGTCACAAAAAAAATACTGGAACGAAGATGGGTTCGAAAAATCCGGAACCCATCCCAATGTGTATGTAGCTGAGGGCTCGCATTCAAATCTGTTCGACGGCGGTTTAGCCGATAGCCACTACCATCAGGGAATGCTGGACCTGACTGGGAGGGTCTCCTCCGCGATACCTTCCGCGGAACTGCAATGGCTCTCTGACGGCTGGTCCGATTATGCCGGTCTCTGGGGCGAGAAAGAGGGAACATTCTGGCCGCGATGGGCGGAGTCAGGGCCACCCGGACCCCAATTTCAGCCTGAATGGAAAGGGATGTCTCCGTGGCGGGAACCTCTCGGCTGGGCCGATACCACGGTCAAGGGCTCCGATAACGACATAATCATCACGGCCAGGTCTTCAGCGGAAATAAATCTGTTTGATGCTCAGGGATACCGTGTGGGAAAAACCGCCGATGGCGGCATCGAAAGTCATGTTCCGGGTGCGGAATATTTCGATCGTGGCGAAGATCAATCAAAAAACATTGTTATCCACGGCGCTGATATATCAGGAGACTACAGGCTGGAAACAAACAGCCTGGAAGGTGCCGCGGGAACTATTGATTTGGAAGTCCAGTTACCCGATTTTGCCGGTAACACCGTTAATCACAGCCAATATCTCGCGGTTCCCGTCGGTCCCTTTACCAATACCAAACTGGATATCAAAAACGGCACAGATTATAAACTGTCCATCGATAGCGATGGTGATGGTTTCTACGAAAGTCAACACTATCCGGATTCCTCGCAATCTCAGGAAGTGGACTTCGCCCCGCCGGCGCCGATTAACAATCTCGTCCTGCAAAACACAACCGCTGATTCGACGACTCTCAGCTGGACCGCTCCTGGCGATGATGCAGACCAAGATACCGCGACCCGTTATGAGGCGAGGTATTCGACGTCTCCAGTTTCTGAAACAAATTGGGATTATGCTGAAATTGCCGGCGCGCTTCCAGATCCACAAGTGGCCGGTACAAGGCAAAGTGTGCGGGTGCAGGGTTTAAATTCAGGCACGACCTATTACTTT
>Ga0172371_10008988_pt1 | contig 13822 bp, 7 predicted proteins | sample Lak12m_FD_114543 | JGI IMG/M metagenome (GOLD analysis project Ga0172371, IMG submission 114543) | Freshwater microbial communities from Kabuno Bay, South-Kivu, Congo - kab_022012_12m | ecosystem: Environmental > Aquatic > Freshwater > Lake | place: Democratic Republic of the Congo: South-Kivu... | reverse complement strand
TCCACGTTTCCGCCGTCGTTAAACGCCGCACTGGCCGTCGCGGCGGAGGTTTGCGCGGCCAGAGGCAGACGGGAATCAATCGTTATGATCTTATCCCCTGTTTCTGCGACGGCGCCGGAACCATTGTTTCCGGCAGCATCCGCATCCAAGGGCACGGCGGCGGAACAAGCGGCAAATAAAACCAGCGCCGATACAATCAGCAAAGTTATGAAAATCTTTTTAAGTATCCTGCCGCTCAACATGGTTACTACTTCCTTCGGTAGCCAGGCTGTCCTGCGCATTCTTCATGCGTTTAGACCCTATGGCTTTGCGCCGCCGGATTTCCCCGGGTTTGCCTTTATCGTTTGAAGCCTTTTGCCATTCTTTTATAAAACCAGTAAAAAAGCTTCCCATTCTCCATAGAAAGGGAAGCTCTAAAAGTCCTGGCGGCTTTCGCTATGATGCTTTCCTTTCGGCAACTGGCTGCCATAAGCTTTTTTTGCTTTTAGGCCCTGTAGTTTTGCGCCCCCGGGTTTCCCCGGGTTTGCCTTTATCGTTCGGATTCATTTTTTATATTTATATCGTAAGCGTTTTTGGGTTTGATGTCAATAAAATAATCACAAATATATATATTTATTCATTATTTTGTAATTTATGAGACCATTTGCAGGCGCTCCGCTCCGTTTTTTTGCACCTGTGTGCTTGGCCGGCCTTTTGGGGTATAAAAAAGCCTCTTTTAAAAGAGGCTTTTGCGGATTTTTCCAGCATTCACTCACTTAAGTTTATAGCCGCACTCCCCGCAGAAGCGTACGGTCTGGGCAACTTCTGCGCCGCACTGCGGACAGCGGTTAAGATCCAGGTTGGCGCCGCAGTTGTTGCAGAATTTTCCCTGCCCGGACGGTTTCCCGCACACGGGGCATACGGTGGTTCTTTTTTCTATATTCCCTTTGAACACCGTGGTGTTCTCCGCCTTTTCCTCAATGTCTTTCACCATTTTCCGGGATCGGGCTTTGGCCACCTCCACGTTCTCCAGCGGCGCGCACTCGGTACACAGGCCTTCCTCTTCGTTGTAGTCCGAATCGCATACATACTGGCGGCAGCCGTGGCAGCGGTGGAAATGCTGCATTGCTTCGTTCTGCGCCTGTTCAAAGGCCCTTTCATGTTCTTTCTGCCATTCGGGGCTCATTCCGTTGAAACGTTCGGAAATTACGTCTTCGCTTCGCCCGACGCCGTAGCCGATACTTTGCGCGGCGCCCCCGAACACGCTGCCCAGCGCGGACGCACCCCGGCTGAACCCGCGCAGAAGCGAACCCTTTTTATGTGTTTCGGACTCGATGAACGAGGATCTGTATCCGTCATGGCAGATATCGCAGTAAAAAGTAAACTGGAAACCGGCTTCCGTACTGTTGTCTTCGTAATTCCGGGTAAATGATTTCAGCATGATGATTCCTCCGTTATTTGTTTAGTTTCTTCCCGCAGGCTGTGCATTTTTCGTTTTCAAAAAACTGCTTGCTCCCGCAGCGTTTGTTTTGGCATACTACCAGAAGCGAAGCGCCGCAATGGCTGCATTTGCTCCCCACGAACGTCTCTGCGCCGCACTGCGGGCAGGTAACCATAAGCGGCCTGCCGCAGCCCCCGCATACGGTATCCGACCGGCTGATTTCGCGCAGGCAGGTCGGACAGCTCAGTATAAAGGGGGATGTGCTCCCGCATTTGGGGCAGAAACGGACATCCCTGTCGATGAATTCCCCGCACTCGATACACAGCTGTTTATAGGATGCCATATAAAAGTCTCCCCCTTCTGTTTAAATAATATCTTTTATTCTCTCGGAATGCTGGCTTCGCTCAGGTGCTGGTTGATGTTTTTGATCACATCCTCCTGCTTGATCAAATCCAGGAAGGTCGTGACGACGCCTTTATCAAACTGCGCGCCCGCGCCGGTCTGAAGCTGTTCGATCGCCTCGTCCAGGGAGAGGCGCAGCCTGTACTGCCTGTCCGACGTCATTGCGTCAAACGCGTCCGCCACCGCGATAATGCGCGCGGGAAGGGGTATGTTGTCGCCCTTCAGGCCGTCCGGATATCCTTTTCCGTCAATCCGTTCATGATGGTGCCGCACAATGGGAACCACGTCGCTGAACATGGACACTGCAGACAGGATCAGCGCGCCTTTCATGGGATGCCGCTTGATCTCTTCAAAATCCGCCTTGTCCAGTTTTTCGGTTTTAAGCAGGATATCGTCCGCGGTACCGATCTTTCCGATATCGTGGAATACGCCGCCGATGCGCAGCGTCTCCAGTTCCTGATCGCTCAGGCTGTATTTTTTGCCGATCAGGGATGAGAAATATGCCACGCGGTCCGAATGGCCGCGGGTGTATACGTCCTTGGCGTCCACCGCCAGCCGCAGGGCTTCGATCGTATCCATGTACCGCGTTTTCAGCTGCGCGTAAGTCCTGTTCAGCTCTTCGTTCTTCACGTTCACCAGGGAATGCAGGAATGCGTTGTTGATGGAGGATGCCGCCTGGCCCGCGTAAATTTCCAAGAGCTCGATTCCTTCCTCCACATCCCGGCTGCTGACATAGATCACGCCGATCGCCTTGCGCATCTCGTTGATCAGGGGCAGGATCACGCCGTCCTTTAAAATAATGATCTCCGGCTTGGTGCGCGCCGTACCGATGGCCTCCATCAGTTTCGGATCCAGCATGTTCATGAAATCCTGCACTTCCACGTCGTACATGCCGATCCCCCTGAAGATACTCTTGTCCGCGCTCGCGACCTCGGCCAGGTTGTCCACCAGGATAAAGGCGTCCTCGCTGTTCAGCAGCGGCAAAATCCGCTCCAGTATCTCCTCCAGAATATTGCCGATGGGCTGCAGCTGATAAATTTTGGGGACGGCGCCCAGGATATTGTTGAGCCCGTCGCGGAACTTTTTAATGGTGCGCATCTGGGATATGGATTTGATCCCGGATTCCACCAGCAGCAATAGCTGGTCCAGACGCTCGCTTTTTTCGCAGTATGCCTGGATATCCAGCATTTTGATGGTCTCGATCGGAGGCGCCAGGTCCTTATACCCGGTCAGCAGCAGTATATACAGTTCCCTGTCGAAAGAGCGGATGTTCTCCACCACTTCGTCCCCGTGCATGGGCAACATAAAATAATCAAGGATGAGCAGGTCGTAATGCTCTTTTTTCAACTGTTCCAGGCCGTCCACCGGGTTCAGGTATCCGTCGATCACGTAGCCCATCCTTCCGAGGAGGGCGGAAACGGAATCGATGATCCCCTCGTCGTCATCGATGATCATCAGCCTGTACGCTTCGTTGATCTCTTCCTGCAATTTGTTTTTACGCATTCAATTCTTCTCCCTTCACACCAGCCGGTATGGATATAAAAAACTCGGTCCCTTCATTTTCTATTGATTCAAACCAAAGGTTCCCGCGGAACATTCCCTTGATGGTGGAATACGAAATATACAGGCCGATGCCCGTTCCGTTTTTCCCCTTGGTGGTAACCATTTTCTTGAACAGGCTTTCGGTAACGTTTTTATCAATCCCTCCGGCAAAGTCCTTGATGGCAAAGATGATGTTGTTTTCTTCCTTGTACACCCGCAGGATTATCTTGCCTTTCTTCCCCTTGTAGGCCTGTATGGAATTGACGATGATATTGTCAAATATCTGTACCAGGCTGTTCACGTCGCCCTGGATGGTAATCCGATCGTCAATATCTATCATCTTGGTCAGGACGCAGTTCTTCCTGATCAGTTCGTATTTCATCAGGATATCCACCCGGTGGATCAGTTCGTGCAGGGTAAACAGGCCCATTACGCTGGCGTTCAGTTTCACCGCCTGGTCCTTCACGGTGGATATCACGTCGGACATATAGGCGATATAGGTCTTTGATTTGCTGATGCACAACCTCATTTCGGCGGCGATCTCATGGTGGTCTTCCGCCGTTACGTCCGGATCGCCTACCGACTGGTCGTACTCGTTCACCAGCAGCTCCAGCTGCCCCAATGCGCCCGACGCGGACAGGATGGGCGTCTTCAAGTTGTGCGCAATCCCGCCCACCAGCTGGCCCAGGGACACCAGGCGCTCTTTTTCCATCATCACCGCCTGGTTTTCCTGGATGGTATCAAAGTCCTTTTTGCGCTGGGTGATGTCGCGCAGCAGTATGATGGTGGCAATATACTGCTTGCCCGCAAAAACAGGAGTGAATTCCACCTCGAAATATTTCTCCGCACCTTTTTCCCTGACAATATTGAACTCCGTGCGGATGGGCGCGCCTGAATCCTTTGTCTTTTTCACATTTTCCAGTACATTGTCGGGGTCTATTTCGGACGGGTCAAAATATCTTTGGAGCAGAGTATGCAGATTATCCTTCTGGCCGAAAATGCCGTAAGGAGAAAAATTGTCGGAAAAACTTTTATTATAATCAATGATGTTCAGTTTATCATCCACCACGATATAGCTGTCCGATATCCTGTTTACTACGGTTTTCAATGCGACGGGCGTGACTTTCATCAGGTTGAATCTTAGCATCGCGATTATATAACAGGCAACAGCGGTCAGCATGGCAATCGGCGTCGCAAATATATTCAGCCCAAAAACCCCAAACGTATATAAGATATTGACCGCAATGGGCGTTATACTGCCTATGATCATTATGGATGCCTGCTTGGCTGAAATGCCCGAATTTCTGACAGAAAAGACAACGATATAGATCAGTCCGGTAAACAGGAATATATAAGAATAAATCGTATGCACATAAAAATACCAGCCTACTTCAACCACCCGGTTTGTCAGGCTGAACATATACTGCTGATAGAAAATATGGAAAGGATCCTGTGTTATAGCGATGATACTGGTCATTGCGGGTACGATAAACAGCAGAATATACTTCCAGTTAAAATCGATTTTTGAATGCGCAAACGTCCGCCCAATCAAGAAAATCTGTATGGGAAGCAAGCATCCGCCGATGTAGGTCAGGTATTCCATCTGGGTGACCAGCTGGCTGTTTGGATAAAGGCTTGCGAAATACAACTCAAGATAGACAAACACGCTGATGGAAAGAATCTCAAAAACGGCAATCAAAAAAATGTAGTGCAGCTGCGTTTTATTTTTTGCAAGCATTATGAATATGATTAATACCGCACCAATACCGATAGAAAGTATCATAGGGATGAAAATACTAAGTTCCATATCCAATTCCTTTTCTTATGGTTGTTTATAGATCACATTCATATAGCGCGTCAGATACGCTTCGTCCAAAACCGGCCACCCGAAGCCGGCATCGTTTAGTTCGGCTTGTGTGGTCTCTGATAAAATCATTAAATTTGACCGTTCGGTATCGCGCTTTACGATATCATTTATAATGCCCGAGAGCATTTCTCCCTTTCTCTTCCTACTGTAGGAAAGCACAAGCCGGTTGAATTCATTTTTTTCCACAAACGCCGGCGGGTGTGCAACGCTGCCGACCATCTCAGCAAACGTCTTAAACGCCAGGGTGTTGGGATTTAAAATATGGTATGCAAATGGTTTTTTCCCGCTCCTTGCTGATAACAACAGGATCGCCTTCGCACAGAGGTCCACCGGCGTAAATTCCATCTGCCAGTCTGCAAGCTCCGCGGGCACAGCACCGATCCTAAATATTGATACGATCCGGCTCGCAAACGCATTGCTTGAGGGCGTCATCTGGAACTTTCCGTCCATGCGGGCGGTCAGGTTCCCTGCCCTAAATATCCGGGCTGCAAGGCCTTCTTTTTGGGCCTTCAATACAACGGCTTCCGCCAGGAACTTGCTCTTCCTGTATTCGTTATCGGCATATTCCTGCCCGATATAGTAGCAGTTTTCATCAAATTTGAATATCCTGTCCGAATCGTTTGCCACCCGGCTGCCGGCAACACTCATTGTGGATATATGCAGCAAAAGCTTGTTTTCATTCAGGCAGAAGTCCGCCACATTTTCCGTTCCGATTACGTTCGTCCGTTCAAATTCTTCGCTCATCCCGTAATGGCTGGTCAGCGCGGCGCAGTGGATCACGGTTTTTACTTCCCGTGCAATTTCCCTTTCTGCTTCTTCTGCTATCCCAAGACGCGCTAAGGCAATGTTTCCTCGGACGACCCGTACATTTTCAAGAAGTTTTTGCGCGCCATCCGGGCCGAAATAAAACGAAAGCGAAATCCGCAGTTTTTCCCGGGCTTCTTCGTCGCAATCCGCCCTCATTATACAATAAACGCTTGAATTATACAAGAAGGCCAGCTCGGAGAGGATATGCGCGCCCAGAAACCCGTTCGCGCCGGTCAGCAGCACGCAGCTAAGGTCGGCCGGCCGTGCATCCGGGGCAAAATAAGGGGCGGGCTTGTTTTTTTCAAGAAGCGCAAATTTTTCAATCCGCGATACCGTCTTTGCCTTTGATCTTATTTTATTGTCTATGTTGTCGCATATCGCCTGCAGCGTTTGCAGTTCGTAAAAATCCTGCGTACCGATCTCAAACCCGAATTTCAGAATAGCGGTCTGCACCTGTATGACCGCCAGGGAATCTCCGCCCAGGCTGAAGAAATTGTCCGCCGGTCCGATATCCTGTACCCTTAAAATCTGCTTCCATACTTTCGCCATTTTTTTCTGGGTATCGCTTAGGGCAGTTTTTCCATGCCCGCTCGTCTTGCGGATCCGTAAAACTTTTTGAGGGTCAGGCAATGCCTTGCGGTCAATCTTGCCCGCGGGCGTTGCCGGAAAATCATCCAGGGCAATAAAATAGGATGGAATCATATATGCCGGAAGAGTGCGGCGCAATGATTCGCGGAGAGCATCCTCGTCAACCTTTTCCTTGCTGGTATAATAGGCGCAGAGATATTTCTCTATTTCCCTGCCAAAGGCCATCACAAGCACGTTCTTTATGCCCTTATACCGCGCAATCTCGTTTTCGATCTCCCCCAGTTCGATCCGAAGACCGCGGATCTTCACCTGGAAATCGCTCCGCCCAAGGTTTACAACTTCGCCGTTCGGCAGGAATACGCAGATATCTCCCGTTTTTTACATCATGCCTTCCGTAAAAGGATTCTTCAGAAAATGCGCCCGTGTTAATTCATCGCGGTTTATATATCCGCGGGCTACGCTCTCCCCGCCGATATAAAGCTCTCCGGGCACACCGATGGGTACCGGGTTCATATCCGGATCCAGGATATAATACTGCAGGCCGGTGGCCGCGCGTCCGATTGTGACGGCCGACGTATGCGTCAGATCCTTTATGGAAGAATAGATGGTGGTTTCGGTGGGACCGTATATGTTCAATATGCGCGCACGGGTGTATTTTTTTATTTTTTTCAGATGTTCGGGCGGGAAAATCTCCCCCCCGTTGATGATCTGTCGCAGGTTTGCCATCATTGCCCGGAACGCCTTGTCCCCCATCACAATCTGCATGCGCGAGGGGGTAACCTGCATGGCGTTCGCGCCCGCAGAGCGCATCGCGCGGGCCAGGAGATGCGGCTGGCGGCTTTCTTCCTCCGTACAGAGCAGGACGGCGGAGCCGAAAAACAGCGGCAGAACAGCGTCCGAAACGAACATATCAAAAGAAATGGAGGCGGTTGTCGCCACCACCGAGTCACTGCCGTATAATTCTTCCTTCTGTATCATTGCATAAAGGTTGTACACGCCGCGCGCCGTCAGCATCACGCCCTTCGGTTTGCCGGTGGAACCCGAAGTGTAGATCACGTAGGCAAGGTCGTCCGGGCTGCCTCCAGAGAAGGGAACCGGCTCCCCTGCATGCCCGGCTTGCTCACCGGTCAGCACCGTATCCCCCGCAAAGGATTGTCTCTCGGGGTTGTCGGTAATCAGCACGCGCGCGCCGCTGTCTGTAAGCATAAATTCAATCCGCTCCCGCGGATAGAACGGATCAACGGGCAGGAATGCCGCTCCCGCCTTTAAAGTCCCCAAGATCGCGCACATCAGTTCGGCTGTCCGGTCAGCACATACCGCAACAATATCATTTGCGCCCACACCTATATCCTGCAGCCTTTTCGCATAGATTCCCGCAGCGCGGTCGAGTTCCTGAAACGTCATATGAGCCCCGTTGCAGATCAGTGCCGTTTTATGCGGATACAGCCCTGCCGCCCGGTTGAAAAGGCTTATCACCGGGCCGGCATTATCAATCGGCGCCGGATTGCTGTTGAAACCGTAGAGGATCTTCATTCTTTCAGGCTCGGACAAAAGGCTGATCTTGCGTATCTCAGTATCCGGATCGGCCAGCACCGTTTCGATCAAATTTTTAAAATGGTGCGTCATGGCCTGCACGGTTTCTTTTCTGAAAAGTTTTGTGGCATATTCGATTTCGCAGGCCAGCGTTGTGCTTTTATCATAAATCTCCAGTGTGATGTCGAATTTCGATACGGACTGGCTCACCCGTGTTACCTTGGTCTTCAGATCCTTCAGTTCGATCGAAGAAACGTCGAACGTGTTGTAGCTAAGCATGGTGCCGAAAACAGGATTACGGCTTGGATCCTTCTCCAAACGCAGGTCTTTAACCATGGACTCAAACGGATACCTCTGGTTCTGGAACGCCGCGATGCATCCCGCGCGAACCCGTTCCAGCAGCCCTGTGAACTTTTCCTCCCCTTCGATCCGGTTGCGGACGGGAAGCGTGTTCACAAACATGCCCACGATATCCATGAGTTCGTGCCGGTTGCGGAGGGAAGCCGGCGTGCCGACAATGATATCCTTCTGCCCGGTGTATTTAGAAAGGAAGACTGTATACAGGCTTAAAAGAAGCATGAACATGGTGCTCCCCGAGCGCTGTGCGAGCGTCCTGAGTTGCAGCGTCATATCCTTGGAAATGGTGAAACTTATCCTGCGCCCTTCCATGTTCTGCAGGGCGCCTCTTTGGAAATCCGTATTCAGGTTCAGAGTGGGCAGGTCCCCGCCCAGCGTATCCATCCAGAACTTCCGCTGCTCGGCAGCATTGGCTGAAGACAGGTACTCCGTCTGCCATACCGAATAATCCTTGTAGCCGATCTTGCCGGCCGTAATGCTTTTTCCCGCATACAGGCGGGTAAGCTGGGACAGGATAATTTCTGCCGAAGTGCCGTCCGCAACGATATGGTGCAGATCCATAAACAGCACGTACTCATCCCCTCCCATCCTGAGCAGGGTCGCCCGGAACAGGGGGAGGGCGGCAAGGTTAAAGGGCATGATAAGCGATTCCAGTTTACGGTTAAGGTTTTTAGGGTCACAATCCTCTATGCCAAGAGAAAAAACAATCTTTTTTTCAATACTCTGGCGAAGCTCGCCCTTCTTCATCATAAAGGCGGTCCGCAGTGATTCGTTTTTGGCGATCAGACGTGCAAAGGCCCTCTCCAGGGCCGGAACATCCAGGCTGCCCTTAATATGGTATGCGCCCGCAATGTTGTAGGCGGTCTTCTGTGCAAGGAACCCGCCGGAAACGATGAATATCTGCCGCTGTGCGGCCGAAACCGGGTAATCCCGGCTGCTGTGCGCAGGCAGGATGGGACGGCTGTCCGTCTTCTCCATCTCTTCGTCGATCAGCCGCGCATAGTTTTCCAGCGTCGGCTCTTCATAAACTTCTTCTAGCGAAACCTCCACCCCGAAACGCCTGTATACGCCGGCGGAAACCATGACGATCAGCAGCGAATCCCCGCCGATATCGAAGAAGCTGTCCGTTCCGCCGATCCGCGGGACCTTCAACACATCCTTCCATATTTCCGCAAGCTCTTTCTGCGTCTCGGTTTCAAGGGGCGCCATACTGCCCCTTCCGGCATGCAGTTCATCCATCTCCGGTTCGGGAAGGTTCTTTTTATCCACTTTTCCGCTGGCATTCAGGGGCAGGCTGTCAATCCAGACGAAATAGGAGGGTATCATATAGGAAGGCAGTTCCCTTGACAGTTTCGCTTTGATGCGGGCGATATTCTTGCTCTTGTCGCCGCAGATATAGGCGCAAAGATATTTTCTGCCGTTCTCATCCAGCCTGTCCACCACCGCACAGGCGGTTATCCCGCTGATTTTCAGCAGCCTCGCTTCAATTTCCCCGAGTTCGATCCTGAATCCCCTAATTTTAACCTGCTGGTCGACCCTGCCTAAAAATTCGATTTCGCCCATGGGGAACCAGCGCGTGATATCCCCGGTCTTGTACATCCGCTCGCCCGGTCTGAAAGGATTCTCAATAAAGGATTCTGCCGTCAGGTCCGGGCGGTTTAGATAGCCGCGGGATACGCCGATCCCGCCGATATAAAGTTCCCCGTGGACCCCGATAGGAACGGGGTTTTTATGCTGATCCAATATATAGGCGCACACGTCCGGAAGCGGCTTGCCGATATTGACCGAAACAGCCTCGGTCACATCCTTGTATGTCGCGCCGATGGTGATTTCCGTCGGTCCGTAAAAATGCAGTATCTTGGCCGGCGTCTTCTCCTGCAGTTCCGCCAGCAGCGCCTTTTGCAGCACATCCCCGCCCAGCATGATCTCCCGGATATTTTTCAGGCATTCTTCCGCCCCCTTGTCCGTCAGGATCAGCTGCATTCTGGAAGGCGTCGTCAGTATGGAAGTCACCCTTGTGCGCACGATGAGATCCACCAGATTGCGCGGGATGTTGTGCTCGTTTTCTCCGGCCAGAACAACGGTGCCGCCGCCTATCAGCGTCGGGAATGTCTCCATAATAAAGATATCGAACGAAACGGTTGTTGCGGACAGAACAACGCTTTCCTTGGAGAAATTCATAATCTCTGAAACTGCAAAAATATAATGGACTAAAGACCGCTGCTCCACCATCACGCCTTTCGGGTTTCCGGTTGAGCCCGATGTATAGATTACATAAGCCAGGTCATGCATATGGTTGTTGCTTTCAACCACACCGGACTGTTCGGGCAGGGTATCTAGGATGCCGGTGGATATAACATCGCAGACTTCCCCGCATTTTTCCATAAAACAAGGGGATGCAACCACGCATTTCGCACGGCTTTCCTTCAGTTCATACAGAACACGGTCGGACGGAAAATCAGGGTCAATGGGAAGGAACGCGGCGCCAGCCCTAATCACGGCCAGAATAAAAACGATCAGGGGATATTCCCTTGCGATCACAATCCCGACGATATCCTCCCGGCCCACGCCCTTTTCCTTTAAGAAGCGGGCGGCCTTGTTCACCAGGGCGTTAAGCTGCCTGTAACTTAAAACGTCGGTGCCTGCAATCAGCGCGACTTCGTCCGGCGTCTTTTTCATCTGCTGCACAAACAGGGCATCGAGGCCGCGGTCCAGCGGATAATCCGCCTTGGCGGCATTGAACTCGTCCATCACGCGCCCAAGTTCTTCGGGGGACATCACGTTGAGTTCATAAAGCTTTTTGCCCGGGCTTTCAACCGCATCAACGAGTATATTCACGCAGTGGCTATGGATATATTCGATCTCCTTGATGGAAAACAGCGGGATCAGGTGGTCGTAATCCAGGATCAGGCTTCCTTCGCCCTCCCGGTCGTTGATATGAATGCTCAGGGAATTCACCTGGCTGCCCGAATGATGCCAGCGGCCCTCGTAGGCGATGTTTTTCGTATCTTTTTCAAACTGGACGTTCTGATAGGAAAGCGTGATATCGTAAAGGGATTCCAGGCCCCTGTGCTTTTTGCGGAGATCGGCCAGAAGGATCTCGTACGGGTACCTCTGGTGTTTTAACACTCTGAACCATTCGCTTGAAACCATCCTTGTAAAATCATCAAAGGACATATCGTCCTCCACCCTGATCCGGATGGGCACCGTGCTTACGAACATCCCGACCGTGTTCCGCTCCTCCTTGGTGCGGTTGAACACGGGGACGCCGATCACGATGTCGTTTTTGTTCAGAATGCGGTTGATATAGATGCAGAGGCTGGCCAGGAAGAGCGGAAAGATGGATACGTTCTTGGTCTCGCAATAGGAACGCATTTTATCCGCTACATTCTTCGCAATAATGCAGGCTTTCCGGCGCGCGCGCGTACTTGTATAATTTGTTTTTTTCTGTTTAATAACGGTGGGCTCGGGGATCGTTTCGAACATTTCGTTAAAACTGCTGCGGTCCTGTTCGAAGCGTTTGGATTTTAGATATTCTGTTTCCCGTTCTATAAACCCCGTGTATGTTCCGCCCTCTTCCTCTTCCGGTTCTTCCCCCGACAGGCAGGCGTCGTAATACTCCATCACCTGGTTGCTGAACATCACAAGGGACCACGCATCGGAAATGATGTGATGCACCTTGGCGTACCAGACAAATTCATCTTCGCCGAGTTTGACGATGGCGATATAGAAAAGCTGTTTGTCTAAGAGCGGCAGGTAGGACTGCGTCTGCGCGCTGTCCCATTCGAAAAGCCCCTGCAGGCCTTTGCCGCTGAAATCAAGATAGTCAAAGGACTGGGGGGCAAACGGCGTCACGTATTGGAAGGGCTGTCCGTCCATCTCGGTGATGCGGATACGCATTGCTTCATTGTTCTTGATAAACAGGTTGATTGATTTGGTCATCAGGGTGAGGTCAAGCCGGCCGGTGATTTTCAGCGTGCCCGCATTGTTCCACATGCTCGTGCCCGGATGAAGCTTTTCGGTATACCATATTCTTTGCTGAGGATGCGTCAATGGATATAACTTATTTTCAACCATTTAGTTTTCTCCCGCGCCGATGAAGTATAAATTATTTTCCAATGCTCTTTTTGCCATTTCCCTGTACTTTCCGTTATGGTATTCTGGCTTTATCCCGGGTTTCCGCCTGGATTTTCCAAGCCTGATAAAATAATGAATTGACTTTTTAATAGATAAACCCACGGTTTTCATCATAGCATAATCGTTTGTTTATTGTCTATAACCTGAGCGCTCATTTAACCTTTTTTGTTCTTTTTTCACATCGCGTTATTGATATCCCATTTCTTTCAGTAGAGATCCAAGTACGCGCAGGCGTTCGCTGATCATTTCGTCGTCTTTTTGGAGCGCCTGCTCAAAGAGTTTAATATCTTCGTCAATCATGGGGTTCTCCAAACAAACGGATACCGTCATGGCGTCGCCCTGCAGGCCGATCCGGTCGATATCCGGGTGCTTTGGGTCGTAAAGGCCGGGATTGCGGTATGCTTCCCGAAAATACATCTTTGCGCGGCAAATCAGTATTGCAAGATCGATGACCCGGTGCAGGGGCAGCTCTTCGGATTGCCGTGACCACTTTTCTCCCGTATACCGCCATACCTTGGCCGAGATGTCAACCTTTCCCCGGTCATTCCATTGCGCAAGGCCCAGGGAAAGGCCCTTTGCCTCCGAAGCATATGCATTTCTTCCGTCAACATTCCCGTAATCCTCAGATACGATCACGGGCTTGTGCTTCAATGCAACGGGTATTTTCATCCGGATTACCTCGCTTACTTATTTACTAAATTACTAATATGATACCATATGCCGCAAATAAGTCAATATTCCGCTGCCCACTCCTTCCCGGACAACCCTTTTATGCCGCTGTCCGCTCCCTTGAAAAAACATTTTGACACCGACCATCAAATATGATACGATACCGCAAATATCATCTATTCGGCAAACCGCCGCCCTTGAAAAAACAAACGGGATATCCGGGCGAATCGTCCGGTCCATATAATTTTTTTACCGCTTCTTCTGCTTTTTTCTGCATGTTCTGAACCCGCGGAAGCTTTGGAGCCTTATTGGTTTTTATTATATAAAAAGGAGAAAAGCTTATGAATTCTGAAGAAAAAACAAAACACTTTCCCCGGATCGTCCCCCTTTTGGCCGGCGTAATTATCCAGTTGTGCCTGGGGACGGTTTACATCTGGGGCGTTTTTCAGCCGTATGTGATGCAGACATTCGGCTGGGAGACACTGACGGCATCCATGACG
>Ga0172371_10008987_pt1 | contig 13823 bp, 12 predicted proteins | sample Lak12m_FD_114543 | JGI IMG/M metagenome (GOLD analysis project Ga0172371, IMG submission 114543) | Freshwater microbial communities from Kabuno Bay, South-Kivu, Congo - kab_022012_12m | ecosystem: Environmental > Aquatic > Freshwater > Lake | place: Democratic Republic of the Congo: South-Kivu... | reverse complement strand
CGAGAATGCGGCAAGATGTGCGCCGGATGCGAAGGCGGTCTCTAACTGGATGATGACAGAAATGCTGCGTCTCCTGGCTGAGCGTGGGACTGACATCAGCAGAGTTCCTGTCACTCCGGGCGCGCTGGGGATGCTGGTCCGACTTGCCGGTGACGGAACCATTAACTCCAACACTGCGAAGGAAGTCTTTGCTGAGATGTTTGAGAAAGGCGGAGATCCTGTCGAGATAGTCAAGCGCCGGGGACTGACACAGATCACGGACTCCGGAGCGCTGGAAGGTTTTGTGGACCAGGTGCTGAGGGAGAACCCTGGCCCAGTTGCGGAGGTGCGGAGCGGGAAGACTGTGACCGTGAAATACCTCATAGGACAGGTAATGAAGCTTAGTAAGGGCAAGGCTGACCCCAGGGCTGTGTCCGAGTTGATCGAGGCGAAGATCAAGCGCGGAGCTTGATCCGGTCCGCCCGTTGTGAGCAGGGCGCCAGCGTGGTAAGGCGTTATTCTTATGGTTCGGAGTTGAAATCCTATAGCAGAAACGTTAGGAACAAGGCATCGTAATGCGGGTTCAGTTTCAGGGCAGGTGGCCGGTTCCAAACCGGGAGGTCTATTCTCTGTGACGTCGAACGACGAATATGTACTTCAACTCCTGACAGAGAACGGAGTTGTGGACGAAACCCACCTTGCGCGTGCCCGTGAGGTGAGCGAAAGGGAGCGTGTAAGTGTTGTTGACGCGCTGATCAAGGACGGCATCATGTCCGAAACGGACATCCTGCAGTTCCTGGCGAACCAGTTTGGGATGGAAGTGACCAGTCTTGACGGCTTGGACATAACTCCTGAGCTCCGGGATTCGATTCCTGTCGACGTGGCTCGCCGTTACCATGTGATTCCAGTGGTCAAGCATGACAATGTCCTGAAGGTTGCAATATCAGACCCACTTGACTACGACACGCTGGACAATCTGCGTCATATCCTGAAATGCCAGGTCGAAGGCGTTGTTGTTCCCCGCGACCAGATTAGTTCTGCCCTCGAGAAGTACTACGCTGTTGAGGCGGACGTTTCTTCGATGCTCAACCAGATGGTTGATGGCGCGGTTGATGTTGCGATGAGCGGCCAGCTTGAGATTGCCACTGACACGTCCGCGACTGAGTCGGATGCTCCTATAATCAAGCTGGTGAGCCTTGTCATCATGGAGGCTTTCAAGCACCGTGCTTCGGATATTCACCTGGAGCCCATGGAAAAGCGTTTCAGGGTGCGATACAGGATTGATGGTGTTCTCCACGAAGTCGACAGCCCTCCAAAGCGGCTGCAGTCGGCGATCATCAGCCGCGTGAAGATCATGGCGGGGATGAATATCGCTGAAAAGCGTATCCCTCAGGATGGACGCATCCAGGTTAACATACAGGGCCGGGAACTGGACTTGCGTGTGTCGACTGTGCCCTCGGTACACGGCGAGACGGTTGTCATGCGTATCCTCGACAAGCAGAATCTTGCGCTTGGGTTGCCGAAACTTGGTTTCTTCTCTGATGATCAACAGATGTTTGAACGTCTGATAGGTTCTGCCGACGGGATTCTGCTGGTAACGGGTCCTACAGGGTCGGGCAAAACGACGACCCTCTATGCATGCCTAAACGAAATTAACCGGCCGGACAGGAAGATAATCACGGTTGAGGACCCGGTCGAGTACCAGATGTCCGGTATCAACCAGGTCCAGGTGAGAGAGAGCATCGGGATGACATTCCCTGTGGCGCTGCGTTCGATCCTCAGGCAGGCGCCAAACATCGTGATGATCGGGGAAATTCGTGACAAAGAGACGGCCAATGTCGCCACCGAAGCATCTCTCACGGGGCACCTTGTTTTCAGCACGCTCCACACCAACGATGCGCCAAGTGCGATCACTCGTCTCCTGGATATCGGGGTTAAACCTTTCCTTGTTGCATCTTCTATCAGGGCTGTGATGGCACAACGCCTTGTGCGCTGCATCTGTGACAACTGCAAGGAAGCCTACAAACCTTCGGACCATGAGATGCGGATGCTCGGAAGTGCGGCCGAACAAGTGGCTGCGGTGCAGCTGATGAAGGGGCGCGGCTGCAACAACTGTGCATTGACTGGGTATACCGGCCGGAAGGGTCTGTTCGAGATATTTGTTACCGATGATGAGATACAGCGAATGATATTCCAGAAGCTGCCGGCGTCGAAGCTGCGGCAGCGTGCACGGGAAAACGGCATGCGTACATTGAGAGAAGACGGTGTCAGGAAGGCTGTGGCCGGTGTCACGACTGTTGAGGAAATCCTGCGTGTTACCATGGGAGGAGACTAGCATGAGCACAGGCCAGGCACACCAGGTTGAGATGGGTGAGTTGCTTGAGCTGGCATATGAAGAAAAGGCTTCTGATATCCACATCACCGTGGGACTTCCTCCTGTTCTCAGAATTCATGGCGGAATGCATCCACTGGATGTGCCGGTCCTGAAACCGGAGGATACCGAACGCCTGATGAAGAGCATAACGTCGCCGGAGCACCAGCAGAAAGTCAGGGAACAGGGGGGCACAGATTTCGGGTTCGGGTATGGCGACAAAGCCCGCTTCCGGGTAAGCGTTCTGAAAGCAAAAGGCAATGTCGGTATAGTCCTGAGGTTGATCCCAAGTGACCTGATGTCCCTGGAGCAGATCGGGTTGCCGCCCCAGGTCAAAGAGCTTCTGTTCAAGCCCCGTGGATTGGTGCTTGTTACGGGTCCGACAGGGTCGGGTAAGTCAACCACCCTGGCCAGCATGATTAATGTTATCAACATTGAGCGCGATTGCCATGTTATCACGATCGAAGACCCGATCGAATATTTCCACAATCACAAGAAATCGATCCTAACCCAGCGGGAAATTGGCGTCGATGTTCCGAGTTTCGAAGAGGCGCTCCGACGCGCCTTGCGCCAGGATCCGGACGTGATTCTCGTGGGTGAAATGCGGGATCTGGAGACAATGCGCGCAGCGATAACGGCGGCTGAAACCGGTCACCTGGTCTTTGCGACGCTGCATACAACGGGGGCTGCGGCAACAGTTGACCGTATTGTCGATGCTTTCCCGACTGACCAGCAGGAACAGATCAGAACACAGTTGTCTGTCGGGATCGTGGCGGTTGTGTCGCAGCTTCTCCTTGTTCGTGCAGACAAGCCGGGCCGTGTGGCTGCCTTCGAGATCATGATCTCAACCCCGTCGATCAGGTCCCTCATCCGTGACAACAAGACTTTCCGCATAACGTCTGATATTCAGACCGGGGCCAAGTACGGTATGATCACGCTGGATGCGCATCTGATGGCTCTATACAAGGCAGGGCAGATCCAGTATGAGGATTTGATAACAAAGGCCCAGGACCCTGAGTCTGTGGTGCAGAAGCTGCAGCAGTCGGGCGCCGGTCAACAGAAATAGCGGGAGCATGCAAGCATGGCTGACCAAGGCACAGTGACCGATCCGCTGCTCATGATGCTCGTGGGGCAGGGCGTTCTGTCGGAAGATGCTGCCCAGACAGTACAGGATGAGCACAGTCAGGGCGGTAAACCTACGCGAACTCTCCTGATTGACATGGAAGTCTTCACCGAGGATCAGTTGCTGCAGCACCTTGCCGGGTATCTTGGCGTGGAGGTGATCAACCTTCCTGCTGTGGACATACCGCCAGATGTAGTCCGCCGGGTACCGGCAAGCGTGGCGCGGATGTATAGCGTCGTTCCCGTGGCAGCCGATGCAACGTCAGTGAAGCTTGCAATTTCTGACCTGATGAATCCTGCCATCATGGATGAGCTCAGGTTTGTGCTTACCTGCGACGTTGCCTTCATGATGGCAAGGGAAGAGGATGTCAAGAGTTGCGTGAACCAGTTCTACGGTGACGATAGCGCAGCAGTTAATGACATGCTGTCCGCTCTCGAATCCGAGATCGAGCAGGTCGGCGAATCGTTGGAGCTTGGGGACAAGGCGGATGAGAAGGGGCTCGAAGAAGCGGCTGGGTCAACACCAGTCATACGGTATGTCAATCTGGTTCTATATCAGGCCGTAAACGACCGTGCCTCGGATATTCACTTCGAACCGTTTGAGAAAGAATTCAAGATTCGCTACAGGGTGGACGGTGCCCTGTATGAAATGGCTCCGCCCCCGCGCAGGCTTGCCATGCCCATCATTTCCCGTGTGAAAGTCATGTCAGGGTTGAATATAGCGGAGAAGCGGCTTCCGCAGGACGGCCGCATACAGCTCTCCATAGGGGGCAGGCCAATAGATCTGCGTGTATCCACATTGCCTACTCAGTTCGGTGAAAGCGTGGTGCTGCGCGTCCTCGACAGGAGTGTTGTGTCGCTTGCCGTTGAGAACCTCGGCATGCCTGATGATGTTTTTGAAGCATTCACGAACGACATCGAGAAGCCTAACGGGATCGTGATCGTGACAGGGCCAACCGGGTCCGGCAAGACGACCACCCTATACTCGGGGCTGCGTCATATCAATACCGTGGGACGCAAGCTTCTCACAGCGGAAGAGCCGGTTGAATACGACATAGAGGGAATAATCCAGGTGCCGATCAGCGAGTCCACGGGCAATACGTTCGCAAAAGTATTGCGCGCCTTCCTTCGGCAGGATCCTGATGTGATGATGGTCGGCGAGATACGTGACCTGGAAACGGCACAGATTGCCATTCAGGCGTCGCTGACTGGGCATCTTGTGTTCACTACGCTTCATACGAACGATGCCGCAGGCGCTGTGACGCGCCTGATCGATATGGATGTCGAGCCTTATCTCATTTCTTCAACGCTCGAAGCCGTTCTTGGCCAGCGGTTGGTCAGAACGATATGTGAACACTGCAAGGAGGCGTACCAGCCCGACGAGACTGTCCTCAAGTTGATCAATCTGAGCGCAAAGGACTTGGAGGGCAGACCCTTCTACCATGGAAAAGGGTGTCCGCATTGCAGTGAGAAGGGCTATAAAGGGAGAAAAGGCATCTACGAATACCTTCAGGTTACAGATCCCGTGCGGGAATTGATTGATCAGCGCCAACCGACCTTGATTATCAGAGAAAAGGCGATCCAGCTGGGAATGCGGACGCTCCGTGAAGATGGAGTCCGAAACCTGCTGGATGGTTACACGACGGTCGATGAGGTGCTCAAGTACACGTGATCGGACAGCTCCTCTTCTCGTAGCTGTCGTGTGGCGTCCCGTCGTGAAACAAAAATAAACCCATCTGATACAGGGGTAGATTGACATGGAAAAAGTTGTAATCATAGGAAGCGGACCGGCAGGGCTGACAGCTGCGCTTTACACTGCCCGCGCCAATCTCGCTCCGGTCGTTGTTGAAGGGATGCAGCCGGGCGGGCAGTTGACTACGACGACGGATGTTGAGAACTACCCTGGATTCGAGGAGCCGGTAAGCGGGCCTGACCTGGTAATGCGCATGAAACGCCAGGCTGAACGGTGCGGCGCAAGATGTCTCGGTGCCGAGGTGATTGGCGTAGATCTTACTGCGAGACCATTCAGGCTCTCGCTTTCAGATGAAAGTGTGCTCAACTCAGTCTCAGTTGTCGTAGCCACAGGAGCGAGTGCGGTCTATCTCGGACTTGAATCAGAGCAGAAGTTGATTGGTCACGGTGTGTCAGCGTGTGCAACCTGCGACGGTGCCTTCTATCGCGGTAGGAGTGTTGCAGTTGTGGGTGGCGGCGACAGTGCTATGGAAGAGTCGATGTTTCTTGCCCGTCTCTGTTCCAAGGTTGTGCTGATACACAGGCGTGACGAATTGAGGGCGTCGAGAATCATGGCCGAGAGAGTCAAGGCGAACCCCAAGATTCAGGTTGTTCTTAGCACGGTGGTGACTGAAGTCCTGGGTGTCTTTAAGGGCGTGGTAACGGGCCTCCGATTGCGGAACGTGAAAGACAACAAGTTTTCTGAGATAGACGTTGATGGACTGTTCGTAGCAATAGGGCACAAGCCCAATACCTCACCTTTCGCGGGGCAGCTGCAGCTTGACGACAAGGGATTCATCGTTGCAGAACATACCCGCACCAGTGTTGAAGGTGTTTTTGCTGCCGGCGACGTACAGGATCCGCGCTACAAGCAGGCGGTTACGGCTGCAGGATCAGGTTGTATGGCTGCGCTTGAGGTCGAGCGCTACCTGCAGACTGTGAAAGGGCAGTAAGGGTCAAATGGTTGATGCCATTGAGCATATCAGAGTCTCGCAGGTTACCGCGTCGTGGAGGACATACAGGCGTCTGCTTCGGCATGCCGCACCTTACCGATCGCGTCTGGCCGTCGGCATCCTGTGTGGCCTGCTTTTCGCAGGTACTACATTCGGCGCATTGCCGACGATGAAGGAACTCCTGGCGCGGGTGTTTGACTATGCACACGCGACGATGTTTGACGTTTCGCTGTTCGCCGCCATTCTCATGCTGCTCGTGGTTTTCAGGGGCATGGGCGAGTACGTCAGCAACTACCTCCTCCAGTGGGTCGGAAACCGGGTGGTTATGGACCTCCGGAACCAGACTTTTACGCATTTGCAGAACCTCTCAGTTGCGTATTTTGACCGCAACAAGACAGGCGAGGTCATCTCCCGGACCATCAACGACACCAGCCTGCTGGAGTGGGCTCTGTCGGTCATACTCCTGGATATTGCCCGGGAACCGCTGATGTTTGTGGGGTCGGTGGGCGTGGTCTTCTGGCTGAACTGGAAACTCGCTTTTGTCACCCTCGTGGTCTTCCCGTTGTGCCTTGTGCCAATCATTCTTTTTGGCCGGAAGGTGCGCAGGGCCGGTCGAGAAGGACAGGAGAGGCTAGCGGAGACTCTGGGGATTATGCAGGAGGCGGTCGGAGGTGTGCGCATCGTAAAAGCTTTTGGCATGGAGCAGCACGAATTTGACAGGTTCTCGGCGCAGTGCAGGTCATTTTTCGGGCGTATCATGCGCGTGGTACGGGCCAAGTCCATGATAGAGCCTATCATCTTCTTCTTCTCGGTAGTTGCACTCGTTCTGTCTCTTTTCTATGCAAAAGCAACCGGAATGAAGCAGGAGGCGTTCTTCACTTTTGCCATGGCCCTTGTCCTGATGTATGGCCCGGTGAGGCGCCTGAGCAGGCTGCATCTGGTCATCCAGCACTGTTCCGCGGCCGCTGATAGAGTCTTCGAGATACTGGACACGGAGAGCTCAGTCCGGGAGAAGCCGGACGCAGTTGAACTTGTGGAGGCGGCTAACGAGGTCCGGTTTGAGAAGGTCTCCTTCGACTACGGTGCGGGAACCGTTCTCTGCGGGATCGATCTTGTTGTACGGGCTGGGGAGAAGGTGGCCATCGTCGGGGGTTCCGGGGCGGGAAAGACAACCCTGATCAATCTGCTTCCGCGGTTCTTTGATCCTACGGGTGGCAGAATCGTGATAAACGGAAAGGACATCCGTGATTTCACGCTGAAGTCGCTTCGGCGGCAGATAGGACTCGTGACGCAGGAGACGTTTCTCTTCAACGAGACCGTTGCCAACAATATCGCATACGGGACATCAAACGCAACGCAGGCCGATATCGTTGCAGCAGCCACCCGGGCCCATGCCGATGAGTTCATTTCGAAGATGCCTGAGGGCTATGCCTCGATGGTTGGCGAACGCGGTGTGCGGATCTCCGGCGGGCAGAGGCAGCGACTTGCTATCGCGCGTGCCATGCTGCGTAACCCGCCAATCCTGGTTCTTGATGAGGCAACAAGCGCTCTGGATACGGAAGCGGAAAGGGTGGTCCAGGAGGCCATTGATGAGGTGATGACCGGTCGCACGGTTTTTGCCATTGCACACAGGCTCTCAACTATCGCTCATTTCGATCGTATTGTTGTACTTGATGGCGGTATAGTTTCAGAAATGGGTACGCACGAAGAACTGCTCGCCAGGAACGGTATCTATAAACGCCTGTACGCAATGCAGTTTGACCGTGTTGAGGGTTTGGGTTGATCGTGAAGACCTACCGCAAGGAACTGTGGTTCGAGGTCCCGCGGCGGCGCGGTTTCGTCAATATCACATCACAAGTTGAGTCTTGCGTGAGCGAGAGCGGCATTGTCGAGGGCCTTGCTCTTGTAAACGCGATGCACATCACGGCAAGTGTTTTCATCAATGATGATGAGGACGGTCTGCATGCTGATCTTGAGCAATGGCTGGAGCGCCTGGCACCGGAGAAGCCGCATGCTCAATACAGGCATAACGGTGCCGAAGATAATGCCGATGCCCATATGAAGCGCAGCGTAATGGGCCGGGAAGTGGTAGTTGCTGTCACTGGTGGTCGGCTCGATTTCGGTCCCTGGGAAAGGATCTTCTACGGTGAATTCGACGGACGGCGACGCAAGCGTGTGCTCGTGAAGATAATTGGTGAATGAAGACAGCTGATTTCGAATACTCCCTGCCTCCTGAGCTGATTGCCCAGCAACCTCCGTCCGCACGCGGACTCTCAAGGATGATGGTCGTACATGTGGCCAGCGGTCGGATAGAGCATGCGATGGTTGCGGACATCGGTCGCTGGGTTCGTGCTGGTGATCTCATGGTTGCCAACAACACGAGAGTCATTCCGGCGCGGTTGTCCGGCAAACGGACTGATACCGGCGGGCGAGTAGAACTTCTCTTGTTGGAAGAGAGAAACGACGGGACATGGGACGCCATGTACCATGCTTCCACGCCTGCGAGGAACGGTATCATGGTTCGGTTTGGCGGCGGAGGATGGGTGGGAGAAGTGCTTGAGAAGTCGAACACAGGACGAGTCCGTATACGTTTCAATGGTGGTGCAGTGGGGGAACTCCTGTCTCTGCACGGTGTCATGCCTGTACCTCCTTACATAAAGAGACAACAGGATTCTCCGCTTGTCGGTATGGACAAGGAACGTTACCAGACGGTCTATGCGCGGATGGATGGTGCTATTGCTGCACCCACGGCGGGTCTGCACTTCTCGAACGAACTGTTGGAGAGTCTGAAGCGAAGCGGGATCGGGTGGTGCGAAGTAACTTTACACGTTGGTCCAGGCACGTTCCGGCCGGTCAAAACGGACAACATAGAAGACCATGTGATGGAACCAGAGAAGTACGAAATTCGAGAAGAAACTGCAGACCTTATCCGTAGGACAAAACAGTCCGGTAACCGAGTTGTTGGTATCGGGAGTACTACTGTCAGGACTCTGGAAGCGGTTGCAGCTCAACGTGATGAGTTGGTTGCGGCAAGCGGACGGAGCTCGTTGTTCATATGCCCCGGGTTCAGGTTCCGCGTCGTAGACGCGATTTTGACTAACTTTCACCTGCCTAGATCCACTCTACTGATGATGGTCAGCGCTTTTGCAGGTCGCGATCTGGTACTACGCGCATATTCTGAGGCGATAAGTCTCAAGTACCGATTCTATAGCTACGGAGACTGCATGCTTCTCATATGACGCGTAGATGATGTGAGATGACGGGAATAGAGGGATGGTTAGGTAGATCGTGACCCCTCTTGGCGGGGTTGTAGGAGGGAGTATAGAGCCTGAGAACGCGGCCCAAGTCAAGAGGCTGCCGAGCTGCGATGGATTTGAGGAGAGCGGGATTTCTTCCGGTGCTGATCTGGAACGGGGTTTTCTTTTCTTTGTGACGGTTGGGTCTGGCGATGTTGAAGTAGTACCAGACGACTGATGCCGTGATGCTGTCATGGTGTTCGTTGATCAAGAAGGACCCTGCGTATTCCCTGTTGAACGTCTTCTGGGTAGGCGTTGGTGTCGTAGGGATGATTCGGGCATTGGGATTCGCACAGGGATGAGCCGAACACGGCGTCGCGCGCTACGGTGCTGCCGTGTCGCCCGTGAACCGCTGACGTTCGGTGAAACGACAATGATGAGAACTGGGTCCATTCCCATGCCTGGCTCCCCATGGCCGGTTGCCGGCGTCGTCATGCTTCTCTGGATATCACGCCTCGTTCTCTTCCCTGAGTACATCCACCGCGCCATCCCGAATCCACCTGAAAGTAACGCAGTTGATGTTCCTATCCTCATCAATACGGTCTCGACGGTAATTCTGTTTCCGTTGTGGTGCCTGTTTCTCTGGAGAACCCTGCGGCGTTACCCGGCGCATCCCCGATGGCTCGCGTGGAATCGCGAACGGTGGGGCTGGAGCCTGTTCTGGACCTTCCTCTGTTTTGTTGGAGTCTGCGCCTCGTTTGTCTCGCTTGCAGAAACCATGGAACTGCGGCTTCCGTTGAACGCGATTGCTGACCTGCTGTGGATTGTCGTATGGATTGCGCTGCGGGCCGTGGTTGTGTCCCGCCTCAGTCCGGGAAAAGGAGCACCGAACCATGCCTCGGATGCGACTTCGGAACCCGCGCCGGGCGCGGATTCCCCAAGGCATCAAGGCTGACGCTCGCGGGGAACAAGATGAAAGTCGTGGTCGATATCTGCCGGTGGTTCTCATCCGCTCTCATCGCATTGGCGGTCTCGTGTGTGGTGTTTCCCTGCATCACCATCGCGTACGAGGTGTTTGACCTTCAGAAGTGCCTTGGCGTGGATGATGATGTCTGTTGGCTTGCACTCTTGCTGGGCCCTGCACTGATTGTTGTCATTCATCGCGGCTTTCACAGGCGCGTGTGGGTGCCGGTTGCCACGTTGACAGGAGGATTCGTACTATCTGGACTTGGCGTCTTCTGCTTCGTGTCTGAGCGCAAGGCGGACGCGGTCCATGTATCTACCGGTCCCTTCTCGGGGGTGGAGCACTGGTTTGGGATGGTGCTGGGGATGCTTGTGATACTGGTCGCGGCGCTTCTGGTTCTGGGAGCGATCTTGGCGCTTGTGGCGCGACGGATAGGAAGAAGTGAAGATCGGGTCAGACCATGAACAATGAACAGGGATCCAGACGGCACTCTAATGATACAAGTGGCTTTTCGATTAAGCGTATTGCCCGTCGGGCGTAATGTATCCACCAGTGGGTTGCATCCGTGGCCCGTTGCGTCGTCAACGCAATGGACTGCGCACCGGCGGGATCATCCTGGTCGGCGAGCCGTATTGGCGGCAGTTGCCGCCGACGGAAGATGTTGCGAAGGGGTGTCTTGCCCACTCAATCTCCGACTTTCTCATGCTTCCAGAACTCCTCGCGTCTTTTGTCCGTCTTGGTTACGACGTCGTTGAAATGATGCTGGCTGACCAGGACGGATGGGACAGATACGAGGCGGCCAAATGGCTGACCATGCGCCGATGGCTTGAAGCCAATCCCGAGGATGAACTTGCGGAAGAAGTTCGAGCCAAACTGACCTCGGAACCCGAGCGATACGCCGCTTACACGCGTGAATACCTGGGCTGGGGTGTGTTCGCGTTGATGCCGCGGTGATAAGTGGCGTCAGGAGCCGGCCGCAAGCACAGGCGTGAGGACAAGGATTCGTCCGGTGCGACCCCTGACTTCCATATCACCCTTGTCCTGGAATGCAATATCCTGACCTACCAACCTGGCCACGGCATCACTGACAAGGATATCCACGCCCAGGGTCTTGGTCATTCCCTCTATGCGCGATGCGAGGTTCACCGTGTCGCCAATGGCTGTGTATTCGCGGCGGTGTGGCGCCCCGATGTTGCCGACTATCGCCTGGCCGGAGTGGATGCCGATACCGATCTGGAAGCTCTTGTCCCCGCGTTCACGGCGAAGCGCGTTCAGGGCCGCCATGGCTTCCCGCATGCCCAGGGCGCAGCGCACGGCGCGGGTAGCATGGTCGGGTTGCTGCAGCGGGGCATTGAAATACACAAGCAGGCCGTCGCCAAGGTACTTGTCGAGGGTCCCGCCGTACCGGAAGACTGTCTCCACCATGGCGGCGTGATAGGCGTTGAGCAGTGCGACGGTCTGGCGCGGGTGGAGGTGCTCACTGAGGGTAGTAAAACCCCTGATGTCAGAGAAGGAGACTGAGATCTCGCAGGCTTCGCCTTCGCCAAGGTCGTCACGTTTCTCGATCATCTCCGCAACGCCGGGCGAGAAGTACAGCGAAAGACGGTCGCGCTGAACCTGCCGCCTGGCCGCCTGCGCAATGAGATCGGTGGTATACTGCGGGATCATGCCGACCGTCCACGCCGTCACAGTCATCAACAACGCGAAGGCAATCAACGCTACTACGGAGACAAATACGCTCCACACGAGGACCAGGCCCAGCACCGTCCCCAGGACGGCGCTGACCCAGACTTGCGACCGGTCCATGCTGAACGACGACAGGACCAGGGCGAAGAGATAGAAGGACATTGCGATGGCGCCGGTCATGGCCGGGTTGGGAGAATGGAGAAGGAGGATATGCATGATCAGAAACGTCATCGGCATGTCGAGGAACGGCACGGCGAAACGGCTCAGCAGAGCGGCGGTTCGTGAGCGACTTGCCCAGGCGTAGAGGGCCAGGGCTGCTGCCGCGTAGACGGCGACCCAACCCATGGCATGTTGAAAGCGGGCTTCCCGGAAACCCCATACTGCCACGACGTGGAGGAACAGGAAGACCCAGGTGAGGATCACACGGACACGATTGAGCCGGAGGGCGTTCTGCCGACGCCCTTCGTGGAGGGCCTCTGATACAAAGTCACTACCGGGATTCATTGTCTGTCATGACAATACGGATAGCCCCCGGCTGTTACTAGGAAATTCGGGAAGTACCGGCAAGTTGGTTATGACCCAGGGGATTGATGGACAGTTTGTCCGGATGATTCAATGTTGTCTCATGCGCCTGATGGGCATACACTTCTTAGCAGGAACGATGCAGTTCGGAAAGAGGTGTAACCGCCGATGAACGCAGATGGACGCCGATACGGACGCTGACAGCAGTCTGTGTCTGGACATCTGTGTGAATCTGCGTTTGTCTGCGGTTTCTCTCATCTTCAACTGAATCTTTGCGGCTTGGTTGGTATCGAAGGAGCGGACAATGAAGAAGACAGTGAATCATCGCCGTGTGGCCGATCTCATTCGCAGGCTGCTGATCGAACTTGGCGAGGATCCGAATCGTGAAGGATTGCGTCGTACCCCGACCCGGGTCGCGGACTCGCTTGCATTCCTCACCAGTGGATATCGCCAGCAGATCAAGACGGTGGTGAACAAGGCGGTCTTCCAGTCCCATTCGAACAACATGATCATTCTCAAGGACTTAGAGGTGTACAGCATGTGTGAGCACCACATGTTGCCTTTCTTCGGCCGGTGCCACATCGGCTACATCTCCAGCAAGAGGGTGCTGGGTGTGAGCAAAGTCGCTAGAATAGTTGACGCCCTGGCACGCCGGCTTCAGATACAGGAACGGCTCACAGCCCAGATAGCGGAGGAGGTCCGACGGGCGGTGGATGCCGAGGGTGTCGGAGTCGTGATGGACTGTCGCCACCTCTGCATGATGATGAGGGGTGTTGAGAAACAGAATTCCGTGATGACCACGTCGTCCGTGCTGGGCAGCTTCCATGATGACCCGCCCACACGCGCGGAGTTCCTTCACCTCATAGGCTTCCAGGCCGGCTCAGCTGGGCGGTAGTGGGCACAGCAGGATGCCCGGCCCGAGTCCACTGGTATCTTCGGGCAGTTGCTGCAACGCGGAAAAGGTTTGACACAAAGACAACGGCCATGTAAGTCGCACGCCGTTTTCGCAGGTCGTGGGGGTATAGCTCAGTTGGTAGAGCGTCTGAATGGCATTCAGAAGGTCAGGGGTTCAACTCCCCTTACCTCCACCAGCCTTCGCTCGGAGCGGAGCGACGAGCGAAGGCTGCCACGCCGTAGTCCCGAGGTACTCCGACGGGCGAAGGCGGGCTAGGAGCCTGTCGGAATACCTAATATTGGCGCCTGATTAAACGTTGTCACAGAGGAGGTATACCACGATGAACAAGGAGACGACAACGTTT
>Ga0172371_10008986_pt1 | contig 13825 bp, 15 predicted proteins | sample Lak12m_FD_114543 | JGI IMG/M metagenome (GOLD analysis project Ga0172371, IMG submission 114543) | Freshwater microbial communities from Kabuno Bay, South-Kivu, Congo - kab_022012_12m | ecosystem: Environmental > Aquatic > Freshwater > Lake | place: Democratic Republic of the Congo: South-Kivu... | reverse complement strand
TCTCTCTCGAGAGAGAAATTAGTTAATTTCAAATTAAAAAAATGTTTAAAAATAAAAAAGCAAAATTCATAAAAGGATTCACACTTATCGAACTTCTTGTCGTTATCGCCATTATTGGTATCTTATCATCAGTCGTCTTGGCTTCTCTAAACACTGCTCGTAGCAGAGGTAATGATGCTAAAATAAAAGCTCAACTTTCAGGTTTAAGAGCTGCGGCAGAGCTCTATTATGATGCTCAAACGCCAAACAGTTATGGTACTGCTACAAACTCTTGCAACAACATGTTCGCAGATACAACCATTGCTGCTTATATTTCAGGTATGCCAAATGGTGTAACTGTTAAATGCGTATCTACAGGTTCAAACTATGCTGTTTCGGCCAACCTACTTGGAACTTCAGATGCAAACAACGACCATTGGTGTGTTGATTCGGCAGGAGGTTCAAGATCTCAAGCCGCTCAACAGGCAGATGGAGATGTTACTTGCGGATAAATCTAGTTGACTTCAATAAAGTGATTCGGAAACAACCTCGTCACGTACGAGGTTGTTTTTTGTGTTATTATTAATAAATAAATGGAGTATTTTTATTTAGGAATTATCTTTTTGTTTGGGGCAGCTTTGGGTAGTTTTGTTGCTGTAATTGTAGATAGATATAATACGGGGTTACCTTGGTCAAGAGGTAGGTCAATTTGTTTTTCTTGCAATATTCAACTTAAAAGAGAAGATCTTTACCCCATATTTTCTTTTTTGTTTTTAAAGGGCCGATGCCGATACTGTAAATCAAAAATCCCAAGACAGACATTTTTTGTCGAAATTTTGATGGGAGTTCTTTCTGTTCTTGCTTCTCTCAAGTCCGGGCTGCTTTTAGTTGATTTTTCCATACTTCATAATTCATACTTCATAATTCAATCTCACATTTCTTTACTACTAGCTACTAACTACTTACTACTAACTGCTATCTTCGCCACTATTCTTCTTATCTCTGTATATGACCTCAAGCATTTTATTATTCCTGACTCTTTTCTGGTTTCTTTTTTTATTTTCTCTTTTATTTATTCTTTTTCTTCCATACTTCATAATTCATACTTCATAATTCAATCTTTTATTTCCGGTTTCATTTTGGCTCTGCCATTCCTTGCCATCTTTCTCATATCAAAGGGTCGTTGGCTTGGTTTTGGTGATGTGAAATATATTGCGGTTATTGGTTTTTTGTTAGGATTTATCGAAGGATTATCAGCAGTTGTTTTATCTTTCTGGATAGGTGCGGCCTTCGCAATCTTGGCCCTATTTTTAAAAAAAATTGCACCCTATATAAATTTGCCACTGTTTAAAAATAATCTTACAATTAAGTCTGAAATACCTTTCGGCCCCTTTCTTTCTCTTGGGGTAATAATCAGTCTTTTATTGAATCTAGATTTGTTTAAAATAAATGAGTTATTTTTCTGAATTAAAAATTAAAAATAAAGAAGGGTTTACCCACACACCAAAATTTTGGGTGTGTGGGTTTACTCTCATTGAGCTCATAGTAGTTATGGCTATTGCCACTTTTATTATGACTTCTGTTGTTATTCAGCAGAGTAAATGGAATGACCAATTGGTTGTAAGTACTCAAGCTTATGAATTAGCCATGATGGTTCGCCAAGCTCAGATTTATAGTCTAGGAGTACGAGAAAACATTGCAGGAAGTGGTGATAAATTTAATGTTGGTTATGGTGTCTCAATCAGAAAAGTAAATGATGCTGATGGAGATAGTGCTATCAATAAATATACATTTTTTGCAGATACGGATGGAGATATGATGTATGAGGAGGGGGTCGATCATATAGTGGGCTCAGAGATTTTATTAAAGAGGGGTGTTCTGATAGATGATTTTTGTGCTTACAATGCTGGTGGTATAAAAAAATGCGCCTATGATGTCGGCGAAAGTATGAGCGCGCTGCATATCTCATTTTTAAGGCCAAAATCTAAAGCAAATATAATTGTAGAGGGCTCAATTAAATATCCGCCAGCTTTAATTTTGTTAAAATCATCAGGTGGTAAAGAGTATTTTGTCAAGGTTGAAGAAAATGGGCAGATATCTACAGGTAGAGGTAATCCGTAAACACAATGAATCATAAATTTAAAAGTAAAAAAGGGTTTACCCTAGTTGAGCTACTTATAGCGGTATCTCTTTTTACCATTATCGTTTACTTATCTTTAGGGGCGGTGCTTAGTATTTTTGATGCTAACAGAAAGGTTAGAACATCCAAGACGGTTATGGATAACTTTAATTTTGCAATTGAAAATATGGTTAGAGAAATTAGATTTGGTGGAAATTATTATTGCGGTAATTCAAGTGATACTAATGCTACTCTCGATTGTTCAAGTGGAGCGACATCAGTTTCTGTTACTTTCAATGGCGTTAGAGTGGTTTATCAACTGTCGGGTAATGCTATACAAAAAAAAGTAGGGGCAGGAAACTTTGAGACTATAACTTCTACAGATACAATAGTAGAAGATGCAAAATTTTATGTTTTTAATTCCGGATCGGCTGACCATCTCCAGCCTTATGTAGTTTTAATTACCAGAGGTTATGTCGGAAATAAACAACCCACTCAAACCAAATTTTCTGTGCAGACATTAATTTCTCAAAGAAAACTTGATTTATAAAATGAAAATTCCTAAATTGAAAATTGGAAATTGGAAATTGAAAATTCCTGCGAAGCAGACGGGGTTTACAATGCTCGAATCAATTGTAGCGATTATGATTTTATCTCTTTCAATTTCAGGAGCTTTTTCGGCGGTGCAACAAAGTTTATCGCAATCTAATATAGCTAAAGATGAAATTAAGGCGTTTTATTTGGCTCAGGAAGCAATAGAAATGATAAGAAACAAAAGAGACAACAATCAGCTTTCCATATTAAATAGTGGCACTGGTGATTGGCTTGATGGCATAAGTTCTCTTGCGGGAGATCCTTGTTATTTTGGTAAGATTTGTAAAATTGATACTACCAATAACCCACCGACAATGAGCTATTGTGGAAGTTCTTGGGGGAGTTGTGAAAATTTAAGACAAGATCCAACAACATTTTTATATGGCTATACCGGTTCATGGACTGCAACTAATTTTAAAAGGGAGATACAAATAGAGTCAATAACTGTAGATGAAATTTCGGTTACTGTTAGAATCACTTGGACCAAAGGTTCGTTAATAACAAAAGAATTTAAAGTTAAAACAAATTTTTTCAAATGGATATGAAAAACCGAGGAATGACATTGTTTATAGCGGTCACCATTATGGGTATTTTGCTATTTATAAGTTTTGCGGTGGTCAATATTACAATAAAAGCCAATTTGTTTGCCACTTCTGGTCGTGATTCGCAGTATGCATTTTATGCTGCTGATGCCGGTCTTGAATGCGCTCTTTATTGGGATTCAAAATATGATGCTTTTTCTACTTCATCTCACCCTCTACTTCCTGATAACACCGTTTATTGTGCGGGCAGTGGTGTGGCTGGTACGGGGCAAGCTCTTTATGGCACGACCACTCTCGGTCGTATCGGGCTGGGTGGGGATACAAATCCCACAAGTGTCTTTAGTTTTTTGATGACTCCGTCTGTTACTTCTTCTGCTTGCTCTGTTGTGACTGTTTATAAATATTACTCAGGAAGTCCTCTTGTTTTAAAAACCTATATTAAATCTCGCGGTTATAATACATGCGATATGACTAATTCCAGAAGGATGGAAAGGGGAGTTGAAGTAACCTATTAGAATTGACCCAATTATTTTAATTTCTAATTGTTCTAATTTGGACATTGGACTTTTGTTTATTTTTTAGAATAATTAGAGTAATTAGAACAATTAGGAATTATGAAAAAACAAGAAGCAAAGAAAAGAACAGAGAAATTACGAGAAACGATAAATCATCATAACTATCTCTATTATGTCAAGGACGCGCCAGAAATAGAAGATTCGGCTTATGATTCGTTGATTGAGGAGTTGCGCCTTTTGGAGAAGCAGTATCCAGAACTTATAACTGAAGATAGTCCCACTCAAAGAGTGGGTGGAGAGCCGGTCAAAGAATTTAAAAAAGTAAGACACACAGTAGTGCAGTGGTCTTTTAATGATGCTTTTTCGCCTGAGGATATGCTTGATTTTGACAAGAGAGTCAAAAGATTTCTCAAGGCCGAACCTTCAAAAAGTTTCCAAGGTTCGGCCTTGGAGTATACTTGTGAACTCAAGATAGACGGATTAAAAATAGTTTTTGAATACGAAAAAGGTGTTTTCAAAAGGGCGGCGACCAGAGGTGATGGTGTGACGGGTGAAGATGTGACTTCAAATATTAAAACAATCAAATCAGTACCCCTAAAACTTTTAGAGCCAGTAGATATTATTGTGGAAGGGGAAGTTTGGTTGGGTAAAAATAATTTTGAAAAATTAAATAAGGAAAGAGAAAAAAATAATGAAGCAATTTTTGCCAATCCAAGAAATGCGGCCGCAGGCACCATCCGTCAGCTTGATCCGAAAATTGTAGCCGAAAGGAAGTTGGACTGTTTTATTTATGACATTGCTCAGATAACCCCCACTTACATTAAGGGGGGGCGAAACGAGATAACTACTCAATCAGAAGAACTAGAGTATTTACAAAAGTTAGGTTTTAAAGTAAACAAGCATTTTAAATTGTGCAAAAATATTGAGGAAGTAATAAATTTTTGGAAATTTTGGCAAGATAAAAAAGACAAAGAAGATTATTTGATTGACGGAGTTGTTGTTAAGGTAAATGAGATAGAGCATCAAAATACCTTGGGCTTTACTGGCAAAGCTCCGCGTTTTGCGATTGCTTTCAAATTTCAGGCGGAACAGGTGACAACTGTTGTTGAGGATATAATTTTACAAATTGGAAGGACTGGAGTTTTGACACCGGTTGTTCATTTGCGCCCTGTCCTCGTTGCTGGTTCAACTGTGTCACGAGCCACGCTCCACAACGAGGACGAAATAAGGCGATTAGACGTCCGCATTGGAGATACAGTGATATTACAAAAAGCTGGAGATGTCATACCAGATATTGTTAAAGTGCTGACAGAAATGCGCACTGGTAAAGAAAAGCAATTTATTTGGCCTACAAATGTTTCTGATTGCGGCGGTGACGGAGCGATTGTAAGGATAGCTGGACAGGCTGCTTGGAGATGCAAAAATAAAAACTCATATCTTCAAAAAAAGAAAAAACTTTATCATTTTGCCAGCAAACATGCTTTTGATATTGATGGATTGGGGCCTAAAATAATTGGTGCTTTTTTGGACGCTAAACTCATCTCTACTTTTGATGATATTTTTACTCTTAAAAAGGGTGATTTGCTCGCTCTTCCTAGATTTGCCGAAAAGTCAGTCGACAATCTTCTTGTTTCAATTGAAAAGGCCAGAAATGTGACCTTGTCGCGCTTTATAATTTCTCTTTCAATTCCAAATGTTGGAGAAGAAACCGCTTTGCTGATTGCAAAGAATTTCAAATTTTCAATTTCCAATTTTCAAAAAATAAAAAAGGAAGAATTTGAAAAGATTGAAGGTATTGGGCCTATAGTGGCAGAGTCGATAGTGGATTGGTTTAAAGATAAAGAAAATCAGAAACTTTTATCAAGACTTTTAAAACATATAAAAATTTTGAATTATGAATCAGAAATTATGAATTATGAAAAGAAATTGGGAGAGAAATCGTTTGTATTAACAGGAACTTTGTCTAATATGAGTAGGGAAGAAGCTAAACAAAAAATAAGAAATTTGGGTGGCAATATTTCAAGCTCAGTTTCCAAAGAAACAGATTTTGTAATTGCAGGTGAAAATCCCGGAAGCAAATACGAAAAAGCACTTGAACTTGGAGTAAAAATATTAAATGAAGAAGAATTCCAGAATCTTTTAAAAACCTAATATAATGTTATTATTGAACTATGATTTTCAAAGAAGAAATTAAAAAATTGGCCGATTTGGCAAGGATTGAAATAAAAGAGGAAGAACAAGAAAAATTAGCGGGAGAAATGGGCGATATTTTAAATTATGTGAAAATCATTCAGGATTTTCATTCTGATGAAAATGAAGAGTTCACGAACCCCTCTCTTGTTGTAAGAGGGGGGCAGGGGGGTGTTATTAATGTGCTCAGAGAAGATGAAAACCCAAGTGAATCGGGGCTTTATACTGATGATGTTTTAAAGGAGGCCCCTCAAAAAGAAAATGGTTACATTAAAGTTAAAAAGATTTTGGGATAAATATTATGGATATAAAAGATTTAACAATAAAAAAAGCTCGTGAGCTTTTAGACAAAAAAGAAATTTCTGCAAAAGAATTGACCAATAGTTGTCTAGAAAATATTGAAAACAAAAACAAAGAATTAAACGTGTTTTTAGAAGTTTATGATGATGTTTTAAAAAGTGCCGAAGATGCTCAAAAAATAATTGATGCTGGAAATTCAAAAGAACTAACAGGTATCCCCATTGCTCTCAAAGACAATCTTTTGTTTAAAGGTAAAAAGGTTAGTTCGGCTTCAAAAATTTTGGAAAATTATAGAGCCATTTATACGGCTACTTCTGTTCAAAAATTGATCGACCAGAGTGCCGTTCTTTTGGGTAGGACAAATATGGATGAATTTGCTATGGGAAGTTCTACCGAAAATTCAGCCTTTGGGGTGACCAAAAACCCCCTAGATTCATCTAGGGTTTCTGGAGGCTCAAGTGGGGGTTCAGCAGCCTCTGTGGCTGGGAATATGGCCCTAGGGGCTATTGGTTCGGATACGGGGGGCTCTATTAGGGAACCGGCTAGTTTCTGTGGTTTGGTAGGTTTAAAACCGACTTATGGCAGTGTTTCAAGGTATGGTTTGATGGCGATGGGTTCCTCGTTAGATATTATTGGGCCAATAACCAAAACCGTGACTGATACCGAAATTATCTTTAATGCTATTAAGGGTAAAGATAAAATGGATAGCACTAGTATAGAAATTAAAAAATTAAAAGATTTAAAGATTAAAAAATTAAAAATAGGAGTTCCTTATCATTTGATAGATCAAGATGGTATTTCAGATGAAATAAGAAAAAATCTAAATGACTCAATCGAAAAATTTAAATTGTTGGGTTTTGAAATAGAAAATATAAAATTACCAAATGTAGACAAGTCGCTCGCGGTTTATTACATCATTATGCCGGCCGAAGTTTCTTCAAATTTATCCAGATTTGATGGTATCAAATACGGTTTGTCAGTTGATGGGAAAAATCTGTTAGATGTTTACAAAAAAAGTAGAGGACAGGGTTTTGGCAAAGAGGTGCGTCGAAGGATAATTTTAGGTACCTATGTTCTTTCTTCAGGATATTATGATTCGTATTATGGCAAAGCGATGCTCGCGCGAAAAATAATAAGAGATGAATTTGATTCTGCTTTTAAAAAAGTAGATGCTATTCTCACACCGACCACCCCTTTTCCAGCTTGGAAGATAGGGGAGAAGAAAAGTCCATTAGAAAATTATTTGGCGGATATTTTCACCGTATCGGCAAATATTGTTGGGTGCCCTGCCATCTCATTGCCTTCTGGATTCTCTAAAATAGATGGAAAAGATTTGCCTCTTGGCATACAATTAATGTCACCACATATGTCAGAAAATGTTTTGTTTGAAATTGGTAAATATTTTCTGGGCGAAAATTTGTAATCATTAGTATCATATGCCTGATCCAAAAAAAGACAAACCAAAAGAAAAATCTTCAGGTTGGAATTTTGATCCATTCGAGGGCATAGTGATTCTATTATTCCTTCTGACAGTTTTTGGGGCTATCGTTCCAGGCATAATAAAATATGTTTTTTCTGGAGAGTTATCATTTTTTGGTTATAAATTATCTGGTTTTGTTGATTTTTTTAAAAATAATGTTTGGTTATTTAAGTTTTTCGGGTTTACTTTTGCTGGGGGAGCTGCCATAGGTACTTTTTCATTTACAAAAATGGGTGATGCTATTTGGCGCGCAGAAAAAGCCAAACTATATCCAGAAAATATGACGAGCATTTCATCTAGTGTTGAACCTTCAAAAAACAAAATGTTGGAAAGATGGGAAAAGATTGTGGCAAACTCTGAGTCAACCAACCAATCCGATTGGCGGCTCGCTATTATTGAAGCTGATATTATACTCGATGAACTTTTGGAAAAATTGCAATTACCGGGAGAGACCATGGGAGACAAACTAAAAGCAGTAGAAAAAAGTGATTTTGTGACTATAGATGAAGCATGGGAGGTCCACAAATTTAGAAATATGATTGCTCATGAAGGCAGTAATTTCCTTGTCAATCAACGCGAAATCCGCCGCATCATATCTCTCTACGAAGCCGTTTTCAAAGAATTTTCCATTATTTAATTTTATTACTGTTGCGGAGTTTGGATTCGCACCAAAATTTTCAGGTTATGAGCCTGACGAGTTACTATTACTCTACCCCGCAATTCTTGTATTATACATGTTTTTGTTAATGAAGCAAATAATATAATTATTCACAGAATAATAATTATTAATACTGGCGACATGTTATACCGCATACTAATATGGCTAGGACAACTTCTAAAATAATAGCTAGAAAAATGCGCAGGGCGGGTAATAGTATGAAAAGCATTGCAGAAAAAATGAATATTTCAAAATCTACAATAAGTACATGGTGCAAAGACATCGAACTTTCCCAAAAGTTAGTGGACAAAATATATATTAGTGGAGTAAAAAAAAGTCTCAAAGGTAGATTAATGGGGGCCGAGGCAAACAAACAAAAGAAAATAAACGAGGTAAACAAAATGTTCAAAGAGGCAGAAATTCTTATTAATAAAATCTCTGATAGAGATTTACTTATTGCAGGAGCCTGTCTTTATTGGGCTGAGGGGGCTAAAACTAGAGGAAGATTTATTTTTGTTAATTCTGACCCAATAATGATTAAAATTGTTTATATTTTTTTAATCAAAATTCTTAAAATTAATACTGAGCTTATCCATTTGACTGTCCAAATAAATTTAATACACAAAAAAAGAATAAAAAAGGTGATGAAATTCTGGTCAAAATACCTAAATATTCCATTAAAAAATTTTAACAGGCCATATTATGTCAATGTGGTACCAAAAAAAATATACGAGAATTACGACAATTATTATGGTATATTAAGGTTACAGGTATTGAAAGGTTCAAATTTACAGTATAAAATGCTTGGGCTTATTGAAATATTTAAAAAATATGCTGGGGTAGCTCAGTTGGTAGTAGCGCGAGACTCATAAGCTCGAGGTCGTGGGTTCAATCCCCACCCCCAGCACAATTATAGTTTTATATTAGCTATATGCAGAAACTTCAAAAAATTACACTCAAAATATTTCTTGCTTGTATGATTCTTTGCGCAGGTTTGTTTTTGTTTATGATTTGGCGCGGAGGACCTGATAGTTTTGATATCATATCAAAATTGACCTTCACTTCTTTTGTTTTTGGCTTAGGTTCATTTCTAATTTGGATTACTACAATAATTTTGGAAATCAAAGACCGCTTAATGCGCTAGTGTAGCTAGAAATAAAAGAGGGGATGACGAACATCATTGCAATGAGAGGCAAAATGATGACAGCTATCGTGATGATACCCGTCCACATCAAAATTTTTCTTGTTTTTTCAACTGATTCATAAATAGCATCAACTTTTCTCTCCAGCTCAGCTATTTTATTTTGTGTATCTTGATCCATATTAAGAGATTAATAATATAATATGCTTAAATTGTAGCATTTTTTATTAGAATCTGTTAAATTTGTAGTGTTCCTTTTGGCAACAATGCGGTCGTGGTGTAGCCTGGTTAACACAATCCCCTGTCACGGGATAGATCGTGGGTTCAAATCCCATCGACCGCGCAAGATTATTTTTTAGGAATTTTATCGCTGTTGCGTTTTGCGAGAGATGCAAGGAATCATCGGCCAGTCTCAAAGATAGTGCTTTCGACTAAGATTTGGGTCCTCGGTGCGTATGCACCAAGGCCTCCTTTGTTTTATTAACTTTTTGCAAGTAGTTTCATCTTGAAGCGATCTATGAGCAATATTTCTATGATGTTAGCTGAGAGAATAATTATCCACGCAATGATTGGGAGAGGTAAAAGCTGCAAAGCTGCGAAAGGTTTGAGATAAATGGCTACAAGCAAGCCGGCAAGGCTTAAAAACACTGCTCCGTTTATCCATTTGTTGCTGAATATGTCGCGACGTAAAATACTTTTGTTAAATGAACGTAAAGAAAGTGCGAGGAAAAGAGACTCTAAACAGAAGAAGGTTGTAAGCATGGTGCGAACAATTTCAATATTTAGGTTCATCTTGAACATTAAATAATAAAATCCGATAGCCACGCCACCGCTTACAGTAAACACGGCAACCATCCAACGTTTGATGACATAATTTACTATTGACTCTTTAGGATTTCTAGGGGGCGCGTCCATGATACCCTCTTTTTCTTCTTCGGTAGTGAGTGCCAGGTCGGGCAGGCCACTTTCAACCAAGTTAACGAGTAGCAGTTGGGCCGGAATAAACGGCAATGGCAAACCGATAGATATTGAGACCAGAAATAAAATAAACTGCGAGAAATCTTGTGTTATTAAGTAAAGAAACACTCGGCGTATATTACCAAAAATAATACGGCCTTGTTCCACGGCACGGACAATAGTGGCAAAACTACCTTCCAGTAGAACAATATCGGCAACTTCGCGTGCTGCGTCAACTTCGCTCTGGACAGCCACACCTATGTCGGCGATTTTGAGAGCAGGAGCGTCGTTTACTCCATCGCCAAACATAGCTACCACTTCGCCTTGAGACTGCAGCAATTTAACGATTCTAAGTTTGTCTATTGAAGAAACTCTGGCAAAAAGACGAACGTTTTTTAACTTTTCTTTAAGGTCTGCGTCGTTCAATTTTTCTATTTCATGACCTTCTAGTGTTTCTTCATCAGAAATATTTAGGCCGATTTTTTGGGCTACGGTTTGAGCAGTGATTTTGTGGTCGCCAGTAATGATTATCGTTTTTATTCCGGCCCGGCGTGTTTTTTCAAACGCCTCAGCGGCATCTTTTCTCACCGGGTCGCTTATGGCGATGAGACCTGCAATTGTTAGGTCATTTACAGACTCCTCCAATCGGCCCTTGGAATTTTCTGCACCCGAGAAATTATTATAAGCCACAGCGATAACACGGAAACCTTTGGTGATAAGACGGTCTAAATATTCCTTAAATTCTTTATATTCCTCGCTCTTTTTGCCCTTTGAGCCGTTCAAAGTAAGAACAGATGAAGCTCTCTCCAGTATTTTTTCTGGTGCACCTACAACACAAAGTTCTAGACCGCCATCCCACATTGAAAAAAGATTGGCCGAATACTTTCTTTCTGATGAAAAAAATATCGTATCTTCTTGACTATATTCTTGCTCAAGTTCCTTTTTGAAAATTTCTCGTTCGGCTCCGGCTTTGAGCAAAGCTTGTTCTGTCGGTCGCCCGCGAAATATCATTTTTTCTGGGCCTGATTCCACGTTTTCTATATATGCATCAATAGCTAGAATAGCTAAACGCAAAACATTATTTTCATTGCCGTCTCCGGCATAAATTTCGCTCACGGCCATTTTGCCTTCTGTCAAAGTGCCAGTTTTGTCTGTGCAAATTACGGTTACTCCGCCCAAAGTCTCGGTAGCGGCAAGGCGACGAACAAGACCTTTATATTTCAATATGCGTCGCATGCCTATAGTGAGTACTATGGTCATGGCAGGCAAAAGTCCTTCCGGTATAGCCGAAACAAATAGTGCAAGTGAGGTAGAAAATATTTCTTGCGGAGGTTGACCAGCCAAATATTCGTCAAGAGCAATTAAACCGACCACAAGAGTTATGAAAATACCTATGATTTTGGAGAGTGAAATTATTGTTTTTTGCAAAGGAGTTGTTTCTTCTGGTGTCTCTTTGAGCAATTCTACGATATTTCCGTATTCCGTTCTGGTTCCGGTTTCTACTACAACAGCTTTAGCCGAACCTTCTTCAACCAGCGTTCCCATAAAAGCCATATTGAGGCGGTCAGCCGGCTCTGATTCAGCTGGCACTTCTGCTGTTTGTTTCTCTACTGGTTTTGATTCTCCAGTGAGACTAGCTTCATTAACCTTCAGGTTTGAGCATTCCAAAATTCTGGCGTCAGCGGGTATCCTGTCTCCGGCCCGAAGGATTATAATGTCCCCGGGGACAATCTCAGCGACATCAATTTCCTGTTCTTTATCCGACCGGATTATGTGGGACTTGTTTTTGATGAGATTTTTTAAAGCTGAAAGTGATTTGTTGGCCTTGTGCTCCTGATAAAACCCGACTAATACGTTGCTTATCGCTACAATAGAAATAAAAATGGTATCAGATACAATGCCAGTAAAATATGAGACGGCGACGGCCGCCATCATGATGTACATAAGAGGATTGTTAAATTGGTGGAAAAATAATTTCCAAACCGACTCGCTTTCGTTTTGTGGCAATTCATTGGCTCCGAAGCGTATCAGCCTCTTCTCAGCTTCTCTGTAGCTAATTCCTTCACTCGAACTCTTCGATTTTTCCATCACATCTTCAATTGAAAGCGCGTGCCAATTTTCACCTAATGTTTTTTGTATTGATTTGTATATTTTCATTTACTAAATATTAACACTTAATATCAGTTTCGATAAGTTATATCATGAGCTTGTTTTTTCTAATTTTTTGGTGTTATTATTTAAGTATTGGTTTTAAAAATAATTCAAAAATATGTCTGAATCATTTGAAGATATGCCATCAAGAAAACCTCCTCAGAGCGAAAAATCTAAAATTCGTCCTGAAAACAGTATCTCAAAAGAGGATGAGATGATAAAAAATGAAATAGATAAGATAGGGGAAGATTATTTAAATTCTACATATACAGAAATAGAAGGAGATTACAAAAAAGAAGTAGAAAAAATAAAAAATACAAGAGACAAAATAGAAAGAATAACTGCTTACATTGATGCTTATATTGGAAAATACCCAAATAAGGTAAACAAAGAAATGTCTCTGAATGATTTTACTGATATTATAAACAACGAGAGTGATTTTAATACTTCAATTAGAGACCTGATAAATAGGTGGTTAGATGACCATGAAGGTAAAATCAATTTAGAAAAATCACTAGGATTTTTTCTAAGTTCGATTTTGGAAGAATGGATGGAATATCAAAAATTATTAGACCCCGGTCCAGAAGAAACAGAAGAAAATAAAGAGTAAATTTATTCCTAACTAACTTAATTATTATGCTAAAAGAATTCAAACAATTTTTGCTCCGTGGCAATGTAGTTGACTTAGCGGTCGGTGTCGTCATCGGTGCTGCATTTGGTACGGTGGTCACCGCTCTAGTTTCAGATTTGCTTACTCCTCTCATTGGTGCTATTGCTAAAGTACCTGATTTTGGCGGACTTTCGTTTGCTTTAAATGACAGCCAGTTTATGTATGGACATTTTATAAATGCGCTCATTGCGCTCAAGTAATTTCTAAATAAAAGAAAACGGGGCGCCCTGTGCGCTCCCGTTTAACCATGATGTTGAGTCTTTGTCTTCAGTGTGATGACAAACTCTTCTTCATCTGGCGAAATTTTATGAAAGACTGAGCCTCCGTCCATCCTCATATTGTAGAGAAATCGCAAAATTCTACCCATATGAATTGCGGGTGGAAGTGAGCTGTCTTTTATTAGAACAAATTTGTTTCTCTTGAGAAAATCGTCGACGTCGAGGTCGATGGTGATAGATTTGATTTCCCACTTTCCTTCGACTAAGCAACAGATAAACTTGATTGACTTCTCATGATTAAGCTCAAGCAT
>Ga0172371_10008985_pt1 | contig 13827 bp, 7 predicted proteins | sample Lak12m_FD_114543 | JGI IMG/M metagenome (GOLD analysis project Ga0172371, IMG submission 114543) | Freshwater microbial communities from Kabuno Bay, South-Kivu, Congo - kab_022012_12m | ecosystem: Environmental > Aquatic > Freshwater > Lake | place: Democratic Republic of the Congo: South-Kivu... | reverse complement strand
GATGGCGGTGTTTCGGGCGACGCACAACTCGTACTCGGGGAATATCGGGGGGGCGCGTGGGACGATCGTGGAGCAGCTCGAAGCCGGAGTGAGGTTTATCGAGTTCGACTTCCACGACTCGGGGTTCGACGGCGAGACGCAGGACTACGAGGTGGGGCACCTGTTTCCGGGGTGGGACGTGGACAGCGACGGGTCCAACCCGGACACAGACGTGCTCAAGGCGTGGCTGGAGATCATCGCGTCCTGGTCCGACTCGCACCCGGGGCACCTGCCGATCACGGTGCTGCTGGACAGCAAGGGGAATCTGGTTGACAACGAGGGGCACAAGGCAGGGGATCCGACGTTCCTGAATGAAGAAATCCTGTCGGTATTCGGCGAGGAACGGGTCTTTGCCGCGGAAGATCTGGGCGGCCCCGGGCAGGGAGACGGTGGGCCGGGTCCATTCGGGTACGGCGGGTCGTGGCCCTCGGTCGCGGACCTGTCGGGAAAGGTCATGTTCGTGCTTTCCGGGGACGCGGGCAGCCGCATGGGCTACCTTCGGGACGTCGGCTACCACCCGGCGGTCGCAATGGATGAGAAAGGGCGCGTGGTCGAGGTGCACGACAACGGCCTGGGCGACCTCTGGTACTGGACCGGCCAGCTCCAGATGGACGGGTCGATCCGGTGGCTCAGGCACGGCCGGTACGACACCGGGACCGACCCCGCGGTCGCAATCAACAACGAAGGATGGATCGTGGAAGTCCACAAGTCCGAGATCGCACCGACGCTGTGGTATGCGGTGGGCAACCTCGGAGACGATTACGGAATCGCCTGGGGCGAGGCGGAGCAGTACGACACCGGAGTCAGCCCGACCATCAGGTTCGAGTCGCTCTCGGGAATGTCGCTGCACGAGATCCACCAGAGCGAGTTCACCGGAATGCACTGGGACTGGAAAGCAACGCTGGACCCGGGAGGATCAACGGACCCCGCCGCGTGCGCCGTGACGTGGGGCGAGCACGGGACCACGGACCTGCCGCTGTACACCGAGGCGGAGGGAACGTCGATTGCGGGCACTGTTTCCGTGTCCTCGGGAGAAGAGGGGATCTTCTCCCAGGTTCTCAAGTACGCAACGTCTGCGGGCGGCAAGGGCAGGATCAGGTTCCGGCAGGTGCTGTTTGTCGAGTCTCAGAAGTCCGACTTCACGGACCTGGGACCGGAAGAGCCGGCCTTTCATGCGTCGAAAGCATCGACGTCCGCGGGGACCAAGGCGTGGCTTCAGGAGAAGATGTCCGAAGGCCGGATCGTGCGCCTGTGGCAGTTCGACGAGGAACACGTGGGGCTGATGCCGACCTACCCTGCCACCGATTATCCCTATTCGGATTGGTACAAGGAATTCTGCGATAGCGCCGTGTGCGAGTAGGAGCTACTTGCCGAAGCTGTTCAGCAGGTTCTCGACGACGGAGGGATCAGCGAGCGTCGTGGTGTCGCCGAAGCCGGTCTTGTCGCCGGCAGCGATCTTGCGAAGGATGCGGCGCATGATCTTGCCTGAGCGGGTCTTGGGGAGGCCCGGTGCCCAGTGGATCACGTCGGGAGTGGCGATGGCGCCGATCTCCTTGCGGACGTGGACAGCGAGCTCCTTCTTGAGAGCGTCGGTGTACTCGAAGCCGGAGCGGAGCGTGACGTAGGCGTAGATGCCCTGGCCCTTGATCTCGTGCGGGTAGCCGACGACTGCGGACTCGGACACTGCCTTGTGCGACACGAGGGCGCTCTCGACTTCAGCGGTGCCGAGGCGGTGGCCGGACACGTTGATGACGTCGTCGACGCGGCCGGTGATCCAGTAGTAGCCGTCCTGGTCGCGCTTGCAGCCGTCGCCGGTGAAGTAGTAGCCCTTGAACATGGAGAAGTAGACTTCCTCGAAGCGGTCGTGGGCTCCCCAGGTGGTGCGGAGCTGGCCGGGCCAGGGGGCCTTGATTGCGAGGATGCCGGACACGCCGTTGCCCTTGAGCTCCTTGCCGGTCTCATCGAGGACGACGGGCTCGACGCCGAAGAACGGCAGGGTAGCGGAGCCGGGCTTGGTCGGGATTGCGCCGGGAAGCGGGGTGATGAGGATGCCGCCGGTCTCGGTCTGCCACCAGGTATCGACGATGGGGCAGCGCTCGTCGCCCACGACCTTGTGGTACCACTGCCATGCTTCGGGGTTGATGGGCTCGCCCACGGTTCCGAGGAGGCGCAGGGTGGAGCGGCTGTGCTTCTTCACGTAGCTTTCGCCCTTTGCCATGAGCGCCCGGATTGCGGTGGGAGCGGTGTAGAAGGTGTTGATCTTCCAGCGGTCGACGGTGTCCCAGAAGCGCCCCTCGTCGGGGTAGGTGGGGATGCCTTCGAACATCAGGCTCTTTGCGCCGTTCAGCAGCGGCCCGTAGACGATGTAGGTGTGTCCGGTGACCCAGCCGATGTCTGCGGTGCACCAGTAGTTGTCGCCCTCCTGATAGTCGAACACGTACTTGTGGGTGAGCGATGCGAACACCATGTATCCGCCGACGTGGTGCTGCACGCCCTTGGGCTTGCCGGTGGAGCCGGAGGTGTAAAGGATGAACATGGGGTCTTCCGCGTCCATCCACTCGACCGGGCAGACCGGGGCGGCGTTGGCCATCACGTTGTCCCACCACTGGTCGCGGCCGGCCTCCATCATGCACTCGACGCCGTGTCCGTCGCCGACGCGCTTGACCACGACGCAGTGCTTCACGTTGAAGCCTTCCTTGGAAGCGCCAGTCATTGCGGCGTCTGCGATCTGCTTGAGGCCGATGGGCTTCTTGCCGCGGAACGAGCCGTCAGCGGTGATGAGCACTTCGGCCTTGGAATCGAGGAGGCGGTCCTTGAGCGAGTCAGCGGAGAAGCCGCCGAACACGACCGAGTGGATTGCACCGATGCGGCAGCACGCCAGCATGGCGATGGGGAGCTCGAGGACCATCGGGAGGTAGATGGTCACGCGGTCGCCCTTCTTGACGCCCAGGCCCTTCAGGACGTTGGCGAACTTGTTGACCTCGGTATGGAGCTGCCCGTAAGTGATCTGCTTCTGCTCGGTCGGTTCGTTGCCTTCCCACAACAGGGCGGGCTGGTCGCGGCGGGTCGCCAGATGGCGGTCCAGGCAGTTATAGCTGATGTTGGTCTTCCCGTTGACGTAGTACTTGATGTAGATGGGGCCCTTGTTCAGATCGAAGTTGTAGTCCCGAACCTTGGACCACTTTTTCTCCCAGTAGAAGTTCTGGGCCTGTTCCCCCCAGAAGCCCTCGGGGTCGTTTATCGAGCGCTCGTACATCGCCTTGTACTGCTCGAATCCGCTGAGGTGGGCGTTCTTCACGGCTGACTCGGGCGGATAGTACATCCCGCCTTTCTCAACTACTTTTTCCTGCGCCATGTAAGACCTCCTTGTCCATATGCTGTGTCAAGAAATCGCCCCGAGCCATAAGCACGGGCGCAACGATGCGGTTTTCACGCTTCCAACCTGGCAAGCGGCGCCCGTATAGCATCGGCAACGCACCGTGTCAAGCTACCGGCTGAGCCGGCTCACGGAGGAGGCGCGCTCCCGCGCTCCCGCTGGTCGCCCCCAAGGGTCAGCAACTGGGCGATGCGAGCCTGGACACTTGGGTCCGGGGCATCTAGAATGGCGCGGTCTGATTGGAGGTGGAGATGTCCGCGGCGATTGAGGGGGAGCTGGATCAGGCGATACCCGACCTCCCGAAAGTGGAATTGCACCGGCACCTTGCCGGATGCCTGACGCCGGAGATTGTGCTGGAGCTGGGGCAGAGGTTCGGTGCGGACGTGCCGGGGCGGACCGTCGAGGAGATCCGGCCGCACGTGGAGGTAACGAGGCAGATGGCCTCGCTGAACGAGGTGCTCGGCTGTTTCAAGATCTTCCAGCGGCTGTTCCCATCGGCCGACGCAGTGCGGCACGCGGCGTACAGGGCGGTTCAGGATGCGGCGCGCGACAACGTGCGCTATCTGGAGCTGCGGTTCAGTCCCGGGTTCACCGCGTGCGGGCACGGGCTGGCACAGGGAGCGGTGTTCGAGGCGGTGATCGCAGGAGCGGAGGAAGCCGCGGCGCGGCACGGAGTGATCCTCTCCCTGATCGCGATCTCAAGCCGCGAGATGGGCCCTGAAGTCTGCATGGAAACCGTGAAGCTCGCTGCCCGATTCAAGGCGCACGTGGCCGCAGTCGATCTTGCAGGCAACGAGGACGACTACCCGCCGGATCTGTTTGTCGGGGCGTTCGAGCATGCTCGCAGCGAGGGGCTGCAGGCCACGGTGCACGCGGGCGAGCAGGCGCACCCGGACAACGTGCGCAAAGCGATCGAGCTGCTGCACGCAACTCGCATCGGCCACGGGGGAAGGATCGTGGATCGGCCCGACCTGGTCGATCTGGTGAAGCGGAAGAACGTAGCGCTGGAAGTATGCATCACGAGCAACTACATAGTGTCTGCAGTGCCGTCGGTGGAGGAGCACCCCGTATGTCGGCTGCGCTCGATGGGGGTCCCGGTGGTGGTGTGTGCGGACGACCCCGCTCTGTTCGGGATCACCTTGAGCGGCGAGCTGCGGCTTTTCAGGAAGCTGTGCGGCCTGAGCGTCGGCGACCTGGTGAGGCACGAAGCCGACGCGCTCAAGTACGGGTTTGCCGGAGAGGTGGCCAAGGGGGTCGTGCGGAACCAGATTCACGAATGGTGGGGCCGGAGCGCTTGAGGGTCGACGATGGACGATGGACGATGGACGATGGACGATGGACGGTGAGCAATGGGCGGAGTGCGCATAGGTACCTCGGGTTTCAGCTACGCCGACTGGGAGGGGCACTTCTACCCGGGCGGGACCAAGAAGGCCGACTACGTCGTGCACTATGCGAAGCACTTCGGCGCTCTCGAGATCAACTATACGTACTACGCTGTCCCGTCCGTGAAGACCATGCTGGGGCTGGTCGGCAAGAGCGGGGGCGCGGTCAGGTTCGCGGTCAAGCTGACCGGCATCTTCACTCACGGGAGCAGCGGGGGAGAGGGAGACGCTGCCAGGTTCCTTGCTGCGATGGAGCCGCTGGAGCGGAGCGGCGTGCTTGGCGCTCTGCTTGCGCAGTTCCCGTTCTCCTTCAAGCCCACGCCTGAGACGGGCAGGAGGATCGAGCAGGTAGCGGCCTGGTTCGGGCGCCATCCACTGGTCGTGGAGGTGCGTAACCGCGCCTGGCTGCACCCGAGGTTTTTCGAGTTCCTCAAGGAGCACGGCCTGGGCTTCTGCTGCGTGGACGAGCCTCATCTCCCCGGCCTCCTGCCCGCTACGGAGCACGTGACGTCGCCCGTAGCATACGTCCGTTTCCACGGAAGGAACGCCGCGAAGTGGTGGAAACACGAGAGACCCGAAGAGCGGTACGACTACCTGTACAGCGAAACCGAGCTTGCAGAGTGGGTCCCTCGGATCCGCAGGATGGCGGACGCTGCCAAGGAGACCTTCGTGTTCTTCAACAATCACTTCGAGGGCAAGGCGGTGGCTAACGCGGCGCAGATGGGGGAGATGCTGAAGGGGGAGGCACATCTGTAACGTCCGACGGAGTTTGCCCTGAGAGGGCGTGGGAAAGCGAGGTTGCGAAGGACGAGAGGGGCGAGTAGCGGAGGATGGTGCGGGCAGCAGCACAGGAGAAATGGGTGTTGCGGCACATGAGTCGGGCGAGATAGCGGGTGAGCGGCGGGCGTGAGCAGAGGCCGGCGAGGTTCCACGCTGTCTCGCAGCCCGCGGCAGCAAGCATGGCAATAGGGTAGGGGACACGCTTCCGCCTGGGGGGCGGAACCCCGATGCACGCGGCGAGCACGTCGAAGAACCTGCCCCAATCGAGCAGCTCGTCGTCGGTGATCACGAACGCACGGCCGGGCGAGACGTCCGATTCCAGCGCCAGGCGCACGCCGTACGCCAGGTTCGGGCCTGCCACGCTGCACGTGACGTGCGATTCGTCACCGCACACGGGCATGGTGCCCTTGCGAAGCAAGGGGATGAGTGCGGGCACCGTCCTGGAATCGTAGGCCCCGTAGAGAATCCATCCGGGCCGGAGGATCACGGCTTCCAGGCGCCCGCGGGCGTGCTCTTCCATCAGGAGGTTCTCGCAAGCTATTTTCGACCAGGCGTAGGAGTTGCCCGCGGGATCTCTGGGAGCGTCCTCGGACGCTTCGACGAAGTCCCCCTTGCCGTGCACTGCGAGCGAGCTCATGAAGACGAAGCGCCTGGCCCCGGCCCGTGCTGCCGCGTGGGCAAGCGATCGAGTGCCGCCGACGTTCACCTGCTCGAACCGGCTGCGCGGCCCCCACTCCTGCACCAGAGCGGCCAGGTGCACGATCGCGTCGGTGCCTTCGACGGCGCGCTCCAGGTCAGGGGGAGAGAGGAGGTCGGCCTCGACGACCTCGGCCGTACCGGTTGGAGGGGCGGGGGTGCCTGGTTGGATCATGCAACGCACGTGGTGGCCGCGGGCGAGGAGCTCGTCGACCACGTGGCGCCCGACGAAGCCGTTGGCCCCGGTGACGAGGATGCGCTTCATCATGCGGCCAGCACGCAGGAGAGGTCGGTGGCCAGCCCGACTGCGGCGTGGATCAGGAGCACGTACAGGATGGAGCCGGTGCGCAGGGCCAGGAGCCCGAACACCGGTCCGGCCACAAGCGCAGCGTAGGTCTCCATCTCCGGGTGCCCCGCGTGCAGCAACGTGGAGAGCGCAGTCTGCAAGAGAATGGCCGGCACGACTCCAAGCCTTTCGTCCAATCCGATCTGAATGACCCCGCGGAAGAGTCCCTCCCATGCCACGTAATACACCAGGTAGCAAGCGGCCCAGGCAACGAACCCCAAGCCTCCGTCGAAGGCCAGCGACGAGAGCGGGTAGCAGGTGCAAAGACCCGACCGTTCGCCGCCGGCAAGCAGGATGGCCGCGGCAGCGACCGCGGCAGCGGGAATGGAGACCTTGAGACCGAACCGCCAGTCGCCGAGAGCGAAGCCCATGCCGGCCAAGGGAATGCCAAGCCAGAGCCGGGCAAGCAGCAGAGCGGGGGCGAGCAGCAGCAGCAGCGCTGCACCGCACTGGTAGGGGCCGCCCCAGAGTGCGACGTCGATGCCTGGGGAGAAGTTGGAGGCAAGCTGCGAGAGGAAGCCGCTGCGCCCGAAGTAGTAGTAGGTAGTAGAGAGGAAAATAATGACAAAGCCGAGCGAGAAGGTACTGAGGGAGTTTCGAGGGTGGGAAGGCATTGGCACATCTCCAACGTCCGACTCCGCCCGCCAAAGGGGCAGCGCCGCTAGAAGTTCGTAGCCGAGGCGGTGCCGGAGAGGCCGGCGCCGCCCGGGTTCCCGATGGACGGGCCGCCGGGGGCGCCGGGGCCGCCGCTTCCCGCGACCAACTGGTTGTTCGCAGCAAGCGGTGAGAAGTCCACGCCCGCGCCGCCCGAAACGTAGACTGCGTAGGAGACACCGCCGCAGCCGCCTCCGCCGCCACCTCCGTGGCCTCCGTCGCCGCCTTTGCCGCCGTCGCCGCCTGAGCGCGCGCACCAGGCGTCGGAGAACTCACCGCCGCCGTTGCCGCCGTTGCCGCCGACGCCGCCCGTGCCGCCGTTGCCGCCGGTACCACCGCTTCCGCCGATTCCCGCCTGGATGAAGTTGTCCTCGATGGAAGGTGCAGACGGTGCTTGCACCGAGTAGAAGATGAAGACGCCGAACGAGCCGCCGCCGCCGGTTCCTTGTGCTCCGCCCGTACCTGAGCATGCACCGGACCCGCCGCCGCCGCCGGTGCCTCCTATCTGCTCGTTGCAGGAGATCATGTTGTCGACGCCTGCACCTGCGCCTCCTCCTCCGCCACCTCCTCCGTTCGTGCCGTTTGCACCTGAGGACGCGTCGACGGGCTGCCAGATCCCGTTGTTGACCACGCCCGAAGCCTGGGTGCAGCCCGCACCCTTGGTCCCGTCTGCGCCGTCTGCCCCGGGACCTCCGTCGGAGCCGTCCATGGGATGAGTCTGGCTGGGGACGCTGCAGAGGGTGCAAGGGTTGAACGGGTCGGAGAACGCTGCATCCCAGCCCGCGGCACCGCCTGCCCCTGCGCCGGGACCTGAGCCTCCGAGCCCGGCCTCGCCCGCGGTGGGTGCGGAGTTGGCCTTCGGGCAGTGGGAGTCGCCGCCGTCTCCGCCGCCCACGTTGGAGCCGCATGTCTTCGCTCCGCCGGTGCCCCCCTGCTTCAGCGCACCCGCACCCGAGCAGCTCATGCTGGGGTAGATGTATGCCGGTGATCCCCCGCCACCGTCTTTGCCGTCCTGGCCGTCCTGGCCGCTCGGCCCGTTGGCGCCGTCCCCGCCGTCGCCCGCATAGACGTGGCAGTTGCGGACGTGCAGCTCGTCGCCCGAGTCGCGGACGTAGATGCCGTAGGTATTTCCCTCGGGAGCGTCGTTGTCGAATCCGAAAATCGTGAAGCCATCCAGCGTTGTTTCCTCGTCCGTCACGCTTCCGATGGTGACCGCACCCGGTTTGCTGGCCGTCGGCGCGGCTCCCATGATCACGGTCTCGTAGAGCAGGACGTGCCTCGTCTTGAAGTCCGAGCTGAACCCGCCGTACACGTTCGAGCCGGGCTTGAGCACCACCGACCCGTTGTAGACTCCGGTCGCGACGTACACGTCCCGCAGACCGGACGCTTCCGCCTTGGCGATCGCTGCCTGGATGGTGAGCATCGGGTGGTCGATATCGCCCGCGTTGTCGTCTGCACCGTTCTTGGCCACGAAGACCGCGTTGCCCACCTCGCCGTCCACTCCGTCGCAATCGGTGTCGTTGCCGTCGGTCAGGTCGGGGCCCGGCGTAAACAGGCACTCGCAGCCGTCCGCGGGGTTCCCGTTCACGTCGTGGAAGCCCGGCTTGCACTTCATCATGCAGTCCGGGATCGCTTTGTCCGCGTTGCACACTCCGTCCGCGTTCGAGTACGCGACAGCGGTACAGTTGTTTCCACACTGGCCGCAGTTGCCGTCGGTCACGTAGCGCCCCTGGCCGTCCACGAACGGGTCGTCCGCGATACCGTTGCAGTCGTTGTCCGCACCGTCGCACACGTCGTCGGGAAGGTCGCAAGGTGTCCATCCGTCGGGGGTGCAGAACTGCAAGCCGTAGCACGTGATGCTGGGCTCGCCGGGCTGAGGCTGGTCGGGCCACGTCTTGTCGCAGCTCTTGGTGAGATTGAGGTTCGTCCCGTCGCAAGTGCACGAGCTCGTGACCGGAATGCACTGGAGCGAGCCCTCGTAGGGAGCGCAACCGAACCCGTCCGGGCAATCGGCCTGCGCGGAGCACGGCTTGCTGCAGAAGGTCCCGTCCGAGAGCTGCACGCAGAAGGCGCCTTCGTACAGGCAGTTCTCATCCTTGGTGCAAGGCTCGCACAGGCTGGCCGTGTTGGGTATGCACTGGAACTCGTTGAGCTTGAAGTACCCGGGGTCGCACACGTCCACCACGCACTTCGGAACTCCCAGCGACGTGTCGCACTTCGTCTTCGCATTCGGAAACCCGAGAGCGCACGACACACCGCACGACCCGCAGTTGTCGAACGCCACGTACTTCCCGCTCTCGTCCGTGAACGACTCGTCCACCACCTGGTCGCAATCGTTATCCTTGTAGTCGCAGACTTCCGCAGCAGCTTCCGGTCCCTGGCACACTTGGCCCAGCGGACCGAGACACGCGTATGCACCGGCGCACATGCCGAAGTCGTTCTTCACGATGCACGGGCCGCCGGTCTCCAGGTCTTCGTCTATGTCCGTGTCGCAGTCGTCGTCTACGCCGTTGCATGATTCGGGCAAGGGAAGGAGTGCGCTGCACTCGCCCCACCCGACAGCCGGGTCGCACTCTTCGTAGCCGAAACACTCGCCCAGGTCGTTGCTTTTGGCGCACGGCCTGAGCTGGCCTGCGTGCTCGACCAGGCACTCGCACGAGCCGCTGTCCGGGATGCAGAGCGACGCCTTGCCGTCTCCGGCAGCGGTTTCCTTGCACTTGAAGCTCGCAGGGCAATCCTTGTCCGATGCGCACGACGTGGCGCAGAAGTCGCGGCCGTCGATCTTTGCGCAGCGCCCGTCAGGGCATTGCGAATCCTTCTTGCAGGGGAAGCAAAGCTTCCCGGACGACGGGACGCAGACGAGCACGATGTCGGTGCCCAGTCCAGCGATTCCCTTGCACGTCCAGCCAGGGGGGCACTCGTCGATGCACTGCGAGGTGCAGACGAACCCGTCCAGGCTCTCGATGCAGAAGTCGCCGGCGCACTCGGAGTTCGCGTCGCACGGGCAACCATCTCCGAACGGCGGCTCGTCGCACCCGACCGGAACGAAGTCGCTCGAAGCGAAATCGAACGAGCCGATGTCCTCCGGCCTGTTTCCTTGGTCGTCCGCCGTTTCGGACCCGCGTGAATCGGTGACCTCGCCCACGCCCGCCGCATCAGAGCCCGTCTTGCTTCCCCCAGAGCCGCACGCCGCTGCCGCAATCGCTGCCAGTGTCACTGCCATGTGGATACGCACGCTCGTGGACCTCCAGAGCAACTTGTCGGCCGGAGTATACCCGCTGCATGCCGGAAGCGCCAGAACGGCTATGGGCAACAGCAGCCGGCGTCTGCGCAGGTGAGCTTGATGTCGAGGGTATAGGGGCCGTAGTCCTCCTCCTCGAACCCGGAGAGCTTGCCGTCCACCACGACCGTGTACCACCCCTCCGTGGCTGCTACGTGATTGAACGACACCGGGACGCCGCTGTCCTTGCTGTCGAAGCACTTGATCAGGTACTTGTCGTTCTTGCTGAAGATGCCCGCGTCGTCGTCATCGCATTCGGTGCCGTTGTAGATCTTCAGCATTGCGTTCCAGGCATCCACCTGGGGCTTGAGCGTGACGGAGAGCGCGTCGCCCGGCATGAGGTAGATGCGGTAGAAGTTGTCGGAGGAAGCGTCCCAGCACTCGAGGTGCTCCATAAAGTAGTTGAGATCATCGTCATCCGATGCATTCTCCGTATCGCCCGCGAAGCTCTTTCCGACCGCGGCGTCCAATCGGCCCACGATGAAGGGGTCCTTGCACTTCTTGCCGCCTTCGGAGAGGTCGGTGGCGCACCCCTGCGCAGCACAGTTCGGCTTGCAGCCGTTTTCCTCACACGTGTGATCCGGCGGGCACTGGCTGGTGTCGAGGCAGGCGACGCAAGCTGCGCCGGAGGGCAGGCAGTGGGGCGTCGGGGCCTGGCACGGTGCGCAGGAATCGGCGCACGAATCGTCGGCAGCGCACAACGTACAGGCTCCGTCCTTGCAATGCGGCGCAGCACCAGTGCAGATGATGCAGTCCTTTCCGCAATGGGCCGGGTCGGAGTTGGAACAACCGGAGCAGATCCCGTCGAGACATTGGATGCCGGTACCGCACGGGTGCGCCGCGTTGCATTCCACGCACCCTGCCGCATCGTCGGCGCAGTACTGGCCGTTCGAGGAGCAGCTCTCGCATTCCGGGCCGCAGTGAGCGTCGGCGTTGCACGGCACGCACTGCCCGCCTTTGCAGTACTCCGCGGTAGGGCAGCTTGTACCCGTGCAGACGCACTTGCCCGCGATGCAGTTGGGGGCGGAGAACGGGCACTGGCCGCAGGCGCCTGCGTCCACGAGTCCCATGTCGGATGCCGATACGTCCGTCGGATCGGGGTTGCTCTCGTCGCCCTGCGCAACTTCCGCCAAGTCCCCGGGGCCGGCCGCATCCGCAGGTCCGACGGCATCCTTGGCATCCGCGCCGGCCCGGTCACGGGCGTCTTCCATGTGCCAAGCATCGCTCCCGGGGGCCGCATCGGCGTCAGGAACGTCGGCGTCCGGCCCGTGCGAGTCCCCCGGGCCGGGCACCTTGGCGTCGTGGCTCGGGAACACCACCGACACTTCGGGGTCCGGCACGTCCGCTGACTGGTCGACCGCGTCCTGCGACGTGTCCGTCAAGCAAGCGGCGCACACGAGCACGCACAACAACGCGACAAGGCCAGGAGCTCGCACCGTCGTCCCCCCGGGGTAAACTGCGTTGTCATTATATGTTCCATAGAACGGCCGTTTCAAGGGAGTCAGAAACTTGACGCGCACGCGCTTCACCCGGACAATGTACCCTTGGACGCCTGAATGTGGAGGTCCGGATGTGTCTGACTAGATGCCCGCTGTGCCTACTGGTAGCGCTTGCGCTGGTCCTCTTTGCCTGTAGCACGTCGCCGTCAGCGGGAGAGGACGAGAAAGCCCCGCCGGTGGATGTCCCGCTGCAGGATGCGGATGCGGCGGGGGTCCCGGACCTGGAGGAACAGATAGCGGATGCTCCGGGGGAGATCATCGAGTACTCCGGGAAGGTCGAGATCGGCTACAAGCTGGAGATGCTGGACCAGCCGAACGAGAAATGTCCGACCGCGTTTGCGGGGGAAGCCACGCTGACGGTCACCGCGAAGCATGTACCCGAGAAGGGCGAGGACGCCGTTCCGGTCAAGTCGATGGAGCTCTTCTTTGGCGACCAGGCCGACAAGGCGTGGCTGGTCAAGACGAAGACCCCTAGCGACGGGGTTTTTGCGTTCGATCTCGACGTGACTGGGAACCCGTTCATCAAGAACGAGGGGTGGAACCAGGCCAACCTGATCGAAGTCGACGGCAAGAAGAAGCTCAAGGACGGCTTGCTGCCGTTCGCACTCAGGGCGAACCTCAAGGACTCGGACGTGGTTGCGAAGGATTCGGTGCTGCAATTCAAGCTGAAGTTGGACCGTACCCCGTCGAAGATCACGGCAACTTCCCCTGTTCTGCCGGAAGGAGTGGACAGGCTCAACGTCCAAGGAAGCGTGGACGTCGTTCTCTCGTTCTTCGAGACGGGCAGCGGCTTGGGCCCGGTGGAGTTCTGGATCGACAGCATTGTGAACGGCACCGTGGTGAAGCAGACGCTGGTGGCAAGCGTCGAGAAGGCGTCTCTCAAAGTGAGCGTCACTCTCGACCTTGCGGAAGTGCCGACCGGAGATGCATTGCTCAGGATTGTTGCAAAGGACTGCGTCGGCAACGTGGGGGACGTGCCGTCCACACCGCTCAAGGTCATCGCCGTGCCGTACTTCGAGCTTCCCTACCGGATCAAGCCGCCGAACCTGTCGGAGGATCCGGTCACGCCGTTCGGGAAGATCAGGGGCATCGTTGCGCCTTTGGACGGCGACACCGACGGCCTGGACACAGATGGGCAAGAGGACGACGCTGACGAAGACCAGAAGTCTGGCGTGGACCTCAACAACTATGGAGACGACGTCGGGATTAACGACATAGTCTTTTACGGCGACGCCGGCCTGGCATGGGCCCGCGGAAAGAAGGGCGGCACGTTCGAGCCGCCGGAGCTCATCTTCACCGACTACCCCGTGCTCAAGGCGTACGTGCTGGACATGACGGGCGACAAGTACAATGACATCCTGTTCTTGACTGCGGGAGACGAACGGAAACTGGTGCTCTTGCACAAGGTTGTGACCCTGGCCGACGATCAGTTGACCGTGACCACGGAGAAATTCGAGATCGCGGCCGAGACCAAGCTTCTCCCGGAGGTCACGGTCCTGGCAGTGGCCGGAATGAACTTCGCGGACAACCATGACCTGTTCCCCGACGTGCTCATCGGCAGTTGGCTCGAGGAGTACTCGGTCGCGGTCTTGCTGCACAACGGGACCACGGATCCTCCCCCGGAGATCTTCATCCCCGAAGAAGAGGGGACAGCGCCCGCGGGAGGAACAGGGGCCGGAGGCAAGGCGGATGCCGACGCAGTGGACGGAGAAAGCGACGCCGCAGTGGATGTGCCGCCACCTCCAATCACTACCTACTTCAAGGACCCGGTCGTC
>Ga0172371_10008984_pt1 | contig 13829 bp, 5 predicted proteins | sample Lak12m_FD_114543 | JGI IMG/M metagenome (GOLD analysis project Ga0172371, IMG submission 114543) | Freshwater microbial communities from Kabuno Bay, South-Kivu, Congo - kab_022012_12m | ecosystem: Environmental > Aquatic > Freshwater > Lake | place: Democratic Republic of the Congo: South-Kivu... | reverse complement strand
CCGCTGTCCCGCGGCGCCCGACCTGGCGTGCGGTTACTCCTACAACCTGGAGGTGGCCGGCCGGAAGCTGGCCAGCCTCCAGCGGCCAGCCGAGACGGTCCTGTTCTACGAATCCGGCCTGGGTAGCCTCGATGCCGCCGACCGGGGCGAAAGCCAGCCCAGACCAGGCCGGCACAACGGCGGCACCAACCGGGCCTTCGTCGACGGCCACGTGCAGTTCGTGCCCGCGACGAAGCCCTGAATCGCTGTCCCGCCGGCGGCCAGCCGAACGCGTGAGCCATACGGGGGAGCATGAAGCTGACCGCACTGGCCGGGACCGCGGGCTGCCGGGCCTTCGCCGGGGCCGCGATGGTCTTCGTCTACCTGGGCCTGGTGGTCGACCCGGAGGTGTTCTACGAGCACGGCACCTACTTCCCGGCGTTCCACTATGGGACCGGCTTCCTGCGCCCGTTCCTGCTCCAGCCGGGCGGGGTGAGCCAGTACCTCGCCGCCTTCCTCGCCCAGGCCTGCGCCCATCGCTGGCTCGGGGCGGGCGCGTTCACGGCCCTCGCGCTGCTCCTGGGACTGGGCTATGGCGCATCCCTGCACCGCGCCGCCGGGTGGGGGCGCCTGCCCGCCGCGGCGCTGTCCGTCGTCGCCGTGCTCGTGGTCTGGACGCGGTACGGGTTCCACCTGGACAGCATCGTGGCGCTGGCGCTGGCGGTTCTCGGCGCTGCCGTCTACGCTCACCCCTGGACCGGCCAGTTGGCCCCGGTGCTCCGCGCCGGTATCGGGCTCGCGGCCAGCGTGGGTGGCTACTGGGTGTGTGCCGGGGCGGTCCACGTCGGCATTCTGCTGGGCGCCGCCGTCGAGGGTCGGCGGCTCGTCCGGCCGTCGGCTCTGTTCCTGGTCGGCGGGTTCCTCATTCCCTACGCCATCGGACACCTGTACCTGGGCCTCCCGCCGCAGGAGGCGCTCACCCGCCTGCTGCCCTGAAGCGGCATCACGCCGTGCCCGCGCGGCGGCCTGGCTCTCCTTCTTCTCTACGGTCTGGTCGTCCTCAATATGGGCATCGCCTTTGCCAGCAGCCCGGACGAAGCCCACTACCGCGACCGGCCCAAGGCAGTCTTCGACCTCGGGTTGGCCGACCTCGAGATGGGCCTCGTCAACGACGCCGAGCACATGGCCCACGAAGCCCTGGCGGTCCAGGGGCCCCATCCCACCATCCTCCGGCAGCTCGTTCTCGTCAACCTGGTCAAGCGGCGCCCCAAGGTGGCGGCCGTCTTCCTCCGCGCCCTCTGCCTGGACCCGGTCGCGAGGCCCTGGGCAGAGGCCCGGTTGGCCATCCTGACCCAAACCCCTGAAGCGCTCCTCGAGAGCGAGGACGTCGCCGGCATGCGCCGGAACATCCCCTCGCGGCGCGACCTCCAGACCGCCCTGCGGTCGCTGGAGGAGTCCTGCCTTGCCCAGCTCGAGGAGAACCCGCAGGACCGGATGGCCTTCGAGCCACCCGCAGGGCAGCAACTCGAGCCTGCCGGCGACCGTCCCCGCCTGCATCCTCGGATCCACGGCGTCACCATCCCCCCGAACCTCTGTCCCCTCACCTTCGTGGTGGACGAACCGGGCGTGTGGTACTCCGTGCGGGTCGAGTCGGCTTCGGGCGAAGCATACCGGACGGCCGGCAGGGACCCGCGCGTGCGGATCCCGTCGCGCTCCTGGGGCGCTCTCCTGCGAGGCTCTGGCGGAGGCGATGTGACCATCCGCATCAACGTCAGGGACGCCACCGGCGCGTGGCGGGCCTTCGCCCCCGTCTGCCTGCACGTGTCCGGCGACCCTATCGACGGCTTCCTGGCCTACCGCAGGACCCTCCCCCTCTATAACTTCTGGCGCGATGTCGGGGTCTACCAGCGGGCCCTCACCGGATGGCAGGAACGCGCGGTACTCCAGGGCAGGGACTTCTCCCACGGCTGCACCAACTGCCATGCCTTCGCCAGGGCCAGCCCTGCCACCATGACCATCGGTACCCGCAGCCAGGACCACGGCAGCGCGACGCTCCTCTGCCGGGATGGCGTCGTCACCAAGCTGGCCAGCAAGTGGGGCTACACCTCCTGGCACCCCAGCGGCAAGGCCGCCGCCTACCGAGTCCCGCGTCGGGCGGGACTCTCTGGACTGCCGGTGACATGTCACCGCTCCGGACGGGGCCCGCCATGCCCAAAGGCGCTCAGCTTGGCGCGCATGCGCACGCGGGACGGCAGCCACCCCGACGCTTCAGCGCCGGGACGGGCATGGGGGAAGCGCTTGCCCCCCCCGCACGGTCACTCCACCACGTAGGGGAAATGCCCGGCAGGACTCCAGTTGCCGGCGGTGTCCTGCACGCAGGCGTGGACGTACCAGAGGCCCTTGTCGGGGAAGGTGACGGCGTAGGCCGTACCCGGCTTCACCGTGACCTCCTGCGGCGGCACGCTGTCCGGGCTTCGGTCGAACGAACAGGCGAAGCCGGCTAGGCCCGATTCGTCGTTCGCCGTCAGCGCAAAGCTGGCGGCCGCCGGCCCCGGCGCCAGGACGACCAGGTCGTCGAGGTAGAAGGTGGTCCCAGGCTCGTGCCGGTTGAAGCCGATGTCGGCAAACGCCAGCGAACTGATGGCGTAGGAATCCGGCTTCTGGTCGGGCTTGAGGTGCTCACGCCGTTCGATGTGCGTCTTCAAGTCCACCATGGCCGCATGCCAGCGGTCGTCGCAGCGGATGCCCTCGACAGCCCCCGCGTGGGTCACGTAGTCCGGCCGGACCTCCGCGTCGGTCAGCTTGACGACCATCTGCTGTTTCTCCGGGTTCGGGTCCGTGAGGTAGGCTGACAGGTCCACCTTCAGCGCGGCCGGGAACCGGTAGCGGAACGAGAACCAGCGGTGCGTCGCCGCGTCGACCGCGCCGGGGAGCGCCACCCGGATGTCCACACCGCTGCCGCCGACGCGGGCGCGCTGCACCATGCTGCCTCGGGCGGGGTCCACGACCCGGTCGAGCCACAGGGGCGGCGAGGCCGCGAGGACGGGTTGCGGCGCCTCGAGGGTGATCTGCATGGCGACCGGCCCGCCTGGCCAGGTGATCACCGGTGCCAGGGGCGCTCGCCCATCGTGCCGGGCGGCAAAGCGCCATTTCCAGGCCACGGGGGCCCCGCTGTTGCCGGCGAAGTCCTTGACCGCGGCCAAGGCGACCTCGAAGGCCTGCCCCTCGGGCGGCGCCGTCAGACCGGCGGCGACCCAGTCCACGCTGAAACGTCCCTGGGCCAGGTCCACCTCGACGCCGGGCTGACCGGGAGCGAAGGCCCGGCCGTTGAGCGTCAGGGCCAGAGTCGTGGGGTCCACGCCGGCCAGCGGGTCCGCCAGCTCCACGCCCACCTCGCGAGCCGCCGCCTCCGAGTCCGGCGCCGGAAATAACCGCCGGACACTGGGCGGGGTGTTGTCGATCAGGACGGGCCAATCCGTCGTCTCACCCCAGTTCCCGGCACAATCCGCCGCGCGGATATGGAAGTAGAGGCGGCCCTCAGGCAGGCTCCGGAACCGGGCTCCCGGGGCCTCGATGGCGACCGTGGTCGGCGCCTCGGCATGGGGCTCTGGGCTCCAGTGGTAGCTGTAGCCGGCGATGCCACCCGGGTCCGTCGCGCTCCAGGTCAAGGCAACGCCATCGCTGACCGCACTGAAACACGGGCCCAGGACGAGGTTGTCCACCCAGAACGCCGCTCCCTGGCGGTTGCCGGTCCAGCCACCGTCTCCCAGACGCAGGTTGCTCACGTCGAAGTGGCCGGCAACCCAGGGGCTGGCCTGCAGCAGGTCGTGCAGGTTGGCTTCCACCCGATGCCAGGCCCCGTCGGCCCGGAAGGGCGGCTGGAACGTCCCCAGCGGCCAGGCTGTATTCAGGTAGTCGTTGTCGGTCAGGGTGATACGGCTCTCGATGCCGCGCGCCACCAGCAGCAGGTCGATGAGCATCTCCTCGGTCATGCGGCAGTCAAACGACAGCAACGGGTGCTTCCCGGCGCTGAACGACTGGCTGGTGATCTGGGCGCCGGCGACGCCGCCCACCAGCTCATTCAGCAGCTTGAGGCTGTACCGGCCTGCGGCGGGCCTGCTCTCGTCTCGGACCAGCAACGCCCCATGCTCGCGGCCCTTGCCGTCGCGCCCGATACGAGTCCATGCCCCCAGCCCGGACTCGAAGGTATCACGGAGCAGGACCTCCTTGACGTGCACGGGCCCAGGTGGCGCGTGGTCCTCGGCACGGCGGTAGGTCAGGGACCACTCTTTGAGCACAGCCGCGGCGGGGACCTTCGTCTTGAGGGAGAAGGCGCACGCCTCGCCCTCGCGCAGCGCCAGGCCGGCGGCCGCGGCGTCGAGGGTCAAGGCCCGTTCCGGGAGGCTGTAGCGCAGGGCACTGCCGTCGACCGTGAGTTCCTTGCCGCCTGCGGTCAGTCCCAGGGCCCAGGTGGGCACCAACGGCCCCGGCTCGAAACGCAGCGTCACCGTGTCGCCACCCCAGGCGGCCCCGGGCTCCGGCGCCAGCGCCTGGATGACCAGGGCAGGGGCCACCTGCACCCGGACACTCGCCACGGCCGCGGAACCGGCCCGCGACACGCGCACCCGGTGGGTCCCCGGCGGCAACGTCTCGGCCAGGGCACCCCCCGCGAAGGGCTTGTCCGTGCATAGGGCCGCCCCGTCGCCGCGGGTGATCGTGTAAGTCCCGGCGGCGATGGCAGCTCCGGCGCCATCGGTGACCTGGATGCGGCACTCCGGGGGCCCCTCGGACGAGATCTCGACATCGTCCAGGAGGGCGTAGGCCCCCGCGGGATTGCCGCCCAGGCCTGCCAGGAGGTAGCCGCCACGCTCGACCCCGAAGTGCATCTCCTCGATGGCGAGGCTGGCATCGGCCGGCCGTTTGGCCAGGAGCGCCTGGCCCAGGGGGAACTCCAGGCGCTGCCAGCCTCGCTCCGGGCCCAGCGCGATCCGACCCAGGTCCTGGAGCGTCTCGTCGGTCTCCTCCGGACCGGTCATGCGGATGACGTACGACTGGCCGGCGACGCGCAGGTACAGGTTGACGCGCAGGGCAGGGTCGCCGCGCCAGGCGAAGGACAGCGTCGTGGCCCGACGCAGGTCCAGCCCCTTGACCGGAACCGGGGCCGTCACGCGCCCACCCGCACAGCCGTTGGTCAGCCGCAGGCTCCCGTGCCCGCCTCCCGCGTCGCGCGAGTCCCAGGAGAGCCGGGCATCGTCGGTGCTGCCCGTCTCCTGCCAGCCCTCGAGGTCGCCGGGCGTATCGAACGAGAAGCGGCAGCCCGGGTGGGTTGGGGAGCTCAGCCGCAGCGCTTCCGCCGGCGGCGGCGGTGCCGGCGGAACCGGCCGCGGCGAGTCCACCGCGATCGGGACGAAGGGCTCCCTGCGGCTGTAGCTGATCGTGGTCCGGGCGATGAGGATCGAGTCGTCAACCGTCCACAGGGCCAGATGACCGTTGGGGTTCGGCTTCCCGTCCTCCCAGGACAACACCTTGCGGTTCTCAAAGAACAACTCCACCCGCGGCCCCGCCCGCCGGACCTTGACGTAAAACCAGCGCCGGTGCAGTTCCTGCGGCCGGTGGTAGGTCCGACGCGTCGAGGGCACCAGCGGCTGGTCGGTCTCAGCCACGATGCAGCCGTCGCGCAGGAACCGTGTCCAGGTGTTGTCCCAGCCCGAGACCACGGCTGTGTACCCATTCCACACGCTCTCGCCGTTGCTGGCGATGACCGCGTTGATATCGCCCGGGCGCGGGTAGTAGGGCATGAAGTCGAATGCAGCCCGGTAGCGCATGCCGGCGTAGAACTCCAGGGTCAGGTCGCCGGGGAAGCTGTCCAGGTGCCACAGGGCCGCCAGGCCGTCGCTCTCGCCCACCATGTAGGCCCAGCGTGGGTCGCAGTGGAACTTGTTGCTGACCTCCCAGCGGCCCGTGCTGCGCCAGCGCGTGGCCACCTCGTCGAACTGGTCGTCTACCACGTGGTCCCGCCGCAGGCTGACCCCTTCGAGCCAGCGCGGGTGCGGCAACTCCAGCCCGAGGCCGGTCCCACGCAGCCGGGCCGGGGGCAGCTCGACGAAAATGGGTTCGGCGCTGCCGCACTGAAGCCAGACGAAGGAACCATCCTGGTGGAGCGTCAGCGCGGCGGCGTCAGGCGGCGGCACGAACTCGGCCGCAGCCAGCCGCCGACCCCGCCAGGAGACCGTGGCGCATAGCCCGCCGCCCGCATCGCCGCGCCCCGGGTGTCGGGGCTGCACCCTCACCTCGCAGCCGCCCTCGGGGTTCTCGTCCTGCACCAGGAGTAGGGCCGCCAGTCCGGCCGGCTGCCGCGCCGCCTCCAGGGGCAGCTCCATCCGCACCGCCCCGAAGACGTCGCTCTTGTGCCACCAGCGCGGCGTCCGGGTCCCCCGCGTGGCGTCTGGGACCCACTGCCCTTCCGCCGCGGCCCAGTCAAGCATGTAGTGGTCCGTCACGAACACCGCCGTCTTGACGGGCTTCTCCCAGTCCCGCTCGTCGGGGCCGTCCAGGACCAGGTCGGTGAAGCGGACCTCGCCCTCGCCCTGGCAGAGCAGTCCCATCCGCTCGGTCTGCAGCGGGCACTGCGGCAGCCGCAGGACCAGTCCATCGGCCACGTCCACCACACGCAGTTCGTCGCCCGCCCGTTCCACCATCAGTCGCAAGGCCGCCCCTGGGGCGTAGCCGCCGCGGGCCCGCGCCAGGACCTCCTCGCGGGTCCCGGACCTCGCCACGAGCCGGCGTTCGGAACGGACCTGGCCTTCGGACTCCCAGAGGAAATCCACAGTGCGGTCGCCCAGGAGCCCCAGTCGCAGGCCGATGGCCGAACTGCCCAGCGCCGGCGTGACCACCGATACCGCCAGCCGTTGCCAGTGCAGGCCAGGGGTCGCCACCGTCAGGCTGGCTGCCCCGCGGCGACGCGAAGCGCTGCGCCGGGCCCCGGCCGTCTCCCAGCTCCAGTCCCCCGTCGGCAGCGTCTCGGCGCGCTTGCGGAACCAGGCCTCGTCCAGCAGACGCAACGCCCCGCGCTGCACGGCCACATCGTCGAAGTCCACCTCGCCGTCGGCAGCGCACAGCCCGAAACGACCACCCCGACAGCCCGGATCGCTCGCCCGCAACAGCGCCACGCCCTGCAGGTGGGCAACGATCCGCGCCCCCTGGGCCGTTACACCCATGCGGTACCACTGCTCGCGGCTCCCGGGCACCCAGGTCTCGGCGAGGACCTCCGTCTTGCCGCCCCGCACCCGCTCCAGCGCCAAGCGGCTCGGCTGTTCCCAGCGTCCGACCGGCTCCCACCAGAGGACGTCGTAGTCGTCCGCGGCGCGGTAGGAGAAGACCCACCCGGCCCGGCCGCCCTGCGAGCGCACCGAGACGGCCCCGTCGAGATCGTCCCAGAAGGGCTGGCCCGCGAGCGCCGTGGCCCGCGGCTGGCCCGAGCCACGGTAAACGAAGGGGTTGGGGCTCCGGGCCGTGTTCATCGGGTCCATCGGCGAGTCGCCCCGCCATTCGTCGGCGAAGGACTGCAGCTTCCACGCGCCCGACAGTTCCCAGACCCCCTCGGTCTTGTCCCCGGGCGTCCGCAGAAAGTCGTCCCGCAAGGCCATCTCCTCCTCGGCCACAGGCTGGAACTGGGGCGACCCCACCAGGCCCGCCAACCCCGACCAACTGGCCGCCAGACCTTCCCCGGAGCCCGTGTCGAAAACGCGGAACAGTACCTGGCCGGACCACAGGCCTACCAGCCAGTGCTGCCGCCGCCGCAGCACGAACTCCCCGGCGGCGTCCAGGCACAACGGCTGCGCCTTCCGCTCCAGCACCGTCGTCGCCTCGCCCGCGCGCCGCTCGACCCGCCAGCCGTCGGCTCCCATGGCGATGCGGTCGTAGTGCTGGGCATCCTGGACCGCAATGAGGAACGCGATCTCCAGTGGCACCACACGGCGTTCCGGGGGCGGTGGCTGGATCGGCCATGCGAGGTCGTAGGTGCCCCGCTTGATGGCCCGCTCTACACGGTACGTCGTGCCACCGACCACCAGCGCCTCGTCCGCGGCACGAGCAAACGACAGGCACCAGCCCACCACCAGCACCACCCAGAGAACGCAGGGTCGATGCCGCTGCGCCCATCCGGTCCCCAGGCGGGGAGCCGCGGCCCGGTGATCTGTACCGGGCGCAAGCCGCTTCCGCCCGCTGTCGCGTCTCGGCCGCCATCTGCCCGTTCCGCTGTCTGCGCTGCTCATCCCGTCTTTCCATCGTCAGGCCGTGGCCGCCACGTCGCCACCCCGCGTTGGGTACCGGCCGCCCAAGCCGCCACTCCGGCCCGTTGCCGAGTCACGCATATACCTCCCGCTCACGCCCGGTGCAAGGGCCACCCCGCGCCAGTGTGACCGCGTGAGCGCGTGAATCCGTGACGCTGGGACCGCCCCCGGCCCACCCGCAGGGCGGTTCCAAGGTCGAGGCCCTTAAGGCATCGGACCCGCGCCTGCATCTGTAGGTCCCGACTCCGATCGGGACCTGTGGGCCGAACGGATTTCGCTACCGTCCCACAGGCTCCCGGAGACGGACGTTCGCTCGGGCCCCCCAAGCGTAAGGCGGCTCGGCCGTGGCGCTGACCCGTCTTGCATGTCCCCTGCCCGTGCCCGTACCCGAACGCGGGGGAGAGGGCGGGACCGCGGGCCGATCTGGCCGCGCCCCTGTCCATACCCACATTCCGGCCACCGGTTCTGTGGCGCGGGCTGCGCCTACGGGCTCATCCGAGAGAGGCCGGCTGGCATTTCCGGCACGGGCACGGGCACCGGCCCACAGCCGCCCATAGGATGGTTCTGAACCGACTTCGGCCCCACAGTCGCCAGACCTCCCACGGTATCCCGGAACCGCCTAGGCCCAGCCGCGGGGCTGGTGGCACTCACGGCGCGGGGAGGTAGATTCCCGGCCTCGTCAACGAACCGCCGCCATGCTTGTCAGCTACCAGAAGGTCGCCATGCGTAAGGTCCGGACGCCTGCCAGCATCCTCACCGCGGTCCGCACGCCGTGGCGCCGTGGCGTGGCCATGGCGGTCGCCGTTGCTTGCCTCACCGTCGGCCTCTGGGCCGCCGAGCCGCGTACCGTCTGGATGGACGAGCTGGACGTCGCCCTGTCCAGTTGCGGCTGGCAGTCGACGCTGCCCCGCAAGTCGGTTCAGGGAAACCCTTTAAGACTGCGAGGGAAGACCTTCGAACGCGGCATCGGCACGCACCCGCCAGGCCAGTTCCGCCTCCGGCTCGATGGGCACGGTCTGCGCTTCCGGGCAACCGTGGGCATCGACGACGAGGTCGGCACCGCCGGCACCGCCGCGTTCCGCCTCGTCGGCGATGGCCGGGCCCTCTGGTCCAGCGGCATCCTGACCGGCGGCGGCGAGGTGAAGTCCTGCGACGTCGACCTCGCTGGCGTCAAGACTCTGGACCTCGTCGTCGACACGACGCCCGACGGCTACGGCTGCGACCACACCGACTGGGCCGACGCACGCCTGGACTACTCCGGCGACTCTCCCCCCGCGCCAGAGCGCTCCCTGCGGCCCTACCTGCATCGCTGGCCGCCGGCCGAACAGGTCTTCCATCCGGCGGCGCTGCCCGACCCGACAGACCGCGACGAGGCCGAGGCGGTGTTGCGCCGGGTGGGCGTCCTCGCAGACCACCTGCAGACGCTCCCGGGTTGCCCCGACCTGTCAGCCCAGCGGGCACGACGGACCGAGCTCCGGGCAAAGGCCCGCGATATCGCCCTCGACGACGTGGCCGGCCGCGCCGACCTGCTCGCGCAGGCCTCTGCCCTGCGGCGCTGGACGGCGTTCGCCAACCCGCTCCTGGACTTCAGCCGCATTCTCTTCATCAAGAGGCAGTTCTGCCCCAATGCCGAGACCACCGGCAACCACATGTGCGACCAGTACTTCGGCTTCAATGCCATCCGCGGCGGGGGACTCTTCGTCCTCGAAAACGCCTTCGGCACCGAGCCGGTTGCACGCGACCTGCTGCAGGACTCGACCTGCGGCAACGGCCGTTACCAGGGCCGCCGGCTTACCGCCGACGGGGGCTTCCTCTCCCCCGAACTGAGCTTCGACGGCCGCGAGATCCTCTTCGCCTGGACCGAGATCGCCGACCAGGAGGACGCCCGCCAGAGATACCGCCAGTGGACCGAGAACAACACCTACAAGATCTTCCGCGTCAACAGCGATGGCAGTGCCCTCGCACAACTCACCGATGGCCCCTGGAACGATTTCGATCCCTGCTACCTGCCCGGCGGCCGCATTGCCTTTATCTCCGAACGCCGTGGCGGCTACGGTCGTTGCCACGGTCGCCCGGTACCCAGTTTCACCCTCCACGCCATGGACCGCGATGGCGGTGACATCGTGTGCCTCAGTCCCCACGAGACCAACGAATGGCAACCCAGCGTGACGCACGATGGCATGGTCCTCTACACGCGCTGGGACTCCGTCGACCGCGGCTTCAACCAGGCCCACCACCCGTGGCTGACCACCCCCGACGGCTGCGATCCCCGGGCCGTCCACGGTAACTTCTCCAGCGACCAGGGCAGCCGACCCCACCTCGAGATCTCCCTGCGGGCCGTGCCGGGGTCGCGCCGGTTCATGGCCACTGCGGCCTGTCACCATGGGCAGGCCTATGGGTCCATCGTCCTCATCGACCCCGCGGCTCCCGACGACGGCCGCATGGGACCGGTCAAGCGCCTGACCCCCGATCAGCTCTTCCCCGAGGCGGAGATCGGCACCCACGGCGACCCCGCCAACTACGCGGCGCCATGGCCGCTGAGCGAGTCCTTCTTCCTCTGTGTCTACGACCCGGAGAGCCGGTCCGACGCGGGCCCCGGCAACCACTACGGCATCTACCTCGTGGACGCCTTCGGCAACAAGGAACTGCTTTACCGTGACCCGGCCATCTCCTGCCTGGACCCGATCCCCCTCCGGCCGCGGCCAGTCCCGCCGGCCATCCCCCCGCAGACCGCCCCCCGCAGCCCCTCGCCGCCAGGCCCGACGGGCGACGACGCGGGTAGCCGGACCGACGGTACGGGCATCGTCGGCGTAGCGAACGTCTACGAGAGTCTCTACGCGCTGCCTGCAGGCACCCGTGTCACCCACCTGCGGGTAGTCCAACTCCTGCCCAAGACGACCCCCTACGCCAATGGCCCCCGCATCGGCTATGGCGACCAGAAGAGCGCCCGCATGGTCCTCGGGACGGTCCCCGTCGAGGCGGACGGCAGCGCCCAGTTCACCATGCCGGCCGGCCGGCCCGTCTACTTCCAGGCCGTGGCCGGCGACGGCCTGGCCGTGCAGTCCATGCGCTCCGCCACCTACGTCCACCCGGGCGAGAGACGGTTCTGCCGCGGCTGCCACGAACCGCGCTCCCAGGCCGCCCCGGCACGTCCCCTGCCCAAGGCCTGGCAGCGAGAACCCTCACCGATAACGCCGGAGGTCGCCGGCTCACGCCCCTTCAGCTTCCCCATCCTGGTGCAGCCCGTCCTCGAGGCGCGCTGCGTCCCCTGCCACCAGCAGAGCCGGACCGAGGGCAGGAACCCGCCCGACCTGACCCGCGGCGAGCGTGGCGACAAGGCCTGGTACGCCTCCTACGACTCCCTGCGACCCTATGCCTTCTTCTGGGACAACGCCGTCTTCGACGCCGTGCCCCAGTCCACCCCCGGCCTCATCGGGGCCCGCGCCGCCAGGCTCTACCAGACGCTCGCCAAGGGCCACCATGGCCTCCAGCTTACCCCCGAGGACCTGCATCGCATCACCCTCTGGCTCGACTGCAACAGCGACTTCTTCGGCGCCTACGACGACCTCCCTGCCCAACTCCAGGCCCAGGTCGTCTGGCCGCGCCTCGAGTGAGCCTCGCCCCGCAGGGCTTCGGGTCCCGCGTTCTGGGCCTGGGATCCAGCAGAGGGCCACCCCACGCCGACGCGAGACCCCAGCCGTCTGCCGGCGCGGGCCTCCGTACCCGCACCGCAGTCCGCGGAGAACCCGCCCACCACGCGCTCCCGGCTCTGCCTCAGACCCGACCCGAATGCGGGTCCAGGAGGACGAGCGCCCACCAGACCTCGCCTCGCTGAACGCGGCCACATGCCTGCCTGAACGCCCGAGTCTCGGCCCTACCCCAGCCCGGTCGAGCCGGAACCAAGACGGCATGCCGAAATGGCTGACGTCGGCCGGGTTGCTGGTCTGGTGTCTCCATGAACACGCCGACATGACTTCTGACAGCACGCTATCGTGACCCGATCACGGGCCGCGGCCGACGCGTCTTCCTGGCCGCTCTGCACCTCCGCCAATCCACACTCGTCCCGGCTCTGGCCAAGGCTTGAATCTGTTTCAGGACGCAGTGCTTTGGACCGGACAGGTTCTATGGCGACAGCTTGTCACTCGGTCGCGCCAGTCAGTCTCGGACAAGGCCATGGCGCGACGACCAGTCTCCCGAGGTGGTGGCGGAACGGGGCGGCCACGGTGTCAGCAGAGATGGCGTCAGGCCCCCCCCAACGGCCATCCCCAGTAGGCCATCCCAGCGCGCCTCGATTCCCCCTATCACCAGGCCGGTGAGGCGGCCCAGGGCAGCGACCGTGACCCTGCGCGTCTGTCCGCCGTCGGTAAGCGTCGCTTCCACCCCATATGGCAGCGGGGGTCTGGGCGGAGCTACGGTAGGGGAGTCGGATCGGCCAGCGCCGGCGGTGGTGTGGTGGTGGAGGCTGGTCCGGGGGCTCTTTGGCAGTCGTAGTAGGAGTCGGCCTGCTTCCAGTTGCCGGGCAGCAGTTCGTCGAGGCGGTGTGCCGGGTGGCCGTTGATTCGGCGCAGGACGTCCTCGAGGTAGACGAAGGGGTTGATGTCCATGGCGCGGCAGGTCTGGACCAGGGACAGGAGGATGCCGGTGGCGTCGCCGCCGCCCTTGCTGCCGGCGAACAGCCAGTTCTTCCTGCCGATGGTCAGAGGCCGGAGGGCGCGCTCGCTCGGGCCATTGCCAGGGCGCAGCCGGGCATCGCCCAGGAAGGTGCGCAGCGCGTCGCCCAGGTTGTGCATGTAGCCGATGGCCCCGGCGAAGGCGGAGGCCGGCAGGACCTCGTCCTCCAGGAGAGCCCTGCGGGTGCGGGCGAACAGCCCGTCGATCAGGGGCGCGATCTTCTCGCGGCGCACGGCCAGCACCAGGTCGTCACCGCCGGTGGGGTGCGTGCGGGCGAACTTCTCGTAGCGGTACAGGTGGCGGATGGCGCGCAGGACCTCGTCGCGCAGAGCCACGGGTGCATCCACGGCCTCGAAGAACTTGCGCCGCACGTGCATCCAGCAGGCACACTCCAGGACGCCCTCCTGCTCGAAGAGGTCGTCATAGCCCTTGTAGGCATCGGCGTGGATGTAGCCCTTGAACGTCCCGAGGAACTCCTTGGGGCGCTTCTTGCTGCGGTCGATGGTGAACTCGAACACCCGCCAGGGCGGTCCGGCGCCCCCGGCCACATACACCCACATGCGTCCGGTGACCGTCTTGCCGGTGCCCTTCACCTGCAGGTCCACCGGGGTATCGTCGGTGAAGATCACGCCGCGGGCGATCAGCAGCTCCTTCATACGCAGGCACAGGGGCCGCAGGGTCTCGGCGCTGGCGATGTAGAGGCGGCTGAGGGTCTGGCGGCTGACCTCGATGCCCAGACCCAGGAGGCGCTCCTCCTGGCGATACAGGGGCAGGTGCATCGCCACTTTGTTCACGACTACGACGAGAGCTTCCTGGCCGAAGTGGTCGAGAACAAAGTGGCGATGCACCCGCAACTGAAGAGCCAGGAGGAGGGCCTACTGGGTATGG
>Ga0172371_10008982_pt1 | contig 13831 bp, 14 predicted proteins | sample Lak12m_FD_114543 | JGI IMG/M metagenome (GOLD analysis project Ga0172371, IMG submission 114543) | Freshwater microbial communities from Kabuno Bay, South-Kivu, Congo - kab_022012_12m | ecosystem: Environmental > Aquatic > Freshwater > Lake | place: Democratic Republic of the Congo: South-Kivu... | reverse complement strand
TCCTTTTGCCAGGCATTCTTGAGCAAATGGCATAAAGCTTTTAACAGTCTGGAGTGCTGAGGATTGCTGTGCTTTATATCTTTGCACGCTCAAACTCACCAGCACCACCGCCGCCAAAATTCCAATGATCGCGATCACAACGAGAAGTTCAACCAAGGTGAAACCCTTTGCGTATTTTTTTGTTTTCATTTTGTCACCTCCCTTTCTAGATAAGTTTGTTAATTTTCAATCATATCAATTTTCAATTTTCAAAAAATTTTCAATTGCTGAATTTTCAATCATTTTTCTTTTAAAGTATTTATGATTTTCTGAAATATTAGTGATAATTCGTGAGCTTCTTGCCACAACTTTCTCATATCTTCTTTCTTATCCGATGTGCAACTCGCCATCATTCTAAGCCAGTGCTTGGTTTCTTGTGTTTCTTTTTTGGAAATAAATATTTTGTTTTTGAAGTCTTTCGGCGAGCTGGCATTGTTGGCTTCACAATAATTTGCTCCTATACTTGTCGCTGAACGGATCAATTGATTTATTATCGGTCTTGTTATTGTATCCTGCGCCACTGACTTACAGAATATTATCACATTTTCGCCAAACTTTGCAGTTCTCTCCTCAAGATCATAGCCGTTTGGAAATTTTTTCATTGATCATTATTTGAAAATTGAAAATTGATCATTGAAAATTCCTATTTGATTCCTTGCGCAATATTGTATATCGGAATGATGATTGAGAAAACCAGCGTTCCCACGCCGACTCCCAAAATGACGATCAGCACCGGTTCGATGATTGAGGAAAGGTTCGAAACGATCTGGTCGGCCTCCCGGGAATAGAATTTCGCCATCGTGCCAAGCGTCGTGTCGAGTTTTCCCGTTTCCTCCCCCACTTTGATCATCTGGGTCATGATTGAAGGAAAATCTTTTTTCTGGGAGAACACTTCACTCATCGAGCCGCCCGTTTTCACCTTGTCGGCCGCTTCGGATATGTGTTTTTCAAAGACGATATTCCCGACAACCCGTCCTGTGATCTGGAGCGCGCTCACGATCGGGATTCCGCTCCGCACCAGAGTGCTCAAATTTTCGGCAAAACGGGCGAGATAGACATATTTCAGAACTTTTCCAACCAGGGGAACTTTGAGCGAAATGATATCAAATTCCTTTTCCCCATCGTCCGTCTTTATATAATAGACCAGCCCCGAAACCGCGGCAATGATAATGAGCAGCACCGCCCACCAATAGTGCTGCATAAAGTCGCCCGTCCAGATAAGCGCCCGGGTGGTGATCGGCAACTGGGCGTTCGTATCCCGAAGCATTTCCGTGAGTTTTGGAATGACGAAAGTGATCATCAGGAAACCGACCAGGAAAAACGCCGAGAGGATGAAGGCGGGATAATAGAGCACTCCTTTGATCTTTTGGGTCAGAATATAGTTTTTTTCGATGTTGTCAGCCAAGCTTTCAAGCGATTGCTGCAAATTTCCCGAAACCTCCCCCGATTGGACCATATTGATATAAAGATCGGAAAAAACTTCCGGATGCCGGCGCAAAGCCTCGGAAAATGATTTCCCTTCATCAACATCAGCCAGAACCGCCGACAAAATTCCCGCAAAATAGGGATTTTCCGTTTGTTCGATGATTCCCTGAAGAGCGGAGAGAAGCGGCACCTTGGCCTCAACCATCACCGCCATTTGCCTCGAAAAAATGACAAACTCTTTTCCACTCACTCCCTCCCAGAGGCGTGAGAGCGATTCCAATGGATTGTTTTCTTTTTGCGGCTCCAAGGCGACAACAACCAGATTGTGTCTCTGAAGAAGGGCGGAGGCGTTGGAAGTCGTGGAAGCTTCAACGACCCCTTCCTGCAGCGCTCCGGCTTGATTGCGAGCTTTGTATTTGTATTTCATTTGTTTATCCTAAATTATCGGAGCAGTATCTTCAGCTCCTCTTTGTTCGGCGAGTATACTTCCGCTTCTTCCAATGATATTATACCTTGTTTCACGAGATCCGACAAAGAATGGTTGATGGAGATCATCCCCTGTTCCTTTGAAGTCTCAATCACCAGATTGATCTGATGAGATTTTCCTTCTCGAATCAAGTTGGCTGTCGCGTTGTTGTTGATCAGGATCTCCACCGCCGGAACACGCCCGCCGCCGATCCGATTGACGAGCCGCTGCGAAACAATTCCAAGAAGTGACTGGGCCAGCTGCATCCGAATTTGGTTTTGCTGATGAGCGGGGAAAACATCCACGATACGATCCACCGTCTGGGCCGCGTCATTTGTGTGAAGGGTAGCAAAAATGAGATGTCCCGTCTCAGCCGCCGTGATCGCCGTTGAAATCGTCTCAACATCGCGCATCTCTCCCACCATCACCACGTCCGCGTCCTCGCGGAAAACCGCCCGAAGAGCTGAGGGGAAATTGAGCGCGTCCTGCAAAATTTCCCGCTGGTCAATGATGCACATATCCGGGTCAAAAAGATATTCGATTGGATCCTCAATCGTGATGATGTGATCCTGCCGGGTGCGGTTGATATAGTCGATAAGCGCCGCCAGCGTCGTCGATTTTCCGTGCCCGCAAGGCCCTGTCACCAACACAAACCCCTGAGAAGGCTTGGTGAAATCATAGAGCGCGGGAGGCAAATTCAGCTCCTCAAGCGTTTTTATTTTGGTCGGGATCAGCCGGAAAGCCGCGCCCAGACTGCCTTTTTGGAAATACACGTTGGAACGGAAACGCGCCTTTTCCGCGAGATCGATGGAAAAATCAATTTGCTTCTCCCTTTTCAACCGATCCCACTGCTCGTCGTTGAGGACCGCTCTTGCCGCCTCCTCGATTCCTGCGGCCGTCAATTTCCCTTCTCCGCTGATGGGATAGAGTTTTCCGTCTATTCGGATGATGGGGGGCCGGCCCACGCTCAAATGCAGATCCGACCCGCCTTGCTGGGCGACCATTTGGAGATAACCGTTTATTTTTAGCTCAGCTTGAGTGCGATTCATCCCGTTATAAATTTATAAATTATCCTTGAAAACTGATTCTATTTTTTCAATCACCTCCGCCGGAGTGAAATGAGATTTGATAAGATAATTTTTCACTCCCATTTCTCTTACTTTTTGAATGCTTTCCTTTTCTCCGACATTGGTGAGAAGGATCACCGGAATGTTTTTCCAACCCTCATTTTTTTTGATTTCTTCGAGCATTTCCATCCCATTCATAATCGGCATAAGAATATCGAGCAAAATCAGGTCGATCTTGTCCCTTTTGAGAGCAGAAAGACCCTCTTCCCCGTTTTGGGCAAGAATCGCCTCGTAGCCCATTTCCGTGAGTTTGGCAAAATACACCTCGGCCACAAAATTGTCATCCTCCACGATTAGAATCTTTTTCTTTTCCATATTTTTTATATAAATTATTCAATTTCCAAAAATCCCTCTTCTGTCACCCTCTCCACCTCCTCGAGAGTCGTGAGACCTTCCAAAACCTTGAGTATTCCGTCCTGTTTCATCGTGATCATCCCTTGTTTTTGGGCGATTTGACGCAACTTTTCTTCATCAAATTTGGCTCCCAAAAGATCATTGACCTCCTCATCCATATAAAAAACTTCGTAGATTCCGACTCTCCCCTTCATTCCCGATTCGGCGCATTTGGCGCAGCCCTTGCCCTTATAAATTTTTATCCCCTCTCCAAGGTTGTGCAGCTTCTTTTCCGCTTCGGGAATTTGCTCCAAAATTCTTTCTATTTCCTGCTTTACCCCATCATTCATTTTGACTTCCTCGCGACATCCGGGACAGATCTTTCTGACAAGCCTTTGCGCCACGACCGCCCGGAGAGAGGAAGCGACCAAAAACGGCTCTACTTTCATATCAATGAGGCGCGGAATAGCTCCCAAAGAATCATTTGTGTGGAGGGTAGAAAGAACCACGTGTCCCGTGAGCGCCGCGTGAACCGCAAGTTCAGCAGTTTCTTTGTCCCGAATTTCTCCGACCATGATGATATCCGGATCCTGCCGCAAAATGGAACGCAACCCCGAGGCAAACGAGTAGCCAATCTCCGGCTTCACCTGGCTTTGGTTGATTCCTTCAATAGCATATTCAACCGGATCTTCAAGGGTGATTATGTTGACTCCTTCCCGGTTGAGGATTTTGAGGACTGAATAGAGCGTAGTGGATTTTCCCGATCCGGTCGGCCCGGTGATGAGAATCATGCCATACGGCTCAAATATACTTTTCTTTATTATGTCATAGTTACGTCCGACGACACCGAGATCCTCCAGATCCAAGAGCCCCTTCTCTTTGTCGAGAACCCGCATCACCACTTTTTCTCCCATCGAGACCGGCAGCGTGGAAACGCGAAGGTCGATCTGTTTTTTGCTTTCCGTGATCCGGAAGCGGCCGTCTTGCGGTTTTCTTTTTTCGTCTATTTTCAAATTGGAAAGGATTTTTATCCTTGAAACGATCGCGGGGCCTATTTGCTTGGGAAGAACAAGGGAGTTATGCAAAATACCGTCTAGCCGATAGCGCACCCGAATATTGTCCTCCAACGGTTCGATATGGATATCGCTGGCAGCGCCTTCGATGGCGTTCCGCAGTATGACTTCGACGATCTTCGCCACCGGCGCTTCCTGAATTGTCACATCATCTTCTTTCTTTTCTTTTTTTTCTTCTTCAGTCGGCGTTTTATTTTCTCCGATTGTTTCAAGAGCCTGCTGGATCGTGAATGCCGGACTGGTATACCCCGCCAGAGCTGAATCAAAGTCCTTTTCCGAAATGGGGATTATTTCAATGCTCAACTGATTCTTCTCCGCCAAAAATTGCAAGGCGTTCTGCACATCCACGCTGTCTATGTCTGTTCCCGCTACCCGAAGGACTCTCCCTTCTTTTTCAAAGGGAATAAAGTGATATTTTTTCGCAGCCTCGTAGGGAACCAGGCTTATGACTTCGGCCGGTATTTTGAGATGTTCCCAATCTATTTTTTCTTCGCTTTTATCCCCGCCTGCATCCCGCTCGAAGCGGGAAGCATCGCGGGCAGGTTCTTTATTTTGAGGTTTGACCATTTTTCCATTCCTTCCGAGTAAAAATTATTTGAAGATATTCCGTTCCCCACTCGGAGACATAGACGGCGTGTCATACGGCGCATAGATTGTTTCCTTCAATTTCTCGAGAGACTTTTGGTTGAAAGCTCCTTGACCGGCTAAATTGCTTGCCAGCGCCATGCTGCCACCTTGAGCTTTTTCCTTGAAAAAAGCATTCGCTGAAATATCAGCCGACAGAATATCCGAAGACGCTTGGCCTTGAGCTTGATTTTCTGTTGACAAAGTGACCGTTCCAATATTTGATATTCGATTCATATCTTCGAGATACTTGAAAAAATCCAACATTTGCTCCCAGCTTCCTTTCGCCTTGAGCGAGATTGTGATCGCTTTCAAGCAGGCGCCCGAGGAACCGGACAAATTTTGCAAGCCGGAAGCGTCACTTGTCCCGGAAGCGACTACAGAAGACTGCGGAGAAGAAGCGCCAGCCTGAGCCAAGTCGCCGGTCAAATCCTCTCCGCAAATATAGCTTGGATTTTGGCCTGTCCCCGCGTTATTTTTTTGATCCAGAGTTATGTTGGTCAGCAAAACCCCGCTCCGGCTGGCTTTTGACGTGATCTCGGAAACATACGAATCGACATCTTCCGCCTCCGGAAACGCGGTCTCGATAAGATTTTTTTCGTCCACCATAGCTTCCCATTTTGTTTTCATAGTCTGAAGCTTCTGAACTTGATCATTCAAAACACCAAGCTGCGACTGCTTGCTCGACAACGCGTCCTTGGAACTCATCATTTCGGAAAAAGCCGGTTTGATAAAGAAAATCGCGACTATAACCGCAACTACCAACGAGATGGGCAAAATAAGCACTTTCAGCCGCATTGATTCTTGGATCATCATATATTTTTATTTAATATTTATTTTTGAAAAGCTGCCTTGTTCATTTTCAAGCTGGCGTCAAATTTGATCCCGCTTGACTGGCCAATTTGCCCCTGACTTTCCCCCGCGTTCTTGAATTCCAAAGAATCCAGATTCGGAAAATCTTTGAGCAAAATAAGTTCGCGCGAAAGAGCGTCCAAGCTCTGGGCTATTCCGCTGATATCAACTGTTCCCGCTCCGGTCGGATCTTTTTTCCCGGAAAAATTCGTAAGCTTCACTTCCGGAATGACATAGCTGCTCATTCTTTTGGCCATACTGTCCCAATAGGCATGATCGTCAATGATTTTTCCCGCCGAATCCAACCTTGCCTGAAAATCAACAATATCGGCAAAGGTCGCGCCGCTAATCTCGCTCTGCTGCTGAGTTATCTGGTCTGAAATTGCCTTGTCATCGGCCGAGTACTTGGATTTCAGAAAGGTCAATACCAGAAAAATTACAAGAACAATCACCAAAAGCAAAACCGAAAAGATAAGCGCCGATTTCCCGGAGATGGATCTTTTTTCAGCCACTTCCGGAGATGTGAGATCAATGTTGCTTGCCATTTGTTTGTATTTTATATATTAGAAAATAATATTTTATTCCTATTCAATTTCAATTCCCCGCATAGCGAGGCCAATTGCCACTGAAAGCTCGGGAGACACCGCTTCCACGACCTGTTGCTGTTTTTTATCCACCCCGACGCGCGCTAAGGGATTTCCGACTTGGCTTTCTATCCCCGTTTCTCTCGCGAAATAATCCGTCAGAGTGGCCATTTTCGAAGTCCCGCCCGTGAAAATAAGTTTTTCGATCTTTTTCAGAGGATTTTTTTTGTGATATATTTCGCGGAGCCTTTTCACTTCGTCGATGATTATTCCTATAGCTGGCCCGATCAGACGGGTCGTGTCATTTTGCGGGTCGAGTAAATTTATGCGGCCGGATTTCTTGAGTTTATCCGCCCGTTCAAGATCAATTCCGAATCCGCTGGCAAGAGACCTTGATATTTCCGCCCCTCCAACATCAATATTTCTCGTGACCCTCACAATTCCGTCGCTCACCACCGTGAAATCCGTAGCCTTGGCACCGATATTCACGATCATGAAGGTACCCTTGTCATTTCCGACAATCGCCCGGGCAACAGCGAAGTTTTCCACCTCCATCGCTTTCAAACTCAGCTTGACGGACTTCGCAATCCCTCCGTATTTGAGCGTCGTGCTTTTGGGAACCGAAACCACCATCACCTGGATCTTGCGGCTCTGCGAGGAAGATTGGCCACCCTCAAAAGCTTTTTCCTGAACGCTGCCGATTGTTTCCCACCCCAAGCTAACTTCTTCGATGGGGGTTGGAATATATTTGGCCGCTTCAAATTTCACCGCTTGCTCGATTTCCGCATCAGGCATTTCCGGAAGTTCAACGAAGAAAATCAGGGAAAAAAAACCGGGAATTCCTATGGCCGCGTTTTTCGTGGTGAAGCCCCCCTCCCTGATCACTTTCGAAAGGATTTCTTTCGCCTGCCCATCCAGAAGATCGAGGCCGCTTGATTGCAAAAGAGATCCGGAATCATAGGAAATCGCATAATTGACGAAAACCGGCAGATTGTTTTCCTTTTTCAGCTCAACAATCTTTATGCCAGTTGTTCCGAGATCCACGCCCAAACATCTGTTTTTTTTTGAAAATATTCCAAACATCAAAATTTCAAATGTATTTTTTTATTTTTGTATCTCTCCCGCTTACTTGTATTATTTTAACACATTTTTCTTTTGAAATCAAACCGAGAAACATTTTTGTGCTAAAATTAGTATACCATAAAAGGAAAACAAAAAAAACAGCTTGTCCACAGCCTCTTTCTTGAAAAATATTTTACTTGACTCGCTTTTCCCGGTTTTTTGCCTTTCTTGCCAGAAAGAAGGTTTTTGGCTATGCGAAAATTGTCTCGCACAGACGAAAATCCTGGATTTTCAGGTTTGTCCCGCCTGCGAAGATGTCATAACCGACAAAGGTTTTTTGTGTCATTTTTGCAGAGAATCACGAAAATCACACCTCGACTGTCTGATTGCCGCCGTTTCCTACGACGATCCCACCGCGCGAAAGATGGTGCACAATTTCAAATATCGTTTCATCGGTGATATCTCTCGGCCCCTCGCCAAACTGGTCTGCCGCGCTCTTGTCAGAAATGACGTTGCGCTCCCCGATTTTCTTGTTCCCGTGCCACTTCATCCAAGAAGACTGCGCTGGCGGGGATTCAATCAAAGCCTTTTGCTGGCCTCGAGCCTTTCCAAAGAGATCGCGCCGTTGATGGAAATAGAGATTTTGGATATTTTGGAGCGACGAAAATACAATCAGCCGCAAATGCAAATCAAAAATTATCAAGAAAGATTGAAGAATATGCAAAATATTTTCGCCCTAAAAGCAGGCTCAAATCAAAATATCATAAAAAATAAAAATATTCTTCTGGTCGATGACATTGCCACCACCGGCGCCACCCTTGAAGAATGCGCCAAAACCCTGAAATCCGCCGGCGCCAAAAAGGTTTTCGCGACCGTCGTAGCAAGGCAAAGCTTGAAAAAATAGGCAAACTGTCCTATGATTGTGTAGTATCTGGGGAGAGGTGGCTGAGCGGCTGAAAGCGATAGGTTGCTAACCTATTATACGATTTTTTTCGTATCCAGGGTTCGAATCCCTGCCTCTCCGCACCCATTGAAAACATGGAGGTGTGGCAGAGCGGACGAATGCACCAGTCCTGAAAACTGGAGAACCTGAAAAGGTTCCAGAGGTTCGAATCCTCTCGCCTCCGAAAAAATATGAATCAATTGGCACGCAAAAACGACCATTCGCAAAATGTTCCAGCCCATGTCTCCCATTCTGAAGACCCTGTTTTTTCTTGGGAAGCCCATGAATACGAATATATCGAAAAACACCCCAAATGGTATTGGATAATGGGCCTCATATTGCTCGGAATTATCGTCTATGCTATCATCACCAACTCCATTCTGATGGCCATCCTGTTCATTTTGATCGGGATGCTCGGGTATGTCTATGCCGAGCGCGAACCGCGACTCATCCGGATGGAAATCAATCCCGACGGTGTGGTCGTCGACAAAATCATGTATGAGTACGACGATCTCAAAAGTTTCTGGATATTCTTTGAAGTTGAAGCCGGCTTCAAAATCTTGAGTCTGCACAGCAAAAAAACTTTCCTGCCGCACGTCCATATCCCTGTCGGCGACGCCAATCCGATTCTGATCCGCGAAGTGCTGCTGAATTATTTGCCCGAACTCCGTCAGGAAATGACCATCGTCGATCGTTTTTCTCTCGTGATCGGGCTATAGAAAATCTGAAATCCAAAGCTCAAATGTCAAATCAAGCCCAAAGCTCAAAATCAAAAATTTGACATTGGGATTTTGGATTTGATTTGTCCTTTGGATTTTGAAATTTGGATTTAAAAAATATGTCCTCATAGCTCAGTTGGATAGAGCGTCAGCTTGCGGAGCTGAAGGCCGGAGGTTCAAGTCCTCCTGAGGACACAACAAATCAAAAAGCCCTTGTCGTTCAATGGATAGGACGTGAGTTTCCGGAACTTAAAATATAGGTTCGATTCCTATCGAGGGCACTATGACCTCGCTTCAAACCCCTCTCTCTCAAATTTCTTTCATTGAAAAAAATTATCTCAAAAAACTGGAAAAACTCGGGCTCGAAACCGTGCGGGATTTTTTGTATTTCTTTCCAGCCCGCTATGATGATTTTTCTCTGCTAAAAAGGATTGGCGATCTCAAATTGAACGAGACCGCCACGATTGAGGGAAAGATAAAGTCAATCCAGAATATCCGTACCTGGAAAAAAAGAATGACGATCACAGAGGCCTCTATAGAGGATTCTAGCGGATCAATGCGGATCATTTGGTTCAACCAATCCTTTATCTTGAGCAATGTGAAAGTTGGCGGAACATATCGCTTCAGCGGGAAACTGATCTCGGATTCCAAGGGATTGTTTTTTTCAAATCCTGCTTACGAATCTGCCGCGCGCATGCCAACCAACACCGGCCGGCTCGTCCCGGTCTATGCCGAAACGCGCGGAGTCACCTCCAAGTGGCTGCGCTGGAAAATGAGCCAGCTGCTCAAAAATTATCTGAAAAGTATTCCGGAAACCATTCCTAATGCAATACTGAAAAGGCAAAAACTGATCAATATTCAGAGCGCCATAAAAGAATTGCATTTCCCAGACAACCTCGAAAGCACAAAATTGGCCCAAAAAAGAATGGCCTTTGAGGAAATGTTTTTGATCCAGCTCAACGCCATCCGCGCCCGAAAATCATGGGAAGAGTCAAGAGCGATTGAAATCAATTTCGATGAAAAATTGATCAAAAAATTTGTCGGATCATTGCCGTTCAAACTGACTGACGCGCAAAAAAAATCGTCTTTTCAGATCCTCAAAGATCTCGAGAAAAAATATCCGATGAACCGGCTCCTTGAAGGCGATGTCGGTTCGGGAAAAACGGTCGTGGCCGCCATTGCGGCGCTCGAAGCTATGATGGCCGGCTATCAAACAGCCATTCTTGCTCCAACGGAAGTGCTCGCGAGGCAGCATTTCGAAACTTTTGGAAAAGTTCTGAAGGGTTTTTCACAGAAAATCGGCCTCTTGACCAACAGTGAATCACGAACTTTTTGGAAAAAAAATACCAAGAAGAATTTCTTGGGCAAAATCAAGCGCGGAGACATCAAAATTTTGATCGGCACGCACGCGCTTATTCAAAAATCGGTGGAGTTCAAAAATCTCGCTCTGGTCATCATCGACGAGCAGCATCGATTCGGAGTGAACCAACGGGCGTATCTTCAAAAACAAACTTCCAGCTTGAAAGACGGCCTGAAAAAATCTGTTCCCCATCTTCTCTCAATGACCGCCACCCCCATACCCCGGACACTGGCACTCGCCTTTTTCGGGAATCTCGATATTTCACTCCTGGATGAAATGCCCAAAGGCCGCAAGAAAATTATTACGAAAATAATCACCCCGACCAAGCGGCAAGAAATATATAGTTTTATTCGCGCTGAAATTGCATCCGGCCGGCAGGTGTTTTTCATTTTTCCTCTCATTGAAGAATCGGAAAAAATATCCGGAAAAGCCGCGACGGAAGAGCACAAAAATTTGGCCGAAAATATTTTTCCGGATCTCCAGATAGGTCTTCTTCACGGCCGGATGCCCGCCAAAGGCGGGTCCGCCTCTGGCGGAAAGCCCTCAAAAGAACAGGTAATGAATGATTTCAAAAACGGAAAATATAATATACTCGTCTCGACATCCGTCATTGAAGTCGGCGTCGATGTCCCGAACGCGACAATCATGGTCATCGAAGGCTCGGAAAGATTCGGACTCGCCCAACTCCACCAATTTCGCGGCCGCGTCGGACGATCCAAGCATCAGTCATATTGTTTTCTTTTCACCGATTCCACTTCTGAAAATACTTCACAGCGACTTCATGCCCTGATCGAATCGGAAGACGGTTTCGTCCTCGCCAAAAAAGATCTTGAGATCCGCGGCCCCGGCCAATTCCTCGGCACCCGCCAGTCCGGAATCGCAGACGGCGCGATGCAATATCTCGGCGATATCAAGCTCATTGAGCAGGCTCGCCTCGAAGCCCAATCCGTCTTCGCCCTTGATCCCAAACTTGAAAAATTCCCGGTGTTGCGGGAAACTTTGGAAAAAATGGATCAGGAAGCGCATTTGGAATAAATCTCCTGTCATTGCGAGCCCATCCAAAGGCTGGATAAACTCCGCGAAGCAATCCCGTGTTATTTTCCGAATGGCCCGAGATTGCTTCGTCGCTAAGCTCCTCGCAATGACAAATAAAAAAAGGGGCTAGACCGTAGTCTAACCCCACTCTCCCCCTTTTGCCCGCTTTGGACGGACACTTTCCCCTTTTTCTCCCTTCTTCATTTTATAAGATCTCTCTTCAGCACCCGGGAAGCAGGCCGATTATCTACAATCCGCCACACCGTGCGGAGAATTTCATTCACGGCATAGCTATATTCACCCGGAGCCTTATAGATAAACATTTCCCCGTCGGCATTGACTGGGATGAAAAGAAAATTCCCTTCCCGCAAGGGGCCGATGGATATTCCCACGCCATCAACCTCGGTGTCGTTAAAATCGACCTCCTTACCCGGCAGTACTCTCGAGACAGTCCGGCGAATTTCTTGTTTCTCTGCCGGTGTGAAATAATCTTCCGCCCACGCCGCGGCCGGAATGGCCAGAAGCAGTATAATTGCCAGAACGATAATCTTTTTCATTTCTCCTCCCGAAACTTCCTAATACCCCGGCATCCAGTCGGGATTCTGCAACCGATACAGGATCTCCCGCCAGTTGAGGCCTTCCCCATTACTGCAGGGCACGAATGCTCCGGGACCACCGGGGCAAAGTTCCTGAAGAAGGGTCGCCCTAGTGCTGCCACCCTGCCGTTCCCAAGCAGCAATCGTGCCGGAGTTTCCAACGGAGAGCCAAACTTCGCCGCCCTCGGTGATGATTGCCGACATGCCGTTGTTCATGTCATGCCGGCCAAGGCTTTGTGCTTCCGGTTTAATTATATAACCTCCGCCCGTTCCGCCGTAACCGGCCAACGTCTGCAGGCCATCCACCCGAACAAACCCCACAGCAGCCAATTCCGCCCGCTGTTCAGCGGTTGTATTCTTTATAGCCATTTTGACTTCCTCCTTTTCGATTTTTGTTTCAACAGGCTATCATATCACTTTTTTGCCAAAAAGTCAATGGAGCGTGAAACATTGGAAATCTAGGCCTATTTTATACTGTTTTTCGATGTTTCACATTCCGGGAAAATTTTCAACTTGACAGATTTTTGAAATCTGGTAGTATTATATCAATAACGCCGGCAGCTCGTGCATTACGGGTTTCGTTGGGTGTCAAACGAAGGATTCCTTGCAAAAGGAGTTCTTTTGTTTTATAATAATATCGTGGATCCGGGCCCGTGGTGCACATAGTTAGCATGTCGGCGTTGACACCCGACGAAGCGGGTGCAAGTCCCGCCGGGTCCATAACAAAATCCGCCTTGAGGGCGGGTTTTGTTTTGAAAATATTTTTATTCCGTCGTTTTTCCTTCAAATTCGTCCATTGTGTCGGCCTGCGCGTCGGCTTTCGTCGCGTGAACCGTGCCGTCGCGGTGTTCTGGAGGCGAATAGATAGTATAGAGCTTCATCGGCTCCGAGTCTGAAGTGTTCACAAAATTGTGCTTTGTTCCGGCTGGAACGACGATTGCCGAGCCATCTTCAATCTGACTTTCAACATCATCGAGAATCGCTTTCCCTGTCCCCTTCTCGATCCGGATGAACTGGTCAAGTGTGTGCGTCTCTTCGCCGATCTCTTCTCCGGGATTGAGCGCCATTACGACCAGTTGGCTGAATTTACCCGTATAGAGAACTTTGCGGAAGTTCTCGTTTTCCTCGGTCTCCTTTTCGATGTTTGCCACATAACCTTGCATAAGTTTGATCTTAAAAATTATATTTGCATTATATCATTGATTATTACACTCCCAACATATTTTTCTTTCCGTCAGTCTTTGACATCCAGATATTTTTTTGTGAGCGGTTTTTTGAAGACCAAGGTCCAAAAAAAGTTGGTGGCATATTTGGCGCCCATCTTCACCAGGCCCTCCTTTTTCAGTCTTCGGGCGGAAGTATGCATCGGGAGATCATAGGTGAAAATAACCTCGCCCTGAGACTTGATACGGCGCGCAATATCCGTGTCTTCGCCATAGAATTTGATATTCGTGTTGAACCCGCCGATATTTTCAAGAGCCGACCGTTTCAAAATAAAATTTCCTCCCTGGAGCATCGCTGCCTTCCCAAAGAGAAAACGACTGGTTCGATTCAAAAGATAGCCGGGATAATAGAAAGCCCAGACCAAGAAAT
>Ga0172371_10008981_pt1 | contig 13832 bp, 12 predicted proteins | sample Lak12m_FD_114543 | JGI IMG/M metagenome (GOLD analysis project Ga0172371, IMG submission 114543) | Freshwater microbial communities from Kabuno Bay, South-Kivu, Congo - kab_022012_12m | ecosystem: Environmental > Aquatic > Freshwater > Lake | place: Democratic Republic of the Congo: South-Kivu... | reverse complement strand
CCGGCAGCGAAGGGAATGGCATTGCCCGTTGTGATGCCCGGGGGCCTCGGATACTCACCGGTGTCGGCGAAGACAAGAGAGAACCGGTTCCAGCCCTGATGCTCCCAGACTTCGTTTCGCATCGGGTCGTAATGATGAATCGTGCCCGTCTGGAACATCATCTCAGCCATTGAGTCGTGGTCGCTGTCGCACAGCACGACCAGGCCCTGAGCGCTGGCATCCGGACCGGATGGAATCAGCACGACCCGCTTCATGCTCGTGGCCGCGAAAGCGCTCACGCAGCCGGCCATGACTAGTATGAAACGACACACCATAGAGAAGGGCGGGGAGGCGGATTCCGCCTCCCCGCCTTATCTATTCTACCTGACCAGCGTCAGGCGTCCAGTCGAGACTTTGCCGCCGGCAGAGAGGCGGATGAAGTACACGCCGGCGGGGACGACGCGACCGCGGCCACCAGTGCCGTCCCAACGTGCGACATGCCTGCCCGCAGGGCGCGGGCCGGATTCCAGCCGCCGCACCAATCGGCCTGAGACATCGTGCACGCTCAGCGCAACAGGTCCGGCATGTTCAAGTTCGTAGTCTATCGCTGTCACCCCCGCAAACGGATTGGGCGTGCAGCTCCGCAAGCGAGTGACGAACATGCCGGTCACATCCGTGCTCTGGGCGCCCTCGTCCTCACGCGTCCTGTCTTCAATCTGGAAGAGCTTGAGCTCGGCCAGCGACGCGAAGTCGCCGGTTACTCGCGCCATCTCCAGGACTATCCGCGCGTCATGCTTGTACAGCCGCCTCGGCACCTTCAACCACAGGGTCTCCGGCACGCCCGGCTGCGACTTCACCAACGACCAATCACCGGAGTCGCACCGCACCGCGGCACTCCATGTCTCTCTGCCTTCGTGGTAGATGATGGCGCGCAGCTTGTAGATTCGGCGTGGGTCCAGGTAGGGCAGCCGGTATTTCAGAACAGTGCCGCTAGTATCCGAGTCCCAAGCCGCGAGCTTCGCGTAGCCGCCCCGGGACAGACAATAGGGCGACTGCTCGGGCTGCCCCAGCCTGACTGCGTAATACAAAGCCGGCTCGTAGTTGACCGAGGTCACCAGCCGGTCGGACTGGAGCGAATGTGACTTGGCTGTAGTTGGAAACGCACTGCCCGCGTTGGCACAAATAAACATAAGCAACGAGAACAGCATGCAGGCAGTGCCTCGCGCACTACCACTGTATTGCGGACGCGAACGGCCCAGTGCTTACCTCCTCTGTTCTCTGTTTCGGCCGGCCGGTCCCATGCTGAAGCGGGGTCTGGAAGACCGACGCGGAGAGCCAAGGCTCTGCCGCTTCCGCCACCCCTATTGTACGAATTGTAGCCTTAGGTCCTTCAGTGTCAAGGAGACTTCGGTGTGACAGATCGGTGTGACAGAATCGCAGCGGTTTGACAACCGAGCCCGCCGTCTACGGGCGGTCGGGCGAAGCCACAAGTGACCAGGCGATGCGGCGAGGATGCCATTTCGCACCTCGGAATCTCCCAGACCGGCCGTGTCCTCGCCGCTTTGTCCTTCGGACTTTCGTGTGTATACTTGGCCATGCTCAAGACCGGCTCCAAGCCCCTGATTCTCCTGACCAACGACGACGGCATCGAGGCCCCGGGTTTGAAGGACCTTCACGACGGCCTCAAAGGACTCGGCCGCACCTGGGTCGTCGCGCCGGCCGTGAACCAGTCCGCCTCCAGCCACTCGTTCAGCCTGCGCAAGCCTATCAAGGTATGGCGGCTGCGGCCGCGATGGCTGGCGGTCCACGGGACGCCGACCGACTGCCTGCTCATATCGCACCACGGTGTCCTCAAACGCAAGATTGACCTCGTCTTCTCCGGGATCAACGACAGCCCCAATCTCGGCGACGACGTCCTCTACTCCGGCACCGTCGCCGCCGCAATCGAAGGCACGATGCTCGGTATGCCTTCAGTGGCAATCTCCTATCTTCAGGCCGGTGAGAATCGGGCAACCGCTGTCCGGTTCCTGCGTTCACTCGTACCGCTGCTGCTCGACGGCCTCCTGCCGAAGAAGACACTCCTGAACATCAACATCCCGGCCGGAGAGGTCCGTGGTATCCGGGTCACGCGTCTCGGCCACCGTATCTACCGCGACATGGCGATAAAGGGCACGCTGCCCGACGGCGGCATTTCCTGGACGATCGACGGCGAAATGGCCTTCGAGGGTACGGAAGGTACCGATTTCGAAGCAACCTACTCCGGGTATATCTCGGTCACCCCGCTCCATCTCGACATGACCCACCACTCCGCAATCGAGCGGCTCCAGAAGGCACTCGGCCAACTGGCCCTGCTTTGACACAGGGACTGCTGCTTCTATAATTCCGCAGGAGACATGATGACACGAACTGAAGCCTACGACCTCGTGACGTCGATGGTCACGAACAAGAATCTCCTCAAGCACATGCTTGCGACCGAGGCTTGCCTGCGCGGGCTCGCCCGCAAGCTCGGGGAGGACGAAGAGAAATGGGGACTTGCCGGCCTGCTCCACGACGTCGACTATGACCAGACCAAGGACGACACCTCAAAGCACGGACACATCGGCGCGGAGATCCTCACGCAGAAGGGCGTGGAGCCGGAAATCATCCAGGCCGTGCTAGCCCACGTCTGCGCCGTGCCCATCCAGTCGAAGCTCGACCGGGCGCTCTACGCGGCGGACCCGATTACCGGTCTGATTGTTGCCGCCGTGCTCATGCATCCGACCAGGAAGCTTGCTAACGTGGACGCGGAGTTCATCCTCCGCCGGTATAAAGAGAAGAAGTTCGCGGCCGGGGCCAACCGCGAGCAGATTGCCACCTGCTCCGAACTCGGGCTCTCCCTTGAGGAATTCACCTCCATCTGCGTCGCATCCATGCAGGGTGTCGCGCCCGACCTTGGCCTCTAGATGCAACCGCCGATGAACGCAGATAGACGCAGATTCAGTTCTGGACCAAAGATGCCCGTCGGCGCTCATCGGCGCGGATCGGCGGCCGTCCTCCGGACCATCTGATGTACTTCCAGGACATCATCTGTCGTCTGCAGACCTACTGGGCCGAGCGCGGCTGCGCCGTCCTCTCACCCTACAACTCCGAAGTCGGCGCGGGCACGTTCAACCCGGCAACCTTCATCCGCGTGCTCGACTCCAGGCCCTGGAACGTAGTCTACACTGAACCATCCAAGCGACCGCGCGACGGCCGCTACGCCCAGAACCCGCTCCGGGTCCAGCAGTTCTGGCAACTGCAGGCAGTGCTCAAGCCCGCGCCGGCCGACATCCAGGACTTGTACCTCAAGAGCCTTGAGGCCATCGGCATCGACCTCGCGAAGAACGACATCCGGTTCACCGAGGATGACTGGGAATCACCGACCCTTGGCGCATGGGGCCTCGGCTGGCAGGTCGAGCTGAACGGCATCGAGATCAGCCAGTTCACCTACTTCCAGCAGTGCGGCTCGATTGACCTCAAGGTCATCCCGGTCGAGCTCACCTACGGGCTCGAGCGCATCGCCATGTTCGTCCAGAACGTTGACTCCGTCTTCGACGTCAAGTGGAACGACAACCTGACCTGGGGCGACGTCTACCGCCAGAACGAAGAGGAGTTCTCCAGGTTCAACTTCGAAGAGGCTGACGTGACGCTCTACCGGGAGATGTTCGACAAGTTCGAGGCCGAGGCCCAGCGGCTGCTGAAGCTGGGGCTGGTCTACCCCGGCTATGACCATGTTGTTAAGTGCTCGCACTTCTTCAACCTGCTCGAAGCCCGCGGCGCCATCAGCGTTTCCGAGCGGCAGAACTACATCGCTCGGGTCCGTCGCCTTGCCCGCCTGACCGCCACCACCTACCTGGCCAAAGTCGAGCCCGAGCCGAAACCGTCCTGACCGTCGGACCCGCCCCAGGCCGGACCGGGTATCGACAGATTCCGCAGATTTCACAGTCATGACAAGCGTCAAGTACGCGAAGACCGAATTCGGGCATGCGGCCTACCGCCTCTCACTGGATGTCCATTGGGATTCGGGAATCGGCTCTTGGTTACTCGCGTCATTGGCCGCGCGTGACTCCTGACTGCTCTCTGTCAGTTCGCGGCCCGCGGCCGAGCATCGTCCCGAACGACGTAGAATCGGGAATCGCCGGCTGCGGGGTCAGGTCAGGCGGGAAGGACATGACGTGCCCGTTACTGGGTGCCGGCAGATGCTACGGCTGCTGCCTGATTCTGCGGCAGTCAACTCATGTGCCTGCAGCAAAGACAGCAGCGCGACCCGAAGCGGCAAACTCCTCAAACATCGACGGTTGCCGGACACATGCATGCCAGGACTATCTGGCATGGCACGTGCAGAAGGTGCGGTATGAATCGGCTACGACGGGAGTTGGTGACGTCTTCCAAGCTGCTGCGACGAAAGGGATTCACCGCCGCAGGACGATGGGAAGGGACGACGGAATTCTGGCAAAGTGACTACAACGGCGAGCCCGCCGAGGAGTGGAATCTGTCTTCACACTCGCCCGGCCAGGAACCTTGGTATCTGGGGTTTGAAGAACTGGCTCGCTTGCAGCGTGAAGCAGGAGATGCTGATGGTCTAGATGATGAGCTGACCTCGTAGAATACTGCGACGAGGTCAACTCGCCGCCGCGGCTGATTCAGCCCGGCACCAAATCTGGCCGGCTCCAAGGGGGTTAGGTTGCCAATCGCCCGGTGCTCTGCAACGATGGGAACAAGAGTCCGGCAGACGAACCCGAACGGTTCGAACGATGAGACGCCCCGCAGGGGACGTCTCTCTTTTTCTGTCGCAGGTGCTGCCGCAAACTGCCGGCAGCGGACCTGCGCGCGTCAGAAGCCGCCGGTTGCTTGACCCGGCCGGCCCAAGAGCGAGAAGCGTCGCTCTCTACGACCAGACAGGCAGGCCGAGGTCAACTAGACGTACCGCGACTCCGGATTGCTCAGGGGGACACCGTCTCCACGTGGAGGTGGACAGCTGTGTCTGCGGACGCGTTGTACTGGTTGTCTAGGATGAAGTGATAGAGGGCCGTCGCGGGAACGACGCCAGAGAAAGTCGACCCCGCTGAGCTGTCTACCCTGACCACGGCCTCGTAGGTAGTATCCTGGAAACTCCATTTCTGGTAGTTCGCCTGATCCAGCACGAGGAATGTGATGTCTTGCCCGTCAGCCGAGAACGAACCGGACAAAGTGTAACCCCCCGGGACGTTCGGGATGGATATGCGGTGGAACGTGTATCCCTCGACTGCACCATCCCAGTCGATGATAGTCGAAACGACCTTGTCAATCGTCACCGTTCCGCTGCTGGAGTCGCTCGCGCTGCTGCTATCTCGCACCACGACCGCTATTGTTGCGACCCCGGACGTTTCGGGCGCCGTCCACACAACCGCGCTGCCGGTCGTTGACTGAAGCAACCCCGAGCTGCAAGTCCAGCTATAGCTCAGGGCGTCACCATCCGGGTCCGAGGCGGTGCAACTGAACGTTGCTTCAGTCCCGGCGTAGACGTTCGCGGGCAAGTTCAGCGCTGAGATTGTCGGGGCGTGGTTCTCGGCCGGTGTCTGCTCACAGTTCAGGACGACCAGTCCGACGATGAAGAGCAGCACTATGATACGGAGCACGGACGTGTTCATGCAATCCTCCTTCGAGAAACGGCTTGCGGGACGCCCGGCACCGCAGGATCATGGGTAGATGAAACTCCGCCGGCCATGCGCCTAAGCCGAATCTGGTTCGAGCATTAGCTGGATTTTAGCCTTCACGGACGTGGTTGTCAAACCTGCAGGGTCGCCGCTCCGTTCGCCAACCCGGGGTTCAGAGCCTGTTCGACGACGATACCGAACGGCCCGAGAAAGCCGAGCCTGACCGAAGGTGTCGTGCGAACAATCGCGCAATCAGCGGTCCGGCCCACGGTGTCTGTTTCCTGACTTGTTCTTGACTTTCTGCCCAGTGGCGCTAGTTTGAACCGACGTGGATGATATGAAGCTCCGCTACGGCGTCAACCCGCACCAATCACCGGCCCGGGCATTCGTCCCTGACGGCAAGCTACCGTTCAAGGTGCTTTCCGGCACGCCCGGGTACATCAACCTTCTCGACGCGCTCAACTCCTGGCAACTGGTCCGCGAGATGAAAGAGCTCACCGATCTGCCCTCTGCGGCCTCGTTCAAACACGTCTCCCCGGCCGGCGCCGCGACCGGCAAACCGCTCTCTGAGGAGCTGGCCGAATCATGCTTCGTCTCGGGCAAAGAGCTCTCCCCGCTCGCAGTCGCCTATGTCCGCGCCCGGGGCGCGGACCGGATGGCGTCGTTCGGCGACTGGGTCGCGCTCTCGGACACGGTCGACGAATCGACCGCCGGGATCATCAGCCGCGAGGTCTCGGACGGCATCATCGCGCCCGGGTACGAACCGGCCGCCTTCAAGCTGCTTGAGGCTAAGAAGAACGGGACCTACCCGGTGCTCGAGATGGACCCGTCCTACGGGCCACCCGAAATCGAGACCAAGCAGGTCTTCGGCGTTACGCTCGAACAGGCCCGCAACAACGCGCCAATCACGCCCGCGCTGCTCGACAAGGTCGTCACAGTCAAGACGCAGATTCCCGACGATGCACGGACCAACATGCTTATCGCCACGCTCGCCCTTAAGTACACCCAGTCCAACTCGGTCTGCCTCGCCTGGGACGGACAGGCAATCGGCATCGGCGCCGGCCAGCAGTCGCGCATAGCCTGCACCCGCATTGCCTGCGCCAAGGCCGACAAGTGGCTGCTCCGTCTCCATCCGCGAGTGCGCGGCCTCGACTTCAAGAAGGGCACGACCCGCACCGAGAAGGCAAACGCAATCGACCTTTACCTTGAGGAAGACGCGACCGAAGCCGAACTCGCGGCATGGCGGCTGCACTTCAACAAGGTCCCGGAGCCGCTTGTCCGAGAGGAAAAGCACGCGTGGCTGGCCCGCTTTGACGGCGTTGCCCTGAGCTCTGACGCCTTCATCCCGTTCCGCGACAACATCGACCGCGCGGCCCGCTCCGGTGTCCGCTACGTGGTCGAGACCGGCGGCTCATCCCGCGACGAAGGCATCGTCCGCGCCGCGGACGAGTACGGCATGGTTATGGTCTTCACCGGCCTCCGGCTTTTCCACCACTAGCTGGGATACAACCGAAACCCGGTCGAGTCTCGGATCTGATCCCGATGGCTCTCCGGCAGCAGAGTGGTGGAAACGGCAGCCGCCCTGCAGGTCGAACGGTTCCGTCAGTCGGTCACGGCCGGTCTGCCATGGGAGGTTGTACTCGTGCTTGTTAGAGTTGGCCTCTTGAGCGAAAGCCCAGGGCGTCGAGCAGCACGCCGCGGCCGCGGTTGATTCGCCAGACCCCGAGGGTGCCCACGGCCCGGACCGTGTGTCGTACCGACTTCGACCCGCGCTCGTGGACCCGCAGCAGCAGCGGCAGGCAGGCGAAGCGGGCCACTCCCGAGAAGAGGAAGAGCACGCTGTAGTTCACGAACTCAAACCCGAAGAGCGTCAGCCGGAAGTTGTGCAGAGCCTGGGCGATGACGCCGGCGAGCATCGCGGCGACAAACGCACCGAGCCCGGTGACCACGCTGTAGATGGCGAAGTAGCTCTCGCGGTGGGACGGGTCGTCGGCGAGGTCGAGCAGCAGGTTCCAGAGCCCGAGGCTGCCGCCGGTCCAGACCACGCCGTTTAGCAGAGCGTCCACCCATATCGGCAGGTGGAAGGAAGGCGTTGAGAACAGCCAGAGCAGGGGGCACAGACCGACAAAAGCGAAGGTCAGAACCGTGACCGGCCGCGACCCGAACCGGTCGATCGCCCTGCCCCAGAGGACTTGGAAGAACATCCCGATGGCGCCGCCGATCATCGAGTAGACCCCGATGGCGGTGAAGGAGAACTTGAGGTTCTTGATCAGGTGAACGAGGTAGAACGGCGCCGCGACCGAGGAGGTGACGAACCAGACGGCAAGGAAGAGGATGAGCTTGCTGAACTCCGGTTCCTTCAGGGGGCCGATCAGGGTCCGGCGCAGGCTCAGCGGCGGACGGCGCTCAAGCTCAGGCTCCGGCTGCTTGAAAAGGAGCAGAGTCGAAACCAGGCCGAAAAGCGCGGCCAGCCCAAAGGCCAGTCCGTACCCGACCGGCTCGTGGCCCTGCGCCTTCAGCCAATCCATGCCGCGCCCCGCGGCATAGGCGGTGCAGACGCCGATGACGCCATGAATGGCGTTGCGCAGGCCGAAGAAGCGACCGCGCCTTTCCTCCGGCACCAAGTCGGAAATCCACGACTGCCAGACCGTACCGGCGACCGTCATTATCAGGCTCGACAGTACGACCGTGACGAAGAAAAGGGCGAGACTCACCTTCATCTGCAGCAGCAGGAACGGCACGATCACCAGGAAGATCGCACGTCCGATGCCCGCGGACCAGATGAGCAGCTTCTTCCGGGAACCGACCCGGCGCACCAGGTAGCCGGAAAGGAACGAGAACCCGGTGACGAGCGGCGGGATGGCGGCGATCAGCGCTATCTGGAACGAGTTGGCGCCGAGGAAGAGCGCGAGGCCGGTGAGGAACATCCCGCCGCCAAGTGTAGCGTAGACCATTGCGAACCCGCCCTCGACAATCGAAACACGCAGGCCGCGGTCTATCTCGGAAGCGGTCAGGGGACGAGGGGTCGGGGATTCGAGGGGTCTGGTGACGGAGTCGCCCTGCGTCGGGTTGCTCACTCTCTCTTTCTGTCGCTCGAACCTTCCGTCCTTGGTACGGTCGCCAGTTCCTCAGCGTGGAAGGAACTGCGCACGAGCGGTCCGCAGAGCGCGCCGCGGAAACCCATCGCGAGCGCATCCTTCTCCAGGGTGACAAACTCCTGGGGCGTGACGTAGCGCTCGACCGGCAGGCAGCGGCGCGCGGGTTGGAGGTACTGGCCGACCGTGACGATATCGCAGCCGACCGAGCGCAGGTCGCGCAGCGCCTGCCGCAATTCGTCGTTGGTTTCGCCGAGGCCGACCATCAGGCCGCTCTTGGTTGTCATTCCGGGGGCGATTCGCTTGACCGTCGCAATCACGTCGAGCGAACGGCGATAGGACGCTCGCTGGTCACGCACTTTCGGCGTCAGCCGCTCGACCGTTTCGAGATTGTGACCGAACACGTTGGGGCCGGCATCGACTACCTTCCGCACCAGTTCCTCACTGCCGCCGAAGTCGGGAGTGAGGACCTCGACGAGAGTCAACGCGGGCCGGTTGTCCTGCGCTTTGCCCTTTGCACTCTGCATTCTGACTTGCCTGACCGTTTCCGCAAACGTGCCTGCCCCCAGGTCCGGCAGGTCGTCGCGGTCAACTGAGGTGAGCACGACGTAGGAGAGCCCGAGTTCCCCGACTGCACGGGCAACGCGCTCCGGCTCGGTTTCATCAATTGCGCCCTGCGGATTGCCGGTTCTGACCGCGCAGAAGCGGCAGTGCCGCGTACAGGTGTCACCCAGAATCATGAACGTCGCAGCGCCGTGGCCCCAGCACTCGGCCAGGTTCGGGCAACGGGCTGAGCTGCAGACGGTGTTGATGCCGTACGCACGCAGCCGTTCGTTCGTCGCCTCAAAAGCCGCGCCCGAAGGTACAGCCGTACGCAACCAGTCAGGCTTTCTCATCGGTGGGATATACTACCACAAAGACACCTGGGCACAAAGAGAACCCGACCGAAGTCAGAAGTCAGAGACCAGAATGCAGAAATCGGAATCACGATGGACGGCGTGCGGCTCGCGGCGCACGGTCTGCAGTGGACGCTACACGCGGAACTTCAGGCAGGACTTCGGGCAGTTGGACACGCACTCGTTGCAGCGGATGCACTCTAGCTGGTTCTGGCTCTGCTGCGGGTCGATGTCCATCGGGCAGACTTTGCGGCAGATACCACAGCGGATACAGGTGCTCTCGTCAAACGTAAGGTGCATCAAGCTGCCCTTGTTGAACACCGAGTAAATGGCGCCGATGGGACAGATGATGCGGCAGAACGGCCGCTTGATGGCGATGGAGGCAATGATGAAGAAGAGCAGCAGGCCGACCTTGACCCAGTAGAGCCAGCCGACGAGGCCGCGCAGGGCATTGACCGGGTCCCAGAGTACGAGCGGGACTCCGGCACCGAAGGTCCCGGCCGGGCAGAGCTTGCAGAACCACGGTTCGGCAGTGAAGTAGGACGCGACTCCGGCAACGAGCAGCAGCACGCCGAACTTGAGGAAGTTGGAGGGCAGCGACACCTTGGCCACGACATCAAGTACTACGGCCACGATGAATGACGCCAGGGCCAGGCCGATGCCGAGCGGCAGGCCTGCCAGCGGGCCGATGTGGAAAGCAGGATTGCCCAGCCAGCCGAGCAGGAATCCCCCGGCTGCGCCGAATGCGGCCGCAAACCAGCGGCCGGTGACCCCGAGCAGGACCATCGCGATGAAACCTGAGGCGACCGCGTACCCAACATCGAACTTGAGCCAGACCACAGCCGTGAGCCCGACCGCAACGAGGAACCCGCCCAGCCACATCCGGCGCGGCAACTCGAGCTTGCCTTTTATTACAAGAGCCATCGCTGCCAGGTTGAAGGGCAGCCAGGCGTACAGGAGAACCCGCAGGTACGGCAGCCTCAGAAAGAGGACGAGCGCGGCACCGATGAGAGCCGAGATGAGCGCGATGCCCGCGACCGACATCCAGCGCTTCTGCCCGGCCTTTGCTCCAACCTTGACCTTATAGAGCAAGTCCTGCCACATGCCGAACGGGCAGAGCCAAGCGCATGCTGCCCTGCCGACGACCGCACCGATGACAATGAACACTCCGAGCGGCAGCCAGGGCAGGAGTTTCATGCCGACCATCTGCTGGGTCGAGCCGATCGGACAGGCGAACACCGCCAGTGGACCGCCGTAGCAATTGAGGATCGGCTGGGGCACGTACTTGAAGAACCCCTGGTAGAGAATCTTGTTCTGCAGGTAGGCGGCGATGTAGGCGTTGAGCAGGATCGCCGAGGTGATTTGGACCACGCGGTACGGCGCGACCCGCCGCCGCACGAACACCACCGCCGCGAGCATGATGAGTGTGAACGGCACCCAGCCGAAGAGCAGGACCCGACCGAGCGCAATCCCCTGGCCGATGCCCAGGAAGGCGGCGGCGACTGCGCCGGTCAGGGAGATGACAATGAATGAAAGCCAGCGGTTCGCATCGGTCGGCCGACCCAGAAACAAGGCGAGGAACAACCCGAGCCCGAGCATCGAGGCGAGCCCGAAGTAGAGCACGCCCCAGTCGAACCCGACGAAGAACTTGAGCAGCAGGGTGGTGAGCGCCGCGGTCCCGGCGATGAGGGCGAACACCGCAACGCGCGTCCGGGTGCTGATTTCTGGCTGGTTTTTCGGCATGACAGGCAGGCCGGCTATGGGGCTACACGAGCCCCATGCAGGATAGTCATATCTGGGCCGCGAAGCGGTGAATCGTCTCCGGGTCGCCGGCCCTGATGCCCAGTACGACGGCGGCGATCCCGGCGACTGCCAGGACGACGAACGCAACGCGCCGCTTCACTCTAGAACGTACTGATGAGTTGTGCCTTGATGCCGTTGAACGGCGCCTCTTCGCGGCAGACCCCGCCCGAGCAGGTGTAGCCGCCGCGCTCGGCCCCGACCCGCACCCGCAGCATGTTCCGGTTGGTGATTGACCAGACGGCTTCAACCACCGGCCATGACTGCTCGCCGTTGTAGCGCCGGTCGAGCTTCATGTCCACGTACTGCCAGCCGACCGTAAACAGCCATGCCGAACCGTAACCGTAGCTCACCGCAATCGCCGCCTCGTGGTACTTCAACGGCGTCGCCATGCCGCCGGTGTCTTCAGCGACGAAGTCATAGTCGGCCTCCAGCGCGAACGTGTGCTGGCCCAGCAGGTAGTTGACGTGGACCGTCGGCATGTCGGTTGTCCGGCTCGCCACGTGCAGCTCGATGTTCTTCTGCACCATGTGGTTGAACTTGCCCTCGAACGTCCAGTCGGTGCCCAGCGAGTAACGCACCTTACCCTCTGCTTCGTCGACTGAGGCGTAGCTGTTGACGCCATACCATACGGCCATGGAACGGAGGATGCTGTCGAAGCCCGGCCCAAGCCCTTCGCCAAAACTCACGGGAACGGCAGTGGTGTCATGCGTGTAGAGCCGACCGAAATTGGCTTCGACATACAAAGGTCCGACCGGAGTTCCGGAGGCTGACACGCCGAGTCCTCGCTCATCCACGCCGCGGTTGATCGCCACGCCGGACTTGATAGGCGTGGGCGGATCGGTGTAGCGGTAGGTCTTCCTGCCCGCCAGCACCACGTCGGGGAAGCCAAGCTTGTCATAGTCCATGTACTCGCCCATCACCGCGAAACCCCCGACCGCAGCCGTCCCAGTCGTGTAGTAACCGAGCCCTTTCTCGCGCCCGCCGACGTACGGCTTGGTGCCCAGTCGCTGGCAGACCTCGCCGTACAGCTCGATCGGACCAGCGGTCACCGCGAGATTACCTCCGTACAGCTCGTTGAATATCTTCGGCCACGAGTCCGGACTGGGGTACTGCTCCATGTCCTGAGTCCGGTTGACTCGCACGTACCGACCACCCACGTCCAGGAAACTCAGCGGGCGTGACTCGACGTTCGCGCCCAGCACCTGGTCGGTCGTATCGGCGTGAACCGAATCGGCGTTCATCACCTTGTAGGTATTCTCCTGGAAAAAGATGTCACGCATCCGCGCGCCGAGCAGTACCAGCTCGGTCTGCCGCGGCAGCCGCCCGATGCCGCGCAAGCCGTTCAGGCTCTTGTAGTGCCGGAAGTCGTCGTCCGAGTAGGTGCGCAGGGCGAGGCCCTTGCCGAACGTCTGGTAGAACTTGCCGTACAGCACCTCCAGCATCTTCGGGCTGTAGGCGATAGTGTAGTCGAGCAGGCGCAGCGGCTGTTGGTCGGCGTTCCACGGTTTTGACGGCTCGTACAGGAACGCGCCGAGCCCGCCGCGCAAATCCCCGTAGCGCAGATTCAAGTCGAGTTTGTTCTCCAGGTGCGTGGCGTAATCCTCCTGGTAGAGCCAGAACTCGGCTTTATTCGTTCCCTGGATGGCAAGCTCCGCCGCCGCAGCGACCGCGACCACGAGCCCGAAAAGTGCTGCGAACCCTGCGCGTCCCATTCCCTTCAGCCTACTGGTCGTCGCCCGGATTCTCCTCGGACGGCTCCTCGACCGGCTCTTCGGGCAGCCACTTGAGGAATTCCTCCTTGATCCGCTGCTCGTCGCCCTTCTTGTACCCGATGTGGGTGTAGACGATTTCGCCCTGCTGGTTGATGAGATAGGCGGTCGGTTTGATGATGATACCGTAGGCCTTCTTCACCTCATTCTGGGCGTCGAGCAGGCAGATGTAGGGCCACTTCTTGCTCTTCACGAACGCCTTGACGCGGGCCTCGTCGGCCGGCTTGTCAACGGAGAGCGCGACTATCTGCAGACCTCGTTCCTTGAGCGTGTCGTAGATCGGCATCAGGGCGTCGAGCTCGGCGATGCAGTTGACGCAAGGCAGGTCCCAGCACTCCATGTAGACCGGACCGACCTCGAGCAGGCTGTCAAGCGTGATGTCGTTGCCCTCCACGTCGAGCAGCGTGAACGACGCAGCGATCGGGTTATCTTCTTTGTCGGCGGCCGCGAGGCCGATGCCGGCCACCAGGGCCAGGATCAGACCAATGTTAAGCAACTGTCTCATTTCTCCTCCGTAAGAACGACCCGGTCGATGGTCGCGGACTGGAGCACGCGATGCTCCCCGGTTCCGCTGGCGTCCTCGACGAACACCGCCGCGCCCAGCTTGTCAAGCCGCTGGCCGGTCGCGACGAAAGT